>Ga0224512_10001687_pt1 | contig 20938 bp, 19 predicted proteins | sample SF_May12_sed_USG_4_FD_169103 | JGI IMG/M metagenome (GOLD analysis project Ga0224512, IMG submission 169103) | Sediment microbial communities from San Francisco Bay, California, United States - SF_May12_sed_USGS_13 | ecosystem: Environmental > Aquatic > Marine > Sediment | place: USA... | reverse complement strand
GTTGGTGAGCACCATGTTGACCACACCCGACTCGTAGTCGGGTGACCCGCCGCCCTCGAATCCGAAGCCGCGCGCGTCGCGGCCGGGTGACTCCTCTTCGAACGACCACTGCACCCGCGCCCGTCCGCCCTGGTAAGAGTTGATAACGAGCCCTGAGGCAAGCGCCGGATTGAAGTCGGGCTGATTGCGAATCGTGATCCCGAATTCGGTCTCGGTACCGATGACCTTGGGAACGGACATGTTCAGAGGTATTGGCCAGTCGGGACGGTTTCAATCGATTTCGATTCCTGGTCGCCCTGAATGAGCGTTCTCACGTAGACGATCCGCTCCCCCTTCTTGCCAGAGATCTTCGCCCAGTCGTCGGGGTTCGTCGTGTTGGGCAGGTCTTCGTGTTCGCGGAATTCCTGCGTGATTGCTTCGAGAAGGTCGGCGGTCTTGATGCCGGTGGTTCCCTTGGCCAACTGGCGCTTGATCGCATCCTTCTTGGCACGCCGGACGATGTTCTCGATCATTGCGCCGCTCGAGAAGTCCTTGAAGTAAAGCACCTCGCGATCACCGTTCGCGTACGTCACTTCAAGGAAGCGGTTTCGCTCGTCGACCGCGTACATCCGCTCCACCGTTTTGGCGATCATCCCGGTTATCAACGTTGTCCGGTCACCTCCCGCGGCAACCAGCTCCGCCTCATCGAAGGGAAGGTCCTCGTCGAGATAGATGGAGAAGATCTGCTTGGCGGCTTCATCGTTCGGACGGCTGACCTTGATCTTCACGTCGAGGCGACCTGGTCTCAGGATGGCCGGATCGATGAGGTCCTCACGATTGGAAGCCCCGATCACGATGACGTTCTTGAGGCCTTCGACCCCGTCGAGCTCCGAGAGGAGCTGGGGCACGATCGTCGATTCGACATCCGACGAGATGCCTGTGCCCCTGGTCCGGAACAACGAGTCCATCTCGTCGAAGAACACGATGACAGGCACGCCCTCCTCGGACTTCTCCTTGGCACGCTGGAAGATGAGGCGTATCTGGCGCTCGGTTTCGCCGACGTACTTGTTGAGGAGCTCCGGGCCTTTGATGTTGAGGAAGTAGGAGCGGGCGTCATCGTTGCCCATGCGCTCCGCCACGGCCTTGGCCAGACTGTTCGCCACCGCCTTGGCGATGAGGGTCTTGCCGCACCCGGGAGGGCCGTAGAGCAGAACACCCTTCGGCGCCTCGAGCCGGTAGTCGGCGAACAGCTCTTTGTGTCGGTAGGGCAACTCGACCGCGTCCCTGATCGTCTCGATCTGCTCGCGCAGGCCGCCGATCTGGTGGTAGTCGACGTTGGGAACCTCTTCGAGGACGAGCTCTTCGACCTCGGGGCGGGTCAGTTTCTCGAAGACGAGTCCGGAACGATCGTCGATCCGGACGTGATCGCCCGACCGGACGTGAATGTCCCGCATCGAGTCGGCCAGATCCACGACCCTCTCCTCGTCCGCATGGGCGAGTACGAGAAGCCGACCGTCCTCCAGCCGCTCCTTGACCGCTACGACCGGGCCGAGCGATTCGAACTGCCGTATGTCGACGATGTTGAACGCGTCATTGAGAAGGACTTCTTGTCCGACGAGTAGTTCTTTGACCTCGATGGTCGGCTGGGCGAGCACCCGCAGCTTCCGGCCCGACGTGAGGATGTCGATCGTGCCATCGTCATTCACCTTGAGGACCGTGCCGAACGGGTTGGGAGGAGCCGAGAGCTTCTCGACCTCCTGGCGGAGCATCGTGAGCTGCTCGCGGGCCTCTTCGAGCACAGCCGTCAGCTTGTCGTTCTGCTGGGCGGCCTGGAGGAGCTTGCCTTTGGTCTCGATGAGCTGATCTTCGAGCAGCCGGAGCCTCCGGGGACTCTCCTGGAGGCGGTGCCGGAGCGTGGCTACCTCATCCTCGAGCTGGCGAATCGTCGCTTCGAGGGCTGCCTCTTCTCCATCTCGTGCATCACCGGTCATGATCACCCCTAGCGATCGTTCGGCATCAATCGGGCGGGACTTCAGTGCTCCGCGGTTATGACACTAGGCCGCATATCCCGCTAGGAGATGCCATTTCGTCCGCCGGACGTACGAAGGCCCCGACCGAGCGGGGCCTTCGACATTCGATCGGGGGCAGAGATCAGGGCTCGATGAAAATGCACTCTCCGGGGCATTCTTCGGCGGATTCGATCGTGATATCTTCCTGGCCGGCCGGCACAACGGCGAGGCCATCAGCACCTTCGGGATTGCCTTCGGCCGCCGCAAAGATCTTGGCGCCTTCGCGCACATAGGCCAAGCCGTCGTCCAAGAGGACGAACACGTCTGGGGCGATCTCCTCGCACAGGCCGTCACCCGTGCAGAGATCCTGGTCGATCCACACCTTCATGATCCGGACTCCTGTCAGCGTTTGACCGACATCATACCCATGTCGGCGTTTTCAACCGGACATCGTTCGTCACCAGGGGATGACCTTGCGGGCCACCGTGATGAACCCGGTGTGGCCCACCATCTGGTGATCAGGCCGTACCGAACGACCATCGACGTTCCAGGTCCTGATGAGCGCCTCGAAGTTCTCGATATCCACAAAAGCATGAGCGGCCTTGAGGTGCTGCACCGTTTGCTGCATCTGCGGGACAGTCGGCACATACGAACAGAAGAGGCCACCGGGTTGAAGGTGTTCGGCAGCAACGCCGGCCGCGTGCCACGGTTCCGGAACATCGAGGACGATGCGGTCCGGCTGGACCGATTCGATCACGTTCTCGACCTCCCCGATCACCAGTTCGAGATGGTCTGGCCATCCTCCAAACCAGCGCTCCAACCCGGCTCGGGCGTGTTTGGCGTGGTCTTCACGTCGCTCGACTGTCACCACCCGCCCGGTCGGTCCCACTGCCCGGGTCAGGGCCATCGTCAGCGCACCCGAACCCGTACCGGCTTCGACAACGGTGCAACCCGGCGCGATGTCGGCGTAGACGAGAATCGGTCCGATGTCCTTCGGATAGACGACCTGGGCTCCTCGCTTCATCTTCAGAATGAAGTCCATGAGCCTCGGCCGAACCGTGATGAACCGGGCGCCCGTGGCTGCCTCGCAGAATGTCCCCTCCGGCGTGCCGATCATGTCGCTGTGGGGAATGACGCCCATGTGGGTTTTGAATTCGCCTCCGGCCACGAGCTTGAGCAGGTACCGGCGCCCCTTGCTGTCGACGACAAGACAGAGGTCGCCCTCTGCGAATGGTTCGGGCACTCTCAGCCCCGGAATAGGGCGAGGCCGGTGACGAAGGCTGTCAACACCATGGCCAGCACCGTCACCCAGATCGTGATTCGAATGAACTTCTGATTACGCATGGGCGCCAGTGTACGACCCTCCGCCTAAGCTTCTCGGCGATGAACATCTTCGGCTTTGGTCTGCAACGCCTTCTCCGGGGTTTCCGGGAGGGCGACCAGCGTGCACTGGCACTCGGTGCCGGTGCGTTGCTACTTGCGTATCTGCGCCGCCCGCAACAACGGACCCTCTTGCACAGCGAGCGTATCGAACGCGGCGAGCGGATCGTCATCGACCTGAAACCACGTCGCCCAACGGGCGACGACTGATCAGACCTTGTAGACCTCGACGATTGCTCCGCCCTGCTTGCCTCGCCGGCGACCGAGCAAGAAGACGACGATCAGCACGACCAGGAGCCCACCGAGCGCCCAGGTCGCCTTCGTCTTGGCCGTTTCCTGCGTCTGCTTGAGAGCTTCTTCTATTTGCCGGGCTTTCGCCTCGACGTCACTGCGCTGAACCACGGCTCATCCTCCATCCGAGCAGACCGACCACCAACGCAACAGCCGCAAAACCGAGGCCATACCCGAGGGCACTCCACATGGTCGTGTCTTCGAGGGCCCCGACAATCCAGCGCAACACGGCAACCGACAGCAAGACGCCACCGACGGCCCACAGGATCGCCGCTGCAACGCCGAGGGCGGCGGTTTTTCCGAGTTTCCTGGCTGGATCGACTGCCTGTTCCTGCAGATACTGCTTGGAGAGGTCGACCAGCTCCGTCACCAACTGGGGGAGTTCTTGGACGTTGCTCATGCGGACGAGCCTAGCGTCACCGGACGGGGCTTCCGGCTCACAACCCGGCCGGGTATCGTCATGCCCCGCATGTCCCTTTCAACCCGCCCATCGCCAGGACGACATCGTGCTCCGTCCTCCGGCCTCGGGCCCGCCTTTTCGACGTTGTGGCTCGGCCAGGCCATCTCGCAACTAGGCGACTACATCGCACTCATCACCATTCCGACGTTCGTGGCGTTCGAGATCACCGACAACGAACTCTTCTTCGGAATCGTCACGGCCGCCGAATCACTCCCCGCTCTGTTATTCGGCTTCGCATCCGGTGTCCTGGTCGACCGGGTCAGGCAGAGACAACTGATGATCCTCACCGACCTGATCCGGGCGGGGGCGTTCCTGGTGCTCGGCATGATCGGGGCCGGCCAGATCGAGGCCGGACGCTGGGAAATCGTGGCAATCGCTTTTCTGGCGGGCACGATGGTCACCACGTTCTACTCGGCACTCAATGCAATCATCCCCCGGCTCGTCGACCCGTCCGAGATCGGCGAAGCCAACAGCCGCCTCGCCGTGTCCCAGCAGGTCGCTTTCGTCGTCGGACCGGCACTGGGTGGGGTTGTCATCGAATCATTCGGCTTTGCAGCAGCCTTCTTCCTCAACACGGCGACTTTTCTGGTCTCGGCGATCACCCTGGCGGCTCTCGGACCGCTCCCTTTGGCCGGCGACCGGGTCCCGGCACGCTTCTGGGCCGAGGCCCGGGAAGGCTTCGCGATCTTGTGGGGTGACACCCGCCTTCGCCACTCGGCCATGGCCGCCGTGCTGGCCAATTTCGTCGTGGGGTTTATCGAAGCCACGTTCGTTCTGATCGGCATCAAGGTCTTTGGATACGAGGACGGCACCGGACTCTCGACCTTGTTCATCGCAATGGGGGTCGGCGGGATCGTGGGGGCGATTGCGGCTCCCCGTCTCATCAAGTGGGTCGGGCTCGGCCGCGTGCTTGTGGTCGGCATGGGTCTCTACGGGATCGGCTTTGCGGCGCTCACCTACGCCGCGGCCGGCTGGCAGGCCTACGCGTTGCTGTTCATCGGATTCGGGGGGCTTGCCGCCCTGAACGTATCGATCGCAACTCTCAGGCAGACCGCGACCCCACCCGCCGCGCTCGGCCGCGTCACGTCGCTTTTCCAGGCCTTCGCGTGGAGTGCCTTGCCGGTCGGGGCTCTCGTGTGGACAGCGCTGGCCGGCCGGATCGGCCTGACGCTCGTGGCGCGTACGGCGCCGCTGTTGATCATCATCGCCGCCATCGGGCTTCTTCGCTCCGATGTGTGGACTGCCGGTCGCTCACCGGCATGACCAGATCGAGGCTCATCTCGACTTCTGATGGCACGCGTTCCGAAGCCTTCGCCGGCCTGGAATGGGGTCTGCTGGCACTGATCGCCGGCATCTGGGGTTCGTCGTTCTTGTTCATCGAGTTGGCTCTCGAGTCCTTCTCGCCATTTCTCATCACTTCGTTGCGCATCGGCTTCGGCGCCACGGCCCTTGCCCTCGTGCCGGGTGCCCGTCGTCCAATCGAGCGCTACGACTGGCCCAGAGTGTTCCTCGTCGGGATCGTGTGGATGGCGTTCCCACTCAGTCTTTTCCCGATTGCCCAGCAGTGGATCGACTCATCGCTGGCGGGAATGCTCAACAGCTCCATGCCCCTGTTTTCGGCCTTCTTCGCCGCATTGCTGCTGCGGCGCAGTCCCGGTCGCCCGCAGTTCGTCGGCCTCGTACTCGGCTTCGCGGGCGTCGCGGTGATCACCCTGCCGGCCGTCGACAACGCCACATCATCGAGTGGCCTGGGCGCCCTGCTGGTGATTGCAGCTACGGCGTCGTATGGCCTGGCCGCCAACCTGGTGGTGCCGCTCCAGCAGCGGTATGGTTCGCTTCCGGTGTTGCTGCGCGTGCAGGTGGTCGCTCTGATCGCCACCGCACCGATGGGAATGGCGGGCGTGGCGGACAGTTCGTTCAGCCCGACGGCCCTCGCCGCCACCGTGGCCCTCGGAGCATTGGGGACAGGGGTGGCGTTTGTGCTCATGGCCAGCCTGGTTGGCCGGGTCGGCGCAACCCGGGGATCGGTCGCGATCTACTTCATCCCCCTTGTTGCCATCGTGCTGGGCGTCGTCTTCCTCGATGAGTCGGTCGCCGCCCTGTCGGTGATCGGCACGGCCGTGGTCCTTCTGGGTGCCTGGCTGACCTCCCGCTCAGAGAGGTCCAAGTAGCCTTCGCTCATGACCCAACTCGTGGATACCAATCAGGCTCCACCCTTCGAGAACATCAATCTCTACGCACACGACTTGACCCTGCGGGCCGGCGTCGGGCGTTATCACGGCGCCTGGGCCGATACCGGACTCGATCGCCTCGGAGACGAGTTGAGTCGACCGGAGTCATGGCGGCTCGGCCACGACGCCAATCGTCACGGCCCCGAACTCCGCACCCACGATCGGTACGGCGAGCGTATCGATCAGGTCGTGTTCCATCCGGCCTGGCATGCCTTGATGGATCGATCCATCAAGGCCGGCCTTCACGCAGCTCCCTGGGCGGACGATCGGCCCGGCGCCCACGTAGCCCGGGCCGCCGGGTTCTTCCTCACCAGTCAGGTCGAAGCCGGGCACGGCTGTCCGATCTCGATGACCTACTCGGTCCTTCCCGCCTTGCGCCTCCAACCTGATGTGGCGGCCCGGTGGGACGCCGGCCTCACAGCCACGTCCTACGATCCCTCGTTTGCTCCGCCAGACGAGAAGTTGGGTTTGCTCGTCGGCATGGGAATGACAGAGCGGCAAGGCGGTTCGGATGTCCGGGCCAACGTCACCACGGCAACGCCGTCGGCCGACGGCTATCGGATCAACGGCCACAAATGGTTCTGCTCGGCGCCGATGAACGACGCCTTCCTCGTGTTGGCCCAGGCGCCCGGCGGGTTGTCCTGCTTCTTGCTCCCGCGCTGGACGCCTGAAGCGACCGTCAACGGCTTTCACATCATGCGACTCAAGGACAAGCTTGGGAACCGCTCCAACGCGTCAGCCGAAGTGGAGTTCGTGGACGCCTACGCCGATCTCATCGGGGAGGAAGGCGCCGGGGTGCGGACGATTCTTGAGATGGTCAATCACACGCGGCTCGACTGTGTCATCGGGTCTGCGTCGGGCATGCGCCAGGCAGTCACCCAGACGGTGCACCACGCAACGCACCGTTCAGCTTTCGGCAGGCGACTCGTCGACCAGCCATTGATGGTCAATGTTCTCGCCGATCTGGTCGTCGAGTCCGAAGCCGCCACCCTGCTCATGCTGAGGCTGGCGGCGGAGTTCGATACTCCTACGCCTCTGCGCCGGTTGGCGACACCCGTGGCCAAGTACTGGGTGTGCAAGCGATTGCCCCCGGTGGTGGCCGAGGCTCTCGAATGCCTGGGCGGCAACGGCTACGTCGAAGAGTCGATCCTCCCGCGCCTGTTCCGTGAGAGCCCGGTCAACTCGATCTGGGAGGGGTCTGGCAATGTCATCGCCCTCGACGCACTGCGAGCCCTGGATCGTTCGCCAGACACGGCCGACGCACTGGTGGATGAACTGCAGCTCGGCCGGGGCGAACACCCGGACCTCGATCGATCGATCGACCGCGTCGGGCGACTCCTGGCGCACCCGGACGATCCCGAGGTGCACGCCCGGCGTATCACCGAACTCCTCGCCCTCACGCTCCAGGGATCGCTCCTGGTTCGCTACGCAACGCCCGCGCAGGCAGACGCGTTCTGCTCGTCACGACTCGGGAACGACTGGGGCCGCGTCTTCGGCACGCTGCCTTCTCGCATGGACCTGCGCGGGATCGTCGCCGGAGCCGGCTTCTGATCAGAGCGCGTCAGACGGGATCGCCATCAATGCGTCCGCTCCGGCTTCCACCGAGGCCACCAACCCGGACACCGATGGCAGAACCTGCGTGACGAAATACGTCGCCGTAGCGATCTTCGCTTCATAGAACTGCTTGTCGGCCGCACCGGTTGTCAACCGTTGATCGGCGACCAGGGCCGAGCGCGCCATGAGCCAGGCGCCCACCAGAGTTCCGAGCATGCGAAGGTACGGTGTGGCGCCGGCCAGGCGATCATTGAGCTCGGCCGCCAACAGCCAATCGGTCGCCCCGGTGGTGACGTCGAGACCGCTACGGAGCATTTCGGCCAGATCCTCGAAACCGGCACGGGACAACTCCACCGCCGTCCCGGACATCTCCCCGAAGAGGTCTTTCACCACGCCGCCATCTCGCATGGGCAGCTTTCTCATCACCAGGTCGATGGCCTGAATCCCGTTCGTGCCTTCGTAGATCGGAGCGATTCTGCTGTCCCGCCAATGCTGGGCGACGCCCGTTTCCTCGACATATCCCATGCCGCCGTAGACCTGCATCGCCAGCGACGTGAGTTCGACTCCCAGGTCGGTCGACCATGCCTTCGAGAGCGGGGTGAGCAGTGCGACCAGTTCGCTTGCATGCTGGCGGGCGGTCGCATCATCGAAAGCCGCAGCTTCGTCGATCGAGCGGGCGTTGAGATAGAGAAGGCACCGCATCGCCTCGATGGATGACCGCATGGTCATCAGCATCCTCCGGACATCCGGGTGCTCGACGATCGGCGAGGGCCGGGACGGATCGGACCCGACGGCTCTCCCCTGGCGGCGCTCCTGCGCATATCCGGCCGCCATCTGATAGGCCCTTTCGGACACGGCCAGTCCTTCGAGCCCGACGGTGAGGCGGGCGTTGTTCATCATCGTGAACATGGCCGCCATGCCACGGTTGACCCCTCCGATCAGGTAGCCGGTGGCGCCGCCCTGCTCGCCGAAGGCCATCACCGCAGTCGGCGAGGCATGAATGCCGACCTTGTGTTCGAGCGACACGCAGCGCACGTCGTTGCGCCTGCCCGGAGAACCGTCTGGCTCCACGAGGAACTTGGGGACGAGGAACAGGCTGATCCCACGCGTGCCGACGGGAGCGTCGGGTGTGCGGGCCAGCACGAGGTGCACGATGTTCTCGGCCATGTCGTGGTCGCCCCACGTAATGAAGATCTTCGTCCCGGTGATCGACCAGGTCCCGTCGTCGTTGGGCACGGCTCGTGCCCGGAGGGCGCCGACGTCCGATCCGGCTTCGGACTCGGTAAGGTTCATCGTCCCCGACCACCGACCGGTGATCATTGCCTCGAGATACGTCGCCTTCTGCTCGTCCGATCCGTGCAAGGACAACGCTTCGATGGCCCCCTGGGTGAGCATGGGACACAACGAGAAAGCCATGTTCGAGGAGACCGTCAACTCCTGGTTGGCGATCCCCACCAGCCACGGCAGGCCGCCGCCACCGTATTCGGGGTCGAACTGGATTCCCGGCCAGCCTGCTTCGCAGTATCTGGTGTATGCAGCTGCGAAACCCGGCGGAGTGGTGACGTTTCCCTCGGCGTCTACGACGCTGCCGACCTCATCACCGGTGCGGTTGAGCGGCGCGATGACTTCGGCGTTGAAGCGGCCGGCTTCGGCGAGGAGACCGGACACATCGGCGCGGGTCACGTGCGAGAAACGTTCGATCGTGAGCAGTTCGTCGAGACCGAGCAACTCGGACATCACGAAGTCCATGTCCCTGAGAGGAGGCGTGTAGGTCATGCCTCGATGTTAGGCGGCGAAACGACCCGCCCGGGACCGCCCCGGAGGCCAGAACAAACGGTCAGCCCGTTGGATGGCCGCCGACGCTCGGGAGCAGTCGGGAGTCCTCGAGCGCAGCCACGCGATGTCCGAGGCCCGGGAACACCCACGGACAAGGAAGCTACTCTCGCGGTCTGATGCCGTCTCCAGCCCTCGCACCGAACAAGCTCCGGGTGGCGATGCTCGCCCCGATCTCATGGCGAGTCCCACCTCGTCACTACGGACCTTGGGAGCAGTTCGTTTCCCTCCTCACCGAGGGGCTGGTCGGCCGGGGAGTCGACGTGACTCTGTTCGCCACCGCCGACTCCGTTACTCGAGCGCGCCTTGTCGGCACCGCCCCCACGGGATACTCCGAAGATGCCGGGTTAGACCCAAAGGTCTGGGAGGCCTTGCACATCTCGACGGTTTTCGAGCGGGCCGGTGAATTCGATGTGATCCACAACAGCTTCGATTTCCTGCCGCTCACATACACCGGTCTGATCGATACCCCGGTCGTCACCACCATTCACGGATTCTCTTCCGAGAAGATCCTTCCTGTCTACGCGAAGTACAACAGCCTCGGCTACTACGTGGCGATTAGCGACGCGGACCGGCACGAGACGCTCGACTACATCGCCACGATTCACCACGGCATCGACATGCAGGCGTTTCCGGTTCACCCGGGGCCGGGCGACTACCTGTTGTTCTTCGGGAGGATCCACCCCGACAAGGGAACCGTGGAGGCCATCGAGATCGCCGAGAGAGCCGGTCTGCCGCTGATCATCGCCGGGATCATCCAGGACGAGGGCTACTTCGATCAGTTCGTGAAACCCCGTCTCCATGGTGAGCAGATCAAGTACATCGGCCCTGTAGGTCCGGAAACCCGCGGTGACCTGCTCGGCGGTGCCAGAGCACTCCTGCACCTCATCAACTTCGACGAGCCGTTCGGTTCCAGTGTCGTCGAAGCGATGGCGTGCGGGACGCCGGTGATCGCCCGCCGGCGCGGGTCGATGCCCGAGCTCATCCGCGACGGCGAGAACGGCTTCCTGGTGACCTCGGTCGAAGAGGCTCTGGCAGCCGTAATGGCTTCGTCCCGTACGGATCGGATGGCCGTGCGTGCTTCGGTCGAGGATCGCTTCGACGTCGACCGGATGGTCGACGAGTACCTGGCGGTCTATCGCCGCGTCGTGGAACGCCACCGGGAGCGACGGGCCGAAGACACCGATGGCCGCTGACTCCCACCCGCCGCATCGGACTGATGCGTTCCGGTTGGGAGTCAATTACTGGCCCGCTCGCACCGCCATGGGATGGTGGATGGATTTCGACGATGCCGAGGTCGAAATCGACTTCGCTCGGATTGCCGACGCCGGCTTCGACTCGATCAGGGTCTTCTTGACCTGGGAGGATTTCCAGCCGAACCCCGAGCGGGTGAAGGCCGGAATGCTCGATCGGCTGGTCACAGTGGCGGATCTGGCTGCGCAGGCAGGTTTGGCCGTCATGCCCACCCTCTTCACCGGTCATATGAGCAATGTGAACTGGATCCCCACATGGGCGCTCGGCGGATCGAGCGGCGACGACCGCTTCCGGGTGATATCCGGTGGGAGTGTCGCAGGAACCGGACTGCGAAACTGGTACACGGACCCGAAGGTGGGTGAGGCACAGGCGTTGCTCGCGAGGGAGGCGGCCACGGCACTAGCCGGCCACGATGCCCTATGGGCGTGGGACCTCGGCAACGAGAACTCGAACTGTGTGATACCGCCGAGCCGATCGTCAGCCCGGGACTGGCTCGGCCGAATCTCCTCGGCCATCCGTGCTGCTGATCCGGCGGTTCTCGTCACCATCGGCCTACACATGGAGGACCTGGAGGAGGACCGGAAGCTCGGTCCGGGCGAAGCCGCCGAGGTGTGTGACTTCCTGACCATGCACGGTTACCCGATCTACGCTCGCTGGGCCGACGGTCCCACGGATGAGCACGTGCTGCCCTTCCTGGCTCACCTGACCCGCTGGTTGGGAGATGGCTGTGATGTTCTCTTCTCGGAGTTCGGCTTGCCGACGCTTCGTCGGTCCGATCCCGTGGATCAGCAGGCCAGCCGCCAGCGCTCGCCCGTCCTTGTCGAAGAGCAAGCCGCCGCCGGCTATACGGAGCGGGCACTGTCCGCCCTCCATGGCGCTGGTTGCACCGGTGCGATGCTCTGGTGTTACTCCGACTACATCCCCGCTATCTGGGTCAATCCTCCCCTCGACGTCGCGATCCACGAGCGTTCGTTTGGACTCTGGCGAGCCGACGGGTCACCGAAGCCGTCGGTGCAGGCCATCGAGGCTTTTGCCGGGGTCGATCGGATTGACGGTCCGAGCACCGAGGAGTGGATTGATATCGCGCCGGATGAATTCATCGAGAACCCGGCGATCAGCCTCACGCGCCTCTACGGTCGCTACCGACGGAGCAAAGAACCTATTTCTCCGTGAGGCGGGTGAGCAGGTCGTCCAGTGAGGCGGTGGCAATGCCGGCTCCCGAGTCCGAGAAACCGTAGGGAATCACCAGGAAGCTCCCGTGGATCATGCTGCCGCACGAGTACACGACGTTGGGAACGTACCCGTCGCGTTCGTCCTCGCCGGGCTCCAGAAGTGGTTCCTTCAGATGACCGATCACCCGACTCGGATCCTGAGCGTCGAGGAGTATCGCTCCCAACGTGTAGCGTCGCAACGGCCCGACCCCGTGGGTGATGACCAGCCACCCGGCCTCGGTTTCAAGGGGTGACCCACAGTTGCCGATTTGCATGAGCTCCCAGGGCCGGTCGGGGATCTGGATCTTCTCGATTTCGTGCCAGTACCTCACGTCATCGGAGAGCATCAGGTAGTTGTTCTCGTTGTCCTGGCGGGACAGGGCCGCGAAACGGCCGTCGAGTTTGCGCGGGAAGAGGGCGATGCCCTTGTTCTGGGCGGCCTTTCCGTTGAGGGTGGCGATTCGGAAGGTGACGAAGTCCGGGGTCTCGATGAGCTGGGGAAGGATCTGCACCCCGTCGAAGGCGGTGTAGGTGGAGTAATAGACCACCGAGCCGTCGTCATGAGTGAAGCGCACGAAGCGGGCGTCCTCCATGCCCTGGCTCTCGGTTGGCCCTGCCGGAAAGATCACTCGCTCCGAGATCTCGGATTCCTCAGGAAAGGTGATCTGATAATTGGACGAGGCAAGCCAGTGGATCAGCTTGATTGTGTGGACCGCAAGAGCGCGATCCGTGCTCTTGCGGTCGAGATCCACGATCGCAGCCTCGAGCTGCTCCATGGTGAAGCGAGAAGGCAGCGAATCGAGACACCGACCAGCGATGTCGTTGACCGCCCCCAGCTCGTCCAGCTTGGCGCGGAACACTCGTTGGTCGTACAGGGGCGACCTCCGGGAGCCGGTCATCGCATATCGATTCGGCTCATCCATCGTGATGTCTCCGCCGCCGTCGATGACACCAGAGCGGAACTCTATGGATGAGATGTGCCCTTCGCCGACTGCCCGCACGCTCATGGTGAACCGTTGCTGACCTGGGTTCAGACCAGACTGATCAACGGCCGGGACCATCGACGGATTGCTGAGTGCAGCCGCCTCGATCGAGTATTCGTGAGTGAAGTAAGCGCCGATGAGAAGTCGGCGCGGTCGGGAGAGCCCCGTCGGGTCGTCGACGTGGTGGGCCACAATCCCAAAGTGCTGGTCGAAGACTGCGACCAGATCCCTGTGTCGGGATCCGAATCGCGTCAGCGTGGTCTCGAGTGTGGACGCTACATCGGCTTCCGGCATGGCCAGTATCCGCTTGATGATGAGCCGGGCCCGCGATTGCCCGTCCGGAAAGACCTGCTCGCCCGGAAGGAATGGCTTCGTGATTACGCGACGCGGATCGGGGGCGAAGCGTGCGCCGGTTCGGATGACGGGAACGGGCTTCATATCGAGGATGGCCTGCTTCCGTTCACCGGTGTCGAGTTGCGAGAGTTGGAGCGCGAAATCAGAGCGTAGGCGATCGGAGCGATCGGGCCGTTGATCTTCTGGCCCGCAGTTCCTCCGATTGGCCAAGCTTGTCGACGAGTTGAAGCACGGCTAGTGCGGCCAGCGTCGACTCGGCTCCCCGGTTCGAGTTGATATGGTCGCGGCTGAGGCCATCTCCGCACCCTCCGGTTAGCGGGTCGTACAGCGCCAAGCCTGCATCGTTGGCACCCATGAACCAGGAGCCCGCCTGCTCGACCCGGGCCTTCCACCGACTATCGGTTGTCAGCAACCAGGCTTGGAAGCACGCGTCGCCCATGGCAGCCGCCTCCACCGGTTGTTGATCAAATCCCGGTCGCGACTCCCCCGCTGCCCATCCTCCCACCGGGGTAAAACTGAAATGGCCGTCGAATGTCTCTCTCTCCACCAACCATTCGAGCAAGCGGAGGCCTCCTGCGGCCAGGCCGTCTCGAGGAAGGAACGCCCCGGCAGCCATCAATGCCTCAGGGATTCGTGCGTTGTCGTATGCGAGACGCTCCTCGGGCCACGGCCAGCGATCATCATCTCGGACGAGGAGGTGGCCGACACACCGTTCCAGGATGTGCCGGGCGGTGGCATGGTCGGGCAATTCGAGCAGCACCTCGGTTGCCCCAAGCACGGCAAAGGCGTTGGCGCGCGGCGAAGGCGAGTCGAAATCCCGTTGCCGATCGAACATGTCCAACCCGGCTTCGCGCATCCAGGGTTCCGGCCCGCTCCGGGCGACCGTTCCCAGTGCCCAGAGCGCTCGTCCTTGTGAGTCGTCCGATCCCACCCGGTCAGCCCATGACCCATCGGAGCCGCGCCGGTTGTGAAAGCCGCCATCGGCGAGCTGAGCCTGTTGGAGAAATGTCAGGTAGATAGCGGCCATCTCAACGAGATCGAGGGACGGATCCGGCTGGCGGCAAGCAACGATGAGCGCTCGGGCGTTGTCGTCGGTGCAGTAACCATGCTCGGTGCGGGGGGTCGTGTAGAGAGCGTGCTCCCACAGCCCGAGTTGATCGGTCATCCGTTCCAGGTGATCGAAACAGGGCTTCGGCAGCGCTTCAGCGATACCCCGGCCGGCCACCGGGTTCGACCGCATGGGATTCTCTTTCTCCGCCTGCTGAGCTCTAGCCGGCCTTGGCGAAGGCATCCAAGTCCTTCTGTGGACGCTCGGCCGTGGTAGGAGCTTGGCGGGCTTGACGCCGGGAAACCACCTTCGTCGCCAGGTGGTGGTAACGGCGGGCGATGACAGGCCAGAGCAGGGTCGAGCCGATCAGCCTTGCCTCCATGGCCATCCTGGCCGCCATCGCTGGATCGGTCAACACCTTTCGGAGTGCCGCAGTCATGGCGATCGCATCGCCTTGCGGGACGACGATCCCGGCGTCGGTACCCAGGAGTTCGATGGCGTGAGGAAAGGCGGTCGCGATGACCGGCTTGCCTGCGGCGATGGCTTCAACCAGCACTCCCGAGGTGACCTGCTCGGTGGACTCATAGGGAAGCAAGACCATATCCGCCTGCCGGACCGCGTCTGAGAGCGCGTCGGTGTCGAGGTACCGGCCGTCAAACTCGACGACATCCTCCAGGCCGAGTTTGCGAACCCGGGCAACAAGGCCCTCGAGGTACGCATCGCCCTGGGAGGCCTGGACCTTGGGATGCGTCTTACCCAAAATGACGTAGCGGGGAAGGGGCCGAACGTCCTGAAGGCCCGCGAAGGCGTCGATCGCCATTTCCAAACCCTTGCCCGGCCCAATGAGGCCCCACGTAAGAACGACGGGCCTGGTCCCGGTCGCCAAGGAAGGCCCACCCAGGCTGGCTCTTGCCCCATGCGGGACCACTCGAATCTTCGTCGGATCGACCCGGTAGCCGTCGACGAGCCGCCGGTTGGCTGTGTCACTCATCACGATCGTCGAATCCGCCAGATCGACCACCTTCTCCAGGATCGACCGTTGGCTTGGGCTGGGTCGGCTCAGCACTGTGTGAAGCGTGACAATTGCCGGTCTGTCGAGACCTGACAGCAGATCCAGAACCTCGACGCCGTCGGGTCCGCCGAAAATCCCATACTCGTGCTGGACAATCACCGCGTCGAAGGAGTTGAGCGCTTCGATCGCGCCCGCCAGAGACGCACGGTCGCCGTTGAGGTGTTCGTAGACGACTTCCGGTTTGAGCACCTCACGCCGCCCGTCTGCCAAGCTCACGACACCCAACCCTTGGTCTGAGCCTCGCACATCGGCGACGCCCTCGCGCAAGGCGGCCGCGAACGTTGCCAACCCGCACAAGGTGGGTGGGTAAGTGCCCAAGAATCCGATCGAAGGGAGTCCTCCGTTGTGCTTCATGAAATGCCCATCCTCTCAAACCCTCGCTAGTGGCGCCGGTTGGTAGATGCGACAGCGATCGCTCACGCAGGCATAGAGGGGAACCTCTGGAGATGGCCGGGGGGCGCAGAAGAAGCTGAGGCTGGGTCGCCGTAGGACCAAGTCTACATCGAAACCCGGGCCACCGATAACCGAGGTGGTCATGGTGTTGCCCGGGCCGACACGTCGACGACTTCCCGGACTACATTCGGACTCGACCGGCACCGCTACCGGGCGAGAAGTTCTTTCCTGACCGATTCAACTGCAGACTCGAGGATGTTACCGATTGAGACAGTGATCTCTTCGTCGAGGACGCCGCTCCACTCGTCCATGTAGATCTTCTTCATCTCGATGGCGATCGAACAGCCGTCGTCTTTGTACCGAGCATTGATCCATCGGGACATGTGGCCGCCCTTGAACTTCACGTTGGTCCGTACGTCGAGCGTGTCGTCGTAGAACGGGAGTTCGCTCATCGTTTTGGTGAAGGCCGAGACGACCGGGCTCCAACTTGTCGCTATCGACTCGGTGCCGAGATTGATCTCGGGATTCAACTCGGGGTCCTCGACGGCTGCATCGGCACCATTGCGGCGGTGGTTGTACGAGTGGATGTCGAGCACCACGACACGACCGTGGACTTTGACCACCTGGTCGCAGAGTTGTCCCAACTCCTCATAGAACCGGTCGTAGATTTCGAGGGAACGCTTGACCATGTCGGCACTCGGTTCGGATTTCCAAAGATCGAGGCCCCAGGCATCCTCAGGCCTGACGTAGACGGCCTTCTCGCGCGGTCGGTTGAGGTCAACTTCGAACCGGGAGAGGTCAACCACTATCGAATTCTTGGCTACACCTACCCACTGATCCGTGAACGGATCTTCCTCTCTGAGCCGGTGCTCCTCAGTCAAGTTGGTAAGCGCTTCTACTTCCGGTCGCAAGGTGTGGCCCGCATGAATGGCCGTCGCAACGATCGGATCGTCGCCGATTGCCACGATCCACGGCTGCGTCATCACAAGGTGGCCATTTCAATATTGTTGAAGTTGCGTTTGTAGTACCCCATGTAGCTCACTTTGCGCTCCAAGCTGTCGATGACGGCGTCGTTGAAGTTGACGCCTTCCAGCTTCTGGGCCGATCCCAGCCCTCCGGGGCTGAATACGTTGATCTCCATCAGTTTGTCGCCCACAATGTCGATGCCAACGAGAAACATCCCGTCCTGGACCAACTTTGGTCGAACGATCTCCGCCAGCCTGAAATCAGTATCGGTCAGCGTGGCCTTGGCGAGCTTCCCCCCGGCGTGAAGGTTGGAGCGCATATCGCCACCCGAGCGGACCCGGCGGAACGCTGCGTAGCGCCCCTTGTGGCGAAGCGGTTCGCCATTCATCAGAAACAGCCGGGTGTCGCCCTCTTCTGCACGCGGCAGGTACTCCTGGGCGATGATGTAGCCGTCCCGGGCTACGGCATCGATCATCTGGTTCAGGTTCGCCGGATCATCCGCCTTCACAAGGAAGACACTTTCCCCACCGGATCCATGGAGCGGCTTCAACACCGCTCGACCCTGATCCTTGACAAATTCCCGGATCAGAGCACGGTCCCGGCTGATCAGGGTGGCCGGCCGGACCTCCTCTGGGAAAAGCTGGAAGTACATCTTGTTCTCAGCCTTGGCTAGCCCGTTGGGATCGTTGAGCACGATGACCCCATGACGCATCGCCACCCGACCGAAGTCCAGCGCCGCCGTCTTCGCCCACTCACGCTTGCCTTTCTCGTCGGAAGGCACGTTCCGGAGGAACAGGACGTCCAAGTCGTCAACGGTTAGGCGTTCGCGTATCGCCGTCTTCCCGTGCAGATCCTTCATGTACCCGACGCCATCCTTGTACCGGGCCTTCGGTGCCCGCACGGCGTTGGCACGGATCTTTTCATCAGGGTCGTAGGCAAGATCACCGACGCTGATCACCCAGGCCTCGTGGCCGCGATTGGCCAAAGCCACGCCCAGCCGAGTCGTTGTATAACCGGTCTCTTCGGTCTTGACGTCGTTGACAACGAAACCTACGCGCACACTGAACTCCCTTTGGGCGGTGATTCGCAGGCCTCAACCCGCGCAGCCGAGCTTCGTCGGCCAGGACCCAGACTACACTACTGCCCACAACGGCCCGGAAGACCGCCGGAGCCGGAAACAGCCTGTGTTGACGGTGTCGTGGGAGGCACCTCGGCGGGAAAAACGTTCGTGTGGGGGCCCTCCCCGACCGCACCGGCATACAGGAGAATGCATGACTCGCGCAACGGCACCGAGATTGGACCAGGAGCTGATCGATTCGGTCATCGATCGACTGCGTCACGATCGACCGATCCGAGAGGTGCTGCCGGGCGACGGCTTATTGAACATCGATCGGCGACTTCCCTTCTTGCTGGTCTATAGGCCGGCCGAAGACGGGCCAACCTCGCTCTTTTCGACGATCCTGACCGGAGTTGCCTCGTACTTGCTCGCCCCGACCTCAAAGACATCGAGGGCGGTCACGAGTCGACTGGTCGCCGCCATTGCACAAGAGCTGTCAGGGGGTTTCGGCGCGTTCCTGGTCATCGAGCTTTGGCCCAGTGCCAGTGTCGCCGCCGGGCATAACTCGGCAGCAGCAGTGGCAAAACCTGCGTTCAGGCTGCACCACGGATCGGCCGACAGAAGCTCGGCCACGGTCGAGAGGCTCGCATCGTCGCTCGAGCGCATATCGATCATGAAACAGCGGGCCGTCGTCGAACGGGTTCCAGCTGCAACCATTTCCGGCCCAGGACTGCCCCAGCTGCTTTCCAAGAAGGTGAGGGACGATCTCAACACCACGGTGGTCGGAATCGAAGTCAATCCAATCTACATCGATCCCGACACCGGAGACGTGCTGCCTCTTGTTGCACGCACCTTGGCGCGCCTGATGGCTCGCTCGTTGCAACAGGGTGCATTCAAGTTCGCTCAGGTTGAAACGAACGATCGCTCGTTGCACTATCACGCCCTCGGTCGACGCACCTTCGTAGCGGCGGCCAAGAGAGTCGACCAACAGCTCGCCGCCGTGGCCGAGTCGTTCGACCTCCTCATGTCGGTCACGCCGGTGAACACGGAGGCTGCCTATCGGACGTTCCGACGATCGAAGCTTGAGAAGGCACCCCGGTTCCACTATCGCCCAATGGCTGTCGATCCGGACCTCCTAAAGCGACGGCTATGGGATATCAAGATCGAACGGGTGGAGGACCCTGTCCTCGATCACTTGTTCCGCGACAAGCGACGGGAACTCGACTTGAAGCTCACCCTCCTGGCGGAGCGGGAGCGCGAACGCTTCTTGCCCACCAGCATGGCGCTCTACAGTCGGATCGGCGACGAGCTGCGGGCGTCGGCGGTCGATATTCTCGAGAACGTGCCAGCTCGAAATGGTGCGAGAACCCAGCGGTCTGTGAGCGCAGGAGAGTTCATCGCTCGGGCAGAAGAGGAGTTCCTACGACTCCGTCATCCTTCGGCGGAAATGAACGGGCGGATCATCATCGACAAGGACGCCTCGTCGTTGATGGTCTCATCAGGCAATCTGATCATCGGCGCGAATATGTCCTTCCCCTCAAATCGCGTGGAGCCGCTCATTCAGCACGAGATCGGAACGCATGCCTTGACCTACTGGAACGGGAGGGCCCAGCCGTTCAAGCTTCTGGCTACAGGGCTGGCCGGCCACGATGAGCTGCAGGAAGGCCTGGCGGTGTTCGTGGAGTACCTGGTTGGGGGTCTCACGGCGGGCCGCTTGCGAACTCTTGCTGCCAGGGTCGAGGCAGTGGGAGCCCTCGTAGGCGGAGCCAGTTTCGTCGAGACGTTCCGGCTCCTCAAGGATGATTTCGGCATCTCGGAGAGAATGGCGTTCTTGATCACCATGCGGGTCTTTCGGGGTGGCGGCCTGACGAAGGACGCGGTATATCTGCGAGGCCTCCAAGCGGTGATCGACTACTTGGCGAAGGGAGGGCGCCTCGACACTCTGTTCGTGGGCAAGATCGCCACCGTGCATACGTCAGTGATCGAAGAACTCCAGCGTCGCCAAGTACTCGTTCCGCCCCCATTTCGTCCCTCCTACCTGGACCAGCCAGACACCCACTATCGGATCGAGCGGATCAAGACGAACCCCAGCCCAGCTGATCTCGTCGATGGGTGAACGAATCCGGAACGCTACTAACGATGGTGTCGGAGGACCGATACCGGTGCTGACTACACGTCCAGCGGCACTTGCTAGGTCGTACTCCCTCGCAACATGACTCGACGCTGCGGTCAGATGCAACAGTTCAAATCTTCGAGGCGAACATGCCTTGCCTTACATTCAGCGTCGTGGGGACACCCTATCTGAGCGGGTACCAACAACACACCGGCGGCCGATCGGACTGTTCAGAAACCTTGGGAACCGCCTGGTTGGTTTCAGCACATGGACGGCGTGTTGGGAGAGTTGATGAGAGACCAGGGGCATGCGCGTCTGGCTGCGGTGCTCCAGCAGCCTTGCCCTGCCCCTGCGGCGCCACACACCCACAGGTCTGAGCGCCTCGAGGCAGGTCCGCTGGCCCTGGGGAGCACGGTGCGCTGCAAGACAACCGACCGGCAAGAGACGTCGGACTGGGTGGTGACCGGGTACGAGGATGGGCGCTCCTTCACGTGGGAGGCTTCGCTGGTGCCGGGTTTGCATGTCACTGGCGGGCACGTCGTGACGGCCGTAGGCGATAGCGCGAGCGTGGAGCTCTGGCTGGAGGCCAGTGGCTTGCTAGGCAGGCTGCTGGACCCAATGCTGTGACGGAGGATCTTCAGCCGCAACACGAAATCCGCGGCTGAGGGTCTGATCCAACTCATGGAAACGCCTCGCTGAATCCGACGACGAATCGTCACGGTGACAGTTACCCTGACAGTCACCGGCACG
>Ga0224512_10001686_pt1 | contig 20938 bp, 20 predicted proteins | sample SF_May12_sed_USG_4_FD_169103 | JGI IMG/M metagenome (GOLD analysis project Ga0224512, IMG submission 169103) | Sediment microbial communities from San Francisco Bay, California, United States - SF_May12_sed_USGS_13 | ecosystem: Environmental > Aquatic > Marine > Sediment | place: USA... | reverse complement strand
CATCGAGGTCGAGAGCTCTGATCCGATCGGTCTGCTCGCCGGGCACGGCATGGCCCGCGAGACCGGTCGAACCTTCCAGCTCGACGAGGTACGGCTGTTGAGCCCCGTGAAGCCACGCCGCAACGTAATGTGCGTGGGTTGGAATTATCTTCCACACTTCGAGGAGAGATCGCGGGTCCACGGAGAGCGGCCGCTTCCCGATCACCCGGCGTTCTTCTCGAAGGCGACCACGGCGGTCATCGGCCCGAATGACAACGTTCCAGCACACGGCGCGCTCACGTCGAAGCTCGACTACGAAGTGGAGTTGGGGGTCGTGATCGGGACACGGGCCTCCGATCTCACCGAGGAGAGCGCTCTCGACGCAGTAGCGGGCTACGTCGTGGCTCAAGACATCTCCGCCCGGGACCTGCAGAAGCGTCACGGCGACCAGTGGTACAAGGGCAAGAGCCTGGACGGCAGCTGCCCGATGGGTCCGTGGTTGGTGTCGGCCGACGAGTTCGACGATCCTCAGGATCTCGACATCACCTGTTCCGTGAACGGTGAGGTTCGCCAGGCGTCGAACACCAAGCACATGATCTTCTCGATCGGGAGGATCCTGGCCGAACTCTCCGCCGGGCTCACGCTCCTCCCCGGAGACGTCGTCCTGACCGGAACCCCCGAGGGCGTGGGGATGGCCATGGAGCCACCGACGTTCCTTCAACCAGGCGACGTCATCGAAAGCACCATCGCCGGCATCGGAACCTTGCGCAACCGGGTGGTTTGACGATCCCCGCACAAGGAGCCGGGGAGCGGTCAGATGACCGCTCCCGGAATGCTCGGGGTCGCTCCTGGCGGCTCGCCGTGCTGTCCTTCACGGCAGCATCGATCCTGCTCACCTGGATGGTCGACAGACGGCCGGCGTACCTGTTCATCGCCGGCGGTGTGACGCTCGCTGTGGTCCTGCTCCTGTGGTGGGCCTGGAGACGAGAACAGGCGACAACGCCGTCGCCGGCCTCCGAGTATCACGCGATCGCGTACTTCGTCGCATTCTGGGTTGCATTCGTCGTGACGCGGGACGCGTCACGCGCCGAGGCCATCGAGTGGCTCGTCTTGGTCCCGCCGGTGTCGTTCCTGCCGCTCGTAGTGCGACACAGCGTTGCTCGTGGTCGCTCGAAGACGATCGCCCGTCGGATGCACCTCGCAGCCGGGATCATCTTCGTGACTTCGGCCGCCTTCTTCCTGCTGACGATCATCGCCATTGTCCTGGCACCGATACCACTCATGGGCGCCGTGTTCCATTTCGCGTCGGCGCGCTTCTATCGGGAGGACGACGCGGAGAGCCGGTCCGACGGCGCGAGGACGTGAGTCCTGGGTTGTGGACGATGCATCGGCCACGACACACGGGTTCTCGAACCGGAAGCAGGCTTCAGGTCTTGTCCGGGAGTTTGCGCACCCACCGCATCTCGGTCTTGACGCCGGCATCGGTGACGAGATTGAACACCGGGCAGCGGATCTCGGTCTCCTCCACCACCTGGCGGAGCCGCTCCTCGGACTCGCTGGTTGTGACCGTCGCTTCGACCCGGATCGTCTGGAAGTGCGGGCGCACCTCGCGGACGCCCATCCGCCCACGGATGTCGATCGTGTACTCCGCCTCGAAGGTGATCCCCTCGTAGGCGAACTCGTACTCGGCCGCAGTCCGGTTGAACGTGACCGCCTCGCAGCCGCAGAGCGCTCCGAGCACCGTCTGGAGCGGTGATGGGCCCTCGCCGGTCCCCCCGTGGGCCTCGGGTTCGTCCGTTGCGAAGTAGCCGTACTCGCCGAAATCGATCTCGGTCATCATTCCGGCGTGATTGGTGGCGAACAGTTGCTTGCGTCTGACGATCGGCTTGGTGACATCGAACTCGCTTGCGACTTCCGTGGCCATGGCTGCTCCTAGCTCGTGGTTGCCTCGATGAGACCGGTGTCGGTGTCCGCGAGGATCTCGCGGTGCCCGAGGTCGAGCGTCTTGATCCATCGCTGCTGACTCGATGTCAGGGCGATGAACGATCCGAGCTCGACGATCTCGGGTGCCGTGAAATGTGCGTGCAGTTGCTCCCACACCTCATCGGTGGCGAGGTCCGGATCCCAGACCACGGCATCGGTGTATGCCAGGGCGGCCTTCTCTCGCGGGGTGTACCGCTCCGATGAACGAAACTCCAGGAGATCGTCGTAGTGGTCTTCGTCGACGTCGGCATCGGTGGATCGCTGGGCGGCGCAGTAGCCGCACTTCACCGTCTTGGTCACATAGACCCGGCACAACTCCTTGAGTTCGTGCTCGACGACTCCGTCGACGAAGATCTGCATCCAGGCGTTGGTGAAAGTCTTCATGACCGCGGGGACGTGGGCTCGGATCGCCTGGGATTCGGGGCGCGGCGTCCCGACCCTGCGAGAGCGGTCGAGCGCAGCCAGCATCTCCGGATCGGTGATGGAGTCCAGGTCTGGGTACGGAATTCTCGGCATGGTCCCTCCGGGTGACTGCAATCGATTGTAGGGCGCCGCGACCGGGCCGGGAGACGCATTGTCGGAGAACACGTCGATCACACCCGCGACGCACCGGCAGAAAACCCCAGCAATCGATTGCAGGCCAGAACCGGGCGACATACAGTCCGGACATGATCATCGACGTCCACGCTCACTGCATCCCCGAGTCGTTTCGAGCCTGGATGGAGTCCGAGGGCGGCCCCCTCGGACTGGATCTGGTCCCCACCGAACGCGGCACCGCGGTGCGGATCGACGACCGTGTCACGACACAGCCACTTCGTGACGATCTCACCGACCACGACCGTCGACTCGCGGAGTTGGACCGCATGGGGCTCGATCACCAGGTCCTCTCGGGATGGATCGACCTGACCGCCTACGAGCTCGAACCCGACGCCGGCAGTCGGTACGCGCGGATCCAGAACGAGTGCCTCGCCGAAGAGGCCGCCAAGGCCCCCGACCGTTTCTCGGCGATCGGGACCGTGCCGCTCCAGGACGTCACCGCTGCGGTCAACGAGCTCGACCACGCCATACGAGGCTTCGGTATGAAGGGAGTCGAGCTGGCGACGACGGTCGACGGTCGATTCATCGACGAGGCCGGCCTGGACGACTTCTGGGCCGCCGCCCAGGATCTCGGGGCCTTCATCGTGTTGCACCCGATGCGGCCGCTCGAGGGCATCGACCTCGGCCGCTACTTCATGGAGAACATGATCGCCCGCCCCGCCGAGACCACGATCGCCCTCGCCGGCCTCATCTTCTCCGGTGTCTTCGAACGGTTTCCCCGACTCAAGGTCTGCGTCGTCCACGGGGGCGGATTCGCCCCGTTCCAGATCGGACGGATGGACGCCGGGTATCACCAGAAGCCGACGCTCGCCGGCAAACACATCTCCAAGCCGCCGTCGGACTACCTGAATCAGATCTACGTGGACACCGTCCTCCATCACCCGGCCGCGCTGCGCTATGTCGTCGAGCTGATGGGAGCGGACCGGGTGATGCTCGGAACCGACTACCCCTTCGAGATGGGGAGCCTGGATCCCGTGGATTTCGTACGAAGCGGGGGGTTCGACGACGACACGACCGAAGCGATCCTGGGTTCCACGGCCGAGGCACTGATCGGGCTCTGAACCGACAGAACGAAGGCTCAGCGAAACCTGAGCACGTGTCTCAAGCGACGCGACGTGGTGGCGTAGTGAGCGACGAGCACAACGAGGTAGACCACGGTCAAAGTGTCATGGGCCGTCGACGGCCCGAGCCCGCCGCCGAGTATCCATTGACTCTCCCGCCGCGTGAGGCGGTAGGTTCCGTTGCATGCGCTGGAACCTCAGCACGTGAGTATGCGCACCGTCGGGGAGGTCGCCGAACTCACCGGCGTCACCGTGCGCGCGCTTCACCACTATGACGAGATCGGGCTGCTCGAGCCGTCGGAGCGGACCGCTGCCGGGTACCGGCTCTACTCGGAAACGGACCTGGTCCGGCTGCACTCGATCCTGAACTGGCGAGACATGGGGTTCGGCCTCACCGAGATCGCCGGCATGTTGGACCACGCCGACACGGATCTGGCGAAGGGTCTGAGACGACAACGCACGCGACTCACCGAACGGTCGGATCGACTCGGCGAGATGATCGCCGCGCTCGACCGGGCGATCACCGCACTCGACGAAGGGAGCATCATGACGGATGACGATGTGAGACAGGCCTTCTCCGGGTTCGACCCGTCGAAGTACCAGGACGAGGTCCGAGACCGCTGGAGCGACACAGACGCCTACGCCGAGAGCCGGCGCCGGACCAGCTCCTACACGGAGGAGGATTGGAAGCGACATCGGACGGAGACGGACGACAATGTCGCCACCTTCGTCGAGTTGCTCGCATCCGGCGTTCCCGCAACAGACCCGAGGGCCGCCGCCGCCGCCCGGGACCACGGCGCCATCATCGACCGGTGGTTCTACTCCCTCACCCCGGAGGCGCACGTCGGGCTCGCCCGCTTGTACGTCACCGACCCCCGGTTCGAAGCCAACTACGAGGTGTCGGCCAACGGGCTCGCGCGATACATCAGCGACGCCATAACCGCCCTGCATGCAAACTGACGGAGCGACAAGGCCTCATCGGAGGCACACCACCGGCTGCCGAGTCGAGCTCGGTCCCCTGATCGGAGATCGCCCGCAACAATTCCTGCATCGAACCGGGGGAGCGGGCCCGATGTCGGCTTGAATGCTGAACGACCCTGCACGGACAAGGACGGATCGATGAGCAAACGCATTGCGGTGACCGACACAGTCTTCCCGGACCTCGACCCGGCGAGGAACGCACTCGCCCGGGTCGGCGGCGTCCTCGAACTCGCGGCGGACCGCAGTCCGGAGTCGATCATCGCCGTCGCCGGTGACGCAGACGCGATGCTCGTGACCTACGCGTCGATCACCGCCGAGGTCATCGATCAGCTCACACGGTGCAAGGCCATCGGACGATTCGGGATCGGGACCGACAACATCGACATCGAGGCAGCCCACAACGCCGGAATAGTCGTCACCTACGCCCCGACGTACTGCCTCGACGAGGTCTCCGACCACACGATGGCGCTACTCCTGACGCTTGCTCGAAAGACGGCGCTCTCCAATGCTCAGGTCCATTCGGGAAGATGGGACATGCCCGCCGTCGTGCCGATCAAGCGTCTCCGGGGCCGGACCTTCGGTCTGGTCGGGATCGGCAACATCCCTCAGCGAATCGTGCCGAAGGCGCAGGCATTCGGCATGGACGTGATCGCGAGCGATCCCTATGCTCCCGCCGAGGTGTTCGAGCGTCTCGGAGTCCGAGCCGTCGATTTCGACGAACTGCTCTCGTCATCGGACTACATCTCGGTCCATGCACCGCTCACCAGCGAGACCGAGCGGATGTTCGATGCAGACGCGTTCGCCGCGATGAAATCCGACGCACTCCTGATCAACACGGCGCGGGGTCCACTGGTCGACACCGATGCGCTCGCAGACGCGCTCGAGGCAGGGGAGCTCGGTGGCGCTGCGCTCGACGTGCTGCCCGAGGAGCCTCCTCCTCCGACCTCGCGCCTGCTCGAACGGGACGACGTGATCCTGACACCCCACACCGCCTTCTATTCGGAGGACTCGCTGCTCGAACTCCAGACGACGGTGGCGTCGGACGTGGCTGCCGTTCTCGAGGGAGGCAGTCCACGATTCCCGGTTCCGACGCGGTGACTTCCGATCGACCGACGACCAGCGTTCTGCGAGTCACGAGCCGGGCCTCATGCCGACGAGGACCATCGACTCTCGCCCCGCCGATCAACCTCGTACATGGTGACGGAAAGAGAAGGAACGCTCCATGTTCGCCGACCGCGTCGATGCCGGACGCCAGCTAGCCAAGATCGTTCGTCACCTGAGGTCCCCGGACACGGTCGTGCTCGGTCTCCCGAGAGGCGGTGTACCGGTCGCCGCCGAGGTGGCGCGGGCGCTCGATGCGCCCTTGAACGTCATCGTCGTGCGAAAGCTCGGTGTTCCCGGCCACGAGGAGCTGGCGATGGGAGCGATCGGTGAGGACGGAGTCAAGGTCCTCCACGCCGATGTCATCGAGCCGCTCGGCATCACACCAGACGAGATCCGGGCCGTGGAGCGACGGGAGTCGGCCGAGCTCGAGCGGCGGGTCGAGGCCTTCCGCGGCGGCGCCGCCGCACCGGACATCGCCGGCCGACAGGTGGTCGTCGTCGACGACGGTATCGCCACGGGATCCACGATCCGAGCTGCCTGCCAGGTCGTGAGAGCCAAGGGAGCGGCACGCGTCGTGATCGCGGTTCCGGTCGCTCCTTCCGGCTGGGAGCGGCGCATGAGCGACGTCGCAGACGAGCTGATCTGTGTGTCCTCGCCGCGTCGCTTCGGTGCGATCGGAGCCTTCTACCGGGACTTCCGTCAGACCACCGACGACGAGGTGACGTCGCTGCTTGCGACGGCTCGCTGACGTACGCTTCCAAAGTGGTGGAACTGGAGTTCGAGGGCGTGCTGTGGAGATACGACGGGGATGCGCCGTGGCACTTCGTGACCGTGCCCGTTGACATGTCCGATGACATCGGGGCTGCGGCCGAGCCCAGGCCGTTCGGCTCCGTGCCGGTCCGTGCCCGGGTCGGTGCAACGATGTGGGAGACCTCGCTCTTCCCCGACAAGCAGAGCGGGGCCTACGTGTTGCCGGTCAAGCGATCGGTTCGCGAGGCGGAATCGATCGCAGATGGAGACGCAGTGGCGGTGGCACTGAGTCCGAGGGCAACCGGGGCAGGCGGCTGAGCCGCCGCGGTCACGGACTGGCCGTCGTCCGCTCGGGCGGGTTCGAGCCAATCGAGGACACGATCGATCACCGTGGGATCGTCGAGGATGTCGAAATGGCGCCGCCCGCCGATGACGGCCTCGTCGTCGACGAGCAGGTCCATTCGGCCGACGGCACTGGATGGACGCACCACGAGATCGCCGAGAACGGAGCCGACGGTGCTCCCTGCGTTGGACGTCACCACAGCGGCGACGACATGGTGCTCGACCCCGTCGAACGACGACGGGAGGTCAAGACCCGACCTCAGGTCCCGGATTCCGGCACTCCGACTCCGCAGGAATCCGGCGAGCGGTCTGGTCTGGGGAGCCACCATGAGTGACCGTGAAGCCGCCTCGACAGCCTTCTCGATCGGTGAGCCGGCATGTGGAGCAGCGATCGTGACCAGATGACGCACGACCTCGGTCCAACGGGCGCCGTTGGCGCGACCCGAGTGGATTGCCGCCCGTGCGACCAGCCCTCCCATCGAATAGCCGACGAGCGCGACCTCCTTCACAGGAACCGGCCAGTGCTCGATCAACTCGTCCAGCAGATCGGCCAGCTCTCCCCCGTTCACCGCCACTGAGTGGCCGGAGTTGTAGCGGACGAGGACGGGCGTGCTCGCCGAGGCCTCGATTGCGGCTGCCAGGCCTGGCGACGTGTCGGAGCTCGTGAAGCAGCGCTCGGTCTGTCCCAAACCATGAAGGAGGACGACGATCCGATCGGTGGGCGCCGGGAACGCCTCGGCCACCGAAGCCCGATCGAGCGGAATCGTGACTCCGTGTCGGGCACGGACGGTCATACCGGTCGCCATCGACGACCTCTGGCGCGCCAGGTCGTCTCCCCAGACCGCGTTCGCAAACGCCCGGACGGCATCCGCGGGAGCGTCCGGCACGGTCCTGGCAGCGGGCGGCACGAGGTCGGACACCCTGCCCGCACTCCGTGCGACGGTCCTGACGCTACGGTAGACCCCCGCTGTCACCTGCGTGTGGAGGCCCAGCAGGTGTCCCTCCGCAGGTCCGGCGAAGCGAAACCAGGGTCGTGCGATCGCCGTGTGCATGCCCTCGACGGTGGTGCTGATCCGATCGACCGCGAGGACGAGTAGGTCGACCCAGGGCCGGACAGGCTCACTCAACGGAGACGAGACTCAGAGACATCACCGCATCCTAGGGGTGGGCTCCACACTCAGAAGATGGCCGACACTCCGGTATCACCAAGGACCGGCAGGCCCCCGCATCCCTGTGATGCCGATACGATCGTTCCAGTCCGAAACGCCGAGCCCGAGGTGCCTGCGCACGTGCACAGCCAGTCCATCGCAGACCTCCCGTGGCTCGACGGGTCCACAGCGTGACGGGCCCGTCTCCGATCGCTCCGACCGAGCCACGCGGACTCGGCACCTTCGGCGGCGTGTTCACGCCCTCCATCCTGACGATTCTCGGCGTCATCATGTACCTGCGTTTCGGCTGGGTGGTCGGAAACGCCGGCCTCACCGGTGCATTCGCAATCGTGACGATCGCCACCGCCATCACGTTCCTCACCGGACTCTCGATCTCCCAGATCGCAACCGACCAGAGGATCAAGACCGGCGGCGCCTACTACATGATCAGCCGAGCCCTCGGCATCGAGGTGGGCGGGGCCATCGGGATACCGCTGTACTTCGCACAGGCACTGTCGGTGGCGCTCTACACGATCGGTTTCGCCGAGAGCCTCGGAGCCGTCTTCCCGATCTTGGACCAACGGCTGGTTGCGGCGGTGACGACGATCGCAGTGACCGGGCTGGCTCTGATCTCCGCCCGAACAGCGATCAGGGTCCAGTACTTCATCATGGCCGGGATCGCGATCTCGCTCGTCTCATTCCTCCTGGGAAGCAACGTGACCGAGACGCCGGCAGCTCCGGAGTTCGTCCAGGTCGGCTTCTGGCAGGTGTTCGCCGTCTTCTTCCCTGCGGTCACCGGGATCATGGCGGGCGTCAACATGAGCGGCGATCTCGCCGATCCCCGTCGCTCCATCCCTCGAGGCACCCTGGCGGCGATCGGCGTCAGCTACGTGATCTACATGATCATCCCCGTCGTCATGAACGCCAGAGCAGATGCGGCGTCACTGGTGGCCGACCCCCTCATCATGAGGAGGATCGCCATCTGGGGAGACGCCATCCTGGTCGGCGTGTGGGGAGCGACGCTCTCGAGTGCGCTCGGCTCCATCCTCGGCGCACCGCGGATCTTGCAGGCCCTGGCGCGAGACAACATCCTGCCGAAACCACTCCGCATCCTCGGTAGGGGTTCGGGTCCGGATGACGAGCCCCGGCTCGGCACCTACGTCTCGCTCGCCCTCGCTCTCGCAGCCGTCGCCCTGGGCGACCTCGACGTGATCGCCCCGATCCTCACGATGTTCTTCCTGGCCACCTACGCCGTCGTGAACGTGGTCTCGGCGGTCGAGCGTTTTCTTCGCAGCCCGTCGTTCCGACCCACCTTCCGGGTGCATTGGGCCCTCTCACTGCTCGGAGCGCTCGGATGCGGTGCGGTGATGTTCCTCATCAACCCGATCGCGACCATCGTGGCCGCAGCCGTCGTGACTGCGATCTACCTGTGGCTCCAGAGTCGAGGGCTCAAGACCGCGTGGGGCGACATCCGCCAGGGGGCATGGCAGGCGTTGGTGCGGTGGGGTCTGCTCAACGTCCGCGCCGGCGAGGCTGCGAAGAGCTGGCGCCCCAACTTCCTGGTGCTGGCGGGAAGCCCGGCGAAACGCTGGTATCTGATCGACTTCGCCAACAGCGCCTCACACGATCGTGGCATCCTCAGTGTCGCCACCATCCTCCCCGAGCCGACATCGACCGAACGCAAACAGCAGCTGACGACGACGATCCGGGACCACCTCGAGGAGCGAGGTGTCGAAGCGCTCATCAGGGTCGTCTCGGCACCGAACCCCTACGTCGGAGTTGCAACCCTCGTGGAGGCGTATGGACTCGGCAGCCTGGTGCCGAACACGGTGCTCATGGGCGACGGCCTCACCACCGCCGATCCCGGTGAGTACGGCACCATGATCGCGCGGATCCACCAGGCGAATCGCAGCGTCGTGGTGGTCAGGGCAGAACCCGATCGGGGATTCGGGCAACGGAAGACCATCGATGTCTGGCTGCATGGAATCCGCGGCAACGGCGCGCTGATGATCACGCTCGCGCACCTGCTCGCAACCAGCCTCGACTGGAGAGGTGCCAGGATCACCGTGCGGATGATCGTCGAAAACCCCGAAGGCCGAGACGAGGCGAGGTCCAACCTCCGCACCCTGATCGATGCGACGCGAATCGAGGCCGGCGTCGAGGTCCTCGTCGATGAGCGTCCACCGACCGTGGTCATCTCCGAAGCCTCGAGGCACACCGACCTGACCTTCATCGGACTCGCTACGCCGAAGAACGGCAACGAGTCGGCATTCACCGACCAGATGCACCAGTTGGTCGATCGCACCAGCCGGATCCCGACGGTCGCCTACGTCCTGGCATCCGCCGAGGCGAACATCGAGCACATCCTGGCCTGAGTGCGGGCGCGCTCAGACTGCGATTCTCGGCGGCCCGGGCAGCCGCTCGTTGTTGCTCACCACTGCGACCGTGATGATGACGGCATTCACGATGATCCCGATCCATGCCGTCCACAGCGCGAGCACGCACAGCGCCGTCGACAACGTCCCCAGCAGGATCAGCGAACGCTCCCAGCCCCTGAACTCGGTCACCACCGCGATCGCAGAAAACAGAAAGGCCAGGCCGAGCGTCGCCCAGAACATGCCCAGCAGGCCGATGATCAGCTCGTTCCCCACCATCCAGGTTCCGCCGAGATACTCCAACTCCTCGTCGGCCTCGAACGCCCCGAACGCGGCGACGACACCGACGAAATGCGCGATTCCGTGAACCACCAACAGGATCGCCATCGCGACAGGAGGAGTCCGATCTCCGGCCCTGCCCATCCTGACGGGGGACCGGCTCAGCTGGCGGACCACGGCAGCCGTTCCGGCCTCTTCCCTCGAACGCTGGTCGAGTGCAGTCATGGGGCCTCCTTCACCACCATCCTCGAAATGGGGCAGACACGTGGCAAGGGTCATTGGTCGGTTTCGTCCGCTCCGGCACCGCCTCCGGGTTCGCCGTCCCTCGTGCCTGCGTCTGAAGCCCCAGCGCACTAGGTTCGGTCGATATGGTGAACGGCCCACAGGTCCTCGCCATCGATCTCGGAACGTCGGGGCCGAAAGTCGCAATCGTGTCGGCTGCCGGGGAACTGGTCGGCGGCGAATTCGAGCCGGTTGAACTGCTGCTCTTCCCCGAAGGAGGCGCCGAGCAGGACCCGCACGCCTGGTGGGACGCCGTCGGTGCCGCAACACGACGGGTGCTCGCCGGCCACCCCGAAGCCGTCGACGCCATCAGCGCGATCGCCGTCACCTCCCAGTGGTCGGGCACCGTGGCGGTGGACGCTGCAGGGGAGCCGCTCGGGAACGCGATCATCTGGATGGATTCGCGCGGAGCCCCCTACATCAGAGAACTCATCGGCGGGCCAGTCAAGGTCGAGGGCTACGACCCTCGCAAGCTCCGGACTTGGATCAAGCTGACCGGCGGGGCGCCGACCAAATCCGGCAAGGACTCGATCGCGCATGTGCTCTACCTGCGTCACGAGCGCCCCGACGTGTATCGCGCCGCTGCGTACTTCCTGGAGCCCAAGGACTACCTCAACCTGCGCCTCACGGGTGAGACCGTGTCGACCCACGACTCGATCACGATGCACTGGATCACCGACAATCGGAATCCGGCTGCCGTGACCTACGACGCCGAACTGCTCGCTCTCGCAGGGCTCGACCGTTCCAAGTTCCCTCCGCTACGATCGGCGACCGACACCGTCGGCACCCTGACCGCCGAGGCCGCCGACCATCTCGGCCTGCCTACCGGCCTCCCGGTGATCGGCGGAACCCCCGACCTCCATTCGGCGGCCATCGGCGCCGGAACCACCGACGACCTCTCCGCACATCTGTATCTCGGCACGTCGGCCTGGTTGATCTGCCACGTCCCCTTCAAGAAGACCGACGTCGTCCACAACATCGGGACCCTGCCGGCCGCCATTCCCGGCCGCTACATCGTGGCCAACGAGCAGGAGACCGCCGGAAAGACCCTCGACTGGCTGTCTCGCATCCTCTATCAGGAACCGGGACCGCACGTCATCGACGAGATGAACGAGATCGCCTCAGGAGTCCGGGCCGGCAGTGGGGGCCTGATCTTCACGCCGTGGTTGTTCGGAGAGCGCACGCCGGTCGACGACTCCACCCTCCGCGGCGGCTTCTTCAACCAGGGACTCGACACCGGTCGCGCCGAGATGATCCGTGCCGTCTTCGAAGGCGTCGCCTACAACAGCCGGTGGCTGCTCGGTCACGTCGAGCGCTTCGCCGGGTCGCGCCTCGACCCGATCGTGATGGTTGGCGGCGGGGCCCAATCGGCCTTGTGGTGCCAGATCCACGCCGATGTGCTCGGACGAACGATCCGGCAGGCGGAGCATCCGATCATGGTCAACGTCCGCGGGGTGGGGCTTCTCGCACACGTGGCGCTCGGGAACCTGACGTGGGACGACATCCCCCACACGGTGCCGATGGCCGCCACCTTCTCGCCGAATCCCGACACGAAGGACACCTACGACCGCCTCTTCGATGCGTTCCGTCGGATCCACAAGGGGAACCGCCGCACCTACCGTTCGCTCAATGGGTGATCGCATGAGTGTCGGATCGAAGGCGCAAGGACTGCTGGAGAAGCTGCCGGCGGGTCTCGCCGCCGGGCTGTACCGAGGGGCGCGCCGCATTCCTCGGTTGCGACGCGCCATCGAAGCCGAGTACGAGTCCATGCTGGAGCTCGCCCCCGGTGACGGCATCACTGCCGACGTTGCCGTGTACCCGCGCCTGCCGAAAGCAGGGCGTTCGCGTGACGACGTGCTCACCGACATCGCCGCCCTGGCCGCTTCCGAAGAGGCCGAGTGGAGCGAAGGGAAGGCTTCCGGCGCGGTGTACCACGGCGACACCGACCACATCGAGTTCCTGAATCGGGTGTACTCGCTGCAGTCGCAGTCGAACCCGCTTCACCTCGACCTGTGGCCGTCGGGGATGAAGTTCGAGGCCGAGGTCGTCTCGATGACGGCAGCCATGCTCGGCGGCGACTCGACCGATGACGAGATCGTGGGGACGGTCACGTCTGGTGGCACCGAGTCGATCATCATGGCGATGAAGGCGTACCGAGATCGCGCCGGCCTCGCCAAACCCGAGATGGTGATCCCCGAATCCGCCCACGTCGCGTTCGACAAGGCGGCGCAGCTGCTCGGCTACCGCCAGATCCGGGTGCCGGTGGGAAGTGACGGTCGCGCCGACGTCGCCGCCATGGCGAACGCAATCGGCCGCAACACCGTGGTCGTCGCAGGCTCCGCGCCCGGCTTCCCGCACGGCGTCGTGGACCCGATCCCGGAGCTGGCGGCGATGGCGCACGAACGCGGCGTCGGATTCCACACGGATGCCTGCCTCGGCGGCTTCGTGATCCCATGGGCCGAGCGCCTCGGCCACGACGTGCCCGTCGTCGACTTCCGCAACCCGGGCGTCACTTCGGTGTCGGCGGACACTCACAAGTACGGCTACGCCCCCAAGGGCACCTCGGTGGTGCTCTACCGAGGGCGAGAGCTGCGGCACCATCAGTTCCACGTCGCCACCGACTGGCCCGGAGGACTGTATTACTCGCCGTCGCTCGCCGGTAGTCGGCCGGGCGGCCTCATCGCGGGGGCCTGGGCGGCGATGCTGTCGATGGGGGAAGACGGATACCTGCGGGCAACCCGATCGATCCTGGACACGGCGGCGGCGATCAGGGCCGGCATCGAGGCGATCCCCGAGTTGCGGGTCATCGGTGATCCCTTGTGGGTGATCGCGTTCACCTCGGACTCACTTGACATCTACGAGGTGATGGCCCAGATCGCCCGGCGTGGCTGGAGTCTCAATGGGCTGCATCGTCCGCCGGCCGTGCACATCGCCGTCACGCTGCGCCACACCCAGGAAGGCGTCGCAGACCGATTCGTGAACGATCTTGAGGAAGCAGTGGGCATCGCCAGGACCACCGGCGGCAACGCGCTGACCGGCTCGGCACCGATGTACGGGATGGCGGCGACGTTCCCCGCGCGGGTCGCCGTCGCCGACCTGCTACTCCGATACATCGATCGGCTCTACGAGACAGACGGCGGCTGAGCGCTGCGATCGGGTCGTTGGTCGGTTGCTCATGCGTATCCGATGAGCCGTCGTATCGTGGAGGACGTGAGCGACAACTCCACCGGACAGGTCAGAGCAGCCTTGGCTGCGGTTGCGCTCGGAGCAGCATCGGTGTTCCTCAGCCAGTGGGACCCGGATGACCACTGGGCCACACCCGACAAGCCGATCGTGGCGGTGATCGATCAGCTCGACGACGACGACTGGGTCGACGCACCTCCGCATTCGGGCCTGCTCTCCGACGGCCGGGAGTGGACGAGTTCCGGCCAGGCCCGTTTCACGACCCCTGGATGAGCTCTCCCGCCGCCTCGATCGAAGCAACCGGGTCGATTGCACCGTGCCACCTCAGGACCAGCCGATCGACCCCCAGATCGACCATCCCCGCCCGGGAAGGACCGTCGAGCCACGTGCGTTCCATGGGAGCCTCCACGGTGATGACCGGGTTGCCATCGCCCGCAGCCTCGCTCACGATGCCGATCAGACCGGCGAGATCCTCCTCATGGGAGTGGAGGTTCACGCCATCACCGAGCCTGCCTGCGATCCGGCTCATCCGTGGGCCGTTGGCTCCCACGATGATCGGCGGGGTCGGAACCGGAACCGGAAAGCCCTCGGCCCCGCGCAGCCGGTGATGCGTCCCGTCGAAGTCGCCTCCGCCGGACCACAGTCGTCGGATGACTTCGATCGCATCGGAGATCAGCTCCCGCCGGACATTCGCAGGCTCCGGTTCCAAGCCGACCATCGTCATCTCGTGGGAGAACGGCGAGCCGGGCCCAGCGCCGGCACCGAGTCCGAGGAAGAACCGCCCGCCCGAGAGATCCTGCAGCGTCGCCGCGGCGACGGCGATGTGCGCCGGGTGACGAACGGTGACGTTCGCCACCAGCGGACCCAGCGAGATCCGGCTCGTCGCTTCGGCGATGGCGCCGAGCAGGGGCCACGGATCGGAGATCGACCCGCCGCCGAGTGTCGCACCCGAGAAGTGGTCGTAGATCCACACACCGTCGAAACCCGCATGCTCCGCCACCTTCGCCGCTTCGACCAGTCGGCCGGCGGCCACGTCGGTCGGATCCAGTGAGATGTCGGTCAGCATGCGACCATGATGGTGGTGTCGAACGGCCGAGGGCCCGATCTGGCACACTGACCCGGAATGATCTTCGCCCAGGTGACCGCCCTCGATCCGGACGCACTCGGGATCCCCGTCGTCGTCGCTTCTCTCGCGCTCGTGGTGATCGCCATATCCGTCTCCCGCTTCCTGGGACTCGGCGTGGAAGGTCGGATCGGCTGGGCGTCGGTGCGCGCAGCAGTGCAGTTGATGGCGGTCGGCGTCCTCCTGGCCGCGATCGTCGACACCGGGATCGGCGGCCTGCTGGCATGGGCATGGATCGGCGTGATGGTCGGCGTGACCGTGTTGACGGTTCACAAGCGGTCCTCGGTGAGGATCCCCACCCTCACACTCGCAGCCGGACTGGCCGTCGGCGGGTCGGTGGGAACGAGCCTGGTCGTGGCCTTCGGACTCGGCATCTTCGAGGCCACGCCGATCAACCTGATCGTGGTCGCCGGGATCACGATCGGGAACGCCCTTCCGTCGACGGTGCTCGCCGTCGACCAGGTGACCAAGGAGGCCGACAGCAGACAGGGCGAGATCGAGGCGATGCTGTCACTCGGATTCGACCGGGCGATGGTGGCCCGGCAGTTGGCCCCCTCGGCTGCACGGAGCGCGCTCATCCCCCAGGTCGAACGCACCAAGGTCGTCGGCCTGATCGCACTCCCCGGCGCAATGGTCGGCCTGCTGCTGGCCGGTGCCGACCCGATCGAGGCGGTCACCGTCCAACTGCTGGTGATGTACCTGGTGCTCGGCACCGTCGCACTGTCGGTCCTCGCAGTCGTTGCGACATCCGCCAGACAGGCGGTGACGCCCGACCTGCGACTCGCCGACTGGGTCCATACGAGATCAGCCTGAGTCGTCGTCCTTCGGTGCGTGAGCGGCCAGCACCCGTGTCGCCCGGCTCGCCGGCAGTTCGTCGTAGTGGTCGTGTGCGATCTTCACCGAACCCCAACCACGCGAGATCGAGCGGAGGTCCGTCGCGTAGGTCAGGATCTCTGCGGTCGGCACCAGGGCGCTGATCACCTGGTTGCCGAATTCGTCCATCATCGATCCCTGGACTTGCCCTCGCCTGGAGGCCAGGTCGCCGAGCACGTCGCCCTGGTAGTCCGGCGGCACCGTGACCTCGACCTTGGAGATCGGCTCGAGCACCGTCGGCCCACCGGCCTTGAACGCTTCGAGGAAGGCCAGCCGACCCGCCATCTGGAAGCTGAGCTCCGAAGAGTCGACCGAGTGGTATTTCCCGTCGTAGAGATGCACGGCGACATCCGTGACCGGGAAGCCGCGCACCCCGCCTTCACCCATCGCCCGGACGACGCCTTGCTCGACCGCCGGGATGAACTGACGGGGGATGCTCCCGCCCTTGATCTCATCGAAGAACTCGAAGCCGGCGCCCCGGGGCAGCGGCTCGAGCTTGATCATCGCCACGCCGAACTGACCGTGGCCGCCCGACTGCTTCTTGTGCTTGCCTTCTGCCTCGGCCGGCCGGGTCACCGTCTCCCGGAAGCGGACCCGCTCCGGCTCGGTTTCCACCTCGATGCCCATCTTGCGGCAGAGCTTCTCGATCGAGACCTTGAGATGGGTCTCACCAAGACCACGCATGACGGTCTGGCCCGTCTCGTCGTCGTGCTCGACGGTGATCGAGCGATCCTCTTCCTGGAGGCGTCGCAGCCCGGTGGCGAGCCGGTCCTCGTCCGCCAGTGCCTTCGCCTTGATTGCGAGGCCGATCACCGGATCGGGGATGTCGATCGGCGGCACCTGGACCGGCATGTTCCGCGGCGTCAGGACGTCCCCCGTGGCCGTGTCCGACAGCTTCGAGGTGGCGCCCAGCGCTCCGGCGGTCAGCGCATCGACGAGCACCGAGTCCTTCCCCTGGAGCACGCCGACCTTGGCGAGACGTTCCGTACTCGACGAGCGTCCGTTGTACAGGGTCTCATCCGGCCGGATGGTGCCGGACAGCACCCTGAACATCGAGATCTGGCCGACATAGGGATCGGCGACGGTCTTGAACACGAAGACGAGCGGATCCCCCTCAGGGTCGCTTTCGATGTCCATGGTCTCGTCGCCCACGATCACCGGAACCGACGGGCGTGCGGTCGGAGGCGTGCCCAATTCCACGATGTAGTCGGCGAGCCGATCGACCGCGATCGGGCCCGTTGCGGATCCGCACACCACCGGGAAGACGCTCGCCTCGGCGACGCCGTCCGCCATCACGTGTTCGAGGGTGTCGACCGGCGGCACGTCACCGCCGAGATACTGTTCGAGCAGGTCGTCCTCCGCGACCACGATGCCTTCGATCAAGGCCTCCTCGACCTCGGCGATCTGGTCCTTCATGTCCTCGGGGATCTCGCCAGGCTCCGAATGCCCGGAGTCGTAGACGTGCGCTTCGTCCTCGAACAGATCGACGACGCCGTGGAACGACGGCCCTTCGCCGAGCGGCAATTCGATCGGCGCGATCCCGGAGCCGAACCGGTCTCGAAGTGCGTCGAGCGTACGATCGAACGAGGCATGCTCCTTGTCGAGTTTGTTCACGAAGATCATCCGCGGCACGTCGAGCTTCTCGGCCAGCCGCCACTGCTTCTCCGTTTCGACCTCGACTCCGTTGACGGCGTCCACGACGAAGACCGCCATGTCGGCGACCCGGAGGGCAGCACTCACCTCACCGGCGAAATCCGGGTAGCCGGGGGTGTCGATGATGTTGACGCGGTGATTGCGCCACTCGAACGAGCACAACGAGAGGGACACCGACATCCCATGATCGTGCTCCTCCGGCTCGAAGTCCGAGACGGTGTTGCCCGCCTCGACGGAGCCGAGTCGATCCACTGCTCCGGCTCGGTACAAGAGCGCCTCTGTGAGGGTCGTCTTGCCCGAGCCATGATGACCCACCAGGGCGACGTTCCTGATCTTGTCAGCCGGGAACACGTATCTCCTTGTCGTCGATGCATCGACGATATCCACAGAGAGCGGCCGATGTCGCTGCGGAAGGCCCTATCGGTGCGGACCAAGGCCCATTCGGACGGATTCAGAGCGGCCGGCGCCGCTTCGAGGTGATGACGCCGGTGTCGAAGCCGCCGAGATGCAGACCCCCGGCGAACCGGGCGTGCTCGATCTTGAGACATCGATCCTGAACGACCGCGAGGCCGGCGTCGAGTGCCATCCGGGCAGCCTCGTCGTGCCGCAAACCGAGCTGGAACCAGACGACCTTGGCGCCGACGGCGATCGCCTCCTCGACGACGCCGGGCAACTGGTCCTCCCGGCGGAAGACGTCGACGATGTCGGGGACCTCGGGCAGGTCTGCCAGGCCGGGGTAGCACTTCATCCCGAGCACCTCTTCGTACATCGGGTTCACCGGATAGGTCACGAATTCGGTTCTCATCAGGTAGCTGGCGACGAAGTTCGAGGAGCGGATCGGGTTGGCCGAGACGCCGACCAGGGCCACCGACTTCGCAGTCCGGATGATCCTCAGACGCTCGCGCGCGTCGACTTCCAACACAGCGGTCATCGTCCGCCACCGAGTGCCTGGTCGAGATCCCACAGGATGTCGTCGATGTCTTCGATGCCCACCGAGATCCGGATCATGTCGTCGGCCACGCCAACCGAGGCGCGCTCGGCCTGTGGGACCTGCTGGTGGGTGGTCGACGCCGGATGGATCACCAGGGTCTTGGCATCACCGATGTTGGCGAGGTGAGAGGCCAGGTCGACCCGCTCGATGAACCGGACACCGGCCTCGTATCCGCCCTCGACACCGAAGGTGAACACCGCGCCCGGACCTTTCGGGAGATACTTCTCCGCCAGTCCCCGCCACTCGTTGAGCGTGGGGTATCGAACCCAACCGACTGCATGGTGGGCGGCCAGGAAATCGGCGACGGCGGCGGCGTTCTCGACATGGCGCTGCATTCGGAGCCCGAGCGTCTCCAGGCCCAGCAGCAGCAGGAACGAGTTGAACGGAGACATCGACGCTCCGATGTCGCGCAGGAGTTCGACTCTGGCACGGGTCAGATACGCGTACTCCCGGAAGTTCTCCCAGAACCGCAGGTCGTGGTACGCAGGTGAGGGCTCGGTCAACATCGGGAAGTTGCCGTTGGCGAAGTCGAAGCGACCGGATTCCACGATGACCCCGCCGATCGCAACGCCGTGTCCGCCGAGGAACTTGGTCGCCGAATGTGTGACGATGTCCGCTCCGTGGTCCATCGGCCGGCACAGATATGGCGTAGCGAACGTGTTGTCGACGACGAGCGGGATCCCATGGGTGCGTGCGATGCCCGAAACGGTCTCGATGTCGAGGATGTCTGCCCTCGGATTCCCGATCGTCTCTCCGTAGAGGAGCTTCGTCCGCTCGTTGATCGACCGTTCGACGGAGTCCAGGTCTGCGAAGTCGACGAACGTCACATCGATCCCCATCCGTCGCAACGTCACGTCGAACTGGGTGTAGGTCCCTCCGTAGAGCGATCGGGATGCAACGACCTCGTCTCCCTGCTGGCACAGCGCAAGCACCGCGATCAGTTGCGCTGCCTGGCCCGATGCGGTTGCGAGTGCGCCGATCCCGCCTTCGAGCGATGCCATCCGCTCCTCGAACGCAGCGGTCGTCGGGTTCCCGATGCGGGTGTAGATGTTGCCGTAGGTCTGGAGCGCGAACAGGTCGGCGGCGTGTTGCGCGTCGTCGAAGACGAACGAGGTCGTCGCGTAGATCGGCTGGGCGCGAGCCCCGGTCTCCGGATCGGGCCGTTGGCCGGCGTGGATCGATCTGGTGTTGAACCCGTATTCGTGGTCGCTCATGAGTGAGCCAACCGTACCCGTTTCGGCTCTGCTCAAGAGAGCCTGGTCAACGAGTCCCCGACCCGGATCGTTCCGGGCTCGACCACTCGGGCGTTCGCCCCTCTGAGGCGGAGCGCTCTCCCCTCCGGCGAATTGACCCATCGGAGCGCATCGGCTCCGAACCTGGAGCTGAACTTCCCGCAGCCGGTGTGCGGCTGGTCGGTGACCTGTATGACAGCCTCTCCGATCGAGAGCCTCGTCCAGGGTGGGAGGTTCTCCTCGGAGAGATCGACATCGACGTACAGCTGGTCGCCGGCGAGTTGCCATCGATCGCGCCCGCCGGCGATGAGGTCCAGCACACGGGAGCCGATCAGATTCAGCTGCATGTCGGGATGTGCCGACCCGTCCTCCGTGCGACCACTCCCCCGTTTCCGCCACGAGTCCCCGACCACTCCGTGGTCACGGTGGAGTTCTGCCGCCTCGAGGACCACTCGCTCGCCCACGTCCGGCCGGATGACGATCATCTCGAGCGTCCCACCGTCGGCGGGCGCCCCTTTCACGAGATCCGTGCTCTCTTGAAGTTGCTCCAGCGTCTTGTGCATGCTGCCTCCTTGCTGCCCGGACCGCCGCGTCCGGTCGTCGTTCGTGCTCCGGGCTACGGCGTCCCGCTGACCACGACGCGTTCGACGACGACTTCGAGGCGGATGTCGAGCCCCAGCCGCTCCTCGAGCGCCGACTCGACCTCGGCCACGTCGTCGGCATCCACCTCGTCGGCCGTTCTCACCGTCGCGGTGACGATGACAGGATCACTCGAACGCGAAGCCACGTCGATCACCTCGCCGCTCGGGAACAGGTCGGCGAGGTCGTCGGCTGCGAGCTGCGCCTGCCTGGCGCCCTGGAAGGATCGCAGACCGACGACGACCAGGAGAAACGCGAGGACCAGCACGACGACCGCCGTGCCCCACGCAGCCCGGCCGCTCGAGCGATCCGAGTTCGGCTGCATGCCCATCCATCGCAGGATCACGCCGCCGGTGAGCACCA
>Ga0224512_10001685_pt1 | contig 20939 bp, 25 predicted proteins | sample SF_May12_sed_USG_4_FD_169103 | JGI IMG/M metagenome (GOLD analysis project Ga0224512, IMG submission 169103) | Sediment microbial communities from San Francisco Bay, California, United States - SF_May12_sed_USGS_13 | ecosystem: Environmental > Aquatic > Marine > Sediment | place: USA... | reverse complement strand
TGATACAATGATGGATGATACAATGATGGATGATACAATGATGGATGATACAATGATGGATGATACAATGATGGATGATACAATGATGGATGATACAATGATGGATGATACAATGATGGATGATACAATGATGGATGATACAATGATGGAACAAAGCCCAATTACTTATGCAGGATCATTTGTTGGAGTCGGTGATGGAATCCATGATGCCCAAGGAAAGGCATACACCATTTCATTAGATGATGGAACTAACGTGTTAAGACTAGAAAACTTCCAGTCAACTAATGGTCCTGACCTTTACGTTTATCTTGCAACAGACGACAAGGCATCAGATTTTATCAATTTAGGGGAGCTAAAAGCAAACCGAGGAAATCAAAATTATGAGATTCCCCATAATTCAGACCTTACCAAATACAACAAAGTTCTGATTTGGTGTAAGGCCTTCGGGGTTTTGTTTGGAAGTGCCGAAATTTTACCTCAACGATGAACAGGAAATCTAAAAAATCATTTTAGAAAACCATGCGTATTTGCTTTCAAATTTATGCCCAAAAAGGTAGGTTAAAGGCTGAGCTAAATTAGTTTGAAAGCTTTTTGAATAACTGTAAAGTTTTTTGTTACCCAATTTTGGGAATAGTGAGAAAAGTTTAATTCAATAAATCCTCGCAATCAAGATATGAAAGGTCTGCCCATTATTACCAACGTAATATTGGCTACAGTACTTTTAACTTCCCCATTTGCATTAATTCCACCTAGTCCTATTTTTGCTGCAGAGTGTACCCCAGCACCAAGCGAAATGGTTAGTTGGTGGACTGGAGAAGGTGATTCAGCCGATCTATTAGGAAATAATAACGGAAATGAATTTGGCGATACGTCATTTGCAGTAGGAAAAGTAGGACAAGCATTCTCTTTTGATGGGGACGGGGATTATGTTTTAATTGATAATGAATCTAATTTTGATTTTACAGATTCAGAATTTGCCATTGATGGATGGTTCAAAACAGATGACATTTCATTCAGACAAATGATCATAACAAAAGCAGGAGCAACTTCAGGATATTCTTGGCAAGTAGAATTGCAAAATGGAAAATTAGTAACCGGTATGTTTGACGCAGTTGGAAATGATGTCATTGTGAGAGAGTCTTCCAATGCATTAAATGATGGTCAATGGCATTTTTTTGCTGTTAATTTTGATTATCCCTCAGAAAGTGCTACACTTTACATCGACGGAGTTTTAGATAATAATTTAAGGACTGATGGAACAGCTTTCAACGATCCCGTAATTAGTAATGAACCTGTACTTATTGGAGCTCGAGATTTTTCCTCACCACAACATTTCTTCAATGGGATGATTGACGAATTGGAAATATTTGAACGCAATCTTACATCAGACGAGATATTAGCCATTTATCAAGCTGACTCCGCTGGTAAATGCCAAAATGAAGATCCAGTATGTTTGAATGCCTCTCCAAATTCAGCAACCTTATGGCCACCAAATCACCAAATGGCTCCCATTACGATTGTTGGTGTCACTGACCCAGATGGAGATCCAATAAACATTATCGTAGATTCAGTTTTGCAAGACGAACCAACCAACACTAATGGAGATGGAGACCAATCACCGGATGCTACATTAAGTCCACTTCAGATCAGATCAGAAAGATCAGGCAACAATGATGGACGAGTATATGAGATTTCCTTTACTGCTGATGATGGTAATGGTGGAACCTGTGATGGTTCAGTATTTGTTGGTGTCCCACATGATAAGAAGGACACTCCAGTAAATAGTGGAACCATATACGATTCGACTTCATAAAACACAAACTTTTCTTTTTTATTATCTAAAAATTATTCCAATAATCTAACTCTACGTGATAACCTGCATTAGTAGAACTTGTGGGTGCTGAGTATATCTGGTAAAGTTTAGAAAATAGAATAGATAATCTAGATTAAAACCTCAAAATGGTAATAACTCATAATCTAATTTGATCGTTAATGACTTTACAAAACAAAAACCCTTGGAAGTACCTCTCATTAGGACTTTTTGGAGTTATCGCAATCGGACTTTTAGCACCTGCACAAGCTGCACCAGGTGGGGCATTTAGTGGATGGCAACTAGCAGTAGCTGACTTGCAAACTCAAATTGATTCTATTGTAGGTGGAGACTTTCAAGGACAAATTGATGAAGTTGTAGGTGATTTGGCAGCCCATACTAGTGCTGATGATGATTTGGATTCAACAAATGAAATCCAAAACCTATCAGAAACTTCACCTGGCGTAATTACACTCTCAGATGATGGCTCTGTAACAGTTCAAGACAGAGTATCAGGTACATGTGCAGCAGGCTCTTCAATTAGAGCAATTGCAGTAGATGGAACAGTAACATGTGAGACTGATACTGATACAAACACAACGTATACGGCAGGAACTGGATTAACTCTTAGTGGCACTACGTTTAGTGCAGATACTGCAACACTACAAAAACGAGTATCAGGTACATGTGCAGCAGGCTCTTCAATTAGCGCAATTGCAGCAGATGGAACAGTAACATGTGAGACTGATGATGTCGGAGCAATTCTTTCAACATATTGGGGCACCCTTGTGGATACACCGGTGGCAGCAGGAGCAAGCACTGGATTAATCACTGCTTCCTGTGATGAGATTGCAGATTTAGCTATTGGTAGAAGTTTGTTATCTGTCCTTGCTGGAGGAAGGGAACCATTAGCAATTCAAGTAGATGCACAAGGAGGTGTTGATAGTCATAATTGGCAAGTCGAAGCAGTAAATCTTGGGTCATCTGCAGAAACAGTGAGAGTAATTCCAATCTGTGTAGATAGATCCCCCTAATCCTTTTTTTCAGAAACTTGATTTAACTTATGAAAAAAATAAACAGAAAATAAATTTTAAACCTGTAATAGATTATCTAGACTACTATCACTCTAACTCTTTATTAAAAACATAATCTATCTCATATTTTCTTTGGGTCATCTAATGGAAAACTAAACGGCGTTGAAATATTTCTCTCCTTCAATCTAACATTAGTGAATTTTCCCCACCAATGACGACCTCTATCACCGTTTACTTTCGAGTTTCTCTTTCCAACTAACGTCATACCGTTAATTGTTATTTTTTAGTAATAACGAATTTCCAACAAATCATAACGTACGACATGATCTAGTTTTAAGTAAAATTTGTGCCTAAGGGGAGGGGGTTCTCTTTTTACAGACTGTCGATAAACTCGTTTACACTTTAGGCACAAAACTAAAAGTAAAAGACTAGTTTTTTGTCAACTTTTAGTATTAAATAACTATCAAAGTCATGGAAATTTTCAATTACTGGGCGTAACCAGATAACCAATAAATACTCAGACTCAAAAATTCCGTCATGTCAAAGTTGGCACTTTCTTATTCAGGATATGTGTGTGCACCGTATCTTCATAACCATGAATCCATTGAATTAAAAGATCTTTGGATAAAGTCAAAAAATATAGAAAAACTATATTTTGCTACTGGGACATTTTCCAGTGATAGCAAACCCTATTTTGCAGAATCCTCTAATCATTATCTTGTCGCAAAATTTAAAGATAATAATGAAATAGGAAAAAATCTTACAAAGTTCAACCAGGATAAACTTTCTTTTGTTTTTGATATTAAAGATGATTTGTTTGAACTCGAGACAAATGAGGAGACAAATTTCATCTCTGTCTATTATTTAGAGTATGGAGATTCTGATGATGATGTTAAAGAAATTGCATCACTTCTCATCAATCGAGAAAAGATAGATGTTGCCGGATATGGACATATGGAGACCTATTGTAAAATCCCCTCAAAATTTACATTTCCTTACTCTGAAAATATTTTGGTCCTAGAGGTTTCAAGTGAAAAAAGCCATCAAAGCGTAAAGAAATATTGTGATCAAACAAGGAAAGATGCAAACAGAAAAGGTCTGACCATGACTAGTTTAGTTAGCCTTTCAATTCTTGAATGCCTTAAGTGAAAAATTTAATTTTCCCTCTAGTTGTATTAGTACATTTTCTGTTATTGGATATTATCTAAATCTTCAAAATTTACCACCATTATTTTTAAAAATTAAATTTTAAATTTGTGAATAACATTCAGCATTCCCTTTTTTGGTCACCTTCGAATAATGTAATCTGCCACTGCTAAAACTATTGCTTATTGAATTTTTGTTGTTGTAATTGTAAGATTAAGGTTCTCACCTAAAATTACGCTTTCCGTTGATTTGATTTTCCGAAAATAATTTTTCTTCATCTATTGAATCTGGCAGTGGATTGGCCCCAGATGAAACTAAACTCACTGGCACTCCTATTGTAAGCATGATTAGAAGATGCCAACTTAATTTCTTGATGTGATATGCTGCACACAGGTCCATAATGGGTAGGACACAATAGGTTGTCTACCGTGTCAGGCTTACTTTTCCTTGTGTAGACACACCAATATTGTGATTTAAAAGTTAATTAGTATTGATGGACATTTTCAAAAAAAAGTAATCTAAAACTCTATCTGTTCGCCTTCATTCAAAGAGTAAGATTGATAATGTCTTTTACCTTTTACATCAAACCAACTAACTTTCATACTTACTTTTCCTCTTGAAGCTTTTTCTATTTTCATTGTATCGGCCATTTTGAGATGGTCACCTATTTGTAATTTGTTCATTTTTTACAAAATCATCTAACTCGATTTAGATTTTTAGAGTAAAATTTACTCACTAATTACATAAAAGAAAATTTTTCAATTCTAATCTCAAACAATAATAATTTAAAGCAACTACATAATCAAAACCCTATTTGGAAATTATTACCTGCAACTCATTGAGTTTGCAAGGTTTTCTAAGATAATGCTATTTCTCTCTCCATAATGTATCGTTGATATTACTAACAGAAACATTTTGTACCAATTGTGTGATGATATATTGATCTTTGAGTACATTTTTTTCTAATTGTATAATACTTTTAGTCTATACCTCTCGTTCTAAAGAAAAACGAGATCCAATCTTCGTTATTTATTTACTCTAACTCTTCTCTACACTCATCAATACCTTCTTTTTTTCAACCTTTGGATTTGAGAAATTTTGATATACGATTGTAAATATCTGTAATATTATCACTCCAAAACCCCTTCTTAGTTTACTTAAAATTTATTTTTTAACAAAAAGATTATTCAATCCACATCTCGTTTTTTGTCTTTTAGATATCACCCTAAGTTAGAATTAATGTAGTCATATTGGTCATGTTTTTTGCAAACACATCCAGGATCTCTCAATTTTGGTGAAACACATGAACAATCTTTGCAGCATCCGTACTTCATATCCAAATAATACTATCATACATGGATAATTTATTTGAATTTTTGTTCACTTTTGGGCACAAATGTTTTAATATATTAAAAACTTCGTCCCAAAAGGAATTTCAATTTTTCTTTGATTAATAAAATCGATCAAATGTCTTATCGACAATGTTTTTCTTTTTTTTCTTTGATTCGATATTTGGATGACATTGCACTGGGATATTCTCATCATCCATGCGAATTTTGAATTATGCTTGGAATGAAAAATTTTCTATATGTTTTGATTTGGATAGTTGGCGATAATTTTTTTGTATTCTATTAGAAAAGTTAAATATTCGACAAAAAACTGCTTCAACATGAGTAAACCTGCAGATCTTGGATCACTAAAAATTGGCTCATACATTCTATTACCTCACTCTGATCAACCAAGTGGAGAGCCCTGCAGAATTGTAGAGTATGATACATCAAAACCTGGAAAACATGGTGCAGCAAAGGCAAGGATAGTTGCAGAAGGAATCTTTGATGGCCAAAAAAGACCTCATGTGGGTCCTGTTAGCATGCAAATACATATACCATTAATCAATAAAAAAGTCGGACAAATAATCTCCATTACTGGAGATATTGTCCAAGTCATGGACTCTGAAAGTTTTGAAACACTTGATATCACTTTGATTGATGATGAAGTAAAAGGAAAATTAGAAAATGGTCAGAATGTAGAGTATTGGGTTGTAATGGATAAAACCAAAATCATGCGTATTAAAGGGTAAATTATCACAGTATTTTTTCTAGTTAATACAATTAAATTCAAACCCTAAAATTTTTTGAATAAATTGATGGGAAACTATTTCTCCAGCATTTGCAGGAATTTTTAATGTGCATTCCAGTATACCAAAAATTACAAACAGATGGTGGTATTCACTCCCAATATTTCTAGGATTGGTTGGAGGAATTATTGTATGGTTTGCGCTAAAATCTTTTGATAGAAAACTGACAAAAAATTGTTTAACTCTAGGTATTTCCCTTGATCTTTTTAAAATAATGATTATTGTAGGATTGGTAATAGCAGGTAATAACTTAAATCTGAATACAGGGTTTGAGACCATTTCAGAAACTAGTGATTTTGATTTTCAATTCAAGTTTAATTCCCCGTAAATGAAAAACCGGTGATGAAAATCATGCATATCTATTTTAGTTTCTAAAGTAATTTAGATTAATATGATGTCAAATCGTGAAAGTTTCTACACTATTTACAATACCATTATGAATTTAGATCCTAAAGTAAGGTTTGTTACTATAATTGATAAGGCGGGAATTATTCTTTTTGGAGGTCAAAGAGAAGGAATAACAAACTATCTATCTGAAGAAGATCAAAAAAAATCCATCAAACATGTTACAAATGCATGGTTTAGCCGAAATCAATTTTCTTCAGGAATTGGTGAAGGACTATATGCTATGGCTGAATACGATAAAGTAAAAAGATTTACTTTTCCTCTAAACTATAATCATATCATCTATATTACAACTGAGCCTGACATTGATGCTTTTACCTTTGTGAAAAATGTCCTAAAAATAATAAATGCATCTAGTCGTATAAGGTAAAATTTAATACCATTCTATAACTAATATTTGTGAAAAAATTGACCCTGTTTTATCTACATTGTCAATTCATTCAAAAAATTACTGATTTTTTTAAAATCTGATATTCTAAATATGATTGTGCACAACTGTTGAATTATAGTTCTCAAAAAAACAAATAAAATAAACCAAATCAAATTTAAAAAATTATCTGCTCATTAAAATAACTTGGAAGCTGACTATTGATGGTTGCATCCTTTACGTAGTGTTGACGGTATTCTTCACCAGTAAACCGATGCCATTATAGATTCGACAGTGGAAATATCGTATCAGCTTCCACCATAATATACACATTAATCCAATAAAAGGTAGATCATTTGAAGTCACTCGTGGTAATTATTGGTAAATATTCTTAACTTTACCTACCTTGTAACATGATATTAAAATAATCTAAAATATTGTTCTAGATTGGGTGCTGATGATGAGCGGAAAAGCCATCTGATGGGTGATGAGGATTATGAGTAATGAGGCATCTAATATTTTCATTTTAGGTAATCTTAATTCCCCCTAAAATGAAATCACTATTTAATAATATGAAATTGGCAGCATTATTTTCAGGAGGAAAAGATAGTGCATATTCTATCTATTTGGCAAAAACTCATGGACATGAGATAAAATGTTTGCTAAGTGTCTTTCCTAAATCTGATGAAAGTCATTTGCTCCATCATCCCAATATACAATGGACTCGTCTCCAGTCAAAATCTATGGGAATCCCCCAAATAACAATGCAATCTGAATCAGATGAACCAAGTAATGAATTAAAAGTTCTAGAAGAGTTACTAGTTAGAGCAAAAAGAGAATATGATATTGAGGGGATTGTCCATGGTGGAATAAAAAGTGAGTTTCAAAAAGAAAAATTTAATATTCTCTGCAAAAAGCTAGATCTTAAATCGCTTTCACCTTTATGGCATTTGGACTCTGAACAATATCTAAAAGATTTAATTTCCTCTAACTTTATTTTCATTATTACAAGTGTTTCAGCTGGAGGTTTAGATGATTCTTGGTTGGGCAAAAAAATCGGAACAAAAGAACTCGATACCTTGAAAACTCTATCAGAAAAATTTGGATTTAATCTCAGTTTTGAAGGAGGAGAGGCTGAAACTTTTGTAGTAAACTGCCCTTTATTTTTATATCCTATTGAAATTATTGAAAAAGAAAAAAGATGGGATGGTTACCGTGGAAGGTTTGAAATATTAGATGCGAGGTTAAATTACAATGTTAGATAATCTAAAGGATAGTCTTAGGGGTGCTATACAAAAAATAGTAAAATCCTCGGGAATAGATGAGGAGTTAATCAAAGAATTATCAAAAGATGTCCAAAGAGCACTACTGCAATCTGATGTCAATGTGAGATTAGTGTTAGAAATTACAAAAAATCTTGAAGAACGCTCCCTTAATGAAACCCCTCCACCGGGCCTTTCAAGAAAAGATCACATAGTAAAGATTCTGTATGATGAACTTTCAAAATTACTCGGAAATGAGACAGAATTTAATTTTCAACCTGGGAAACAAAATAAGGTAATCCTTCTAGGGATACAAGGAAGTGGTAAAACAACTGTAGCATCTAAACTTGCAAAATTTTTAACCAAACAAGGGTATTCTGTCGGCGTTATTGGTGCTGATACGTACCGACCTGGAGCCTTGGTTCAATTACGTACAATGTGCGAAAAATCAAATGTTGAAGTATATGGAGAAGAAAACAACAAAGATTCACCTGAAATTGTAAAAAATGGATTAAAACATTTTGAAAAATTACCTTTGGATATCATTTTAATTGATACGGCAGGAAGGCACAAGCAAGAACAAGATCTTCTCGATGAGATGGAGCGTATCAACAAAGTTACCAATCCAGACCTTGCTTTACTAGTAATTGATGGAACGATTGGTCAACAGTGTTTCAGTCAAGCAGAAGCGTTTCACAAGACATTGCCTGTTGGTGGAATTATTGTAACAAAATTGGACAGCTCTGCTAAAGGTGGAGGGGCAATTGCAGCGTCTGCTGCTACTGGGGCTCAGATAATGTACATTGGAACAGGAGAGCGAATCGATGATTTGGAAAAATTTTCTCCGACAAGATTTGTTGGACGTTTACTTGGTATGGGTGATATTCAAGCAGTTTTAGATCTCGCCAAGCGATTGGAAAATGAAGGAGATGATGTCAGATTAAAACGAATTTCTAGTGGGAAAATGAATATGGAGGATTTCTTTTATCAACTCGAAGAAGTTACAAAAGTTGGATCCTTTCGAGGATTTCTTGATAATATGCCTGGTCTTTCAGGAATGGTAAAAGATGATCAACTAGATCAAATGGAAGGTAAAATATCAAAATGGCGATTCATTATCCAAAGTATGACCAAAGACGAAAAGGCAGATCCAGATTTACTAAATTCGTCTAGAGTAAAGCGAATAGCACGAGGATCTGGATGGTCAGAACATGATGTAAAAGAATTAGTCAAAAACTACAAAAATTCAAAGAATATGATGAAAGCATCAAAGGGAAGACAGATGCAGGGTAATCTTCGTCGAATGGGACTAGGATAGTAATTTTAGATTTAGTATTTTCCGATAAATCATGTCAAGTATTCAAGAAGTATATCCTATCGCGAGTCAAATTTTAAAAAAATACTATCTTTGTAATAGTTGTCTTGGAAGATTATTTGCAAAGAAATTAAGGGTATCCTCTAACCGAATTTTGGGCAAAAAACTAAAACAAAATTTTCCCAAATCTTCAAAAAAATGCTATATTTGTAAAAACTTACTTGATAATCTTGAGAGCTATTTAGAATTGATGCTTGAGTTCTCCCTAAACTATGGTTTTTCTTCTTTTGTTGTTGGCGCGATTATTCAGCCATCAATTATTGATCGTGATGATTTTCTTCGATCAAAATACCAATTACGAGGAATTGATGGAGTAAAAACTGTTATCACACGAGAGATATCAAAACAATTTGCGAAAAAAACAAAAAAAAAATTAGACTTTTTAGATCCGGAGATTACCTTTACGTTAAACCTAAAAGAAAAAACATGTCTTTTACGCTCAAAACAGATTTCGTTTCAGGGACGTTACAATAAAATAAAAAGAGGATTTTCACAAAAACAAAAACCTTGTCAAAATTGTGCAGGTAAAGGTTGCAGAGTCTGTAATTTTCATGGGTTTACCGAAAATGAAAGTGTAGAGGCAAAAATTTCTGAATTTCTTTTTAGAAAATTTGGAGGAACAATTGCAAAATTCACATGGGTTGGTGGAGATGATAAATCAAGTCTGGTCTTAGGTATGGGAAGACCTTTTTTTGTCAGAATTCAAAACCCACAAAGAAGAAAAGCCAAATTGCCCAAAAAAGTAAAATTAGAATCTCTGGTTATCAATAACTGTAAAATAATTTCTGATATTCCAAAAAAACCTCTTTCCTTTATTTCGATAATACGAATCAAAATAATTACAGAAAATTCTATTCACTCTTCTCATCTTAAAAATCTAAAAAAATCTTTAGAGAATCCTGTTATAATCTATGAAAATTCTGGAAGGAGGTTAGAAAAAAAAATTTTTGACGTCAGATATAAAATAATTTCTAAAAATAAATTTACTTTGACAATTAGCGCAGAAGGTGGATTACCAATCAAGAGATTTGTGACAGGTGACGATGTTGTGCCTGGGGTCAGTCAAACAATTGGGAATAATTGTAAATGTGAAACATTTGATTTTCTTGAAATTAAAATGATAACAAATAACTAGAGCGTTTTTTGAGTATCATCATGCCGATAAGGAAGAAAAATAAACACCAAAGACATGCAGATCAAAGAGCAAATCGTAGAAAAATAAAGACTGCAAAACGTGGTAAACCTAAATCTAGGTAAATCAACATTTTTACAAACATTCTGATCAGGTAGGTATATTGGATCCCTTAATTCGATTTAAAGAGGCACATAATAAAGGAATAATATCTAATGAAGTCTATGACCTCGTTTTAAAAAGATTCTCACTTGTTGTAAGCGGAATTAATCGAATTGAGAAGGCATCTGGAATACAGTTTCCTATAGCTTATGTTGAACCATCATTGGCGATCTCATCTCCAAATCCCAATTCATATGAATTTGGAATTTTGTTTGCTCGTACAATTCCAGTAATGACAGAAGGAAAATTTCAAGTTGTAATTCAGATTTCTGCCCCTCTAGTAGCCTATGGTCTGAAGGGAACCATTCATGCAATATTGGCCCATGAATTTTTACACTATTTGGAATTAGTAAGAAAAATATCAAAAATGGATTTACTTTCTGATGAAGTTTCGGGAAATTTATTCGAAAATATATACGCGGATGAAACTCGACTGTTTGAAGCCCGTGCAGTTTTTAAAGATAGAACTTTATTGAATCACATTGTCAAAAAATTCCCTTCTGGTTTTCGGGATTATAAATTAGAAGATAAAGTCATAAAATATTGGATCGACAAAAACTTACCAAAGACCAATATTTCACTTGACACAAACACTGTAAAATTATCCGTAGAGTCTATTTCTAAAATTAGATTGGATCCTGAATTTCTGAAAAGAATAGATGAGCTAGAACAAAAAAGCGCAAAATTTCGTAAAAAGAAACTGTATTAGATTTTTTTAATATAAAAAAACTCAGATATTTTCTAATAAACCCAAAGGTCTTAATTTTACTTCATTTCTGATAAAATATGTCCTCGTTTGATATTGACTGGCGTGGAAATTTTTATGGAATATTTTGGGCTTATGAGGAAGGAAGATTGGTAGTATCTACAGTTTTTGAGAATAAAGATGAGGCGATTTTATTGGCAAAAGAAGTTGAAACTTGGAGTGATAAATTTACTCGAATGACAATAATTGAAAAAAATAATGACGAGTATGCTATTTGCTGCTTTCAAGATCCTCAAGTTTCAAAAAGCAAAAAAAATTTAGGTCTTTATCGTTCAGGAATGAGACAAGCATCTGGATACATTCAGGCAAAACCTATGATTGAAGAAAGATCACCTTTACTTCAAATTGCATTTGCAGCAGACGTTAGAGTGATTAACACTTATGAACAAATTTCTAGACTTGTTCCAATTCGAAAGTGTAGAATAATCAAAGAATCAGACTTAAAAAAACAGGAGTATTTTTTTGAAAAAACTGCGCATGAAAAAAATATAATGCAAAATCAATAAATGACTCATAATAATCCAAAATTACCAATAATATTTTTTGCAGAGAAAATACATGTTCATCGTTGGCCAATGAATTCCCCTGTTTGGAGTAAATCTACTACGGAAAAGATAGAGGGAGATTTAAATAAAAACTTTGAAAAAAAGAAAGTAACATTAAATGATGACCAAATTCAAATCGAAAACTATTGTTTTAAAAAGATAAAAAAAGTGGGAATAACTGTACCCTTATTTAAAAAACGAACAACGATGGTTTTTGAAGGTCATTTTGAAGATGGGGATGCTCATATCCATGTCACAACATATTCACAAAACTATCTTGAGGTATTCAACACATTAATGTCGTGGCAAAACAGTTATTTTCCAGATTCCCAATAATTCAAATTTCTATTGTCTTAATTTTTCAATGTATGATCGATAACATTTTTGACAGTCATTTTCATATCATCCAAATCTCTAGGAATATCTCTATGGAATGTAAAAAAGGATATATTCACAATTTTGCTTGGTTTGAAATCCAATCAAAAAATATTTGTATAAATTGTGGTCTAGAAAAACCATAATCTAACCATTTTCTTATACAAAATCCACTTTAGGTGTGTAAATCTGTTTCAATTTGATTAATCACATATTCCAAAAATATTAATCTAAATCATTATTTTTTGCCCAACAATCACATTCCTTCCAAGTACAATTTGGACAGTCGTATGGGGTTTCACTATTTTTACAATCAGAAGGGAGACAATTACAACGTGGACATTTAATTTCCATCGTTAATTCTTGAAACCTGTTTTTATCTATTTAAATTTTAAAAAATCTTTTGACAAAAATTCAGTTTTTTTAAGAATTTCTTTTGATAATAATTTTATTAGTTATTTGATGTGTTATACTTTAATTTACTAGGGCTTTTGAATAAATTCTGTTAGTCCGCACTTCCCACACGTATGTCTGTCTTTGTGTTCTGACATGTATACACCCTTTCCACACCTAGAACAATTTTTTCTCAATCTAGATAATTTATCACCATCAATTTTGAAATACTTGGAAATATTAGGACTGGATCCTTTCTTTCCTACCATTATTCTGACTTCTCCTCTTTAGGTTCTTCAGAGGTTGCTTCTGTTTTTGTTGCATCTGTTTCTTCAACTGGTTTTTCTTCAGCTTTTTCTGCTTCTGCAATTTTGGCCTTTGATTTTTCAAGTCTAGAAAATATTGTTGGATTTACATGTTTTTTAGCTAGGCCTTCATCATCATAAACATAGAATGTACCTGTTACTATTGACTTTCCAGAATGACTCCTTAATCTCATTGGAATTATGATTTTTTCTCCTAAATTAAATTCCTTATTTATCATATCTATTGCCTCTAGTTTTTTCAGTTTTCCTCCTAACCCGGTGAAATTGCAGATAAGTTCCCTTCTAGCTAGAAAAGTATTGTTTACATCGCTTACGGTCTGGATTAAAGACATGTATCGGAAATCCTCTTCACATTTCATATAAATCTTGAGAGAAAACTGTGACTATTTCTGGCCGATTTGAAATTATTTTTGAGATGTATGAAAAAACTAGAAATTTTTAAACAAAAGATAAATTCCATAATATTGATCTATTACAATGTACAATTGTGATTTTTGTGGCTCTAAATTTGGAGATCGAATCTGTTACTTTTGCGATAAAACCTGCTGTACTTCCTGCATGACTGATGATAAAAGCCGATGCAAAGAATGCTATATTAAAAAAAGACATCTAGGATGGAAGAAATTACTCGAAAAAAACAAAGTTGTCCTTATTTTTATCGGATTTTTGTGGCTTTATGCTGTTTTTCCAGGGCCTTTTTTTCCTGGACTTGATCCTACATTTTACACTATTACTTTAGTAGCTGCTTTACTAATAATGATACCAATTGGATTGGCGTTATTTTTTTGGTCTCTTAATCCCCCAAAATCAGATGTTAAAAAAAGAAAAGACTAATCAGTTGTTTACAGTAACAGTTTTTCCTATATGCCCTGGGTGAAAACCAAGAACAAATTTATGAAATGGTGAATAATCAATAATATGGCTCGATTCATGGTCCACCTAAAAAATAAAAAATTTACTCCATCAGATTCCCGTGAACTTGTTTACAAAGCAAGAGATCTTTGCTCTGATATGAATTCATCAATAAGAGTAGCTCGGGTGGCAACAAAGTTTGTAGAATTTGATGTAGAAGTGGAACAAGAAAAATTGGATCTACTAATTGAGAAATTAAAATCAATTGGTGAATTGGATAATGTTAGACATATTGTAGAGGAAACCATAGAAAAAGAAAAAGGAATTTTGGATGGTATTAATTATTTTAATAGTGAGCGATTTTGGGAAAGCCATGAAGCATTTGAGGGTGTTTGGAAGCAATGCTATGGAAGAGAAAAAGAATTGGTTCAAGGAATTATCTTATTGGCAGTAGCGTTTGCTCATTCTCAAAAAAATGATTACTTGATTGGTATTGGCATGCTGAGTCGGGCCTTAGAAAAACTTGGTAATTCCCCTACCATGTATCACAACATCGACGTTAATAGAATACGAAAAAAGATAGCAGAAATGCAAAATTCAAACTCATTGGTTATCTTTGAGATTTAATTAAACTAAGCGCAGTTGTAACTACATCTGCTCCTTGCAGCAATCCAATACTACCTTTTTTAGCCTGTTCTTCAGTCATCCTTGTCGTACCATCTTTGGTTATGAAATCTGCTGAAACTAAAACTGGCACAGGATCATCGCTGTGACCCTTGTTAATACAAGGTGTAGAGTGATCTGCAGAAATTACTATTGCAACTTTGGCAGTGTCTATATTTTCTAAAAGAGTTTTGAAAAATCTTTGATCAATTTCCTCTATGTTTTTCATTTTTCCAATTGCGTCGCCATCATGACCAAATTCATCAGGACCCTTTAAATGCACATAAATTGCATTTTGTGTTTCCATTGCTTTTGCAGCTACTTTGGCTTTTTCTTCATAATCTGTTAGCCCTCCAGCTTCGAATGCTTGCATTTTAAGGACCTCTGAAATCCCCAATTCTACTGGCATATCTACAATGCAAGAAAACTTCATTGAGTGTTTTTTGTTGATTGGAATTACATCCGGATATTTGTTTCCAGCATCTCTTAATAAAATACAACTTAGTTTTTTCTGTTTTAATTTTTCTCTTTTCTGATTTACTTTACTTTTTTTCATTATTTGCAAAGATTGCGTGGTAAACTCATTAACCAAATCTGCCGTGATTTTTGAACTATTTGTTTCTTCTAATGGGAGGCATTTCTCAATTCGTAAAAAATCACCCACAGCTTTTGCCACTCCCATTCCATCTACTCTGGCATATGCCGGATCTGTATTCGTAATTTCTGACGACAAGTTAATTCCATCTGATCTTATTCTAACGGTGACTCGATGTCCAATAGTTGGAGCAACAACAACTGTCGAATTGGGTTGTGAAAATTTTATTTTACTTTCAATCTCTTTTGCAATTCCTAGGGCGTCTTCTTTTTCTATTTGTCTTCCTGCCCTTCTATCGATAATTCTTCCCTCATCATCTAAAGTTGAAAAATTTCCCCTCAATGCTAAATCCCCATTTTTAAAATCAATCCCCACTCCAATCGCTTCAATTACTCCTCTTCCAGCATAATCTGAATGGTGGAACTTGTATCCTAACATATTGAATACAGCAATATCTGATTCAGGAGCTATTCCTTTTCCAACAGAAATTACTTCACCAATTGACCCGTTTTTTGCTAGTTTATCTAAAATAGGTGTATTTGCAGCCTCAAGAGGTGTTTTTCCATCCAAGTCTGGATGTGGTAAATCTCCAACACCATCTAAAAGAACATAGATCATATGAACATCTGAATTATCCAATACTCTTTTTCGATTTCCACAGTCTCCTTTAAAGTTTGCATGAAAAACAACGATCAATGATTACAAATTACTTTGCATTTCTGCAAAAAATATTACTCAATTATTTTCAAAATAAATATGGGAAACCCTATTTTTATATGCTGAATTCGTATTTTTGTTTTACAATAACTAAGATCTACGTAAACATTTTAACATGCGCTTTCTGCCATTAAAAAACATGGGAGATATGCGAAAAGACTATGTTTCTGAGCGTTTTATGATTATCTCGAAAAAAAATGATAAAGTAATCGATCCTAAAAAAATGCCCTTTGCCCCCGGCAATGAGTCTATGACCAACCCATCAGTATTGTCATTGGTTGCCAAAGATGGTATGCTTCAGCGTCTTCAGGATAATGAGGATGAATATGTAAAAAATTGGTCGATCAGAGTTTTTGAAAGTAAAAACCCCGTAGTATCAATTGAATCTGAAAATTCATACAGCGATAAACCTCATTACAGTGAACCTGCATATGGATATCATTATGTGGTTGTTGCTTCTCCAAAACAGAAAGATACTTTTGCAACAATAGATCCTGAACAATGGTCAAATGTTTTAGTAGTTGTTCAAGATAGGCTAAGGTGGCTTTATACACAAAAAGGCGTTACATATGTTTCGATTTACGGAGATCAAGGAGAGGAAGCTGGAAATAACAATCCTCATCCTCACTTAAATTTAATTACATTTTCAACGATTCCACCAATAATAGAATCAGAAGCAGAGGCTGCTCATAATATTTTAAATGAAAAAGGAATATGTGTAATGTGTCAAACAATTAATGCTGAAACTAGTAGTCCAAGACAAGTACTTCAAACGGAGGGTTTCATTGCATTTTGTCCATGGTCACCTGCATATCCATATGAATTTTGGATTGTGCCAAAAAAACATACAACCAGTTTTTCTAAAATTACACAAAAGGAAATTAATGACTTGGCTCTTATCTTAAGGGCCACCTTGGGAGGATTATCAAAGACCATCAAAAATGTTTCATTTAATTTAGTATTTCATTTATCACCTGAGAAGAAAAATAGTAGACAAATTCATTGGCATATTGAAATTTATCCAATTACAAAATCTTGGTCTGGTTTGGAAAGAGGATATGGAATTTTCTTAAATGATGTATCGCCAGAACAGGCTGCTGAAAAACTTGGTGCAGCTTGTAGGAAAGAGTTGGCAAATCTTGTTGGTATCATCTAATTTTTGAATAGTTTATTTATCAACCACATTGGGTAAACAGTGTGGGTATTGAAAAATGGATTGCAGCGGTTAGCTTAGCTTTATTTGTTATGTTTATTGGAGAAATGATTTCAATTTACATATTTATGACTGATGTTCAATCGGATTTTGAATTTGGGTTAGACTTTGATGCAACTCCTAAAATTCTTCAATTCATATCGATAGGCGTTGCGCCTGCATCCATAATGGCTGGTCTTTCATATTTGATGTCAAGGCATTACGGCTCAAAACCTGTTGGATATCTAATAATTGCAGGAGGTATTGTCATGCTCATTGGAATGGTTTATTGCTATACTTTAGTGGATAAAATTGAAGACAGATTCTTATCTGATACAGTTACTTTTGTTCCAATACTTTTCATGATTTTATCCATTCCTGTGGTAATAGTAGGATCTCTATTACTAAAAATTAAAAAGAAACGACCAAAAAAAGAATACTTCTAAATGTGATCAAATCTTAACGCATTTGCATTATGTTTAAACCCTAGTTTTTCATAAAAAGGCTTAACATCATCAACACATTCTAGAATTGTTTTGTAACATCTTTTTGTTTTTGCTACATCTAATAAATACCGAATAATTTTATCTCCTATCTTTTGTCCTTGAAAATTTTTATCGACCACGACATCCTCTATGTGTCCAACAATTCCTCCATTGTGTATGAATTTTGGTTCCAGTAGGAGAGTTGCTGCTCCAACTACTTTGTTTTCTTTCAAAGCAACAGCAATGATGTGATTTGGATTATTTTTTATTTGTTCAAAAATCTTATTTGCTTTATTTTCTTCAATATTGCTTGTTTGACGAAGAGAATCTAGGGTCGTCAAAAAGCCATTCCAAAGATCTTCTATCTGAAGTTCCCTAATTGTAATGTTGGTCATTTTTTAACTATATGTTTCCAAGCTTTCGAATAAATTCATTATTTGCTCTTTCATATGATTCCTTGTCGCCAATATCTATAAATTCATTTTTACTGATAAAACCACTAATAATTTTTTTTCTTGACATCGCATTTTTAATTACACTGTCCATTCCATAGGGTTTGTCTTTAGGAATAAATTTAAAAATTCCTGGTTCCATAATATAGCAGCCCATATTGATATTGGCTTTGATTTCAGGTTTTTCCTTCCATGCTGTGACTCTATTATTTTTGGTAGTTTCAATTACGCCGTAAGGTAATTTTGTTTTGTATTCTTTTAGACTCATTGTCACAAAAGATTTTGTACGATTATGCTGCTTAATCATGTTACGCAAATTAAAACCATAAATTGAATCGCCGTACATACAAACAAAAGTATCATCAATAAGTTTTGCAGCAGTCTTTAACTGCCCTGCAGTAGCTAGAGGCTTGTTAGATATTGCGTACTCAATATTTACTCCAAACTTCTTTCCATCTTCAAAATAATCCTCTATGGATTTTCGTAGGTAACTTACACATATGACGATCGATTTTATGCCATTTTTCTTAGACCATCCGATTAAATGCTCTAAGATGGGTTTTTCCCCTAGAGGGAGCATCGGCTTTGGAAGAAAGGTTGTGTATGGCTGAAGTCTCGTCCCCAAACCACCTGCAATTATGACAGCTTTCATAAAATTTATCCAATTTTTGGTTATTTATGTTCAAGTATGTGCGTAACTGTACTCTAGATGGTAAAAACTCTGGAAATTTTTTCAATAACTGCATTTGGTGATTTGCCAAAAATAATTATCATTGCTTCTTTTCCAAAACCTCCTTTATGAAAAATTGCATCAGGTGGTATTGTGGAATCTTTGATCGCTTTGCTTATCCCCCACTCAATTGAAAACCCTTCTTTATTTTTAATGGATTTAGGTTCTTTTGTTCTATCATAACTTTTTACAATAAAATCATTTTTTTTCAATCTTGCAATGGTATCTGTTTGGAATTTTAGATTTAACGCTGACCGAATTGATGGAAATTTTTTGTTCATTATGAGGGTGGCCGTTGCAACATGTTTTGATCCGCCATATTCCAAGTTCCCGATTTTAGTTACATTAACTCCATTTTTTACAATTCTTCCTGAAATTCCTAAGATATCTTTAATTGATTTTGGATATTTTTTTGAAAACACAAAATTTGTTTGACATTCTGGTATTAGTTGAGAAATTTTTTTAATTTCAGTAAATTTTTCTATTGCACTGGATAATTCTAAATTTATTGGATCTTGATTTTTATGAGTAATAACTACTCCTTTTCCAACTTTTTGAGCATTCTTGATAGAATCATATGTAAATTTTTGAGCGAATTTGGCTGATTCTATAATTGACTTGCCTTGAGCCATTGAAAATAGCATCGATGCTGAATAATTGCAACCACTACCATGATTAATCGATTTTATCTTTCTTTTTTCAAAAAATTCCTGTCTATCTGTCAATATAAAATCAGTAACATAATTTTTTTTCAACTCTAATCCTGTTATTGCCACATTTTTTGGCCCCATTTTTTGGATAATTTCAGCAACTCTTTTCAGAGATTTTTTGGAATTAATCTTACTTCCAGAAATGAATTCAGCTTCAAATTGATTTGGGGTAACGACGGACGCAATTGGCAATAGATATTTTTTAAAATCTGTTATTGCAGATTTTTTAATTAAAATGCCTCCTGTAGTTGATTTAATTACTGGATCCACTATTATTGGAATGGTAAGTGTTTTTAATTTATCATAAATTATTTTAATTAATTCTGAATTGTACACCATTCCAATTTTGATTCCATGGATAATAAAATCTGAAAACAAAAAGTCTAGTTGATTTTTTAAAATAATTTTTGAAACTGGTTGTATCATGCCGAAATTTGAAGTATTTTGACCTGTTATGGCAGTAATTACAGTTAATCCATAAGCATTCAAGTAATCGAATGTTTTTACATCACTTTGAATTCCCGCCCCCGAAGAGGGATCAGATCCTCCGATGGAAAGCAAATTCATGTCTTTCCAAAATCTTATCCTAATTTATTTTTCTTTATTGGCACAATCAAATTTTAACTAGTTATTTTAATACTCATTTTTTGTTTTAACTACAAGATTTATAGTAAAAAAACTGTTCGATATTGATTTGAACAAAAAAACTCCAACCATTCTTCCAGAACCTATTCAATGTAGAGTTTGTCTGTTGCCAATGCAATATCAAACAAAAATTAATGATAAATTTCTTTGGCAATGTTTTAAGTGTGGAAAAAAGTATTTTGTAATTAAAATTTCTAATTCATACATAGTTGAAGAAACATGGAGTCCTCCGAAATAATATCTGATTTGAAATTATTTCTAAATGAATCAAGTTTGGAATAATTCCTTAAAAATTCTCTTCATGTTTGCATTTATGATTATTTTTTACTGAATCTTGATAGGCTCAGATTTATGGTTTTGTGACTTTTGGTAGAGTTTTATGGGATTTTCTATATGAAAAATAATTTGTATTTTTTTCAGATTATGATATTTGTTGGAGACAACCATCTGAGCAAAAATCTTCTTTCATACTTTGAAACTCTCTTCCACAATGTCGACATTGCCTAACAGTTCTCATTGACCCTTTAGGCCTTTTCTTACATATAAGATCGATCTTTTTGATTCTTATGATGTTGTAAAATTGTTTAACAATTTAAAATCCGATCTACTTTTCAATATTGTTTAAATCAGGTTAGAATATACTAGATTCATGACTACTCAAAT
>Ga0224512_10001684_pt1 | contig 20945 bp, 14 predicted proteins | sample SF_May12_sed_USG_4_FD_169103 | JGI IMG/M metagenome (GOLD analysis project Ga0224512, IMG submission 169103) | Sediment microbial communities from San Francisco Bay, California, United States - SF_May12_sed_USGS_13 | ecosystem: Environmental > Aquatic > Marine > Sediment | place: USA... | reverse complement strand
TTCCTGGACAAGTTCATGGTGGCGACCGCGTTCTCTCTCGGCCTGGCCGCCATGGCCGCCGCCTGGTACGCCGCGAGCGCCTACATGGCCTCGCGCGCCCGCCACGCGCTCGTCCTGGTCTTCGCGTCCGTGATCGGCATGCTGGGCTTCCACAGTCTGGTGGGTTTCGTTACGCTGGTCGCCATCGGCGGCGGCGTGGTTCTCCTCGCGCTCAGCGCCCGCGGCACCAGCGGCTACGCGCCGCGGGCCGGGCTCGCCCTCCTGGCCACCGCCGTGGCCGGCTTTCTCGTCATGACGCCGTACCTCTATTCGGTGATGCACCTCAAGGAGACGGAGCAGGTGATTCCGTTCGGCCTGTCCCTGCGCAAGACGGGAGGCATCGTCGTGTCGTGCGCCCTGGCCCTCGTGCTGCTGTGGCGCCAGCGGGCGTTCCTCGCGCGGCGCGACGCCACCGCGCGTTTCGTGCTCTATGCCTCGCTCTCCGTCACCGCTTTCTGCCTGGTGATCCAGCTGCCGGGTTTCAACACCTACGACAAGCTCGCCTTCTTCGTGTACTTCCCGCTGGCTGTAGTGGCCGGCTGGAGCCTCGCCGACTTCGTCGAGCGCCGGAAGACCCCGCGCGCCCGGCGCCTGTCCGCGGTGGCGGTGTCCGCCGTGTGCTTCCTCCCCGTCAACGGCCTCGCTTTCGCGGCGTGCTTCGCCACGCCACCCGCGGCGATGGTCACGCCGGACGAGCTGCGCCTGTCCGCGTGGGTGCGCGACCACACGCCCCGTGAGGCCGTGTTCATCGACGACGACGACCGCGTCGTCCTCCTGGTGACGGGGCCGCGCCGCTACTTCTGGGGGTGCATGGCCTACGCGCAGATGTGGGGGTACGACAAACTGGAGATGTCCGAGCGCTACCACGTGCGACGCGCGCTCTACGGCGACGGCGCCCTCGACGCCACCACGCTGGAGAAGCTGGGGAGCGTGTCCTATCCGCTCTACGCCGTGCGCCGCGGCGCGGACAACGCGCTCGCGCGCCACCCGCAGTACTTTGCGCCCATCGCCGATTTCGGCTCTGTCGGCCTGGTCCGGATCGACACGCACGCGTGCCGTGAAGCGGCGCGCGACCCGAGTCTGCCCACGATTTCCCGGGAGGATCTGCTCCGTGAGTCTGGCCTCTAACGAACCGGTCGACGTCACCGTCGTCATCCCCGCCTTCGACGAGGAGGAGGCCATCGGCCCCACGCTGGACGACGTGCTGGGTGCCGTGCAGCAGAGCGCGCTTGGCTACGAAGTGCTCGTGGTCGACGACGGCTCCTCCGACGCGACCGCCGCGCGCGCCGAGCGCCCCGGTGTGCGCGTGATCCGGCACCGCCACAACCGCGGCTACGGGGCGGCACTCAAGTCGGGCACGGTGGCCGCGCGCGGCCGCGTCGTGCTCTTCTACGACGCCGACAACCAGTTCGACCCCGCGGACATCGAGCGCGTGGTGAGCGAGCTGGAGTCGGCCGACGCGGTGCTGGGCGCGCGCACCGCCGGCTCCCACGCGCCCTTCTCGCGCAAGGGGGGAAAGAAGCTGCTGGGGTGGCTCGCCAACTATCTGTCGCGCACCCGCATCCCCGACCTCAACTGCGGTCTGCGCGCGATCCGCCGCGACGTGCTGCTGGACTACCTGCACCTGCTTCCCAATGGCTTCTCCGCGTCGACGACGACCACACTGGTCCTGCTCAAGGAGGGCCACGATGTCAAGTTCGTGCCGGTGACGGTGAAGAAGCGCATCGGTCACAGCACGGTCAAGCCGCTCAAGGACGGCATGGACACAGCACTTCTCGTCCTCCGCCTCACCACGCTGCTCGATCCGTTCCGGGTTTTCGGCCCGGTGAGCGCGGTGTTCCTCGTGCTCGGCATCATTCGGGGCGCCTACTACCTGCGTCTCGGAGGGGGGCTCTCGATGGCGTCCCTCTTCCTCCTCGTCACCGCGGTCCTTATCTTCTTCTTCGGGCTGCTCGCCGATCAGGTGGCGTCCCTGCGACGCGAGCGCCGTTACTCGGAGCGCAGGTAGGCGTGTGCGGAATCTGCGGCATCTACCGCTTCGGCGGCGGTGACGCGGACGCGCGCGCGTTGCACGCGATGACCGACGTCGTCGTGCACCGCGGCCCTGACGGCGAGGGCTTCCACGTGGCCGGCCCGGTCGGGCTGGGCATGCGCCGCCTGGCCATCATCGACCTCGCCACCGGCGACCAGCCGCACTACAACGAGGATCGCTCCGTTGCCGTCGTCTGCAACGGCGAGATCTACAACTACCGAGAGCTGCGCGCCGCGCTGGCGTCGCGCGGGCATACGCTGCGCACCCGCAGCGACGTCGAGGTGATCGCGCACCTTTACGAGGACCACGGCGTCGGCTGTCTGGAACACCTCCGCGGCATGTTCACAGTGGCCATCTGGGACGCGAAGGCCCGTCGCCTCGTGCTGGCCCGTGACCGTCTGGGCATCAAGCCCGCCTACTACGCGGTCACCGACGGCACGCTCCTCTTCGCGAGCGAGCTCAAGTCGATCTTCTCCTATCCCGGCTTCCGCCGCGAGGTCGACACCGAGGCGCTCCATCATTATCTCTCGCTCAACTACGTGCCCGCCCCCTACACCCTGGCCCGGGGCGTGCGCCAGCTGCCCCCGGGCGAATACCTCACCTGCGACGAGCGTGGCATCGCCGTGCATCCCTACTGGGATCTGCGCTTCCGCGCGGACGAGACACTGGGGGAGCGGGAGTGGGCGCGCAGCGTGCGCGACGCGCTGGAAGACGCCGTCGCCTCGCACCTGGTCAGCGACGTCCCCTTCGGCGCGTTTCTCAGCGGCGGCATCGATTCGAGCGCGGTGGTGGCGTTCATGAGCCGCGCGCTCTCCGAGCCGGTGCAGACCTTCTCCATCGACTTCGCGGAGGAGAGCTTCAGCGAGGCGACCTTCGCCGAACTCGTCGCGCGCCGTTTCGCCACCGAGCACCACGTGGCCACGGCCACCCCCGAGCTGGTCTCGCTCCTCGACGTGCTCGTGTGGCACGCCGACGACTGCCTGGCCGACTCGTCCATGATTCCCGTCTACCTGGTGGCGCGCTTCGCCCGCGAGGCGGTCACCATGGTGCTCACCGGCGACGGGGGCGACGAGATCTTCGCCGGCTACCCGACCTACAACGCCTACTGGGTCCGGCGCTGGTACCGCCGGCTTCCCGCGGTGGTGCGGCGCCACGTGGTGCGACGCGTCGTGGAGGCGTTGCCCGTGTCGCTCTCCAAGGTGAGCTTCGACTTCAAGGCGAGGCGGTTCGTCGAGGGCGCGGAGCTGGACGCCGAGGAGGCGCATTTCTGGTGGCGCGCGATCCTCTCCGAGTCGGGCAAGGCCGAGCTCTATACCGAGGCGATGCGCGCGTCGCTCGACGCGGCGGCCACCAGCGAGCTCTACCGCCGGTCGTTCCGCGCCGCGGACGTCGACGACGCCCTGAGCCGCATGCTCTACGTGGACACGCGCCTCTACCTGCCCGCCGACATGCTGGTGAAGGTCGATCGCATGACCATGGCCAACGCGCTCGAAGCACGCGTTCCCTTCCTCGACCACCCGCTGGTGGAGCTGGCCGCGCGCGTGCCCTCGGCCGTCAAGTTCAAGCGCCGGCGCCAGAAGTACATCCTCAAGAAGGCGCTCGAGGGCATCGTCCCGCCGCAGGTCCTGCGCCGCCGCAAGGCGGGGTTCAACGTCCCCGTAAACGCGTGGCTCGCCGGGCCTCTGCGCGAACACGCGCGCAGCGTCCTCTCGCCCGAGCGCGTGCGCGCGGCCGGGTTCTTCCGCCCCGAGGTCGTCGAGCGTATGCTCGACGAGCACACGAGCCGGCGTCGTGACAACAGCTTCCCCCTCTGGGGGCTCATGTGCTTCCAGCTCTGGTACGAGCGTTTCATCGCGCCGGAGACGATCTCGCCCCCGCGCGCAGTCGCCGAGCGCTGGGGCGTTCCCGTCGCCAGCCGCACCGAGGGGTCATGAAGCGCAAACTCGTCGTCGGCGTCGTGGCCAGCGCGGCGTTTCTCTACCTGGCCGTCCGCGGCATTGACACCGACGCCTTCGCCGCGGTCTTCCGGCGCACCAACGTCTGGTGGCTGATTCCCGCGGTCTTCTTCACCATGCTCGGACACTACACCCGCGCCTGGCGCTGGAAGTTCATGATGGCGCCGGTCAAGACCGTCACCATCGGTCCCCTGTGGTCGGCCACGGCCATCGCGTTCATGGTCAACAACCTCTTCCCGGCGCGCATCGGCGAGTTCGTCCGCGCCTACGTGATCGGCAAGCACGAGGGCGTGAGCAAGTCCGCCGCTTTCGCCACCATCGTCTACGAGCGCGTCGTCGACGTGTTCATGCTCATCGTCCTGCTCTGCTACTGTCTCTTGACCACCGAGGGGCCGGACTGGCTCGCGCGCAGCGCGCTCGCCCTGATCGTGTTCAACGTGGTGCTGCTCGCGACCCTCTACGCGATGATCCGGCGCCGCGCCACCTTCAACGCGCTGCTCGCGCGCGCGCTGCGTCCGCTGCCCCCGCGCGTGGCCGAGCGCGCGGGCCACGCCGCCGACGCCTTCGTCGAGGGTCTCGGCGTGGTCACGGACGCCCGCGCGCTCGTGCCCATCGTGGTGCTCTCGGTGGGCGTGTGGGGAAGCGCCGTTCTCGGCGTCCACTTCTGCGTTCTCGCCATGGACGTCGCCGTCCCCGCCGCGGCCAGTCTCTTCCTCATCGCGGTCATTTCGCTCGGCTCGATGATCCCCTCGGCCCCCGCCTTCGTGGGCACGTTGCAGTACGCGTGCGTGGTCGGGCTGGCCGTCTACGGAGTGGACAAGAGCACCGCCCTGGCCTTCTCGACCGTCTACCACGCCACCCAGTTCTTCCCCATCACCGCCGCCGGCGGCTACTACGCGTGGCGGTCGTCACTGCGTCTGGCCGAGGTCTCCGGACGCTCGACGCTCAATGAATCCGGGTCCGGTCCCGCCGAGCTCGCAAAGTGAACGGCGGCTTTTTCTTGATTCGGACGCCCGGTTGTGGGCTAATAGACCCATGCGCCCCCGGCGCCGGTCACGCGGCTGGGGACGCGCGCGCTCCGGAGCTCGCGGCCCGCTGGGAGAAGCCGTTGTCAGCAGCTTGGTTGCAGTCCCGGTCACACCCGCGGCGCGACGCTTCCCCCTTGATCGCCGTCTCGCCGCGTGTGGCACCGGTCTTGCCACCCCTACGGTGCACCCCGAAAGGACATTCGTGCGGATTGCTCACGTGCTGGCCATCATCGTCGCCTCGTGGACGCTGGGGCACGCCGGAACCGTCGCGGTCAAGTCGTCGGATTCGGCGGTCGAGCGCGCCCGCGCGCTCAAGGCAAGCGGGCAGCGCGTACCCAGCGCCCTCTGGCAGGCCGCGCGAGACGAGATGGCGGCGGGCCGACTGGAAGCCCTCGCCTCTCTCGACCTCGCCCCCAGTGACGGCGGCAGCAACGCCGGCAACGCCACGCTGGTCGACGCCAACCCCTACGTGGACAGCGGCACCACGGTGGGCAAGGGCAACAACGCCCTCCTGCCCTCGTGCTTGAGCGGCGGCTCGGATACCGCCGAAGACGCCTGGTACCGCCTCGTCCTCCCCTACTCGAGCCGGGTGACGTTGTGGACGACCTGCGGCTCCGGCGGCTTCGACACGCGGCTCGGGATCTTCGACAGCCTGCAGGTCCTGCTCACCTGTAACGACGATAACCCCACCTGCGCCTCCCCCTACTATCGCTCCCTGATCAGCGACTACGAGCTGCCCGCAGGGACCTACTATATCGTGGTGGATGGATACAGCGGGGCGACAGGGAGTTACGAGCTAAACCTCGAGTGGATCATCAGCCCCGGTGCCTGCCAGGGCGGCTCCGATCCGACCAACGCCGAGGTCATTACCGCCGTGCCGCTCACCGCGACGGGCAGCACCATCGGGGCCTGCCACAACTTCGGCATCGACTGCGAGTTGGGCGGTGCGGGAGACGACGAGGACTACTGGTACACCCTCTCCCTGGACACGACCGTGTTCATCGACGTATGGACCACGTGCGACGGCGCCAGCATCGACACGCGCCTGGCCGTGCTCGACACCGAGTTGAACGCCCTCTACTGTAACGACGACGACCCCGCCTGCGTGACGGGACAGTCCCGCATCGAGCACGCGTTCCTCTACGCGGGCGACTACTTCATCGTCGTCGAAGGCTCCTATACGGCCAGCGGGCCCTACACGCTCAACCTGGATACCACCGTGGTGACGCCGGATTCGAACACCGCGCTCCTGCCCGACATCATCGTGCGCGAGAGCGACCTCTACGACCACGACATCTCCACCACGGTCTCCCCCGGTCGCACGCACCTGCGCCTCTCCAACGGAACGGCCAACATCGGCCCCGGTAAGCTCTATTTGTATGGCACCGGGGTGGACAACGGCGACGGGACCGAGAACATCCTGCAGCGCATCTACTCGTCCGAGGGCGGCTATTACGACCGCACGGCGGGCGCATTCACCTTCCATCCCACGCACAACCACATCCACGTCGAGGACTGGTGCGAGTACCGGCTGCGGGAAGTGCTGCCCAACAACGGCGTGGGATTGGTCATCGCCAAGGGACAGAAGACCAGCTTCTGCATCCTGGACCTGCAGGTGTACGACAGCTCCATACCCGGCTTCAACCCGTCGGGACAGTTCCTCAGCTGCGGGTCGACCGTGCAGGGGCTCTCCGTCGGGTGGATCGACGTGTACAGCAAGGGACTGCCGGGGCAGAACATCGACATCACGGACGTGCCGCCGGGCACGTACTGGCTGGAATCCTCCGCGGACCCGCTCAACACCGTGCTCGAGGCGGACGAGACCAACAACGCGTCGCGCATCAAGGTCACGCTGGGCGGCGGCCCGGCCATCAACCCCGATCCCTTCGAGCCCAACGAGACCCGCGCCGCGGTCGATAGCCGTCCCCCGGGCGGCGTCAACAGCCCCAACCTCGGCCCCTGCAACCCCGAGCGGCTCGTCGCCGACCTCACGATGCACGTTGCCGGTAACGACGACTACTTCAAGTTCTACATGAACGACACGGGCACGACGGCGGACTTCGTGCGCATCGACTTCAACAGCCTCGACGGAGACCTGGACCTCTACCTCCTCGACGAGGCGGGCGTCCCGCTCGACTCGTCGGTTACCAACTCGGGCACGGAGATGATCTCGCTTTCCGGTCGCCCGGAGGGCTGGTGGTACGCGCGGGTCGTGGGCTTGGCTACCACGATCTCCAGCTACTCGCTGCGGGTCAACCCGTCCGCCAACTCGCCCGCGTACGTCACCGTGACGGCGCCGCCCGAGGGCACGGCGTGGCTCATCCAAGGGGTGGACATCTATACGGTCACGTGGACGGTGAGCAACCCCGATTCGGATCTAACCTGGGTGTCGATCTACGCGAACACCACGCCGGCACTGGACGGCAACGAGTTCCTCCTCCCCACCACGCTCTTCACGCCGGGCGATCAGGGCTTCGCCATCATCAACACCGCCTACCTGGGCCTGGGGTACTACTGGTTCTACGCGAAGATCACCGACGGCGGGAGTGCCACGGGTAGCTGGTCGCCGGGAAACCTCCGCATGCTCGACCCGGCGACCGGCGTCGATCCGACGACGCCTGTCGTCGCGTCCACGCGCCTGCACGCGGCGGTTCCCAACCCGTTCAACCCTATCACGCGCCTGCGCCTGGATCTGGCGCACGACGCGCGCGTGGCGTGGGCCATCTACGACGTGCACGGGCGCCTCGTGCGCACGCTCGCGGCAGGTCCCCTCGCGGCCGGCGTCCACCACCGCACGTGGGACGGCACCGACGGGCATGGACGCCCCGTGGCCAGCGGGGTCTACTTCCAGCGGGTTCTGATGGCCGGCGGGGCCCCGCTCACGGGCAAGCTCGTGCTCCTCAAATAGGTCGGTCAGTCCCCTCCCAGCGCTTCGCGCACTTCCCCCACCACCATGGCCGCCAGGCGGGCGATCATCTCCTCGCCGTGCGCCCGCGTCGCCGCCGCCGGCCGTCCCGCGTAAGCGCGCGCGAGTCCCATGGCGACGAAGTCGCCGACGCCGGACGCGAGCTTCTCGGACAGACTCACCGGCACCTCGGGCAGGGCGGCGAGCGACCCCTCGTCTACCAGCTCCGGAGCCGCGGCGAGCAAGATCGACGTCTCGTACTCGCCCGCGTGGCAGGCGCCGCTCTTGAACTCGTCCGATAGCGTACGCGCCCAGCGCCGGTCCACCGGACACGCCACCGAGGCCTGCGCGCCGGCAAGCCCCGCGATCGCGGCACGCACGGCCGCCACTTGCGCGGGCTCGAGGTGATTGTTGACCAGACAGACGTGCGTGAAGCCGTCGCGCAACAGCCCTTCCACCACCGCGCCCAGAAAGGCGCTCAGCGCGTCCGCCGACACGGAGACGGCGCCCGCAAAGGCCGACGCGCATTCGGTGACGCCGTAGGGCACGCCGGGCGCGACCAGCGCGCGCAGGCCGTGCCCCGAGAGCCCCTTGGCCGCCGCCACGCACGCCGCCGTCGAGATGATGGCGTCGGTGACCAGGGGCAGGTGCGGGCCGTGCGGCTCGATCGCGCCCACGGGGACCAGCGCCACCAGAGTCGCGCCCTGGGCGCGCAGGCGCGCCACCTCGTCGGTCGTCGTCGCGCCGAGGTCGTACGCGCGCGGAATCATGCCGCCGGGTTCTCCCCGCGGTGCTCCCGCTCGATGAGCCGCTTTCGGTCCACCTTGCCCCGATCGTTGCGCGGGAGGTCGTCCACGAAGACCACCCACCTCGGGTACTTGTGCTTGGACAGGCGCGCTTTCACGTGCGCCTGCAACTCGGCGCCCAGGGCGGCTCGCGCCGCCGTGTCGGCGACCGAGCGCCCCTCGCGCGTCACGACGAACGCCTTGGGCTTGGTCAGCCCCGCCTCCTCCGCCGGAATCACCGCCGCCATGGCCACCGCTTCGTGGTCCATGAGACACTCCTCGATTTCGAGCGGTGCGACCCAGATGCCGCCGCTCTTGAAGAGGCTGTCGGCGCGCCCCGAAAACCACAGGTAGCCCTCCGCGTCCATCGCGAACAGGTCGCCGGTGCGGCACCAGCGACCGTGGAAGGTCTCCCACGACTTGTCCCGGTCCTGGAAGTAGCCCAGCGCCACGCTGTCGCCGCGCACCCACATCACCCCGGTCTCCCCGCGCGGCACCTCAGCCTGCCCCGGCACCGACGCGTCCGCGGGCAGGATGCGAATCTCGTAGCCCTCCACCGCCCGGCCCAGCGAACCGGGTCTGACGTCCCCGGGGCGGTTCGCGGCGTAGATGTGGAACATCTCCGCCGAACCGATCCCGTCGTAGACGTCGGCGCCGAAGCGCGAGACGAAGCGCTCGAGGAGCGCCGGCGGGAGCGCCTCTCCCGCGGACAGGTGGAAGCGCACCGAGGAGAAGTCCAGGCGCGCCGCGCCCACCGCCGCCTGCGCGTCGTCGTGGTCGAGGAGCTTGGCCATCATGGTGGGCACGTTGGTGACGACCGTCGGACGATACCGCGCCACGGCGCCGGCGAGCGTCTCCGCCGTCGGGCGCTCGGAGTAGAGGCACGTGGTCGCGCCCACGGCGAAGGGGAACATCAAGTTGGTGCCCGTCGCGTAGCCGAAGTAGAGGCGGGGCACGCTCACGGTGACGTCGTCGCGCCGGTAGCCGACGGTGCGCTTGGCGTAGCACTCCGTGTTGAAGGCGAAATCCCGGTGGGTGTGGAACGCCGCCTTCGCGCGCCCCGTCGAACCCGACGTGAAAAGCCAGACGGCGACGTCGTCCCGGTGCGTCGCCGGCGCCGCCGGGGCGCGGTGCTCGGCGCCGCGTGCGAGGGCCTTGGACATGGGAACCACGTCGAAGGCCGCCCCACGCCTGGCCGCCGCCGCGTCGGCGTGGGCGTCGCAGTCGCCCCCCGTCTCCGTCTCCGGCACCAGAATCACGGCGCGCACCAAGGCGCTCTCGCGCAGAGCGGGCGCGAGCGCCTCGGCCACGCGCGGCACCGTCACCAGCACCGAGCAGCGCGAATAGGCGACCACGTGGGCGAGGTCGTCCGCGGGCGCATCGGGGTTGCCCATCGCCACCACCGCGCCGTGCGCGAGCGTCGCGAAGAACGCCCAGGCGAAGGGCGGCGTGTCGGGAAGCACGATGTAGACGCGCTCTTCGCGCCGAACGCCGACGGCGGAGAAGTATCCCGCCAGCGAGCGGGTGCGCTCGGCGACCTCCGCGTAGGTGTACGCGCGCTCGCCGTAGCGGATCGCGCCCTTTTCCCCCAGCCCCTCGCGCAGGCGGTCGAAGAGGTAGTAGTCGGCGAGGTTGAACGTGTCGGGAAACGACGGCAGGGCGGTCATGCGCGCTCACGCCTCCGGTACGACGGCCGTTGCCTCGATTTCCACCTTGGCGCCTTCTTCCACCAGGCCGGCGACCTGCACCAGCGTCATGGCCGGATAGTGCGCACCCATCACGGCGCGGTACGCCTCTCCGATCTCGCTTTGCTGGGCGCGGTACGCGTCGAGGTCGGTGACGTACCACGTCATGCGCACGACGTGCTCTGCCTCGGCCCCGGCGGCGGCGAGCACGGCGCACACGTTCTCCAGCGCCTGCCGCACCTGCCCGGCCATGTCCGCGGCCACCATCTCTCCGCGCGTGTTCCAACCCACCTGCCCCGCCACGAAGACCGTCTCTCCGCGCGCCTTCACGCCGTTGGCATAGCCACGCGGGCGTGGCCAGCCCTCCGGGTGCACGATCGAACTCACGAATCGCCTCCTTCGCTCAGGGTCTCGCGGGCCACGACGAGCCGCTGGATCTCGCTGGTGCCTTCGTAGATGCGCAGGGGCCGAATGTCCCGGTACAGGCGCTCGACCGGATGTCCGGCCACCACGCCGAGGCCGCCGAAGAGCTGCACCGCGCTGTCGATCACGCGCTGGGCCGCCTCGGTGGCATAGAGTTTCGCCATCGCCGAGTCCCGCGTCACGCGGCCTCCCGACGCGTCTCGCCGCCAGGCCGCTCGGTAGACCAGGAGCGCGCTCGCGTCCACGTCGCACGCCATCTCCGCCACTCGCGCCTGGGTCATCTGGTGTTCTCCGAGCGGCCGCCCGAAGACGACGCGCTCGCGCGCCCAGGCGACCGCCTCCGCCAGCGCGCGCCTGGCCATGCCCAACGCCGCGGCGCCCACGGTCGCGCGAAACACGTCGAGCGTGGCCATGGCGACCTTGAAGCCGTGGCCCGGCGCGCCCAGGAGGTTCGCCGCCGGCACGCGACAGCCGTGGAGGGTGATGGTGCCCAGCGGGTGCGGTGAGATCACTTCGATGCGCTCGCGCACCGAGAGCCCGGGCGCGTCGCTCTCCACGAGCAACGCCGAGAGTCCGCGCGCACCTTCCGCCTCGCCACTGCGGGCGAGCACCACGTAGAAGTCCGCGATCCCCGCGTTGGAGATCCACGTCTTCTCCCCGTCGAGCACGTAGTCCGCGCCGTCGCGCACGGCGCGGGTGGCGATCGCGGCCACGTCCGAGCCGGCCTGGCGCTCGGAGATAGCAAAAGCGGCGATGGCCCGGCCCCCGGCCACACGCGGCAGATGCCGCGCGCGTAACGCGTCGCTGCCGAAGAGCGTCAGGGGCGCGCTGCCCAGGCCCTGCATGGCGAACGCAAAGTCGGCCAGCGCGGAGCGCTGCGCCAGCGCTTCCCGGATGAGGCAGAGCGTGCGCGCGTCGAGGCGGTCGCGCGCGCCCCCGTACGCGGTGGTCACCACGTGGCGCAGCCACCCGCCCTCTCCCAAGGCCCGGACCAGACCCTGGGTGGCGGCGTCGACGTCTTCCGGTTCCGGCCCTTCCGCGTGGGCCGCCGCCCACGCCTCGATTGACGCGGCCAGCGCGCGATGGTCGGCGTCGAAGAACGGCCAATCGAGGTGCGCACGGGCCGACATCAGTCCCCCTCGAAGCGCGGTTTGCGCTTGGCGGAGAACGCCTCGTAGGCGCGCCGGAAGTCGTTGGTCTCCATGCAGGCCGCCTGCGCCTCGGCCTCGGCCTCGATGGCGCGTACGAGGTCCATGTGCCATTCGGCGACGAGCATCTTCTTGGTCATGGCGTGCGCGCGTGCGGGCCCGTGGGCGAGCGAGCGCGCCAGCTCCGCCGCGTGCGCCTGCAGTTCCTCCGGCGCCACCAGGCGATTGAAGAAACCCGCAGCGTACGCCTCGCTCCCATCCATGGCCCGCCCCGTGTAGAGGAGTTCCGCCGCGCGACCCTGGCCGATGATGCGGGGCAGCATCGCGCACGCCCCCATGTCGCATCCGGCCAGCCCCACGCGCACGAAGAGAAACGCGACCTTGCTGCGCGCCGTGCCCGCGCGCAGGTCGGATGCCATCGCAATGGCCGCCCCGGCGCCGGCGCAGACCCCATCCACGGCGGCCACGACGGGCTGCGGGCACGAGAGCATGGCGATGACGAGGTCGCCCGTCATGCGCGTGAACTCGCGCAACCCCCGAGCGTCCCGCTCGAGGAGGGGCCCGATGATCTCGTGCACGTCGCCGCCCGAGCAGAAATTCTCCCCCCCACCGGTGAAGACCACGGCGCGCACGTCCTCGGCCTGCGGCAGTCGGCGGAAGGTATCGCGCAGCTCGGCATAGGAGTCGAACGTGAGCGGGTTCTTGCGCTCGGGCCGGTCCAGCGTGATCGTCGCCACGCGGTCCTCGACCCGCCACTGGAAATGCGCCGGGCGCCACTTTGCAGCTATCATCTCTTGTGGCTCTCCCTTCCCTCTTCGCGACCGTCGATCACGACCGCCTCGCCGTTGACGTCTCCGCGCGCGCACAGCCGGGCGACGCCAGCCGCCACCTCTTCGGCCCGCAGCAGTCGCCCGCCGCGATTGGCCCGCGCGTATTCCTCCATGACCGCTTGCTCGTCACGCCCGGTCCGCTCGGCCACCCGTGCGGCCGACGCCCGCAGCAGCGGCGTATCCGTGTACGCCGGACACACTGCGTTCACGGTGACGCCACTGCCCGCCACCTCGGCCGCCAGCGCCCGCGCCAGGCCCACCACCCCGTGCTTGGCCGCGGAGTACGCGGAAACGTAGCGGTAACCTTCCACGCCCGCCGCGCTGGACACGTACACGATCCGCCCGTAGCCGGCGGCGATCATCTCGCTCAGGGCCTGTTGCGTGCAATGAAAGCACCCGTCGAGGTTGACCGCCATCATCCGCCGCCACATGGCGATGTCGGTGCGCCCAATGGGCGCCGACTCCGCCGCGCCCGCCGCGCACACGAGGATCGATACGGGGCCCAGGGCCGCGCGCGCCTCGGTGAACGCCTGCGACACGGCCGCCCAATCGGTCACGTCAGCGACCGCCGCGAAGGACGCGACCGGGAATGCGGCCGCCAGCTCGCGCGCCGCCGAGCGCAGCACGTCGGCGCGCCGCCCCACCAGCGTTACCGCGGCGCCCGCGCCCGCCAGCGTGTGCGCGATGGCGCGGCCGATGCCGCTCGCACCGCCGGTGACCAGCGCGTGGCGCCCCGCCAGCGCGTCCTTTGGCGTTTGCGCAGCCATGCCTCAGATCGGCCCCGTTTCGCGCGAGCGCCGCGCCAGCGTTTCCAGCTGGCGCTTGCCCGCGAGGTACTGATTGGGCCAGGCGATGTCGCTGTAACCGAGCTGCGCGGCCGCACGCAGGGTCCACTGCGGATCCCAGAGGTGCGCTCGGGCCAGGAGGCAGAGGTCCGCGCGCCCGGCGGCGACGACGCTGTTGACGTGGTCGGGCTCGTAGATGTTGCCCACGGCCATGGTGGCGATGCCCGCCTCCAGGCGGACGCGCTCGGCGAACGGCACCTGAAACATGCGCCCGTAGACCGGCTGCTGCTCCGGCGTCACCTGTCCCGCCGAGACGTCGATCAGATCCGCCCCCTGCGCGGCGAGCATGCGCGCCACGGCCACCGCGTCGTCGGCGGTCACGCCGCCGGGCGTCCAGTCGGTGGCCGAGATGCGCACGGACACGGGGCGCTCCTCGGGCCACGCCGACCGCACCGCTTCCAGCACCTCGAGGGGAAAGCGCATCCGGTTGGCCAGCGAGCCCCCGTAGGCGTCGCGGCGCCGGTTGGTCAGGGGCGAGATGAAGCTGGACAGGAGGTAGCCGTGCGCGCAGTGCAGCTCCAGCCAGTCGAAGCCCGCCGCGGCCGCGCGCCGGGCCGCGGCGACGAACGCGTCGCGCGCCGCTTCCATATCGGCGCGGGTCATCTCGCGGGGCGTCTGGTTGCGCGGGCGCCACGGCAGCGGCGAGGGCGCGACGAGCGGCCAGTTGCCGTCGTCCAGCGGCTCGTTGTCGCCTTCCCACTCCACCTTGGTCGAGCCCTTGCGCCCCGAGTGTCCCAGCTGCATGGCGATCTTTGCCCCCGAGTGCGCGTGTACGAATTCGACGATGCGGCGCCAGGCCGCGGCCTGGGCGTCCGTGTAGAGCCCGGCGCATCCGGGGGTGATGCGCCCTTCGGCGCTCACGCACGTCATCTCGGTGAACACCATGGCCGCGCCGCCGAGCGCGCGCGCGCCCAGGTGGACCAGGTGGAAGTCGTTGGGCACCCCGTCCTCGGCGCTGTACATCGCCATGGGCGAGCAGACCACGCGGTTGTCCAGGCGCAGGCCGCGCGCCTCGAAGGCCACGAACATGGGAGGTATCGGATCGCGGTAGCGGCGGCCCGTCGCTTGCTCGGCAAACCACCGCTCGTAACCCTCGAGGTATTCGCGGTCGCGCGCGCGCAGATTCTCGTGGCTCACGCGCTGGCTGCGCGTGATCAGCGAATAGGCGAGCTGCTCGGGCGGCAGCTCCGTGCGCGATGCGACCTGCTCGAACCACTCCGTGCTGTTGCGCGCCGCGTTCTGCAGGCGCAATACCTCCACGCGCCGCTCGGCCTCGTAGCCGGAAAGCGCCGTGTCCAGGTCACCGTGCGCGTGCAGGGCCTCGGCGAGCGAGATGGCGCTCTCCATGGCCAGCTTCGTCCCCGAGCCGACAGAGAAGTGCGCCGTGGCCGCGCTGTCGCCCAGCAGAACGACGCGCCCGTGGTGCCAGCGCTCGCAGCTCACGCGGGGAAAGTTGAGCCACACCGCCGAGCCGCGCTGGTGCTCGGCGTTCGAATGCAGCCTTTCGCCCTCGAGGCGGCGCGCGAAGAGCGCCTCGCAGAACGCGATTCCCTCCTCCTTGGACATGCGCTCCAGTCCGTCGGCCCGCCACACGTCCTCCGGCGTTTCCACGATGAACGTGCTCCACTCCGGATCGAAGGGATAGCAGTGTGCCTGGTACCAGCCGTTCTCTGTTCGCTCGAAGTAGAACGTGAAGGCGTCGAAACGCTTGCGCGTTCCCAGCCACACGTACTTGCAGCGGCGCACGTTTATGTCGGGGCGAAAACGGGCCGCGTGGCGCGCGCGCGTCGCGCTGTTGACCCCGTCGGCGGCGACCACCAGGTCGGCGTCCGCCTGCTGGTCGTCGCTCGCTTCGCGCTCGAAGACGATCTCCACGTCGAGCTCGCGCGCGCGCGCGGTGAGGATGTCGAGGAGGCGCTGCCGGGCGATCCCGCAGAAGCCGTGCCCGCCGGAGCGGATCACGCGTCCCCCCACGTGCACGTCGATGTCGTCCCAGTGGATGAAGCGGGCGGTGATCGCCTCGTAGGTGGTGGCGTCCGCCTCGCGCAGCCGCTCCAGGGTGCCGTCGGAAAAGACGACGCCCCACCCGAACGTGCTCCCGCGCGGGTTGCGCTCGAAAACGGTGATGTCGTGCCGGCGGTCGCGGAGCTTCATCTGGATGGCGAAGTAGAGCCCCGCGGGGCCGCCGCCGATGACGGCGATGCGCATGGAGAACCCCCGACGCGGTGGAAGCCAGCGGAAGTCTAGCGGAGTCGCCGTTGCCTGTCCAGCAACCTGTGCGCCGCCGCGGCGCTCATCGCTTGATCGTGCGCAAGAACGCCTGCACCTCGGGGATGGCGCCCTGGTAGATGAGGTACCCGTTGTACGGTTCGCGGTCGGTGATTTCGCCCGCGATGGGGGTGAGCATGATGCGCTCGACCTCGGCGCGGTCGTCGGACTGGCCCAACGCCCAGCAGAGCTTCATATAGGCCACTTCCGGGAGCATGTTGGCCGCGGGCACCACGCCCAAACCCATGATCTCGCGGCCGGTCTCGTAGACGTACATCTGCACATAGCCCCAGAGGGTCTGCACGGTCATGTAGATGTGCACGCCCGCCTTGGCCGCGCGCTCCAGCGCCGGATAGAGCGGCCGGTTGACGTGGCCCAGGCCGGTGCCGGCGATGACGATTCCCCGGTAGCCGGCGTCCACCACGGCGTCCACGATGTCCGGTCTCATGCCGGGATAGTAGTAGAGAATCGTCGCCCTGTCATCGAAGGCCGTGTTGACGGCCACCTCGCGGTCGTCGCGGCGCGGTTTGAAGTCGTCGCCCAGGTGCGTGAGCCCGCGCTCGTCCACCATGGCCAGGGGCACGTCGCCGATGGTCCGGAATGTGGAGCGGTAGCTCGAGTGCATCTTGCGCACGCGCGTCCCGCGGTGCAGGAGGTCGTACTGGTCCGACGTCGGTCCGAACATGCACACCATGACCTCGGCGATGTCGCCCAGGGCCGCGGCGCGGACCGCGTTGATCAGATTGATGGCGGCGTCAGAAGACGGACGGTCCGAGCTGCGCTGCGAGCCCACCATCACGATGGGCACGGGCGGGTTCTGCACCATGAAGCTCAGAATCGCCGCCGTGTGGTGCATGGTATCCGTGCCGTGCCCGATGACGATGCCGCTGGTGCCCCGCGCGATCTCCTCCCCGATGCGGCGCGCGAGGGTGATGTATTGCTCCGGGCCCATGTTCTCGCTGAAGACGGCGAAGAGCTTCTCCGTCTCCAGGTTGCAGATGTCCGCCAGCTCCGGCACCGACCCGTAGAGCTCGCCGGGCGAGAACGCCGGGATCACCGCTCCGGTGCGGTAGTCGAGGCGGCTGGCGATGGTCCCGCCCGTGCCGAACAGCTTCACGCCGGGCTTGCCCGGATCGACGGGAAAGGACTTCTCGGGGATCTTGTAGCGCGCCTCGCGGCGGCCGTGCTCCTCCATGGAGCGAATCGTATCCGCCGCCAGGCCGATGTTGTAGCCGTTGCCCAGCTTGAGCACGACGTGGCGCGCGTCCGCCGTCTCCGAGCGCGGCAGCACGAGCCCGGTGAAGCTGCCGCGGTCCGTCTCAACGACCACGTCGCTCCAGACGGCGACGCCGTTCGCCTTGAGAACGGCGAGGGCCGGGTCGCGATAGCCCTTGTAGCGCTCGTCAGCCACCGCGCGCCTCCCGGCCCGAGCGCGCGTCGGTGCCGCGCGCGCCGAGCGCCGCGCGAAGCATCTCGGCCACGTCGCTGCCCGGCACGCGCCCCCGCAGCCGCGCCATCAACCGTCCCATGAGGAAGGCCTGCGTCTTCTCCGGGCGCCGCATGGACCCGGGAGCGAACGCCGCCACCTCCGCTTCCACTTCGGCGCGCGCTTCGCCCGCGCCCAGGGGCGTGAAACCCAGCGCGCGGAGCGCCCCTTCGACGCCGCTCTCCTCCCGGTCGGCGAGCCAGTGCAGCGTGGGCTCGATGCCCTCCCGCGCCACGCGCCCGCGCGCGTGCGCGGCGAACACACCGGCCACGGCCTCCTCGTCCATGCGCACCACCGGCAGGCCGCGCCGCCGCCAGGCGCGCATGCGCTGCACGAGGAGTTGCGCGGCCACGCCCGCCTCCGTGCCCTCCCCCACCACCCGGTCGAAGAGGGCCGCGGGCGGCCCCAGCGAGAGCGCGGCGACCACGTCCTCCGGCAGCCCCGCCGCCGCGTAGCGCGCCTCGCGCGACCAGGGCGGCTCGGGTACACCCCGCCGGATGCGCTCGACGCGCTCTTGGGCCAGCGCGATGGGCGGCAAGTCGGTGTCGGGGTACATGCGCTCGGGCCCGGGCAGTATGCGTTCGAAGCCCGTCGTGCCGTCGCGCAACGCCTGCCGCGTCTCGCGCGGCACCCCTTCGGCCGCCTCGCGCGCGCGGATCGTGACCTCGCTCGCCGCCGTCTCCGCGTCGCGCCGCGGCCCCCACACCACCACCAGGGCGTCCTCCGCCCCGGCGCCGGTGGCCTGGCGCAGCTGCCGCCAGTCCTGCGCCGACAGGGTGTCAGAAGGGGCATCCGAATGCGCCATGTTGGGCAAGACCGTGAGGCAGGCGATCACGCGCACGCGATCCGACACCTCCTTAGCGAAGATCGTATCGGGCTGCGTCTTTTCAATCAAGATTCCCGCGAAGCCGTGCAGACGCACGCAGCGCACTTCCCCACCGGCCGCGAGCACCTTGCGCAACGGCTCGTACGTCGTAGGTGCAAGGAGACGGGTGACGTCCTGGGTGCTCGCCGCGAACGTCTCCGGCGTCACCCCGCGCGCGTGCAGGATGCCGCGAATGCGCAGGAGATTCCACTGGCGCATCGCCTCGTTGTGCACGAGCAGCGGGATGCGCTTGAGACTCGGCACCCCCTTGATCTCTATGCGCGTGCTCCCCTCCACGCTCACGTTCACGTCCTGCCGCGTGGCCCCCATCCCCGTGCGCACCTTTCCCGTCGCCCGCAGCAGCCGCCGCAGGATCTCGCCCACCTCGGCCACTTCCTGCGGCGTGTGCATGTCCGGGTAGGTCACGGGCTCGACGAGCGGCATCCCCAGACGGTCGGTGAGATACACGCGCTCGTGCCCCGCGTCGGATACCTCGCGGCACGAATCCTCCTCCAGCCCCAGCTGCGCGATGCGGATGCGACGGCCGCCGTAGGGAATCCACCCGTCCACCCCCACTATCGTGGTGCGCTGGAAGCCGGTCGGAATGCTCCCGTCCAGGTACTGCTTGCGCGCGATGTGCAGCTCGTCGACCCGGTTCAAGTTGAGGAGCATGGCGATCTCTACGGCGATGTCCAGCGCTTCTGGATCCATGGTGAACGGCGGCGTATCGTCCATCTCGTACGTGCACACCGTGTCGCGATGGAGGCGGTAGACGATGTCCTTGCGCGTCTTGAACTCCATGAGGGCGGTGCCGTCGTACTCTCCCAGCTCGGAGAGCGTGGGACGCATGTGACGGAGAATCTCCGCGTCGTAGTCCGGGCTGTAGCGTCCGGCGGGACACCGGCAGAAGAGCTTGCGCCGCGTAAAGAGCTGCTGGTGCACCTCGAGGCCAGCGCGCAGGCCGACTTCGGCGTAGTCCGCCGGCGTCATCTCGTCGAAGGGCTTGAACACGGCCATAGTGGAAGGGTCCCCAGGGACCGCGGGGAAGGCTGCGATCGCCCTACTCTAGCCGTGCCCGCCCCGCTGCGCAAGGGCTTTCGGCCCCCGAGGGCAGGGTACTTGACGCCGTGGTCTTTTTGTGGTACAAAACGCTGGTACCGGGTGCGCAGGAGAAACCCGCGGCAGGGCAAGCCGCGCTCAGGGGGGTACCTTCTGCAAGACTCGCAGTGGCCAGGCGACTCATGCGCACGATAACGGACGACTCCGCCTATTGCACCCTCGGGTATCGCTTTGCTGTACCCTCGATATCCCGCGCCGTTTTTCCACACATCTTGCCGCCCGATCTCGCAACGCATAGCGCACCCGCCACGCGTGTATTCTCGGTGATGCGCCGCCTCTGACCCGGCTCCGGCCCGGCGGGGCGGTATCTTCTTTCGGCTTTTCTGGCAGGAACGGTCGCCCCTTTGCGCGGATGGGCATCATGCCCGCCGCGCCCGGTCCGACCCGTCCCCGCCATCAAGGAGGGAGCAATGAACCGGCCCAGGATGGTTTTCGCCTTTGCGACGCTCATCTTCGCCCTGGCCGCCCTGCCCGCACTCGCCGGTGACGGCGACGTCTACCTCTACGACGACGCCGTCACGGGCGAGGTGGACCTCGGACGCTACCTCTCCACCGGAGAGGTCTTCGTGTATGACGGCCTGGGCGCCCTTTGCCGCATCGAAGAGGGCCCGGCGCCCGATCCGTACCCGGCGATCCACGTGTGGGAGCCGGGCTTCGAGCGCTTGGGACCGTCGAGTGCCGATCCCGACGGCATCCGCTTCATCAATCTCGGAATGTTTTGGGTCCAGAACAAGCTCGCGCTCGTTCTGTGGAAGATCCAGATCCCCAACGCCACCGAGCGCCTCGCCGGCGAGTTCGACGAGGACCTCACGCTCTCGATGTGGGTCGACTGGGACGAGAACGAGGCGTGGGATCCCGGCGAGCTGATGGTCCGCAAGGACCTGAACCTGCAGGGTATGGTCCCGGATGGTCATGACACCGTCCGCATCTACTATCTCTCGGCGTTCCGCGTGCCCGACATCAACGCCCTGATGCAGGCCACGTGGGGTCGGGGGAACTACGGGGTCAACACACTGCACAAGCTGTGGGTTCGTGGGACGCTGGCCTGCGACGATCCTGACGCCAGCCCCGACGGCGAGCAGCTCTTCGGAGAGGTGGAGGATTATCTGGTCAGCTACCTTGCACACAAGAAGAAGGACCACAAGAATTAGTGGCAACCCATGAACGCACTATTGAATAACCAAAGGAAAGAAGGCCAGTCATGACAAGCAGCTTGAGAATCCTGACGGCCGTGGCGGTGTGCATTGGGTTGCTGGCCCTCCTGCCCCCGGCGCTCCAGGCGCAGGCAGACCAGAACGCGCTCGACGCGGGCAAGGTCTCCGGCGAACTGCGGGCGCAGCTGGAGCAGGCAGCTCCCGATGAACTTCTCACGGTCATTGTTCGCATGCGCGGAACGGTCGACCTCAACGCCGTCCAGGGCAAGCGCGATGCGGTGTTCAGCCGCTTGCGCGCCAACGCCGCGCAGACCCAGGCCGCTTTGGTGACGGAACTCCGTCGCCCCGATCGCGCGGCCAAAGTGGGCGTGATCCGGC
>Ga0224512_10001683_pt1 | contig 20953 bp, 14 predicted proteins | sample SF_May12_sed_USG_4_FD_169103 | JGI IMG/M metagenome (GOLD analysis project Ga0224512, IMG submission 169103) | Sediment microbial communities from San Francisco Bay, California, United States - SF_May12_sed_USGS_13 | ecosystem: Environmental > Aquatic > Marine > Sediment | place: USA... | reverse complement strand
CCGAAACGCAGGAACCGATGTCACCGACCACCGGCGCGTCGATGCGCACGTTGCTGTCGGCCTCGGTGGGCGAGATGTCGACCTGGATGAACTTCTGCCCGCCCCAGTCTTTGTGGGACTTGCCGCCCCAGGTCTTGCCCTTGCCGTGCGAGAGCAGCCAGTTGAGCCGCGCGCCGATCAGCATCACCACGTCGGCGCCCGGGAGCACGAAGGAGCGGGCGGCCGAGGCGCACTGCTCGTGCGTGTCGGGCAGCAGCCCTTTCGCCATCGACATCGGCAGGTAGGGGATGCCCGTCTTCTCGACGAGGGCGCGGACCTGCTCGTCGGCCTGGGCGTAAGCGGCACCCTTGCCGAGGACGATGAGTGGCTTCTTCGCGCCCTTGAGCAGCGCCAGCGCCCGCTGGATGGCATCGGGCGCGGGGATCTGCTTCGGCGCAGGATCCACGACCTTGATCAGCGAATTCTTCCCGGCTGCGGCGTCGATGCTCTGCGCGAAGAGCTTCGCCGGCAGGTCGAGATAGACGCCGCCCGGGCGGCCGGACAAGGCGGCGCGGATGGCGCGCGCGATGCCGACGCCGATGTCTTCGGCGTGAAGTACCCGGAAAGCAGCCTTGGCGAGCGGCTTGGCGATCGCTAGCTGGTCCATCTCCTCGTAGTCGCCCTGCTGCAGGTCGACGATCTCGCGCTCGCTGGAGCCGCTGATCAGGATCATCGGGAAGCAGTTGGTGGTGGCATGGGCCAGCGCGTTGAGGCCGTTCAGAAAGCCGGGCGCAGACACCGTGAGGCAGATGCCGGGCCTCTGCGTCAGGAACCCCGCGATGGAGGCGGCGTAGCCGGCGTTCTGCTCGTGGCGGAATGCAAGCACGCGCAGGCCCTCGGCCTGCGCCCGGCGCGTGAGGTCGGTGATGGGAATCCCGGGCAGGCCGTAGATCGTGTCGATGCCATTGAGCTTCAGGGCATCGATGACCAGCTGAAAGCCGTCGGTCACGGCGGCTTGTGCTTCGGCGGCGACTTGCGGTTCGACGGTGCCCATGATGGTCTCCTCGAGGGGAACGGTATGGTAAGAACCGCCCCCCGCAGGGAGCCTTGACTCAGGTCAAGGGTCTAAAATCCCGGCTCCGATGACCGCCTTTCCCAACCACCCGCAGCGCAACAGCATCCGCCTGCAGCTGCGCCAGAACCAGCTCCTGCAGGGCATGACGGCCGCGCAATGGGCCGAGCTCGAGCCGCTGCTGGTGGTCGCCGACTTCCGCAAGGGCGAGCCGGTGGTGCGCCAGGGCGACGAGGAGATGGAGCAGATCTTCATCCTCGAGGGCATGCTCAAGCGCGTGGTCTCGAATCCCGAGGGCCGCGAGATGATCCTGCGCTTCGCCGCGGAAACCGAGATGGACACGTCCTACGCCGCCTGGCGCCTGCGCACGCCCATCCCCTACTCCATCGTCGCCGTGACCAAGGTGCGCACCGCCGAGCTGTCCATGCCACAGTGGGTCGAATTCCTGGAGCGCCACCTCGACGTCAAGCTGCGTTTCGAGCACGAAGTGATGAAGCTGATGAGCGAGGTGATGGCGCACACCATCACGCTGCACCTGCTCGATGCCCCCGGGCGCCTGTCGCGCTTCCAGCGCAAGCACCCGGAGTTGTCCGGGCGCATCCCGAAGAAGGAGCTCGCCGCCTACCTCAACCTCACGCCCGAGACGCTGTCGCGCCTCAGGCAGAAGCTCGGCGATCCCTGAGCCCTAGCCGCGGCGCAGCCGCGCGAGGACGAGCGTGATCAGCGGCAGGAACAGCAGGAACAACGCCAGGCTGGTGATCGACCCGACGAGGCCATTGGAGAAGAACACGCCCATATCGCCCTGCGACCCGAGGATCGCCTGGCGGAACGAGGCCTCGGCACGATCGCCCAACACGATCGCCAGCACCAGCGGTGCGAGCGGGTAGGACAGCTTCTTGAAGAAATAGCCGGCGATGCCGAATACCACCATCATCCAGACGTCGAACAGCGCGTTATTCACCGTATAGGCGCCGATGGCGCAGATGACGATGATGATCGGCGCGATCACCGAGAACGGGATCCGCAAGATCGCCGCAAACAGGGGCACGCAGGTCAGCACCACGATCAGCCCCGCAATGTTGCCCAGGTACATGCTGGCGATCAGCCCCCAGACGAAATCCTTTTGCTCGACGAATAGGAGCGGCCCGGGCTGCAAGCCCCAGATCAGCAGGCCGCCCAGCAGCACGGCTGCCGTCGGCGAGCCGGGCACGCCCAAGGTGAGCATGGGCAGCAGCGCCGAGGTGCCCGCGGCATGCGCCGCCGTTTCCGGCGCCACCACGCCCTCGATCTGGCCGGTGCCGAACTTGTCCCCGTCCTTCGAGAAGCGGCGTGCCACGCCGTAGGACATGAACGAGGCCGGCGTCGCCCCCCCCGGCACGATGCCCATGAAGCAGCCGACTGCCGCCGAGCGTAGCGACGTCAGCCAATAGCGCGGCAGTTCCTTCCAGGTCTCGATCACCGCGCGCAGGTTGAGCTTCGCCGACGCGCCCTTGAACGCCAGCCCTTCTTCCAGCGTCAGCAATATTTCGCCGATGCCGAACAGGCCGATGACTGCGATCAGAAAATCAAAGCCGGTGAGCAGGCGCAAGGAACCGAACGTGAGGCGTAGCGTGCCGGTCACCGGATCGGTGCCGACGGCAGCCAGCGCAAAACCCAGCATCATCGCGGCAATGGTCTTGAACGGGGGCTCCTTGCTCATGCCGACGAAGGCACAGAAGGTGAGCAGGTAGACCGAGAAGAACTCCGCAGGCCCGAATTCGAGCGCGAAGCTGGCGATGATCGGCGACAGGAACGTGATCACGATCACGGCGATGAGCGCGCCGACGAACGAAGAGGTGAAGGCGGCGGTCAGCGCGTGGCCTGCGCGCCCCTTCTGCGCCAGCGGGTAGCCGTCGAAGGTGGTCGCCACCGACCAGGGCTCGCCCGGAATGTTGAACAGGATGGAGGTGATGGCGCCGCCGAACAGCGCCCCCCAGTAGATGCAGGACAGAAGGATGATCGCCGAGGTCTGGCCGCCCGGGGTCTGCGCCATCGAAAAGGTGAGGGGCAGCAGGATCGCCACGCCATTGGCGCCGCCCAGGCCCGGCAGCACGCCGATGATGACGCCGAGCACGATGCCGACGAACATCAGCGCCAGGTTCGTGAACGTCAGGGCGATCGCGAAGCCCTGCAGCAGCGACTGAATTTCGTCCACGGGTGCTTTCCGTCCGGATCAGTCCAGGCCCAGCAGCATTTCGATCGGGCCCTTGGGCAGCGGAATCTTGAACCAGACTTCGAAGATCAGATAGAAAAAGGTGCTGTTACCAAGCGCCACCGCGATCAACTTCCACCAGGCGTAACGGCCCAGCCAGCGCATGAAAAAGCCGACGTACAGGATCGCGGCCACGTAGATGCCGAGCCAGCCGATCAAAGCCGCAAACGCGGCCGAAGGAATCAGCACGCTCAGCACCAGCTTGAGCTGCCCCACCTCGACGAAGGTCCTGTTCTTTTCTCCCCGTATGCGCAACGCCTGCCAAAGATTGATCGCCGACGCCGCGCAGATCAGGCATCCCAGGTAGAACGGAAAGTAGCCCGTCTGCGGCCCGTCCTCGCCCCATTTCGCGCCCAGACGCACGCTGTCGAAGATGACGACGGCGCCGAGCACGAAAAGCAGCCCCGCCACCGCCAGTTCGGCGGTCCTGTAGCGGAATGCAGGCCGCTCAGCAGATCGCTCCGACATTCTCTCCTCCGGACATAAACGCGGCGCGCGGATCCGATCCGCGCGCCGCAGTGGCTACGACACCTGGTTCTCCGCTACTGCCCAGCGATGAAACCGGCGCCCTTCATCAGCGTGACATGGCGGGCCTCCTCGCGCGCTACCCAGTCCGCGTACTCCTTGCCCTCGAGCGAGGTGGTATCGAATGCGCCTTTCGCCATCAAATCCTTCCACTCGGGCGTCTCCTGCACCTTGCGCAGCACGCCGACGTAGTACTGCACCTGGTCGGCCGTGACGCCGCCGGGCATGAAGATGCCGCGCAGCATCATGTAGCTGACATCCAGCCCCGCCTGCTTGCAGGTCGGGATGCTGTTCCAGGACAAGTCACCCGTCAGCTTTTCCTCGTACGGCATGCGGTTGTCGTTGAACACGCACAGGGGCCGCAGCTTGCCGCCGCGCCAGTGCGCCACCGCCTCGATCGGGTTGTTGACCGAGGAGTCGATGTGCTTGCCCACCAGCTGCACCGCCACGGCGCCGCCACCCTTGATCGGGATGTAGGTCCACTTCGCGCCGGTCAACTGCTCGATCGCCGCCGTGATGATCTGGTCTTCCTGCTTGGCGCCGGTGCCGCCCATCTTCATGTTCTTGGCGCCGGCCTTCTTGACCGCGGCAACGTACTCCTTCGGCGTCTTGTAGGGCGTTTCGGCATTGACCCACAGCACGAAGTTGTCCAGGGCCATCATTTTCACCGGCGTCAGGTCGCGCCAATTGAACGGCACGCCGGTGGCGAGCGGCGTGGTGAACAGGTTCGACAGCGTGATGATGATCTTGTGCGGATTGCCCTCCGATCCCTTGACGTCGAGGAAACCCTCGGCGCCCGAGCCACCACTGCGGTTGACCACCACCATCGATTCCTTCATCAGATTGTGCTTGGCGACGATCCCCTGGATCGCGCGCGCCATCTGGTCGGCGCCGCCGCCGGTGCCCGCCGGCACGATGAACTCGACGGTCTTGCTGGGTTCCCAGGCCTGACCTGACAGCGGCCAGATTGCGACTACGGCGGCCGCGAGGGCGGCGCGCACGATACGGTCGAAACTCGTCTTCATGATCTCCTCCTTTACTACATCAGTGGATGTCCAATCGCGCGCGCAATCATATCCCGTTTAGTCGCCGGACTTCGTCAGCGCGTGCCGCATTCTCGATTCGGAGCGCGCATCCGGGCCTTGACTGCGGTCAAGAACTCCTGCACGCGGCCACCCATACTGTTGCACTGCAGCGCGTTTCCCGGCTAGCGGTGCGACAGAATGTACACGGCATAAAGCGCGCCGACATAAAGAATCGGAATGATTGGCGTGAACGTCCGCGTCCATTTCATCGAGCCGCTCTGATAGCTCCTGAGCAGCGCATAGCTCATGCTCATCATCACGAAGGCAGCCGCGGCAGCAACATAGTGCGCGTTTTGCATGGTGCCAAGCAAGGGCCCGGACGTATGGAACAGGTCCGCGAAGAAAATGATCGAGACGTTGAAGGCGCAGCTGCCAAAGACGTTGCCGAGGACGATGCCGTAGGAGCGGCGCAAGGCTGCGGTGATGGTCACCGAGCCTTCGGGCAGGGTAGTCACGATCGACACCAGCAGCACGCCGACAAAGCTTGCGCCGATGCCGGTGATATCCGCCAGGACGTGGGCGCTCGCCGCGAGGTAGCGGCCGGCGATGATCACCACCACCGCGGAGATGCCGAATCCGATCCAGGCGTTGCGCGTGTCGCCGCTTGGTTGCGGAATGTCTTCCACGTGCATGTGGGTGCGCCCCGCGGTGTACACCACCCGCATGCCGCCGACGTAGCCGGCAAGGAGCAGCAGCCCGCCGAGGCTGGTCGGCCCGAGCTTGAGATCCCCCGTTCCCGCAACCAGACCGGCCAGGGCCACCATGGCGGTGCCGATCAGGATCAGCAGCTCGGTATCGCGGCCCTGCTTGCCGAAAATGTTCGAGGCCCCGAAGATCATGGCGACGATACCGAGCACGAACACGTTCAGCATGTTGGCGCCGAACACATTGCCGAGCGCCAGGCCGGGCGAGTCCTCCAGCCAGACTGCCGAGATATTGACCGTCAACTCGGGCAACGAGGTAGCAATGCCCACCAGAAGCGTGCCGACCCAGAGCGTGCCCCACCCGGTCTTCTCGGCGAGTTCGTCGCCGAAGCGCGCGAGCCCGATTCCGGCCAGGATGACGAAGGCGGCGCTGCCGAGGAAGGTCAGAACTGCTGTCGTCAAGGCATCCATGTCGTATCTCGCTGTTCGCTGCCGCCTCACGCGGCCGAGCGCCGGAATCGGCTTGCGATTACCGGACGAGCAGCACCGGTACCGTCGTCAGGTGCAGCACGCTCCGGGTGACCGAGCCCATGAGCAAGCCGATGATCGCGCCGCGCCCATGCGTGGCCATCACGATCTGGTCGATCTGCTTTTCTTTCGCATATTCCGCGATGGTCTCGCCGACCTCGCCCAGGCCGATATGGTAGCCGTATGCCAGCGCCGCCTCGTCAAGCAGCGCACGCGCCGGGGCGAGCGCCTGCATCCCCTCGTCGTGATGGAACTGCTGCGCCTGCTCGTGCACGCCGCGTACGGTCCCGGGGAATGGCCGCTGGACGTTCAACAGCTGGATCTCGAGCGGCTGCGCGTACAGCGCCGCCTTCTTGATCAGAAATCTCACGGCCTGACTCGAATTCTCCGAGCCATCGACCGGTACCAGAATCCGGAACATGGATCAGTTCTCCGTTGTCCGCGCCGGAGGCACCTCCGGCTGCTCTTGCCCGGTCGCGAGGTCCACAACCGTCGCCGGCGCGCTTGCGGCAGTACTGCGTGCGGCAAGCCACTTTCCAACAACAACCACCGCGGCCGCGCCCAGAATCTCGGCCCAGCTGATTTCGGGCAGCTTGAAATGGATCCAGCGGGCATTGGCATCGATCCAGTCGACGACGATGGGATCGGTGATCATCATTTCGCCCGCCACCCAGCCCAGTATCGCCGCTCCGAGCGTCACGATCAACGGAAAGCGTTCCATCAGCTTCATCAGCATGGTGGCGCCGAAGATCACGAGCGGGATCGAAATTACCAGCCCGAGCACCAGCAGAAGAACGCTGCCCTGGGCCGCGGACGCGACCGCGATCACGTTATCCACGCTCATGACCAGGTCGGCGACCAGAATCGTCTTCACCGCCTGCATCAGATTGCTCGAGCCCGTGATTTGGTCGCCGCCGGCTTCGGGCATCAGCAGCTTCACTGCGATCCACAGGAGAAGCAGTCCACCGATGATTTTCAGGAACGGAAACTTGAGCAGCTCGACCGCCACGATGGTCAGCCCGATGCGCATGAGGACCGCCGCCCCGGCCCCCCAGAACACCGCTTTTTGCCTCTGGTGCGGCGGCAACGAGCGCGCAGCAAGCGCGATCACCACCGCGTTGTCCCCGGACAGGATGATGTTGACCCAGATGATGGCGAGCAGCGCCGCCCAGAATACGGGGGTCTGGATCTCGGCGAGTAGTTCCATGGCGCGATTCCTATCTCGGCGCGCGCGAGCGACCTGCGCTTGCCGCCGGCATGGTCGACACAGCGCGGCGACGAGGACGCGATTCGCCACGCGGACTCGCCCGGGATTGCGGTCGCCGATTCAGGTTCAAAACAGGCCGACCACCTTGCCGTCGACAAGGTCGATCTTCGCGGCCGACGGTACCTTCGGCAGGCCCGGCATGGTCATGATGTCGCCGCAGACCATGACGATGAATTCCGCGCCGGCGGCAAGGCGCACCTCGCGCACGTTGACCGCGTGGCCGCTGGGCGCAGCGCGCAGCGCCACGTCCGTGGAGAACGAATACTGGGTTTTCGCCACGCAGACGGGGTAATGCCCGTAGCCGCTGTCCTGCAGCTTGCGGATCTGGGTCCTGACCTTGGCATCCGCGGTGACCTCGCTGGCGCGGTACACCTTTTGCGCGATCTTGGTGATCTTGTCCCACAGCGAATCCGCGTCCTCGTACACGAAGGTCGGCTTCGAGGGCTGGTCGCACAGGCCGACCACCAGCTTCGCCAGCTCGGCCGCCCCCTTGCCGCCGTCGCCCCAATGCGTCGCGAGCACCACGGGCACGCCGAGCGCCTTCATGCGCGCCTGCAGCAGCTCGATCTCGGCCGGCGTATCGAACGTGAAGCGGTTGATCGACACCACGCAGGGGATGCCGTAGACCTTGCTCACGTTCTCGACATGGCGCTCGAGGTTGACCAGGCCCTTTTCCAGCGCCGCCACGTTCTCCTTGTTCACTTCCTTCACGTCGACGCCGCCGTGGTACTTCAGCGCGCGGATGGTGGCGACGATGACTGCGGCGTTGGGCATCAGCCCGGACTTGCGGCACTTGATGTCGAGGAACTTCTCCGCGCCGAGGTCGGCGCCGAAGCCCGCCTCGGTCACCACATAGTCGGCGAGCTTGAGCGCGCTCTGCGTGGCAATCGCGGAATTGCAGCCGTGCGCGATGTTGGCGAACGGGCCGCCGTGGATGAACGCCGGGTTGTTCTCCAGCGTCTGCACCAGGTTCGGCGCCAGCGCGTCCTTCAGCAGGACGGTCATCGCGCCATGGGCCTGCAGGTCGCGCGCGGTCACCGGCTTTTGCTCGCGCGTGTAGGCGACGACGATGTTGCCGAGGCGCTTCTTCAGGTCCTCCAGGGACGTGGCGAGGCAGAAGATGGCCATCACCTCGGACGCCACGACGATGTCGAAGCCGTCTTCGCGCGGGTAGCCATTGCCCGGGCCGCCGAGGGAAACCACCACGTTGCGCAGCGCGCGGTCGTTCATGTCGAGCACCCGCTTCCAGGCGATGCGCCGCACGTCGATGCCCAGCTCGTTGCCGTGGTGGATGTGGTTGTCGAGCATCGCCGCGAGCAGGTTGTTGGCGAGCTGGATGGCGCCGAAGTCGCCGGTGAAATGCAGGTTGATGTCTTCCATCGGCACTACCTGCGCGTAGCCGCCGCCGGCGGCGCCGCCCTTCATGCCGAACACCGGCCCGAGCGAGGGCTCGCGCAGGCAGATCACCGCCTTCTTGCCGATATGGTTGAGCGCATCGCCGAGGCCGACCGTCGTGGTGGTCTTGCCCTCGCCCGCCGGCGTGGGGGTCATGGCCGTGACCAGGATCAGCTTGCCGTTCTTCTTGCCTTTCAGCGTGTCCAGGTACTTGAGCGAAACCTTGGCCTTGTAGTGCCCGTAGGGCTCGAGGTGCTCCTCGGCGATCCCCAGGCGCTCGAGTGCGACTTTGCTGACGCGCTTGAGCTTTGCGGCCTGTGCGATTTCGATGTCGGACGGCATGGCAGGCTCCCCGGAATATTGTGTGATTGCGAACTGCGGGACTATAGGCGAGCGCGCGCGAACGCACCCTTGACTGAAATCAAGCCTTAGCGCGCGATCAGCGCGAGCGAACTCCCTTTGCCGTAGCCGGGATCGGCCGGCCGCGCGCCGCCTTTCGCCACTTTCACCGCGCAGTACTTGAACTCCGGGATCTTGCCGAAGGGATCGAGCACCGGATTGGTGAGGAGATTGGCGGCGGCCTCCTGGAACGCGAACGGGATGAACACCGCGCCGCGCGGCGTGCCCTCGTCGGCGCGCGCGTAGAGCGCGATGCTGCCGCGGCGCGAGGCGACGGTCACCACCTCGCCCGGCTTCACTTTGAGCTGCGCCAGATCGAGCGGATGCAGCGAAGCCACCGGCTCGGGCTCGATGGCGTCGAGCACGCCCGAACGGCGCGTCATGGCGCCGGTATGCCAGTGCTCGAGCTGGCGGCCGGTGATCAGCACCATCGGATAGTCCTGGTCCGGGCGCTCGTCGGCGCGGATCAGGTCCGCGGGCACGAACTTGCCGCGGCCGGTGGCGGTGGGGAAGTGCGTCTGGAAGACAACCGGCTGGCCGGGGTCGCCCTCGTTCTCGCACGGGTAGGTGACCGAGGAATCGCGCTCCAGGCGCTCCCAGGTGATGCCGCGGATCGAGTCCATGCAGCCGCGCATCTCGTTCCAGACGTCCTTTGGACCCGCGTAGTGCCATTCGAGCCCGAGGCGGCGCGCCAGCTCCTGGATGATCCATAAATCGGGCCGAGCATCCCCGGGCGCGTCGAGCGCCCTGCGTCCGAGCTGCACCATGCGATCGGTATTGGTCACGGTGCCGTCCTTCTCCGGCCAGGCAGTCGCCGGCAGCACCACGTCGGCGAGATACGCCGTTTCCGTGAGGAAGATGTCCTGCACCACGAGGTGCTCGAGCTTCGCCATCGCCGCGCGCGCGTGCGCGAGGTCGGGATCGGACATCGCCGGGTTCTCGCCCATGATGTACATGCCGCGGATCTTGCCGTCGTAGGCCGCGTTCATGATCTCGACTACGGTAAGGCCCGGCTTCGGATCCAGCTCGGCGCCCCAGAACCTCTCGAAGCGCGCCTTCGCTTCGGGCGTCGCCACGCGCTGGTAATCCGGATACATCATCGGGATGAGGCCTGAGTCCGAGGCGCCTTGCACGTTGTTCTGGCCGCGCAGCGGATGCAGCCCGGTGCCCGGGCGCCCCACCTGCCCCGTCATCAGGGTCAGGGCGATCAGGCAGCGCGCATTGTCGGTGCCGTGCACGTGCTGGCTGATGCCCATGCCCCAGAGGATGATCGATGCTTTCGAAGTGGCGTACAGGCGCGCCACCTCGCGGATGGTGGCCGCGGCAATGCCGCAGATCGGCGCCATCTTCTCGGGCGCGAAGTCCTTCGCGTTTTCCTTCAGGGCCTCGTAGCCGCTGGTGCGGTCGCGCACGAACGCCTCGTTCACCAGCCCCTCGCCGATGATCGTGTGGATCATCGCGTTGAGCAGCGCCACGTCGGTGTCCGGGTGGAACTGCAGGAAGTGCGCGGCGTGCCGCGAGAGGTCGGTGCGGCGCGGGTCGGCGACGATCAGCTTGGCGCCGCGCTGCGCCGCGTTCTTCAGCCAGGTCGCCGCCACCGGGTGGTTGGAGGTGGGATTGGCACCGATGAGGAAGATGACTTCCGAGTTGGCGACGTCGTTCACCTGGTTCGACACGGCGCCCGAGCCGATGCCCTCGAGCAGCGCCGCCACCGACGAGGCATGGCAGAGGCGGGTGCAGTGGTCGACGTTGTTAGTGCCGAAGCCGGTGCGCACCAGCTTCTGGAACAGGTACGCCTCCTCGTTCGAGCCCTTGGCCGAGCCGAAGCCGGCGAGCGCAGCACGATCGGCGTCGCGGATCCGCGCCAGGCCCGAGGCGGCGAGATCCAGCGCCTCTTCCCAGCTCGCCTCGCGGAACACGTCGCCCCAGCGGCCCGGGTCCATCCTGAAGTCCGCCGATTTCTTCAACCCCGGCTTGCGGATGAGGGGCCTGGTCAGGCGGTGCGGGTGCTGCACGTAGTCGAAGCCGTAGCGCCCCTTCACGCACAGCCGCCCGTGGTTGGACGGGCCGTCCTTGCCGTTGACGAACTGGATGACGTTTTCCTTGACGTGGTAGGTCAGCAGGCAGCCGACGCCACAGAACGGGCACACGGAATCCACGGTCTTGTCGATTTGCTGCAAACCGGCCTCGCGCGCCGGCATCAGTGCGCCCGTCGGGCAGGCCTGCACGCACTCGCCGCAGGCGACGCAGGTCGAGGCGCCCATCGGGTCGTCGAAGTCGAACACGATCTTCGCTGCATCGCCGCGCCAGGCGTAGCCGATGACGTCGTTCACCTGCTCCTCGCGGCAGGCGCGCAGGCAGCGCGTGCACTGGATGCAGGCATCGAGGTTCACCGCGATTGCCGGGTGCGAGACGTCGGCCGCGGGCTGCTGGCGCGCCTTGAAGCGCGGCCGGCTGACGTTCAGCTTCTGCGCCCACTGGTCGAGTTCGGAATCCTTGCGGTACTGCTTCTCCGGCATGTCGGACAGCAGCAGCTCGAGCACCATCTTCTGCGACAGCAGGGCGCGCGCCGAGTCGCTCGTCACCTCCATGCCTTCCTGCGGATAACGGCAGCACGACGGCGCGAGCGTGCGCTCGCCCTTGATTTCGACGACACAGGCGCGGCAATTGCCGTCCGGCCGCAGACCGGGCGCGTAGCACAGGCGCGGGATATCAATGCCGTGACGCTGCGCTGTCTCGATGATGGTTTCGTCCGGGCGACCGACCACGCTCCGGCCGTTCAGCTTGAACTCGATCGGCAGGGTCGCCAGCTGCTGGGTGCTTACGCGATCCATCATTGCACCTCGTGCGGAAAGTATTTGATGACGCTCTGCACCGGGTTCGGCGCCGCCTGGCCCAGGCCGCAGATGGAAGCGTCCATCATCGCCTGTGAGAGTTCGCCGAGCAACGGCTGGTTCCAGGATCTTTCCTCCATCAGGGCAAGCGCCTTGGCGGTGCCCACGCGGCAGGGCGTGCACTGGCCGCAGGACTCGTCCCTGAAGAAGCGCATCAGGTTCCTCGCCGCCGCGGCTGCCTGGTCATGCTGCGAGAGGATGACGATCGCCGCCGAGCCGATGAAGCAGCCGTGCGGCTGCAGTGTGTCGAAATCGAGCGGCACGTCGCCCTTGGCGGCGGGCAGGATGCCGCCCGAGGCGCCGCCGGGCAGGTAAGCGTAGAACTCGTGCCCGGGCCGCATGCCGCCGCAGTATTCCTCGATCAGCTCGCGCACCGTGATGCCGGCCGGTGCGAGGTGCACGCCGGGCTTTCGCACCCGGCCCGATACCGAGAACGAACGCAGCCCCTTGCGCTCGTGCCGGCCCTGCGCGGCGAACCAGGGCGCGCCCTTCTCCACGATCTCGCGCACCCAGTGCACGGTTTCCATGTTGTGCTCGAGCGTCGGATGGCCGAACAGCCCGACCTGCGCCACATAAGGCGGTCTCAGGCGCGGCATGCCGCGCTTGCCTTCAATGGATTCGATCATCGCCGATTCCTCGCCGCAGATATAGGCGCCCGCGCCGCGGCGAAGATGGATCGGCGGCAGCACGCAGGGCGGCGTCTTCTGCAGCTTGCCGAGCTCGCGCTCCAGCACCGCGCGGCAGCCCGCGTACTCGTCGCGCAGGTAAACGTAAATTTCGCCCACGCCCGCGCACCAGGCCGCGACCAGCATGCCTTCGAGAAAGCGGTGCGGGTCGCGCTCCAGGTACCAGCGGTCCTTGAACGTGCCCGGCTCGCCCTCGTCGATGTTCACGGCCATCAGGCGCGGCGCCGGCTCGGCAGCGACGATGCGCCACTTGCGCCCGGCCGGGAAGCCGGCACCGCCCAGGCCCCGGAGACCCGAGTCTTCCATGATCTTGGTGATCTCGTCGCGCGTGCGCTTGCCGGCCAGGCAGTCGGCGAGCAGGCGATAGCCGCCGCGTTTGCGGTACGTCGCGTAATCGACGCAGGCGGGATCGGGACATTTCACGCTGCGCGACTTCACGGCGGCGCTGACTTTGTCGACGGTGGCATTGCCCACCGGGTTCTGGTGCACCACGGCGCAGGGAGCAACTTCGCAGCGCCCCACGCAGGGCGCCGGAATCACGCGCACGTCTTTGCCAAGAATCGACGGCAGCTTCTTCAGCAGCGCCTGCGCGCCCGCCATCTCGCAGGCGATCGAGTCGCAGACGCGCACCGTGAGCGCCGGCGGCGCCGGCTCGCCCTCTTTCACCACGTCGAAGTGGTGATAAAAGGTCGCCACCTCGAAGACCTCGGTGAGCGAAAGACTCATTTCCTGCGCCAGCGCCGCGAGGTGCGCGGCCGACAAATGACCGTGCTTGTCCTGGATGCGGTGCAGGTGCTCGATCAGCAGGTCGCGGCGGCGGGGCTCGGATCCCAGCAACTTCCGCACCTCGTCCAGCGCCTTGGGATCGACCCTGCGGCCTTTGGGAGTCGGGCGGACTTTCATGCGGTCATTATCCGGCAGTCGAGCGTTCCGTTTTCTTGACTGCGGTCAAGGGGTCCGGGACCATAGGTGGATCATGTGCCGCGCCCTGCTCTATCTCGGCCAGCCGGTGGCGCTGGACGATCTACTTTTCCGCCCCGACTCGGCGCTGGTCAAGCAAAGCTACATGCCGAAGATGCTGCACCTGCTCAACCTCGCCGGCTTCGGCATGCGCGCCTGGGATGCGGCGTCGCACGAGCCCGATAAGCCGTTCGCCTACGCGTCGGACTCGATTCCGGTGTTTGACCGCAACCTGAAGGGCCTGGCGGAGAAGATCCGCGCCCGCTGCCTGCTCGCGCACGTGCGCGGCGTGCCCTACAACACCAAGGTCGAGATCGCCACGCAGAACGTCCATCCATTCCAGTTCCTGGGTGTGCCGCTGGTCCTCGCGCACAACGGCGATCTTGCGCGCTTCGCGGAAATGAAGCCGCTCCTTCTGCCGCACCTGCGAGCAGAGCTCGCGGCGCAGATCCGCGGCACCACCGACAGCGAATGGATCTATGCCTTGATCGTCTCGCGCCTCAAGGATCCGGGCGCGCGGCCGTCGGCCGAGGAGCTGCACGAGGCGGTCGCTCACGCGCTGCGCATCCTGCGCGAGGTGCGGGCGAAGCTCGGCATCGCGCTCGCCTCGCCGGTGAACCTGTTCATCACCGACGGCACGCAGCTTGCGGCGGTGCGCTATACCTTCGACTTCGGCTGCTATCCGCAGGATCCGGCGGAGTTTCTCCCCGGGCACCTCAACTACTACACGCTCTGGGTCACGCTCGGCCGCGACTACGGCCTGCACGACGGCGAGTGGAAGATGATCGGCGGCAGCGAAAACGCGGATTCGGTGCTCGTCGCCTCGGAACCGCTGACGCGCGACGTGTCGGCCTGGGTGGAAGTGCCGGAATACGCCATGCTGCACGCCACGCTGCGCCGAAACGGCCAGCCGGCGATCACGCTGCGGGCACTGAACTAGCTGGCGCCGGCGCGGCGACGATCTGGCCGCCGAGCGCGGTTTCCAGCTTGTCGCCCTCGCGGTGCGCACCGCGCAGCCGCGCCAGGCTGATCAGGCGCGTGAGGTGGCGATTGGTCTGTGCAAGCGACGCCAGCAGGCTCCGCTGGATCGCTTGATGCAGGGCCGTCGACAGCGCGGTGTCTCCGCCGTAGAGCGCCTCGAACGCCTTACTTGGAATCTCGAGCAGGATCGAACTCTCGCGCGCGCTTGCCGCGGAGCCATGCGTGCCTCCCTGTAACAGGCTCATGAAACCGAAGATCTGCCCCGGGCCCAACACCGCCATGCGCCGCTCCCGCTTGGCAACGCCCGCGTAGACCTCCACCGCGCCGCGCAGCACGACGAACGCCGCCGTCGAGGGCTGGCCGGAGGCGAAGATGCCGTGTCCCTGCGGCAGCTCCAGCAGCCGCGAAGCGTCCATCACCTCGGCCACCTCGCCCTCGTCGAAGCCCTCGAACACGGGCAACAGCGGCAGGAAGGGCTTGAAGTCGAACGCGGTCTTCCTCACGCGCTTGACCTCCGCGAGGGGATCGCCCGCGCCCGCCTGCCCTGCGGGCCTGTCCCCCGGCGTGGCCGCCTCCAGTACCCGGGAATTCATCGCGCGCAGCTTTTCCATGAGGATGAGGGTCAGCGCGTGCTGCAGCGAGCGCGCCTCGGGCGAGCGCTGCGCCGCGAGCGCGCGAAAGTCGTCGCGATCGAGGAACCAGCCGTCGACGTTCGTGCTCGCCGCCACCGTGGCCGTGGCCGTGCCGCGCTCGAAGAGCGCCGTCTCGCCGAACAGGTTCCCCGGCCCGAGCTTCGCCACGACGAGCTTTTCGCCCCCCGGCAGCACCACGCTCGCTTCCGCCTGGCCCTCGCGCAGGATGTAGGCGCCGCGCGTAGTCTCACCCGCGCGCACCAGGCACGCGCCGCGCCGGAACGACACCGCGCGTGCAACGGCGAGCAGCGCGTTCCGCGCTGCGTCATCCAGACGCTCGAGAAACGCCTTCGGCGCGTCGCCGGCTCGCATCGTTTCCGAGTGTACACTCGCCGCACGATGGACCAGGCGGCCGTAAACATCGACCCGAACAAGGTGCTGGCGGTGGTCCAGGCCGTGGCGCGCGAGGCGCGCCCGAGCGTCGAGCCGCACGTCGGGCTCGACAGCTCGCTGGAAAGGGAACTGGGCCTGGACAGCCTGGCGCGCGTCGAGCTGGTGCTGCGCCTGGAGCGCGAATTCGCCACCAGCCTGCCGGAGCAGGCGCTCGCCACCGCCGAAACCCCGCGCGACCTGCTGCGCTTCCTGCTCTCCAGCGCCGGCCAGGCGCCGCGCGCCGCGGATACCAGCGTCGCCAGCCTCTCGCAATCGACCGACGTGCGCCCGCCGACCCAGGCGCAGACGCTCACCGAGGCGCTCGAGTACCACGTCGAGCGCCAGCCCGACCGGCTCACCGTGCACCTGTACGAAGACGGTAAAGAAACACCGATCAACTACCGCCAGCTCTACGAGGGCGCGCTCGGCTACGCCGCGCGCCTGTCGCAGGCCGGCCTGCAGCCGGGGCAGATGGTGGCGATCATGCTGCCGACCTGCAAGGAATACCTCTATTCCTTCTACGGCGTGCTGCTTGCGGGCGGGGTGCCGGTGCCGCTGTATCCACCGGCGCGCCTCACCACCATCGAAGACCACATGACGCGCCACGTCGGCATCCTGAAGAGCGCCGGCGCGACGATCATGATCACCATCCCCGAGGCAAAAGCGCTCGCCTACCTGCTGCGTGCGCAGGTCGAGAGCCTGCGCGCGGTGCTGATGCCCTCTGACCTGGAAGGCAGCGGCGCGGGCTATTCGCCGGTTCGCGGCAAATCGGGCGACATCGGCTTCCTGCAGTACACCTCGGGCAGCACCGGCAGCCCCAAGGGCGTGGTGCTGTCGCACGAAAACCTGCTCGTCAACGTGCAGGCGATGGGCAAAGCGGTGAGCGCGGGGCCCGACGACGTGTTCGTGAGCTGGCTGCCGCTCTATCACGACATGGGGCTGATCGGCGGTTGCTTCGCCACCATGTTCCTCGGCTTTCCCGTGGTCCTGATGTCGCCCCTCGCCTTTCTGTCGCACCCCGGGAGCTGGATGCGCGCCATCCATCGGCACCGCGGCACGCTTTCGGGCGGGCCGAACTTTTCCTACGAGCTGTGCCTGCGCCGCATCGCCGACGAGGAAATGGAGGGCATCGACCTTTCCTCGTGGCGCTTCGCGTTCAATGGCGCCGAGCCGGTGAGTCCGGAGACGATTACCGCGTTCTCTGACAAATTTGCGCGCTGGGGCTTTCGCAGGAATTCGCTTTCGCCCGTGTATGGCCTTGCCGAATGCACGGTCGGCGTGGCTTTCACCACGCCGGGCGAGCCGTGGCGCATGGACGCGCTCGATCGCGAGAATTTTTCACAGACCGGCGAGGCGATACTGGCGAAGCCGGACGATCCGTCACCGCTCAGGGTGGTGGGCTGCGGGCATGTCATCGAAGGCCACGACCTGCGCGTGGTGGACGCCGCCAGCTTCGAGCTGCCCGATGGCCAGGAGGGACTGCTGCAGTTCCGCGGTCCGTCGGCGACCTCGGGCTACTACCGCAATCCCGGGGCGACGAAGAAGCTGTTCGATGGCGAATGGGTGAATACCGGGGACCGCGCCTACCTCAAGGAGGGCATGGTCTACATCACCGGCCGCGAGAAGGACATCATCATCCGCGGCGGGCGCAACATCAGCCCCTATGAGCTCGAACACGCGGTCGGCGACCTTGGCGGCGTACGCCGCGGCTGCGTCGCCGTGTTCGGCAGCAGCGACCCGGCGACCGGCACCGAGCGCCTGGTGGTGCTCGCGGAAATGCGCGATACCGACGCCTCGCGCCACGACGACCTGAAGCGCATGATCAACGAGCTGGCGGTGAGCCTGGTCGGCGCGCCGGCCGACGACATCGTCCTGGCGCCGCCGGCGACCGTGCCCAAGACCTCGAGCGGCAAGATCCGCCGCGTGGCGGCGCGCGAATTCTACGAGCGCGGGCCGACGTCGGTGAAGCCGCAGGCGGTCTGGCTGCAGCTCCTGCGGCTGACGCTCGCCGGCGCCGCGCCACAGTTGCGCCGCACCGGGCGCACCGTGCGCGGCGCGCTGTTTGCGCTGCGCGTGTATGTGGCTTTCGGGTTGCTCTTCCCGTTCGCGCTTGCCACCGCGGCAATTACCGGGCCGCGCACCTCCTGGCGCGTTGGCGGGGCGGTGTGCCGCGCGTTCCTGCGCGCTGCGGGCATTCCGCTCGTCGTGCGCGGCGTGCAGCAGATTCCCGCCGGCCCGGCGGTGCTGGCCGTCAACCACACCAGCTACCTCGATGCCCTGGTGCTGGTCGCGGTGCTCGGGCCGCGGGTTTATGCCTTCGTGGCCAAGCGCGAATTCCAGGACAATCTGCTGATGCGGTTGCTCCTCAAGGGCTTCGGCACGATCTTCGTCGAGCGCTTCGACGTGCAGAAAAGCGCCGAGCACGCCGACGTGCTGGTCGAGGCGGCGCGCTCTGGCGCCTCCATCGTCATCTTTCCGGAGGGCACGCTGACGCGCAACACCGGGCTGACGGCGTTCCGCGCCGGCGCCTTCCAGGTGGCGGCGCAGGCGGGCGTGCCGGTGGTGCCGGTGGCCTTGCGCGGCGTACGCTCGGTGCTGCGCGACGGCACCTGGTACGCGCGGCGCGCGCCGATTGCCGTGACGGTCTGCGCCCCCGTTGCCCCCGACGGCGAAGACTGGGCGGCGACAGTGCGCCTGCGCGACCGCGTTCGCGCCGATATCCTGCAGCACTGCGGCGAACCCGATCTCGCGCCTGCCGCGAGCAAGGACGACGCTATTTCTTGACCGCGTCCTCGAGAAAGCGCTCCAGGGCGCGCACCGGCTCGGCATCGCCATACAGGCCGGCACGGCTCGCGATCAGGCGCTCGCGCACCTCGCCCCAGTAGGCGGCGTCCCGCGCCAGCTTCACCGCGATCTCCACGTATTCCGCCTCCGAGCCGGCGACCAGCTCGTCCAGCCCCATGCGGCGCAGGATGCCGCTTGCCAGCCGCCCGCGCAGAAACTGCCCTTCCCAGGCGACGACCGGCAGCCCGCATTCGATCGCCTGAAGGGTGCTGTTGAAACCGGAAAAGCCCATGGTGTCGAGATAGACGTCGGCCTGCTGCATCAAGCCGACGAAGGCGGCCCGAGTCTGCCAGGGCACGAAGGCGGCATGCTCGGACAGCTCGAGCCCGGCCGACTCGAAGGCCCTGGCCATGCGAGCGCGCACGCGCTCCATCAGCGCCTGCGGCTGCGGCACGAAGAAGACGAGCTGGCACTCCCCCAGCTGCCGTGCGATTTGCGCGAATACGGCATCGTGTCGCGGCGTGTACTTGAACGGCGCCCCGGCGCAGACGAGCAGCGGCATCCCCTCGCGGATGCCCAGCGAAGCGAGAGCGATCTCCGCGGCAGGCGACTTGGGCGGTGTGTAGCAGCAGCCCAGTCTCGGCAGGCGCACCAGGCGCTCCGTGTAGTGGGCGTCGGCCGGCGCCGGCTCGAGCGCGTCGGCGGAAAGGAAGTAGTCCATCGTCGGCAGGCCCGTTGTCAGCGGATGGCCCCACGCGGCCGCCTGCACCGGCGCGAGCCTGAGGCTCGCCAGCTTGGCGGTGAGCGGGTCCATGCCGACCTCGGGGTAGAGCAGAACATCGAGCTGGTGTCCGAGGATCAGCTGCGTCCACTCGACGAGGTCGGACTTGCCGTAGGTGTAGTGCGTCACCATCGTCTTGGCGAGCGCGGTCTCGACGTCGTGCGCGGATCCGAGGTGGAACAGCCGCACGTCGAACCGCGAGCGGTCGAGGTGCTGCAGCCAGCCCTTCACGAGCGCGTTCCACACGGAGTGGTCGTGCACGTGGGCCGACACGATGCCGACGCGCATTTCGGCGCGCGTGATGCGCGCCGGCGCCGCGAGTCCGGTGGCCTGCTGCCACGCGCCCATCAGGCGCGCGCTGAGCCCGCCGTAGCGCGCCATGCGCTCGCGATGGTTGCCCTCGTGATAGGCGAGGTAGAAAGGCTGCTGCGTGCCCACCGCGCGCGCCGTCTTTTCAGGACCGCGCTCGCGGCACCAGCGCTCGAGCTCGCCGAGCTCTGCGTCGAATGCGGCACGGCTGCGTTCCAGCTCGGCCTCGTCTTCGGCCACCATGGGCAGCCGCGACATGGCGAGCGCCCAGCGCGCTTCGGCGAAGTCCGGGTCCAGCTCGAGCGCGCGGCGGTAGCAGGCGAGCGCGCCCGCACCATCGCCCATCCCCTTCAATGCGTTGCCGAGATCGAAATGCGCCTCCGCCTGGTCGGGCTGCATTTCCAGGAGCGCGCGGTAGGCGGTTGCCGCGTCCGCCAACCGGCCGCTTTCGCGCAGGAGCTTGGCGTAGTTGAACCGTGCGACGGCGAATTCGGGGCGCAGGCGTGCGGCCTCGGCGTAGCAGCGCAGCGCCTCTTCGGTCTTGCCCTGGTCCTTGAGCACGTTGCCCAGGTTGTTGTACGCGTGGACCAGCTGCGGATCGAGCTCGATCGCGGCGCGGTAGGCGGCCGCCGCCTCGTCCATGAAGCCCTTCTTGCCCAGGACATTGCCGGCATTGAAGCGCGCCGCGGGGAAATCGGGCCGCAGTGCCACGGCGCGCTGCGCCGAGGCAAGCGCCTCGTCGAGCCTTCCGGCATCGGCCAGGGCGGCGCCGAGGCTGTTGTGCGCCTCGGCCCACTCGGGATCCGATTCGGTGGCGCGGCGCAAGGCCTGCAACGCCTCTTCGCCGCGGCCCAGGCGCTGCAGCGCCACGCCGAGGTTGTAGTGGGCCGCGGCGTACTCCGGCCAGAGCGCCGCGGCTTCGCGAAAAGACGCGGCGGCCTCCTCCAGCTTGCCCAGCTGGCGCCAGGCCTCGCCGAGGTTATTGCGTGCGCCGGGGTCCCGGGGCGCCAGCCGGACAGCGTGCTGCAGACGCTCCGCGGCCTCATCGGGGCGCCCGCCCTGCAGCGCCAGCACGCCCAGCATGTGCACCGCGTCGAAATGGTCAGGATTGGCGGCGAGCACTGCGGCGTACCCGGCCTGCGCCTCGTCGAGGCGCCCGGCGCGGTGCAGCGCGTAGGCCTCGGCGAGCGGCTCCGGCGCCGCGTTGGCCGGCGCCTTTCGGCCGAAGAGCCTCTCGAGCATGCCCGGCGTCAGGCGCCCGGCTTGCCCGCCTGCCGCGACGCCAGGGTGGCAACGGTGACCAGCTCGTAGCTCAGCGCGTCGGTGAACTCCGGCGCGTAGCCCGCCTC
>Ga0224512_10001682_pt1 | contig 20954 bp, 17 predicted proteins | sample SF_May12_sed_USG_4_FD_169103 | JGI IMG/M metagenome (GOLD analysis project Ga0224512, IMG submission 169103) | Sediment microbial communities from San Francisco Bay, California, United States - SF_May12_sed_USGS_13 | ecosystem: Environmental > Aquatic > Marine > Sediment | place: USA... | reverse complement strand
AGCTCCGCCAGATGCAGGAGCGGATGGCGCAGCTCGAGGACAAGCTGGCGGCCCAGACGGACCAGCTGGACATCGCCGAGCAGCGCGCCGAGGAGCAGCAGCAGCTGATCCAGGAGGCGGGCCTGAACGACGCCGCGGCGGGCTCGGCGCTGTCGCGCTTCCTCGAGCAGGTCGAGTTCTCCGGCGTCGTGGCCGCGAGCTACAACTGGAACTTCAACCACCCCCGCGCCTTTGCGACGGCGGAGGCCAACAACGTCTACGTACTAAACGGCGATGACATTCCCGGAACGGGCGCCACGACCGGGGGGCTGAACGTCGGTGAGTACGGCCTGACGGCGCCCTGGCACAGCAACTCCAACACGTTCCAGCTCGACCAGCTGCTGTTCTCGATCATGAAGCCGGCGACGGTGGAGAGCCGGGGCGGCTTCGGCGTCGATCTCGCCTACGGCGCCTCCGCCGACGCCCTGCGCAACTCCGGTTGCGGCGACTTCGATGACGTCTTTGAATGTAGCGGGGGCAGCAACACCGGCGATCTCAGCTTCCTGTACCAGGCCTACGTGGAGTACCTGGCGCCGATCGGGAACGGGATGCTGGTCAAGGGCGGCCGCTTCGAGACGATCACCGGCGCCGAGGTGTTCCGGGCCGACCAGAACCTGAACGTGACCCGCGGCCTCCTCTACGCGCTCCAGCCGACCAGCCACACCGGCCTGCTGATCTCCGGCGAGGTCGCCCCTGGCGTCACCCTGTTGGCCGGAGTCGCCAACGACACCACGAACACGATGGCCGACAGCGATTCGAGCAAGGCGGCCATCGGCCAGATCGCGTGGTCGGGCGAGACGGCGGGTCTCAGCGTGAACGTCATCAGCGGCGGCGACGCCATCAACCCGCTCGGGGATGTGACGAACCCCGTCGTGGGCAACAACCACGACCGCGTCACCATCGTGGACGTGGTGGGGACCTGGGATCCCTCGGACAGGCTGTCGGTGTGGACCAACTTCGACTACTTCTTCTACAACGGGACGAACAATGGCGGGAGCAACGACATCGACTTCTGGGGCCTGGCGGCCGCGGGCCGCTACGGGATCACCGATGCCATGGGCATCGGGGTGCGCGGCGAGGTGGTGCGGCAGCACAATGGGAACCTCTCGGCCGACGAGCTGCTGCTCTGGGAGGTCACCGGGACCCTCGACTACGCGCTCACGGACAACCTGAAGACGATGCTGGAGGTCCGCTACGACCGGGGCCACTTCGAGGCTTTTTCGAGCGACTTCTTCTTCACGAACAAGAACGGCATCAACAGCGAGAGGGATCAGGTGCTCGCGCTGATCCAGATGATGTACACGTTCTGAGCCAGGCTCCAGACCGGGATCCAGGGGGGCGCGGTGCCGTCGGGCGCCGCGCCCCTTCTCGTTTCGCGCCCCGGCTGCCCAGGAACCCGGCAGGCGCTGCCGCTTTTCCAGGCAGCTGGCACGTCATCCACGGCGCAGCCGCGCTCTAGAGCGACGAGAGGGGCTTTCGCCGCCGGACGCGGACGGCACGCCGCTTGCTTCGGGACTCCCGGTAGAGCGAGGTCGGCGGCCGGGACTCGTGGTACCGTCGTCCAACCGGCGAGGCCGGTGACCGGCCAGCGGGAGGTTGCCCCTGCCATGCGAAAGATCGAAGCCATCATCAAGCCCTTCAAGCTCGACGAGGTGAAGGAGGCCCTGCACGCCATCGGGATCCAGGGCATGACCGTGACCGAGGTCAAGGGCTTCGGCCGGCAGAAGGGCCACACCGAGCTCTATCGCGGCGCCGAGTACGTGGTGGACTTCCTCCCGAAGATCAAGGTGGAGATCGCCGTCAGCGACGAGATGGCCGACAAGACCGTCCAGGCGATCGTCCAGGCCGCGAACACGGGTCGCATCGGCGACGGCAAGATCTTCGTGCTCCCGGTCGAGGAGACGATCCGGATCCGGACCGGCGAGCGCGGCAGCGACGCCGTCTAGCAGCCCTGACACAGAGCCGAGGCGAAGGCCTCGCGAGGAGATCGAGGTAGAGCGGCCATGAAGAACGCAACAGAAGTCCTGGAGTTCGCGGGCAAGAACAACGTCGTGATGGTGGACCTCAAGTTCACCGACTGGCCGGGCACCTGGCAGCACTTCTCGGTGCCCCTGCACCAGCTGGACGTGTCGTCCTTCGAGGACGGCTTCGGCTTCGACGGCTCCTCGATCCGCGGCTGGCAGGCCATCCACACCAGCGACATGCTGGTGATTCCCGACGCCACCACGGCGATGCTCGACCCCTTCACCGAGCATCCCACCCTCTCGATGGTCTGCGACGTCGTCGACCCGATCACGCACGAGCGCTACTCGCGCGATCCGCGCTGGATCGCCACGAAGGCGGTCAACTACCTCAAGATGACCGGGATCGGCGACGAGATCTACTTCGGGCCCGAGGCGGAGTTCTTCATCCTCGACTCGGCTCGCTTCGAGACGACGTCCAACTCCGGCTACTACTTCCTCGACTCGATCGAGGGCCGCTGGAACTCCGGCCGCGACGAGGACGGGGCGAACCTGGCCTACAAGCCCCGCTACAAGGAGGGCTACTTCCCCGTCTCTCCGTCGGACTCGCAGCAGGACATCCGCACCGAGATGGCGCTGGAGATGGAGCGGGTCGGGATCGTGGTCGAGTGCCAGCACCACGAGGTGGCGACGGGCGGCCAGGCCGAGATCGACATGAAGTTCAACTCGCTCGTATTGATGGCCGACCAGCTGATGCTCTTCAAGTACATCGTCAAGAACGTGGCGCTCCGCCACGGCATGACGGCGACCTTCATGCCGAAGCCGCTCTTCAACGACAACGGCTCCGGGATGCACTGCCACCAGTCGATCTGGAAGAAGGACAAGCCGCTCTTCGCGGGCGACCAGTACGCCGGGTTCTCGGAGATGGGCCTCCACTACATCGGCGGGATCCTGCATCACGCCAAGGCGCTCGCGGCGTTCACGAACCCGACGACGAACTCGTACAAGCGGCTGACCCCCGGCTTCGAGGCGCCGGTGAACCTGGCCTACTCGAGCCGCAACCGCTCGGCGGCCTGCCGGATCCCGATGTACTCGCCCAGCCCCAAGGCCAAGCGCGTGGAGGTGCGCTTCCCGGACCCGTCCTGCAACCCGTACCTGGCCTTTGCGGCGATGGCGATGGCGGGCATCGACGGGATCGAGAACAAGATCCACCCGGGCGAGCCCCTCGACAAGAACATCTACGCGCTCTCGCCCGAGGAGGCCGCCGGCGTGCCGACGATGCCGTCGAGCCTCCAGGAGGCCCTGGAGAACCTCCAGGCGGACTCGGGGTTCCTGGAGAAGGGCGACGTCTTCACCCACGACGCCCTCGAGATGTGGGTCCGCTACAAGCGGGAGAACGAGGTCGACCCGGTGCGCGTGCGACCGCACCCGCACGAGTTCGAGCTGTACTTCGACATCTAGCCGGCCTCAGCGCGCGTACGAGCTGCATCGGAAGGGACCCGCCCGCGGGCCGGCGCCGACTGCTGACCGCCTGGCGAGCGACGGCGCGGTTGCGAATCCCGCAGCGAAATCAAGCGCAGGCCAAACCAATCTTCGCAAGGCGGCGCAGCCGCCGCGCAGTGAGCCGAAGGCGAACGTAGGTCAGACCAGGGATGGCCGAGCCATTCGCGGAGGGATCCCCCGCGCCCCCGGACGCCGTCCGTCAGGGTGGCCGTCGCCGACTAGTGGTCGAGGCCGAGGACCCGCTCGAAGGGGTAGAGGCCGGGGCTGCGGCCGGCGAGCCAGAGGGCGGCGCGGATGGCGCCGCGGGCGAAATGGTCGCGGGTGCCGGCGCGGTGGATCAGCTCGAGCCGCTCGCCGCGGCCGACCAGCAGCACCGTGTGTTCGCCGGCACAGTCGCCTCCGCGCAGTGTCTGGATGGCGATCGCGCCCTCGGGCCGCGCGCCCACGTTGCCGGCGCGCTCGAGCACCAGGTGGTCGTCGAGCTTCTGGCCCCGCGCCTCGGCGACGGCTTCGGCGAGCCGCAGCGCCGTCCCGCTGGGGGCGTCGCGCTTGGCCGCGTGGTGGATCTCGACCAGCTCGGCGTCGTAGCCGGGACCGAGTCGGCGCGTGGCCTCGCCCACGAGCCAGGCGAGAACGTTCACCGCCACCGAGAAGTTCGGAGCCGCGATCATCGGGATGCGCTCCGCCAGGTGTGCGAGCTCGCCGCGCTCGGCCTCGGAGAATCCCGTGGTGCCGGTGACGTAGGGGACGCCGGCCTCCGCCGCCGCGCGCAGGGTCGCGAGCGTCACGGCGGGCAGCGAGAAGTCGATCGCGAGGTCCGCCGCGGCCAGCGCCGCCTTGGCGTCGTCGCCGAGTACGACTCCGTCCTCGAGGGTCTCGCCGAGCCGCGGGTGGCCCGGCGTCTCGAGCGCCGCGCCCAGGCGGAGCGACGGCTCGTCGGCGACGGCGGCGCGGACCCGCTCGCCCATGCGCCCGAGGGCGCCCACCACCAGGACCCGGTGCGTCCGGGCCATCAGAGGAGCCCGAGTTCCTTCAGCGTGACCTGCAGCCGCTCGCGGTTCGCGTCCGTGAGACGGGTCATCGGGAGTCGGATCTCGTCCCCGACGAGGCCCTGCATCCCCAGTGCGGCCTTCACCGGAATCGGATTGGTCTCGCAGAAGAGCGCGTCGAAAAGCGGCAGCAGGCGCTGGTGGATGCGACGCGCGCGGTCGAGCTCGCCCGCCCGGAAGGCGCGCACGAGATCGACCATCTCGGCCGGCGCCACGTTCGCGCTGGTGGAGATGACCCCGCGCCCACCCACGGCCAGCAGTGGCAGTGTCAGGGCGTCGTCGCCCGAGACCACGGAGAAGTCGTCCGGACACAGCGCGACCACGGTCGCGATCTGCGCGAGGTCGCCGCTCGCCTCCTTCACGCCGACGATGTGCTCGATGTCGGCGAGCCGCGCCAGCGTCGACGGCAGCATGTTGGAGGCGGTGCGCCCGGGGATGTTGTAGACGACGAGCGGGAAGGCGGTCGCCCGCGCGATTGCCGCGTAGTGGGCGACGATGCCTTCCTGGGTCGGCTTGTTGTAGTAGGGCGAGATCAGCAGGGCGCCGTCGGCCCCGGCCTCCTTCGCGTGCCGGGTCAGCTCGATCGCCTCGCGCGTCGCGTTGGAGCCGGTCCCGGCGAGGACCGGGAGCCGGCCGCGGGAGGCCGATACGACGATCTCCACCACGCGGCGGTGCTCGGCGTGGGACAGCGTCGCGGACTCGCCGGTCGAGCCGCACGGAGCCAGACCGTCGACACCGGCCGCGATCTGCCGCTCGACGAGGCCGCGCAGCGCCTCCTCGTCGATGACGTCGTCGCGGAAGGGCGTGACGAGCGCCGTGAAGACTCCCTCGAACACCACTAGCTCCCCTTCCCCGGTACGGAGATGCGGCCCTGGAAGACCTCGGCCGCCGGGCCGGTCATGAACACGGGCGCCTCGTCGCCCTCCCAGGCGATCTCGAGCTCGCCGCCGCGCAGCTCGACGGTGACGCGGCGGTCCACGAGCCCACGCAGCATGGATACCACCGCGGCGGCGCAGGCGCCGCTCCCGCAGGCGAGCGTCTCCCCGGTGCCGCGCTCCCAGGTGCGCTGGCGGATGCGGCGGCGGCCCGCGGGGGTGACGAACTCCACGTTGACGCGGTTGGGGAACGCCGGGTGGTTCTCGATGCGCGGCCCGAGCCGCTCGACTGGCGCCGTATCGGGGTCGTCGACGAAGAGCACGGCGTGGGGATTGCCCATGGAGGCGGAGGAGACGCGCAGCGTCTCACCGTCCACCTCGAGGGGCGCGTCGAGCACGCGGCCGTCGCCCGCGCCCAGGGTCGTGGGGATCTTGGCGGGCTCGAAGACCGGCCGGCCCATGTCGACGCGGACACGATCGCCGCCGGCCCAGCGCGGGCGCACGATTCCCGAAAGCGTCTCGACCCCGATCTCGTCCTTCCCGGTGAGCCCGCGGTCGCGCACGTACTTGTAGAAGGCGCGGATGCCGTTGGCGCACATCTCCACCTGCGAGCCGTCGGCGTTGAAGATCTCCATGCGGAAGTCCGCCGTCGGCGAGGCGCGCACCACGAGCAGCTGGTCGGCCCCGATGCCGAAGTGGCGGTCGCACAGGAGCCGGGCGAGGGGCTCGATCGGCGGCAGGTCGCCGCCCAATCCGTCGAGCACGACGAAATCGTTGCCCGCGCCGTGCATCTTGGTGAACTCGAGGCTGCGGCTCATCCGGTGAGGTCCTTCGGGATCGATTCCCCGCGCACGAGGTCCTCGAGGCTCTCGCGCTTCCGGACCACCGCGAAGCGGTCGCCCGACACGAGGACCTCCGCGGCCCGGAGCCTGCCGTTGTAGTTGGACGACATGGCGAAGGCGTAGGCGCCCGCCGAACGCACGGCCAGCAGGTCGCCCCGCTCCAGACGCGGCAGCGACCGCTCCCGGGCCAGGAAGTCGCCCGACTCGCACACGGGACCGACCACGTCCACCGTCTGCTCGGGGTGACGGGGTGGGCCCACGGGCTCGATTGGCTGGTAGGCCTGGTAGAGGGCCGGACGGATCAGGTCGTTCATGGCGGCGTCGACGACGACGAAGCGCTTCTCCTCGTTGCTCTTCTCGTAGAGGACGCGGGTCACGAGCAGGCCGGCGTTGGCGCTGATCGAGCGGCCGGGCTCGACGACGATCTCGCAGTCGAGACCGCCAACCGCGCCGGTCACGACATCGGCGTACGCCGCGGCGGACGGCGCCTCCTCTTCCGCGTAGCTCACGCCCAGGCCGCCGCCGACGTCGATCACCTCGATTGCGTGCCCGGCGTCCCGGAGCTCCCCGATCAGGCCACGCATCCGCGCCAGGGCGTCGGCGAAGGGCTCGAGGCTCAGGATCTGGGAACCGATGTGGCAGTCGACGCCGATGACGCGGACGTGCTCGAGCGCCTTGGCCTCGGCGTAGGCGTCCACGGCGTCGGCGATCGGGATCCCGAACTTGCTGGTGCGGAGCCCGGTCGAGATGTAGGGGTGGGTCCGAGGATCGACGTCCGGGTTCACGCGGAAGGCGACTGGTGCGACGCCGCCGTGCGCCGCCGCGCAGGCGTCGATCCGTCTCAGCTCGGCGCGCGACTCCACGTTGAAGAGCTTGATCCCGGCCTCGAGGGCGAGTCCGATCTCCGCGTCCGTCTTGCCCACGCCGGAGTACACGACCTTGCCGGGGTCGGCCCCGGCGCGCAGCGCCCGGAACAGCTCGCCGCCGGAGGTGGCGTCGACGCCGGCCCCGCGGGCGACCAGCGTGCGCACCACCGCGAGGTTCATGTTGGATTTGATCGAGTAGCAGATGCTGTGGGGCACCGGCGCCAGGGCGGCGGCGAGTGCGTCATAGGCCTCGCAGAGCGCCAGCTTGCTGTAGACGAAGACGGGGGTCCCCACCTCCTCGGCGATGCGGTCGATGGGCACGGCTTCCGCGTAGAGGCGGTTCTCGACCCGGGGAAACGCGTCGGTCACGGCTTCTCCTTCTCGGACTCCCGGTCCTCGCCGGCTTCGGCTTCGGCGCCGGCGGCCGCTGGCGCCACCGGCACGGCTTGGCTGCGCACGGGGGGGCCAACCCTCCCGCAGCCGGCGAGGAGCAGCACGAGGGCGATCCCCGCGGCCGTCGCTCGTCGCGTCACGCGCCGCCCGCCTCGGCTTCGAGCTGCGCCCGCTCGCGCGTGATCGCCCGCTCGGCGACCTCGAGCGCGGCTGCGACCGCCTTCCGGGCGGTGCCGCCCGGAAGGCCGCGCCGCTCGAGGGCCTGATCGAGGTTCGTGAGCTCGCACGCCGGCGCGGTGAAGGCCGGGTGGAAGGCGCCCAGATCCTCGCGCGAGAGCGTGGACAGATCGAGGTCCTTCTCCAGGCAGTGATGCACCACCCGGCCCACGGCCTCGTGGGCCTCGCGGAAGGGAACGCCTTCGCGAACGAGCGCCTCGGCCAGGTCCGTGGCCAGCAGCAGCGGATCGCCGGCCGCCTGCCGCATGCGCTCGGCGTTCACCCGCAGCGTGGCCACTGCGCCGCACGTGACCTCGAGGGCGTCGCGCAGCGTCGTCGCCGAGTCGAAGACCGGCTCTTTGTCCTCCTGCATGTCGCGGTTGTAGGTGAGGGGAAGGCCCTTCATCACCGTCAGTAGCGTCACGAGGTTCCCGATGGCGCGTCCGGCCCGGCCGCGGACGAGCTCCGGAACGTCGGGGTTCTTCTTCTGCGGCATGAGGCTCGAACCGGTGGCGTAGGCGTCGGCGAGCTCGATGAACCCGAACTCGCTCGTCGACCAGAGCACCAGCTCCTCGGCCAGCCGCGAGAGATGCACCATGCCGATGGCCGCCGCGGACAGGAACTCGAGGGCCCCGTCCCGTGAGGCGACGGCGTCCATGCTGTTGCGGGTCGGCCCCGCGAAGCCCAGCTCCCGTGCCGTCTGCTCGGGGTCGAGAGGGAGGGTGGAGCCGGCCAGGGCCCCCGCTCCGAGCGGGCAACGATCCAGGCGCCCCCGCAGGTCACGGAAGCGGGCCCCATCCCGACCGAGCATCTCCACGAAGGCGAGCCAGTGATGGGCGAGGCGCACCGGCTGCGCCCGCTGCAGGTGGGTGTAGCCGGGAAGGACGGTGTCGACGTGCTCCCGCGCGCGTTCGACCAGGACCTGCCTCAGGTCGAGGATGCCCCGCTCGGCCGCCCGCGAGGCGTCGAGGAGGTAGAGGGCGAGGTCGGTGGCCACCTGGTCGTTGCGGCTTCGGCCCGTGTGCAGGCGGCCGGCGTCCGGTCCGATCCGCTCCAGCAGGCGCGCCTCCACGTTCATGTGGATGTCCTCGAGCGCGGGGTCGAAGGGAAAGTCTCCGGACTCGATCTCAGCGGCGACGGCGTCGAGACCCTCGAGCAGCGCCTGCTCCTGGCTCTCCGACAACAGGCCGGTCCGGCGCAGCATGCGCGCGTGGGCCATGGAGAGGCGGATGTCGTAGCGCGCCAGCGCCCGGTCGAAGTGGATCGAGGCCGAGAAGCGCTCGACGGCCGGGCTCGTGCGCTCCTGGAAGCGACCGGCCCAGGGCTTGTTCCGGGGTCCGTCCCCCTGCGGTGACATGGGTGCAAATCTCGGAAAGAAAAGGGGATTTCGCAAGACCGCAGGCGCCGAAAGCCGGCGCGCCGCGAGCGCGAGCCGAAGGGAGTCGGAAGGGCCTCCGGGATTGACGCCGCCCGCTGCGCTCCGTAGCTTGCGTTTCGCCCGCCCAGGAGCCTCGCCGGTGATCATCGTAATGAAAGCGGACGTCCCCTCGGACTCGCCCGAGGTGCGCCGCGTCATCGACCTCGCTCAGAACTTTCCGGGCGTGACGACCGAGCTCCACCAGATCCAGGGCGCGACGCGGTCCCTGACCGAGATCTACCTGCTCGGCCCGACCGGTGTGATTCCGACGCAGCCCTTCGAAGAGTTCGAGTGCGTGGAAAAGGTGGTGCGGATCACCGAGAAATTTCGCTCCATCGGCCGCCACGGCGGAGGCCTCGAGGCCGTCGGCTTCGAGTACAAGGGCGTCCAGTTCTCCCAGGACAGCTTTCACCTCTTCCCGGGGCTGTGCGCCGTTGACTCACCCGAGAACGTCGATGCGATGTTCGCGGCCCTGGCGCAGCACGGGATCGTGACGAGCCGGGCCGGCGCCTACAAGCCCCGCACGAGCCCTTACGACTTCCAGGGCCGCGGCGCCGCCTGCCTGCCCTCGCTCTTCGACACCGCCGGCAAGCACGGCATCCGAATCATCTCGATGGAGGTGACGCACGAGTCCCACCTCGATGAGATCCAGGAGGCCTTGGCCGCCGCAGGTCATCCCACCGGGGTGATCGTCCAGATCGGGACCCGCAACGCCCAGAATTTCGAGCTGCTCAAGGCGGTGGGCCAGCAGACCGAGCTACCGGTGCTCTTCAAGCGCGGCATGGGCATCACGCTCGAGGAATCGCTGAATGCCTGCGAGTACGTTGCTTCCGGAGGTAACCGGCGCATCCTGTTCTGCCTGCGCGGCATGAAGACCCAGCTCGGAGAACCCCACCGCAACCTCGTCGACTTCGCGCACGTCCCGGTGGTCAAGCGATTGACGCGGCTCCCCGTCTGCATCGATCCGTCCCACTCCGTGGGCAGCCGCACCCGCGCCCCGGACGGTCTGCTCGACGTGTTCCACATCACGGCGCAGGGGGTGATCGCCGGCGCGAACGCCGTCCTGGTCGACTTCCATCCGCGGCCCGAGGAAGCGCTCTGCGACGGGCCCCAGGCCCTGCTGCTCGAAGAGCTGCCGCGTCTGATCGAGGACGTGCGGATCGTGCGCGAAGCCTACCAGGCACGCATCGAGCGGGTCGCCGGACCCGCTGCCGACGGCTAGCGCGGCGGGCCTCGCCCGCCGCCGACCCCGGGGCCCGAGGCGAGGCGTCGCCTCGCCGTGCGGCTAGGCTCGAGCGTTTGGGGGGAGCATTGCCGGAATCCCGACGCCGCCGTTCGGGATCGGGGCGCAAGGCGCGCCGGGGCCCGCGCGCTTCGGCGCGGGCCCGCGGCCGTGCCCGGCACTGGCTGCGTCGGCTCGCCGTCGTGGTCGTGGTGGCGGCCTTCGCCGGCGGCTTCGCCGTGGGAGGCTGGGTCATCGGCCTCGATCGGATCGTCACGGCGCGCTTCGAGGGGCCGCGCTTCCGGGTGCCCTCCCGGGTCTTCTCGGCGCCGGCGATCCTCTACCCCGGTCTCGACTGGAGACTCGTCGGCCTGCGCGGAACCCTGAAGCGCCTCGGTTACCGCGAGGCGAAGGGCAGCCGCGAACTGCCTCCGGGCCAGTACGTCTGGGGAGCCGGCCGCGTTCGCGTGCACCTGCGGGCCTTCGAGCACCCGAGTCGGCCCGAGCCCGCCCGCGACGTAGTGCTGCGCGTGCGCGGGGATCTCATCGAGGAGATCCGCGCGCTTCCGAGCGGCCGCGAGCTCGGGGCGGTCCTGCTCGAGCCGGAGCAGCTGGGCGCCTATTACGGTGTGGACCACGAGCAGCGCGAGCTGGTGACCCTCGAAGATGTGCCTCGACACCTCGTCGACGCCGTCCTCGCCGTGGAGGATCAGCGCTTCGAATCCCATTCCGGAATCGACTTCAAGCGGATCGGCGGCGCCGCCCTGGCCAACCTCCGCGCTGGCTCGATCCGGCAGGGTGGAAGCACCCTCACCCAGCAGCTGGTGAAGAACTTCTTCCTCACGCCGGAACGGACGCTGTGGCGCAAATCCCAGGAAGCCGTGATGGCGCTGATCGTCGAGCTGCGTTACGCGAAGCCCGCCATCCTCCAGGCCTACTTCAACGAGATCTACCTCGGGCAGCGCGGAGCCGCGGCTGTCCACGGAGTCGGCGAGGCGGCGCGCCTGTACTTTGGCAAGGGCGTCCACGACCTCAGCGTCGCCGAGTCGGCCCTGATCGCGGCGATCATCCAGAGCCCCAACGGGATCTCCCCGTACCGCGACCCGGAGCGCGCGCTCGCCCGCCGAAATCTGGTGATCGACCTCATGCGGGCCCAGCGCCGGATCGGGGACGCGGCGCACGCGCGGGCCCAGGCCGAGCCGCTGCGCGTCGCCCCGGTCACCCCCGACCCCGGCAACGCCCGGTACTTCCTGGACCTCGTCCGGCGGCGTCTCCCGGAGGTGTACGACCAGGAGCTGCTCAGCTCCGAGGGGCTGCACATCTACTCGACGCTCGACCGGCGACTCCAGCGGCTGGCCGCCGCCTCCCTGCGCGAGGGGCTCGCCGGTCTGGAGGAGCGCTTTCCGCAGCTGCGGACCGACGACCCCGCCCGCAGCCTTCAGGGCTGTCTGATCGCGATGCGACCGCAGACGGGAGAGTTGCTCGCAATGGTGGGGGGGCGCGACTACGGCGTTTCGCAGTTCGATCGCTGCACCCAGGCGCGCCGGCAGGTGGGGAGCGTCTTCAAACCCTTCGTGTACATCGCGGCGCTGGAGCCCGCGGGGGATGCGCCGACGATCACGCTGGCCGACTTTCTCGACGACTCCCCGCTCGAGGTCGATACGCCGAGCGGTCCGTGGCGTCCCCAGAATTACGACGGGGAGTTCCACGGCTCGGTCCCCGTGCGGGAGGCGCTGGAGCGGTCGCTCAACGTCGCGACGGCGCGCCTGGCGCAGGAGGTCGGCGTCGCGCGGGTCGCCGGCGTGGCCCGGCGCCTCGGCGTCGAGAGCTACCTGCCCCTGGTGCCGAGCCTCGCGCTCGGGTCGGCGGACGTCTCCCCGCTGGAAATCGCGCGCGCCTACGCCACTCTCGCGAGCGGCGGCATCCGGCCGGAGACGCAGGTGATCGAGGATCTCGTCGACGTCGACGGTCAGACCCTGGAGCGGCGGCGCCTGCGCTTCGAGCGCGTGCTGGACCCGGCCACGTCCTTCCTCGCGACGTCGCTGCTCGCCGGCGTGGCCGATCACGGCACGGCGGCGCGGGTCCGCAGCACCGGACTGCGCGGCCCGATCGCGGCCAAGACGGGGACGACGGACGAAGAGCGCGACCTGTGGTTCGTCGGGTTCACGCCGGAGCTCGTCGCGGTGGTCTGGATCGGCTTCGACGACCCGCGGAGCATGGGGATCCCGAGCAGTGTGGGTGCGCTTCCGATCTGGCGGCGCTTCGTCGAGCAGGTCACCGGCGGTGATGTACGCGGGCAGTTCCTGACGCCGCCCGGGGTGGAGCGTGTGGAGATCGACCCGGCGACGGGAGCGCTGGCGCTGGACGGCTGTCCGGAGCGCCGCGTCGAGTACTTCCTCGCCGGCACGCTTCCCAGCGCGGTCTGTCCTTCCGAAAGAGTCGCCGACGAAGGCGAAGGCCGCTCGCGCGCGACTCGCCGCGATTTCTTCGATTGGCTGCGGAAGCGACTGTGACGCGGCGGCGCCGCCTGCTCGTGACGGCGCTCGGTCTCGCGCTGACCCTCGGGTGCGCCGTGCGAGGCCCTGGGGGCGCCCTGCGCACCAGTCCGCTGCGGATCTCGGAGATGGCCGACGAGGGCGACGTCACGCGCCGGGCCTCGACGCGATTGGTCCTGTCGGGCCTCGTGTCCGACGCCCAGGGCAGCTCGAGCCTCGCGCTGAGTCAGTACGAGCGCGCGATCCAGATCGATCCGCCGAACGCGTTCGCGTACCTCGCACTCGCGCGCCACTACGCCGACCGTTCCGATCCGGAGCGGACGCTCGAGTACCTCGCCCAGGCCGAGCTTCTGCTCGAATCCCAGGGCGTGAGCTTCCCGCGGGTCGAGCCGCACCTCTCGGGGCTGCGAGGCTCCGCCCTGCATACGGCGGGTCGCCCGGACGAAGCGGAGCTGCTGCTCGATCACGCGAGGGCGCTGGCACCGTCGGTGTGGGGCGACGGGCGCCTCTCCCCCGAGGAGCTTCGATAGCCCCTCAGGGGACGCTGTGATAAATTGCCCGCCTCCATGACACCGAAGCTTCGCATCGGCCTGATCGCGTTCGCCGCGAGCCTCGGCCTCGACATCCTGACCAAGCAGCTCGTCATCGCGAACCTTGCGTACTCCGACCGCATCCCGATCATCGAGGGGTTCTTTTACCTCACCCACGTCCGGAACACGGGGGCCGCGTTCGGCTTGTTCGCCGAAGCGCCCGCCGGCATTCGTCTGGCCTTCTTCGTCGGGGTTACCATCGTCGCGATTGGAATCATCATCTCGTTCTTCCGCAAGCTGGCCCCGGGGGACCGATTGGCGGCGATGGCCCTCGGGCTCATTCTCGGCGGCGCCGTCGGGAACCTCATCGACCGCATCGCGTACCAGGAGGTCGTCGACTTCCTGCGATTCCACCTTTGGGGCGGCTATGCCTGGCCGGACTTCAACGTCGCCGACAGCTGCATCGTGGTCGGAGTCGGGGTCCTCGTGCTCGAACTGCTCGCCACCGAGGGGGAGACGCGCGCGAAGTCCGTCGGGAGCGAGGGCGGCGAGAGCAGCACCTGAGGCCCCGTCCCCGACGGGGCCGGCGGCGATTTCGCGTTATCCGTCGCGGCGCTCGACGAATACAGGTGCGCACTACATAGTGTCAGCTCGAATTTCGTATTCGCTGTTCGTCGAGATTTCTTGACACTTCCGCCAGACAGTGCGATAGAAGATCCCGTCCGTTGTCGTCTCTCGCCGACGGAGGAACGCCGGCAGCAGGCTTCCCACGATGCAGCTTCTTTCGCTCAGAATCGCAAGCTAGGACATAGAACACGACGAGGGACTCGCGGCGTTGGCTCGTCTCGCGTCCTGATCTACTCGGAGCCGGTGGATGTTCAGTGAGCGCCAGGATGAGTGCTCTCGGTGGTTTCCCCCCATGCCATACCGAGCTGCACCTGGCCTGAGTCGCGTTGAGGGGTTGGAGACCCAGCTCGATGAAGAAGCCGAAGGGTGAGTACTCGATCCAGACGGTGATCAATGCGCTCCGACTCCTCGAAGAGTTCCAGGATGCCGAGGAGCTCGGGGTCACCCATCTCTCTCGCCGACTCGACCTCCACAAGAACAACGTGTTCCGTCTGCTCGCTACCCTCGAGGAGCGGGGTTACGTCGAACAGAGCCCCGAGACCGATCGCTACCGCCTGGGCATCCGGACGCTCGAGCTCGGCCGCGCCTTCTCGCGGAGCCGCTCGTTGCTGGAACGGGCGCGTCCCGTTCTCCGGGACCTCGCGGACACCCTCGGGGAGTCCACCCATCTGGGCGTGCTCCGCGACTTCCAGGTGGTCCACCTGGACGGAAAGTCGCCCGACCGCATGGTCCTCCAATTCGTCCGCATCGGCGGACAGCTCCCGGTCCACTGCACCGCGCTGGGCAAGGTGCTGATCGCGTGCTCGCCCGAGAGCATGCGGGAGACCTTCGATCGCACCGTCGCCGCCCGCGGGCTCGAACGACGGACCGCCGCCACGATCGTGGACCGCGACAAGTTCTTCGAGCACCTCCGGACCGTGGCGGTGCAGGGCTTTGCGCTCGAGATCGGGGAATGCGAGGACGGGCTCTGCTGTGCGGCGGCCCCGATCTACGACGGCCACGGCGAGCTGGTCGCGGCGCTCTCGGCCTCCGGGCCCGTCTTCCGCCTCGACGAGGAGGGACTGCTGCGCCGGGTCGCGCCGACGGTGGCGCAGGCGGCCGATCGCCTCTCGCGGGACCTCGGTTACTCCCCCTGATCGCGCGAGGCGGCTGGGCCCGCCCGCGGCCTCGCTTGCCGAAGGCGCTGCCTTCGCGTAGCGTCGCGCGACACAAGTTCCCGTTTCCAATCAGGAAACATCGGGGAAGGGAATGGACGGGAGGGGACCATGCACTTCGGTCTCACCGACGAGCAGCTGGTGCTCCAGGAGACGGCGCGGCGCTTCGCCGTCGAGGAGGTGGCACCGGTTGCGGCCCAGTACGACCAGAGCGGCGAGTTTCCGCGCCATCTGATCCAGAAGGCCTGGGAGCTCGGCCTGTCGAGCACGGCCATCCCGGTCGCGTACGGCGGCGTGGAGCTCTCCTCGGTGGATACCTGCATCATCACCGAGGAGCTGGCCTGGGGCTGCTCCGGCATCGGCACCTCCGTCATGTGCAACGACCTGGGCGTGATGCCGATCATCATCGCGGGCAGCGAGGAGCAGAAGCGGGAGTGGCTCACGCCCTGCACCGCCGGGTTCACCCTGATCTCGTTCTGCCTGTCGGAGCAGGCGGCGGGCTCGGACGTCGCCGGCCTCCAGCTTCAGGCCGAGCGGGACGGCGACGCCTACCTGTTGAACGGGACCAAGTGCTGGATCACGAACGGCGGTGAGGCGAATCTCTACACGGTGTTCGCGACCCTCGACCGCGCGAGCCGCCACAAAGGCATCTGCGCCTTCGTCGTTCCGGCCGACGCTCCGGGTATTTCCCACGGGAAGAAAGAGGACAAGATGGGTCAGCGGGCGAGCGACACCCGCGTGATCCACTTCGACGGCGTGCGCGTTCCGGTCTCCCAGCGGCTGGGCGCCGAGGGCGAGGGCTTCAAGATCGCCATGCGCACCCTCGATCGGACGCGACCGCCGATCGCGGCCCTGGCGACCGGCATCGCGCGCCGCGCGCTGGAGGAATCGGTCGAGTACGCTCGCGAGCGCAAGGCCTTCGGACAGCCCATCGGGGGCTTCCAGGCGGTGCAGTTCATGCTCGCCGACATGGCCAAGGAGATCGAAGCCTCCCGCCTGCTGACCATGCAGAGCGCCTGGATGATCGACCAGGGCCTGCGGGCCTCGAAGCACTCGTCCTTCGCCAAGTGCTTTGCGACCGATGCGGCGATGCGGATCACCACCGACGCCGTCCAGATCTTCGGCGGCAACGGCTATACCAAGGAGTACCCGGTCGAGAAGCTCATGCGCGACGCCAAGCTGATGCAGATCTACGAGGGGACGAACCAGGTCCAGCGCCTGGTGATCGCCCGGGAGCTCCTCAAGACGTAGCCGGGCGCCAAGCCCCGGGCCGCCTCCGCTTCGGGGCCTTCCCCCCTCGGCGGGTCGCTGGGTGATCTGATAGAATCCGGCGCCTTCTTTCCCCAGGGAGCGCGCCCCGAGCGGTCCCGGGACGCGAAGCCACGAGGACGCAACTTGGTCACGCGAGAGCAGTCCCTCGCATATCACGCCGACGGCCGTCCCGGAAAGGTCAAGATCGACATCGGCGAATACGACCAGCAGCTCGGCAAGACCGCCGTCGTCTTGTCCAACACGTGACCCGAGAGCCCTGACCGGTGTCGATCGAAGAGAAGATCAAGAAGCTCGAAGAGCTCAACGCCCAGGCGCTGCTCGGCGGCGGCGAGGCCCGCATCGAGCGCCAGCACCGCGCCGGAAAGCTCACGGCCCGGGAGCGCATCGAGCTGCTCTTCGACCCGGGGAGCTTCGTCGAGATCGACAAGTTCGTCGTCCACCGCTGCACCGACTTCGGAATGGAGGAGACCAAGATCCTCGGCGACGGGGTGGTGACGGGCTACGGCACGGTCGCGGGCCGTCAGATCTTCGTATTCGCCCAGGACTTCACGGTGTTCGGAGGCAGCCTCTCGGGGGCCTTCGCCGAGAAGATCTGCAAGATCATGGACCTGGCCGCGAAGGTGGGCGCGCCGGTCGTCGGACTCAACGACGGCGCGGGGGCGCGTATCCAGGAGGGCGTGGTCTCCCTGGGGGGCTATGGGGACGTCTTCCTCCGCAACGTGCTGTCGTCGGGAGTGATTCCGCAGATCTCGCTGATCATGGGGCCCTGCGCGGGCGGCGCCGTGTACTCGCCGGCGATGACCGATTTCATCATCATGGTGAAGAACAGCAGCAACATGATGATCACGGGCCCCGATGTGATCCGGACGGTGACCCACGAGGAGGTGACGACGGAGGAGCTGGGGGGCGCCATCACGCACGCGTCGAAGAGCAACATCGCCGATTTCGCCGTCAACGGCGAGGAGGAGTGCATCCAGGTCACGCGGTCACTCCTGTCCTACATCCCCCAGAACAATCTCGAGGATCCGCCCTTCGTGCCGACGGAGGATCCGGCCAACCGCATGGATCCGGCCCTCCGCACCCTGGTGCCGGACAACCCCAACAAGCCCTACGACATCAAGGAGCTGATCAAGCTCGTCGCGGACGACAACAGGTTCCTCGAGGTCGGCGCCCTCTACGGCAAGAACATGGTGGTGGGCTTCGCCCGCTTCGGGGGTCGCGCGGTCGGGATCGTCGCGAACCAGCCGGCCCACCTGGCCGGCGTACTCGACATCGACGCTTCGAAGAAGGGGGCGCGCTTCGTCCGCTTCTGCGACGCCTTCAACCTCCCGATCGTGACCTTCGTCGACGTCCCCGGCTTCCTTCCCGGCGTCGCCCAGGAGCACGGCGGCATCATCAAGCACGGCGCGAAGTTGCTCTACGCCTTCTGCGAAGCGACGGTTCCGCGCATCACGATCATCACCCGCAAGGCCTACGGCGGAGCGTACGTGGTGATGAGCAGCAAGCACACGCGCGCGGACATCAACCTCGCCTATCCGACCGCCGAGCTGGCCGTGATGGGCCCCGACGGTGCGGTCAGCATCGTATTCCGCAACGACCTCAAGAACGCCTCGGACCCGGAGACGCGGCGGGCCGAGCTCGAATCCGATTACCGCGAGAACTTCGCCAACCCCTACAAGGCGGCGGAGCTCGGCTACATCGACGACGTGATCCGGCCCGAGGAGACGCGCCCGCGGGTGATCCAGGCGCTCGAGATGCTCTCGACCAAACGCGACACGCTACCGCCGAAGAAACACGGCAACATCCCCCTCTGACCCGATGTTCGACAAGATCCTCATTGCCAACCGGGGTGAGATCGCGGTCCGTGTGATCCGTGCCTGCCGGGAGATGCGGATCCGGACCGTCGCCGTCTACTCCGACGTCGACCGCGAGTCGCTGCACGTGCGCTTCGCCGACGAGGCGTACCCTTGCGGGCCGCCTCCGGCCCGCGAGTCCTACCTCGTGATGGATCGGATCCTGGAGATCGCGAAACGCTCCGGGGCCCAGGCCATCCACCCCGGATACGGCTTCCTGGCGGAGAACGGGGAGTTCGCCGATCGCTGCGAAAGCGAGGGGATCGTCTTCATCGGCCCCAGCGGCGATGTGATGCGCTCCATGGGGGACAAGGTCACCTCCCGCCAGACGATGGAAAAGGCGGGCGTTCCGATCGTCCCCGGCACCACCGAACGGCTCTCGGACGAGGCCATCGCGCGCTGGATTCGCGACGTGGGGCCGCCGGTGATGGTCAAGGCCAGCGCCGGCGGCGGCGGCAAGGGCATGCGACTCGTGAACAACGAGGCCGAGATCCCCCAGGCCATCGCCCGCGCGCGAAGCGAGGCGAAGTCGTCCTTTGGCGACGACGGCCTCTACGTCGAGAAGTTCATCAAGCAGCCGCGGCACATCGAGATCCAGATCCTGGCGGATTCCCACGGCAACGTGATCCATCTCTTCGAGCGGGAGTGCTCCATCCAGCGGCGCCACCAGAAGGTGATCGAAGAGGCGCCGGGGAACGGCATCACGCCGGAGCTTCGCGAGAAGATGGGCGAGGCGGCGGTCGCCGCGGCGAAGGCAGTCGGGTACCGGGGCGCCGGAACCTGTGAGTTCCTGATGGACCCGCAGAAACACTTCTACTTCCTCGAGATGAACACGCGGGTCCAGGTGGAGCACGCCATCACCGAGGCGATCACCGGCATCGACATCGTGAAGGCCATGATCCGCGTGGCCGCCGGCGAGCCGCTCGGCATCGCCCAGGAGGACGTGGCGATCCACGGGCACGCCATCGAGGCGCGCATCTACGCCGAGGATCCCGACCAGAACTTCGTGCCTTCTCCGGGGAACATCGTCCTGTACCGGCCCGCGAGCGGAATCGGCGTGCGCGTCGACAGCGGCGTCTCCCAGGGGGCCACGGTCACGGTCCACTACGACCCGATGATCGCGAAGCTCATCACCTGGGGCGTCGATCGACGGGAGGCCATCGACCGCCTCGAGCGGGCCCTCTTCGAGTTCGTCGTGAAGGGAATCAAGACCTCGATCCCCTTCCACCGGAAGGTCGTGCGACACCCGATCTTCCTGGAGGGACGCTACGACACGAGCTTCATCGACGCGCACATGGAAGGCGGCAAGGGGGCGACGGAGATCCCGAGCGGAGAGAAGGACGAGACCCGACGCGTCGCCTTCATGCTGGCGGCGATCGCCGCATACCGGCGCGACAAGGAGCAGGTCGTTCGCGCGTCGGCCGTGTCGGCCGACGGCGCCTCTGTGGAACCGTGGAAGCAGTACGGGCGCCGCGCGCAGATGCGGGGGAACCTGCGGTGAACTACGAGGTCTCGGAGAAGAAGGGAGAGAGTCTCCGAATCGGTCTGCGCGAAATCGGCGAGAGCCAGTACGAGGTCACGATCGGAGACGACAGCGTGCACGTCGACGCGGTGAGGAGCGGGCGCACCCTCTACTCCGTCATCGAAGACGGACAGCAGTTCGAGGCCGTCGTGGATGAGAACGGGGCCCACGGCTTCGACGTGCTCGTCGGCGGGCGCATCTTCCACCTCGAATCCGTGGACGAGCGAACCCGGCTGCTGGCGGGCTCGGCCATGCCGGTCACCTCGGGGCCGCAGACCGTCCTCGCCGAGATGCCCGGCAAGATCGCCAAGGTGAGCGTCGAGGTCGGTGTCGAGGTGAGCGAGGGACAGGGGATCGTGGTCGTCGAGGCCATGAAGATGGAGAACGAGATCCCCTCGCCCATCGCCGGGATCGTCGTGGAGATCGCCGTCTCCCCGGGAGACACCGTCGAGGCGGGGACGACGCTGTTCGTGGTCGAGCCGCTCGAGCCCGGCGACTGAGCGGGCCAGCGTCGAACGGCTGTTGCGCCTGTAGCGGGGTGGGCGGCCGGGGCCGAGGGGGATCCCTCCGCGAATGGCTCGCCTGCCCCGCGGCGGCTGCGCCGCCGCGGGGGGCTGCGCTTGATTTCGCTGCGGGATCCCCCTCGGCCCCGGCCGGGCGCCGTGTGCGATCAGGCCTCGCTTTGTTCGCTCTTTGCGCCTTCGCGTTTGCGGGCGCCGCCGAAGAGGAAGGCGACGCCGACGCCGAGGAGATAGAGCGCGACCATCGGTAGGGCCAGGAAGATCTGGCTCACCCAGTCGGGCGGCGTGAGGATGGCGGCCACGACGAACATGGCCAGCACGGCGTACGGCGTTCCCCGCAGCAGTGTGCGGGCGTCGACAATGCCGGCGAGGGATAGGAAGAAGACGAGGACGGGCAGCTCGAAGGCCACGCCGAAGGCCAGGAAGAGCCGGGTCGTGAGGGCGAACACCTCGCGCATCGACCACGCGGATTGGACGAAGTCGCTGTCGAAGCCGGTGAGGAACTCGAACATCAGCGGGAAGACGACCGCGTAGCCGAAGCTCGCGCCGCCGGCGAAGAGCAGCGTCGAAACCAGCACGAACGGGACGATGGCCGAC
>Ga0224512_10001681_pt1 | contig 20959 bp, 16 predicted proteins | sample SF_May12_sed_USG_4_FD_169103 | JGI IMG/M metagenome (GOLD analysis project Ga0224512, IMG submission 169103) | Sediment microbial communities from San Francisco Bay, California, United States - SF_May12_sed_USGS_13 | ecosystem: Environmental > Aquatic > Marine > Sediment | place: USA... | reverse complement strand
AAACAATAAGAATCAGATACATACAAGCCCGATTCGATGGCACCCATCACCACCAGATATGAAGAAGGCCCCTGAAACGAGGCCTCTTTTTCTTACTCTGCGCGACCCGCGCTGCGTGGGGTGCCTACCGGGCGTCGGGCTGTTTTTCTGGGGTCGCATTCGCAAACGCGGTCAGGTCGTTGCAGTTCGCATCGACGGCGACCAGGCGCGGGTAGTCGTCCAGCGGCACGTTAAGCCGGCGCGCGTTGTATATCTGCGGTACCAGGCAGACGTCGGCGAGCGTAACGTCTGCGCCGAAAGCGTAAGGGCCTTCGTCAGCGTAATCGGCGATCAGCGCTTCGGCGGCCTCGAAGCCCGCCCCTATCCATTGTGAAAACCATGCCTGCACCTGTTCCTCGTCGGCACCCAGGGTCTCTCTGAGATACTGAACGACACGTAGGTTCTGCAGCGGATGAACGTCACAACAGATGATATTGCAGAATGAACGCACTTCTGCGCACTGCTCGATGGACTGGGGCAATAAAGGCGGATCCTGGTGCGCTTCCTCGAGGTACTCGAGTATCGCCTGCGACTGGCCGATGGCGACACGGCCGTCATCGAGAAACGGCACCAGCATTTGCGGATTGATCGCGCGGTACGCGGCCTGGCGGTGCTCCGCTTCGCCCGGGAGCAAGGACACGGGTACGGTATCGTACCGCAGGCCCTTGAAATTAAGGGCAATGCGCACGCGATACGCGGCCGACGAGCGCCAGTAGCTGTAGAGCCTGATAGTCACCCCGGCATTCTAACCCTCGTAACGGACCACCGTCTGCTCAATTGTGCCGAATATCGACGCATTGTCCGCGTCGCGCATTTCGATGCGTACGCGATCGCCGAACTTGAGAAACGGCGTCTGTGGCCCGCCGGTGTGAATCGTTTCGATCGTGCGGATCTCGGCAATGCAGGAGTAACCGACGCCGCCTTCGGCAATCGATTTGCCGGGCCCGCCGTCGAGCTTGTTCGACACGGTTCCCGAACCGACAATCGTACCCGCGGCTAACGGCCGGGTTTTTGCGGCATGGGCGATGAGCTGCGAGAAGTCAAAGGTCATGTCTACGCCGGCCTCCGGTCGTCCGAATGGCTTGTCGTTTAGCGCCGAATGCAGCGGCAGATGCACTTTATTGTCCCGCCACGCGTCACCCAGTTCGTCGGGGGTGACGGCGACAGGAGAAAAAGCGCTCGACGGCTTCGACTGAAAAAAGCCGAAACCCTTGGCCAGCTCACCCGGAATCAAACCACGCAGCGACACGTCATTGACGAGCATGATCAGGCGAATATGCTGTGCCGCATCCTTTGCGCTGATGCCCATCGGCACGTCGTCGGTAACGATTGCGATCTCGGCCTCAAAATCGATCCCCCACGTCTCGTCGGCGGCCGGGATGTCATCGCGCGGTCCCAGGAAAGAGTCCGAACCGCCCTGGTACATCAGCGGGTCCGTCCAGAACGTCTGGGGCATTGTCGCGTTGCGCGCTTTCCGCACCAGTTCAACGTGGTTGACGTAGGCGGAGCCGTCCGCCCATTGATAGGCGCGCGGCAGCGGCGATTCGCAGCTGGCCTGGTCAAATGCCTCGCCCGCCGTTGCGGACTCCAGTTCAGCGGCGATTGCCTCGAGTCCGGGGCGTGCAGCAGCCCAATCATCGAGCGCGGCCTGCAGTGTCGGGGCAACGTCAGTCGCGGGCAGGTAACGCCCGAGATCACGCGATACGACAACGAGCCGGCCGTCGCGGCCGTCTTTGAGTGACGCAAGTTTCATTATTCGGCACCCCGGAATTCGAGTTCATGCAGCCAGGCTGCGTGGCGCGGCGCTTTCTTCGTCCGGCTCCACTCCTCGAGCATGTCCGGGGCGACGCGCCTGAGCTCATCGAGCTGTTCTTGCGTCTGCGTATTGGCAACGAGCTCGAGCCGGTGCCCGTTGGGATCGAAGAAATAGATCGACTGGAAGATGCCGTGGTTGACCGGCCCGAGCACGTCGACGCCCTCGCTCTCGATGTGCGCTTTGGCGGCCAGCAGCGCGTCGTAGTCTTCGACCTCGAGCGCCAGGTGCTGTACCCACTGCGGCGTATTGTGATCGCGGCCCATTTCCGCCTGCGTCGGCAGTTCGAAAAAGGCCAGGACGTTACCCATGCCGGCGTCGAGAAAGATGTGCATGTACGGATCCGGTTCTTTCGTCGAGGGCACCTGGTCCTCGGCGAATGCGAGCAGGAAGTCCATCTGCAGCACGCGCTCATAAAACTCGACGGTTTCCTTCGCGTCTTTGCAGCGATACGCGACATGGTGAATGCGTTTCAGCTTCATGATGCCTCCTGGGCGGGAATGCCGGTGTCCTCGCCGACGATACCGCGTGCAATCTGGTCGCGCTCGATCGACTCGAACAAGGCCTTGAAATTACCTTCGCCGAAGCCCTCGTCCTGCTTGCGCTGAATGAATTCGAAGAACACCGGGCCGATCATATTCGCGGAGAAGATCTGCAGCAAAAGTCGCGGGTCGCCATCCTCGGTCGAGCCGTCGACCAGTATGCCGCGCGGCTTGAGCTCGTCGATCGGTTCGCCGTGACCCGGCAGGCGGTCGTCGAGCATCTCGTAGTACGCATCCGGTGGCGGCGTCATGAATTGCAGGCCGCGCTCCTTGAGCCGGTCCCAGCAGGTGATCAAGTCGTCGCAGCTCAGCGCGATGTGTTGAATGCCTTCGCCGTTATAAGCCATCAGGAATTCTTCGATCTGCCCCGTACCTTGTGACGCTTCCTCGTTAAGGGGAATGCGAATGCGCCCGTCGGGCGCCGTCAGGGCCTTGGAGAACAGGCCCGTGTACTCGCCCTTGATATCGAAATATCGAATCTCGCGGAAGTTGAACAGCCGCTCGTAGAAGTCGGCCCAGAAGTGCATGCGGCCGCGATAGACATTGTGCGTCAGGTGATCGATCTCTTTGAAGCCGCAGCCTTCCGGATGCCGGTCGACGCCGTCGAAGAACTCGAAATCGATGTCATAGATCGTGCTGCCGCGCTGGTAGCGGTCAATCAGATACAGCGGCGCGCCGCCGATACCCTTGATCGCCGGCAGCCGCAGCTCCATCGGGCCGGTCGGAATTTCGATCGGCTGGGCACCGAGCTCGAGCGCGCGATGGTAAGCGAGGTGCGCGTCCCTGACGCGAAATGCCATGCCGCAGGCACTCGGGCCGTGTTCCTGCGCAAAGTAGGCGGCAAGGCTGCCCGGTTCCTCGTTGAGGATGAAGTTGATATCTCCCTGTCGGTACAGGGTGACTTGCTTGGAGCGATGGCGAGCCACGGCTTCGAAGCCGAGCAAATGAAAAACGGGTTCGAGTATGCCGGGCTCGGGCGAGGCGAACTCGACGAACTCGAAACCGTCCAGGCCCATCGGATTGTCGAACAACTCAGGCATGGTCAGCTCCTACGCTGCGATAATTTTCGACATTATGCGCCGATTTTGCCAAATATGTGCCCAATAAGAGGCTTAACACCGAAGGATTTGAAACAAAAATTGCAATTTAAAGCTAGATATTGAAATAATCGTCTTATGAAACTGTCACGAAGCGACCGCCGTCTGCTCGATGCCCTGCAAAGCGACGCCACGCGCAGCCAGGGCGAACTCGCGGATATCGCCGGCATGTCGCGAACCTCCTGCTGGCGGCGCATTCGCGACTTCGAAACCAGCGGCCTGATCGAACGCCAGGTGGCGATACTGAATCCGCAGCTCGCCGGGTTTCATATCCAGGTGCATCTCGCCGTGGCGATGACCGAGCACACCGACGAGAACCGGCAGACCTTCGAACGCCATATCAGCTTGTTGCCGGAGGTGACCGAGTGTTTTTCGGTGTCCGGTGAACGCGACTACGTACTGCACGTGGTCGTGGTGGACATGGAGGCCTACAACGAGTTTCTCAACGCCCGGATCCTCGCGCATCCGGCCGTGCGCTCGGCGAGTTCCACATTTGTATTACGCCGCGTCAAGTACACGACACAACTGCCGCTCAATACGTAGATTTACTGACCCGGGAAATTACGTCGGGTCGGAACGCCAGTAGCCGTCGCTTGTCGAAATCGATATGAAATTGATTGCTCTTGCCGTGTTGATCTTGCTGGCCGGATGTTCGAATCGGCCGACCCTTGTAGAGCTTGAAGACGAAGCGATCGTAACCGGCGATTGGTCGGCAGTGGAAGAACGCGAACGTTCGATGCAGCGGCGGCAGGCGCGGGAAGCCGTGGTCTGCCCGGAAGACGAGACTCGCGTCTGCTATGGGCCCGAGCTGAGCCAGCATTGTATATGCGTGCAATCCAGGTCGGTGACCTTCTCACGGTAATTCGTAAACGCAGGGCTCGAGCAGCGCCGGGAGTGAATCCTAGGGTGTGCCAAAGATCCGTTAGCACATGTCATATAGACGCGGCGTGAAAGTCCTGAGTCTTATTGGCTCGGCATTGCTCGCCGGCTGCGGTGGACTCACGCCGATGGAACACCTGGAGCGGCAGGCATTGCTTACGGGCGACTGGTCGGCCGTCGAAAAAAGAGAGCGAATGTTACGGCGACGCGATGCGCATGCGGGGGTCCGGTGCCCGCACGGGCAAGTGCGCGTATGCCAGAATGACGTCGGTGCAGAGCGTTGCGACTGTTGGGAAAGAGACATGCTGTTCAGGATTCTGGGCGGCTATTGAATCGCGCCGCTGAACAAAATTGCGATCGAATGACCGGGCACGGACGCGGTCTGTGTGTGCAGCAGAGCAGCATCTGAACTCGCAAATACGAGGCGCCAATGATCCTCGCCCGACGGGGCTGGCAGCCTGTACCGACTCATGCTATCCCGCCCGTTAATCAGAATAGCCGCCGCCGACTCCTCGCCATTCGCTTTGTTACTGGTCAGCAGTACATTTTTTGTCCGCACCGCAGGCCAGTCGTGATCCACGATCTTCTCGCCGGCGGCATCGAGCCAACTTATTGCCACCGTGCCGTACGGTGCATCGAGTCTGCCATGCACGTAATCGGGCAGGCGCAATAACGGCGTACTCAGGCGCAGGCAGAGCAACGTTCGTACCCGATCGGTGAACTCGGCGTCCTGTGACAGGCCCGACCAGTCGATCCAGCCGATTTCGTTATCCTGCGCGTAGGCATTGTTGTTGCCATGCTGCGAATTGCCGAACTCGTCACCGCCAAGAATCAGTGGTGTGCCCTGCGACACCAGCAACGTGGCCAGCATATTGAGGCGCTGTTGCCTGCGCAGGCTGTTAATCGCGGGATCGTCCGTTGGGCCCTCGACGCCGTAATTACGGCTGTAGTTATGCGCGTGACCGTCGCGATTGTCTTCACCGTTCGCCTCATTATGGCGACGTTCGTAACTGACAACGTCGGCCAGGGTGAAACCATCGTGGCTGGTTACGAAATTGACGCTGGCCGTCGGCGCCCGTGACGTGGCCTCGAATACATCGGCCGAGCCCCGCAAGCGCTGCGCCAGCTCTCCACCAGCTCCGGCGTCGCCACGCCAGAATCGACGCACCGTATCGCGATAGCGATCGTTCCACTCCGCCCAGCGCAGTGGAAACCCGCCGAGCTGATAGCCGCCGGGTCCGGGGTCCCAGGGCTCGGCAATCAGTTTCGCGTCACGCAGCCGCTTGTCAGCGCCGATCGCAGCAAGCAGCGGGTGCGATGCCGAATAGCCGTGGTTATGGCGGCCAAGAATGGGGGCCAGGTCGAAGCGGAAACCGTCAACGCCCATGTCCTGATGCCAGTATGCGAGGCTATCGAGCACCATACGTTGCACCTGCGGATGATCCGCGTTGATCGTGTTGCCGCAACCCGTGTCATTGATGTACACATCCGGGCGACCGGGTTCGGTGCTGTAGTAACAAAGATTGTCGATGCCACGAAAGCAAAGCGTCGGGCCAGATCCATCACTCTCACCCGTGTGGTTGTAAACGACATCGAGTATCACTTCGATACCGGCAGCGTGTATTGCCTGGACCATATCGCGAAATTCTGCGACGGGATCGGCAAGCGCGTAGCGGCGCGCCGGCGCAAAAAACGCTATCGAATTGTAACCCCAGAAGTTGCGCAGGCCGTTTTCAAACAGGTGGCGTTCATCAATGAAGGCATGCACCGGCATGAGTTCGAGTGAGGTGATGCCCAGCGCCTTGAGATAGTCGAGTACCTGCTTTTGCCGCATGCCGGCGAAACGGCCGCGGAATTTTGCGTCGACGGCAGGGTGCAGCATTGTATAGCCACGCACATTGACTTCGTAGAAAAGTGTTTCCGCCCACGGGATGCGCGGACCGCTCGGCATGGGTGCGGCACGCAGTGGTCGAACGACGCTTTTTGGCACGTATGGCGCGCTATCCACGGTATTGATATGCAGTTCGTCGCTGCTGCGCCGTTCGTAATCGAACACGGCGTTACTCCAGGCAAACTCGCCATCGAGTTCCCGCGTGTAAGGGTCGAACAATAATTTTGCCGGATTGAAACGCAGCCCTGCATCGGGCTCGTAACGGCCGCGCACGCGGTAGCCGTAGCGTTGTCCGGGCTTGCAACCCGGCAGGTAGCCATGCCAGACGCCGTCGTCGCATCGCGGCAGTTCGTGCCATCGCGTTTGTCGACCCGACGCGTCAAACAGGCACAAGTGGACGGCATCCGCGCCCGAGCTGTAAAGGGTGAAGTTGACACCGTCGTCGTCCGGCGTCGCGCCGAGCGGAGCAGGCCGACCGGGATGAATCATTTGCTATTGAGTTGGATGGGCTCGAGCTTCCAGATCTCGGCATTGTAGTCGCGCATGGTGCGATCGGTCGAGAACCGTCCGGAACAAGCCGTGTTGAGGATGCTCATCTTCGTCCACCGAAACGCGTCTTTATACGCCTCGCCGGCGGCCGCATGGGCATCGATAAAACTGCGAAAATCAGCGGCGGTCATCCATGGATCGGCGGGTTCGCGAATCGATTGGATGACAGCATCGAGTACGCCGGGTTCGAAGCGGTTGAAGTGCCCGCTTTCCAGCAGCCGCATAACGCGCAGGAAATCCTTGTCTGCCTCGATGATGGCTTGCGGATCGTACTGGCCGCGCAGTGCGTTAATTTCGTCGACCGTGAGCCCGAACAGGAAGAAGTTCTCCTCGCCGACTGCCTCCCGAATCTCGACGTTGGCGCCGTCCAGCGTGCCGATCGTGAGCGCGCCGTTCATCATGAACTTCATGTTGCCAGTTCCGGAAGCTTCTTTGCCCGCGGTCGAGATCTGCTCGGAGAGTTCAGCAGCCGGGCAGATCAGTTCCATCGCGGAGACGTTGTAGTCGGGATAAAACACGACCCGGAGGCGGTCCTGCATGGCAGGATCGGAATTGATGACGCGGGCGACGTTGTTGATGCATTTGATGACATTCTTCGCCAGCACGTAGCCAGGCGCAGCCTTGCCACCGATGATGATTGCGCGCGGCACGAGATTGTTATCGCCGCGACGAATGCGGTCATACAAGTGCACGGCATGCAGCACGTTGAGTAGCTGCCGTTTGTATTCATGTATGCGCTTGACCTGCACGTCAAACAGCATCTGTGTCGATATCGCAATGCCGGTTCTGCTTTCAATATCGCGGGCGAGGCGCGCCTTGTTGGCTAACTTGATTTGGCGCCATTGACTGTGAAAGGTTTCGTCCTCCGCGAATTCGGTGAGCCGACGCAGCTCTGTCAGTTCGGTCACCCAGTCGCTGCCGATCTTGTCCGAAATCAACTGCGAGAGTTGCGGATTGCACGCGGCCAGCCAGCGACGCTGCGTGACACCGTTCGTCTTGTTGTTGAATTTTCCGGGCCACAGTTCCGCAAAGTCCCGAAACAGGCCATTGACGAGTAACTTCGAGTGCAGTTCCGCTACGCCGTTTACCGAGAAACTGCCGACGATCGCGAGGTATGCCATACGCACCATCGGCTCGCTGCCTTCCTGGATCAGCGACATGCGCCGGATTCGCTCGTTGTCCCCGGGCCAGCGCTGGCTGATTTCGGTGATGAAGCGCGCATTGATCTCATAGATGATGTCGAGGATGCGCGGCAGCAGGCGGCGAAACATCGACACCGGCCACATCTCGAGCGCCTCGGGCAACAACGTGTGGTTGGTATACGCCATCGTCTTACCTGTGATGGCCCATGCCTCGTTCCAGTCCATGTAAAACTCGTCCATCAGCAGGCGCATCAGCTCGGCAACGGCGATCGACGGGTGCGTGTCATTGAGCTGCACGCAATTTTTCTCGGCAAAATCGCTGACGTCATCGCCATTGTGGTAGGTATGAAAGCGCAACATGTCCTGCAGGCTTGCTGATGCCAGAAAATATTGCTGCCGCAGCCGCAGCTCCTGGCCGTTCTCGGTCGCTGCATTTGGGTACAGCACCATCGTTATGTTTTCGGCCTCGTTTTTCGCCGCCACGGCATCTGCATAGCTGCCCGCGTTGAATTCCTCGAGATCGAATGCGTCGGTCGACGATGCGGACCAGAGGCGAAGCGTGTTGACATTGTTGTTGCGATACCCCGGCACCGGAACGTCGAACGGAATGGCGAGTACGTCGTGTGTATCGAGCCATTCGAATCGGGAGTGACCGCGGGAATCGGTGTACGACCTGGTGTGCCCGCCAAACTTGACGGTTTGGGCGAACTCGAAGCGCTCGATTTCCCACGGAAATCCTTCTCGCAGCCAGGCGTCGGGCTCCTCGATCTGGTAGCCGTCTTCGATGCGCTGGTGAAACATGCCGTAGTTGTAACGGATGCCATAGCCGAGGACCGGCAGCGCCAGCGTCGCGCAACTGTCCAGAAAACAGGCCGCGAGCCGACCGAGTCCGCCGTTGCCGAGGCCGGCGTCAAGTTCACGATCGTAGACGTCTTCGAGATCGAGGCCGATGCGCTGCAGCGCCTCCGCCGTTTCGTCCTCGATGCCGAGATTGAGGAGTGCATTCCGCAGCAGCCTGCCCATCAGGAATTCGAGCGACAGGTAGCTGACGCGCCGGGTGTGGTCACGCTCCATCGCCATGCGCGTTCTTCCCCAGCGCTCCATCAGCCGGTCGCGGGCGGCGTAAACGACCGCCTGGTAAAGGAACGGCGACTTGGTGCGGATCGTGCGCCGGCCCAGCATGCGGCCGAAGTAATGCGTGAAGTCCTCGAGGATAGCGTCTGCCGTCATCGGCAGTTCGGGCGCTTGCAGCAGCTCGATTTCGCCAATGCCAACGGACTTGTCAGAACGTGCGGACATGCAATGTCTCCGTCAGGCTTCTGGTGGTACCGGCTGCAGTATAAGCGTTGCCAGTGCCGGCAGCGTTACATCGAGCGAGTCCGGCCGGCCATGCTGGCCATTTGCCGTCGTGATCAGGGTCGCATTGTGGATACCGGTACCGCCATATTTTTCACTGTCGGTGTTGATCAACTCGTGGTACCTCCCGGCCTCTGGCACTCCGATGCAGAAATCCTGGCGCACGACCGGCGTAAAGTTCGTGATGCAAATCACGAAACCGCCCGACCGGTCACGGCGAATCCACGACAGCGTGCTGTTATCGCGATCGCCCCAGTCGATCCATTCGAAACCGGCGTCCGCGAAATCGACCTCGTAAAGGGCGGGCGTCCGTTGGTATACCTCGTTAAGATCGCGGACGAGCTGATGCACGCCGTTATGCAGGGGATACTCGAGCAGGTGCCAGTCGAGCGAGCGGTCGTGACTCCATTCCTGGTACTGGGCGATTTCGCTGCCCATGAACAGCAGCTTCTTGCCCGGGTGGGCATACATGCTTCCCAGGTAGGCGCGCAGATTGGCAAAGCGTTGCCACTCATCGCCCGGCATGCGCCCCAGCAACGAGCCTTTGCCGTGCACGACTTCATCGTGTGACAGCGGCAATACGAAGTTCTCGGTAAATGCATACACGAGCCCGAACGTCATCTTGTCGTGGTGATACTTGCGATGCACGGGATCTTCGCTCATGTACGACAGCGTGTCGTTCATCCAGCCCATGTTCCACTTGTAGGTAAAACCGAGGCCGCCGGCGTCGACCGGCTTTGACACACCGGGCCAGGCAGTGGATTCTTCGGCGAACGAGATGGCACCGTGCGCGTGTATTTCCTTGTTGAGATTTTGCAGAAACGCGACGGCTTCGAGATTTTCGTTGCCGCCTTGCTCGTTCGGAACCCATTCGCCGTCCTGGCGCGAGTAATCCAGGTACAGCATCGAAGCGACGGCGTCGACCCGAATGGCATCGATGTGAAATTCATCGATCCAGTAAAGCGCACTGCCGATCAGGTAGTTGACGACTTCGCGCCTGCCGAAATTAAAGATCAACGTGCCCCAATCCGCGTGCTCGCCTTTGCGCGGATCTTCGTGCTCATAAAGCGCCGTGCCGTCAAACTGCCGCAAGCCATGCTCGTCCTTCGGAAAGTGCGCCGGCACCCAGTCGACGATGACGGCGATACCGGTCGCATGGCAGCGGTCGACGAGGTAGCGGAAGTCGTCCGGCTCGCCGAAGCGTTGCGTTGGCGCAAACATGCCGATCGGCTGATAGCCCCAGGAACCGTCAAAAGGATGTTCGGCGACGGGCAGCAATTCGATGTGCGTGAAGCCCATAGCAGACACGTAATTGACCAGCTCGTCCGCCAGCTCGCGGAAATTCAGGTAGCGATGTCCGTCGTCCGCTTTGCGGCGCCAGGACCCGAGGTGCACTTCATAGATGCTCAGCGGCCGGTCCAGGTCTGGCACCATGCTGCGCTGTGCGGTCCATGTGCCGTCCTGCCAGCTGTAGCTGCTGTGGTAGACAATGCTCGCATTGCCGGGCGGCGATTCGTGAAACCGCGCAAACGGGTCCGTCTTGAACGGCAGCAGGTTACCCTCGCGGTCGAGCAACTCGTATTTGTAGCGCGCGCCGGCGGCGACGCCGGGAATGAATATCTCCCAGATGCCGTTGGCCGGGTGTAAGCGCATGACGTGCCGGCGCCCGTCCCAGTCGTTGAAGTCGCCGATGACGCTGACGCGCGACGCGTTCGGCGCCCACACCGCAAACCGCGTCCCGCTGACGCCGTCGATATCCCGAAGCTGCGAACCGAGCTTGTTGTATATCTGGCGGTCCGAGCCTTCGCCGAGCAGATACAGATCGAGGTCACCGAGGGTCGTCGGCAACCGGTAACAGTCCTCGACCTCAGAAACGTCACCATTGTGCGTGGTGATACGGAGCCTGTAGCGCCGCTTGCGTGGCGGCATGACGGCCGCGAACAGGCCGTCCGGATGCACGCGTTCCATGACGGCCAGCAGCTTGCCACTGCCATCGACCAGGTCGACGTTCTGCGCTTGCGGCTGCAGCGTGCGCACGACGCGCAGATTGCCGACCCGGTGCAAACCCAGCACGGAGAACGGGTCGTAGTAGCGACCCTGAACCAGCGCCGCATAGGTCGCGCTCTGATCACTCATGTGGGCATTACGATTCATAGAGCAACTCTGCCGTCTGCCGCGCGGAGCGTTCCCAGTCGAAGCGTTCGGACGCGGCGTTAATGCACAGCGTTTGCCAAACGTCGTGCGAATGGGATTTCAGCGCCAGCGCTCGGCTGACAGCGGCCACAAATTCGTGCGCCTGTTGTGCAGGATTTTCTCCGCCGAAAACGAATCCTGTCTTGCCGTCTTTGACCGTGTCGCAAAGGCCGCCGACACCGTGCACTACACACGGCTGCGCGGCGCGCATGGCGAGCATCTGGCTGATGCCGCAGGGCTCGAAGCTCGATGGCATCAGGAACAGGTCGCCGGCACGATACAGCGGCTCCGACAGTCGTTCCGCGTAACCGCGCAGGAAGAGTATCCGATTACTGCGCCCGGCGATATCCAGTATGCGCCGCTCGAAGCGAGATTCGCCGCTGCCAAGCAGAATCAGCACGCCGCTGCTGGCTAGGCGGTCGGCAATATGCTCGAGAGCGGTACGGCCGTCGGCGAGTTCCTCGAGAAACAGGCTGACTTTCTGCTGCACGAGCCGCCCGATACTGAGCAGAACGTGCTGCGGGCGTCGCTTCGGCATTGCCTCGAGTCGCGTCATCGCGAGTTGATGAGCCTTGTCGTCGGGCGCCCTCTCGAGCCACGCTTTGACCTGCTCCGCCGCCAGCGCCAAAACTCGCTGCCAGCCGGGGCGCCGCCCACCGTGACCGCTGTACTCGCAGCCATTGAGGATGCCGACCAGCCGCTTCGCTCTTGCCGCATTCTCGAGCTGTACTTCGAGCCCTTCACCGCCATAAAAGCCACGTGCCGGGTCGCTCGACCGGCGGATCTCTTCCGCATACGTCGGCGATACCGTGCTGATCTTGTCCGCTGTGCGAATCGCCAGCGCCATCGGGTTAACGCAATCGGCAACGTGCGGATCGCGCAAGAGCGCGATGTCATAGTCCAGTTCAGGGAACCATGCTTCGAGCGATGACTCGTCGCCCTTGAGTGGTCGTGTCCCCTGGTAGGCGAGGTTGTGAATCGTGAATACCGTGCGCACGTTCTGCAGGCGCTTGTACCTGGGATCGAAATTCCGCAACAGGCAATAAAAGGCGGCGTGCCAGTCGTGCAAGTGCACGACATCGGGTCGATCACCGAGCCGCCTGACCCACTCTGCTGCTGCCACGCCGAGGAGCGCGAATTTACCGGCATCGGTAGCAAACGGCCCCTCAGACTCCAGTTCCGCATACACCTGCCCCGGACCGAGGGGAGAAAACAGGTCGTGCTCGAACACAATATTGTGCACTCCCGTATCGCCCCCGGGCACCTCGTAGACGTCGACGGTGTGCCGCTTGCCGCCAAACGCAACATCGATCGCACGCAGCTGCCTGGCACCGGCTGTCTTTGCCAGCACGCCGTACGATGGTGTCAGCACGGTCGCAGACCAGCCGCGCCGAACGAGAGCGGCAGGCAGGTCACGGACCACGTCGCCGACACCGCCGACTTTGCCGCCGGTCAGCGCACCGTTCTCGGCCGCGACAAAAATGACGTGTTTGGTACCGATAAAGCCCGGCCTGCGCTAACGCGTGAAATGCAGTTGTTGCCCCAGCATATCGGGCGTTACCAGGGTGAGGCCGCTATCGGTGACACGGAAGCCGCGTGCCTTGTCGGCTTCATGGTCCTCGCCGATAATCGTCCCCGACGGAATCATGGCACCGCGGTCGATGATGGCGCGCCGAATACGACAATTTTCGCCGACATCCACATAGGGGAGCAGGACAGACTCCTTGACCGAGCTGTACGAGTGCACAAAGACGCGTGAAAACAGCAGCGAATTGTCGACGTGGGCACCGGAGACGATGCAGCCGGCCGATACCATCGACTGGATCGCCTCACCGCGGCGGCCGTCCTGGTCGAAAACGAATTTGGCCGGCGGTGCCTGTATCTGGTGCGTGAACACGGGCCAGGCCTGGTCGTAGAGATTCAGCTGCGGCGAGATCGAGACCATTTCCATGTTCGCCTCCCAATAGGCCTGCAGCGTGCCGACATCGCGCCAGTAAGCCTGTTCGCCCGTGACCGGATCGCGGAACGGGTACGCATAAATGCGATAGTCCTTGATGATCCCCGGTATGACGTTGCGGCCGAAGTCGTGCTGCGTGCCGGGCGTATCGGCATCTTTGATGCATTGCTCGTAGAGGAACTCGGTGTTGAAAACGTAATTGCCCATGGAGGCCAGGCACAGGTCAGGCTTGCCCGGAATCGGGTTCGGATTTTCGGGTTTTTCATCGAAGCCTATGACGCGTCCCGTTTTATCGACCGTCATCACGCCGAAGGCGCCCGCGGCCTCTGCCAGGGGTACTTCAATGCAGCAGACGGTCATATCGGCGCCGGTCTCCGCATGCGTTGCCAGAAACGGTCCGTAATCCATTTTGTAAATGTGGTCACCCGACAGGATCAGCACGAAGCGCGGTGAGTGCGTGCGTATGATGTCGAGGTTCTGGTACACGGCATCCGCCGTACCGCGATACCACTCACCGCCCACGCGCTGCGAGGCGGGCAGGATGTCGCAGAACTCGCGGCTGCCCGCACCCGCCTGGACCCACGACCAGCCGCTCACGAGGTGCCGAATCAGGGAGTGCGCCTTGTACTGCGTCAACACGCCCATGCGGCGTATGCCCGAATTGATGCAGTTGGACAACGGAAAGTCGATGATGCGGTACTTGCCGCCGAAGTACAGCGCCGGCTTGGCGCGCCAGGTGGTCAGCTCGCGCAGACGGGAACCCTGGCCGCCCGCGAGAATAAGTGCGAGCGTCTCGCGCGTGAGGCGACTGACAAAACGCGCATACTCTTTTTGGGGGTTCTCGGGCATCGTGGGCTTCTCCGGCACCATTCCATGACGGCTCTAGTCTGCCAGAGTTAGCACAGATTAAGGGAATTTATGCCTCGAGATTGACGGCCGTCTCAATTGCGAAGTCCGCGGCCGGACTCCAGCACCAGGCTCGCGACGTGTTCGCAGAATGCGGGGTCAAGCTGGTCCCCGGTCACGCGCCAGCGCCAGTTGCTCCGCGACGTGCCGGGGATGTTGATGCGGGCCTCCGACCCGAGCCCGAGAAAATCCTGCAGGGGAGCCATCGCGAGCCTGGCGCTGGTCGCAAAGGCTGCCTTGACCAGGTCGGTATGGATAGTCTCCGGCGTGCCGTTGGTCAGCTCCAGTACCGCCTCTTGCGTCGCCTTGATCTCCTGCGGTGAACGAATGTCATCCGGGCTGCCGTTGAACCAGCCGACAGTAGTGTCGTTGTCATGTGTGCCGGTATAGCAGACACAGTTTTCCGGGACTTCATCGAGATCGAAGTCTTCACTGGCGGTGTCAAACTGCAGTACGACCATGCCCGGAATGCTGTGCCGGTTCCGCAGCGCCTCGACTTCCGGTGTAATGACGCCCAGATCTTCCGCAACGATCGGCAGCGGGCCGAGCGCTTTTTCCAGCGCATCGAAAATGGTGTCGCCCGGCCCGGGGAGCCATTCGCCGACGCGCGCGGTAGCGGCTTGCGCTGGCACCGACCAGTAGGCTTCAAAACCGCGAAAGTGATCGATACGCACAATGTCGGTCAGATCGGCCGCGGCTCGCAGGCGCTCGACCCACCAGCGAAAGTGATTGGCCGCATGCTTATCCCACGCGTACAGGGGATTTCCCCACAGTTGGCCGTCTTCGCTGAAATAATCCGGCGGCACGCCCGCGACGTAAGCCGGCCGTCCATCTTCGTTGAGTTGCAGAATTTCGCGATTGGCCCATGCATCTGCGCTGTCGAGCGCGATATAGATCGGCATGTCGCCGAACAGACGAACGTTATTGCCGTTCGCATAGTCCCTTAGACTGCGCCACTGATACTGGAACAGGAACTGGATGACCTTGATGGCTTCGATTTGCTTACCAGCGGCCGACTCGAATTTGCGTAGCTCTGCAGCATCGCGGTGCACGAAATGCGATTCCCATTCGGGCCAGGGTCGCTCGCCATGCACTGTCTTGAGGATGCGAAACAGAGCATAGTCATGCAGCCACCTCGCGTTGTTGAGTTCGAGAAAATCGTCGTACGCAGCTTTTAGCGAACTGGAAACCGTGGTTGCAAACCGGCTGGCGGCGATATTGAGCAGCGCGGACTTGTGCGGAATCAGGGCGCCGTAGTCGACGGCCTTTTCAGGCAAATCCTCCAAAGTGCGCACGTCGTCGCTGGACAGCAAGCCGAGTTCCAGCAATCCGGCAACATCGATCAAGAGTTCATTGCCGGCAAACGTGGACAGTGGTTGGTAGGGCGAATCGCCGTAGGCGGTCGGACCGGTTGGCAGAAACTGCCAGACACCCAGCTGCATTTTGCGCATCGTATCGATAAAGCGCAGCGCCTGCGCACCGATCTCGCCAATGCCGTAGCGACCGGGCAGGGACGTCATGTGCAGACTCACGCCGGCCGTCCGGGTTGCAGGCCATGCCTGCAGCTGTTGCATCTTTGCTGCGCGAACCGTTACTGGCATTGGACTGTGCCGTATTGATGCCCTGGGGTGGTTATGAACTGTTGCGAGTAACTCGTCCGGGTTTATGCAACTTTCCGAACCGTTTGTGTGCTTGCCGTCGAGCGGACTTTAGCAGGGCGCTCAGCGGCCGCAAATAGCGACTGCCTCCTCAATGTATCAATACTTTTGGGGTTGGCGATGATCAGCCACTGCGCTGGCGATGGTGTCTGGAATAGCCTGCGGCTTCCATGGCCAGTTGCGCAGACTCTTTCTTATCTATTCGAAACTGACGAGTCTCGTACGCAGCTGCTCGAGCAACGTTGCAACGAGCGCAGCGTTATCCGGCCCCATCCGCAGCATCAGTTTTTGCCCGCTTGAGAGGGCTTCAAGACCCGGATCCGCATACTGATACAGCACGTGCGGTCGTATTAGCCGGACGGGCTGTTCCGGTTGCGGTGTGTCCAGCAAGTGATCGACAACTTCGACGACGCGATCATTGAAGTGACCGTCCGGATAGCCGAGATTGACATAGGCTTCCTGGAGGAGTGGGTAGAAACGTCGATAGGTAGCCACGGCGTCATCGATATCTGCGTTCGTGGCCATCCCGATCAGCGCTTCGTAGCGTGCGTAATTTGCCGGGTCGATCGTGTAGTACTCGTTACCAAGGGGCTCTGCGACGAAGGAACCGGGCACGCCCGTCAGCGGACGGATCCGCTCTGCGACATGGCTGCGCGGCAGGTTGTCCACGGTCGTAACGAACTTCTCGATCAGTCCGGACGCGACGAGAGCATTGTCAATGTCACGGCCAAGCAGATCGGTCAACGCAAGCGCAAAGTAGCTGTCACTATCGTCGAGGGGTGGCAGCGGCACGAGATCGGGTGCATCGGCCGGTCGCGGTTGCAGCGCGGGGACCGGGTAACGCGGCGTGTCTGGCACCGCTGCCGGCGGCGTTTCCTGAGGTGGCTGTGCGTCGGGTGTGTCGATTCCGGATGACCAGAAGTACCAGCTGCCGGCGACCAGGATCACAAGAGCGGTTAGTGCGACGAGCCAGCTTGAATTTCTTTTGTCCATGATCGGTAACCGGCATCTTATCCTAACAGCAGCGTGTGGGCGCCAGGCCCGGACGAAGTTGAGCGGTAGTTCAGGGCGCGACGATCCACTCGGCATCTGCGAACTCGCCGATGACGCGTACGTCCACAAACTCGGCCTGCTCGGCAATGATTTTCTGTACCTCAGCCGATGGTGATGCCTCCATGGCATCGCGTGCGAGTTTCGATTCCCAGCTCGCTATGGCGAGCAGCCTGTCCGGATCGCCGATTTTGCGATGCAGGCGGGTGCCGCGCGCGCCGGGCGCCTGCTGGATGATCTTGCTCGCGCGAACCCAGGCGTCAGCGTAGGCCTCAGCCATATGCCCGGGTCTTAGGTGGACTTCGAAAACAAATATCAACGGCCTGCTCCTGTTGGCTGGCGAACTCGCGACACCAGCGATTGAACCGACATGCCGAGCCGAGCGCGGCCATGGGGCACGACAAGCGCGCTTCGCTTAGTCCCGCCCGGCAGTTCGCGGCGTTGCGTCAACAACACGGCAATTAGGTTACGGCGCGCTCCTGCAGTGCGCTTTTCGCGTTCTTGAGCTTCGCGACAGCGGGATCGCCGAGAGACAGCGCCAGTGCCACCTGCAGCGCATCGAGCATCGCCAGCTGCGCCAGGCGCGAACTCATTGGCGTGTATACGTTGGAATCTTCGGGGGTCAGGTAGGGAAACACGATGTCCGCGGCCCCGGCGAGAGTCGTCTGCGGGTCGGTCAGAGCGATGACGGTTGCGCCGCCGTTCTGCGCGAGTTCGGCAGCACGGGCCAACACGGGCCAGCGGCCGGACTGCGAGACGATGATCAACACATCGGCGGGATCGACGATCGCCGCGAACTGCAGAATCATCGGCGTGTCGGTCAGCGCCGTGCAGGGAATGCCCAGGCGAAAAAACTTCTGCCGCGCATCGCGAGCAACCTGGCCGGATGCGCCTAGGCCGATGAATGCCAGCTGCCGCGCGGTCGATAGCGCGGTGACCGCCGCATCGATCGGCATCCCGGACAGCTGCGCACGCACATCCATCAACGACTGGATCGAGGCGTCCATGACCTTGGCAATCGCATCTGCCGCGGAATCATCGGCGCTGACGTCGCGGTGCACGTAACCGGCCGGCTGGCTCAGAGCCTCGGTCAGGCGAATGGCGAGCTCGCGAAAGCCGCCGAGACCAACGTGCCGGCAGAAGCGAATGACGGTCGGCTGGCTGGTGCCGCAGGCACGCGCAACGGCAGCCAGGTTGGCGGCCGCCGCCTGCCGCGGATGGCCGAGTACCCAGCGGCCGACGCGCTGCTCAGCCGGACTCAGGTCCGCCAGGCGCTGTTCGATCGCGGTCAGCATGTAGCAAAATTACAGAATAACCCTGCAATTTTCCACCGATACTTGCATTTTCCTGCCAAATTCGTAGTAAAATTTCAGAAATTTCCGGATATCCACGATGGCTAAACTCATTCCGGTCGACGTTTTCGACCTGATAATCTTTGGCGGCACCGGCGATCTCGCCATGCGCAAGCTGCTGCCCGCGCTCTACCATCGCGACCGTGACGGTCAGGTGACCGGCGACAGCCGCATCATTGCGGCAAGTCGCGGCAAGCATTCGCGCAAGCAGTATCTCGGCCTCGTCGAACAGGCGCTCAGGGACAACCTGGCGAGCGGCGAATTCGACGCAGGGTTCTGGATTACGTTCAGCAAGCGCATCCAGTACGTACAGGCCGATGCGCAGGCACCCGACGAGTGGTCTGCGCTCGGCAAGCTGCTGGACGGTAGCGAGGATCGGACGCGCGTCTATTACCTCGCGACGGCCCCGAGCCTGTTCGGTCCGATCGCCCGTGGGCTAAAGAAAAACGGTCTGGTCACTGACAAGAGTCGCATCGTGCTCGAGAAGCCGCTGGGCCGTGACTTCGACTCTGCCTGTGCGATCAACAGCGACGTGGGACAGTGCTTCGCCGAGAACCAGATCTACCGCATCGATCACTACCTCGGTAAAGAAACCGTGCAGAACCTGCTGGCGCTCAGATTCGGCAATTCGCTGTTCGAGCCGTTATGGCGTCGCGGCGCCATTGATCATGTGCAAATTACCGTCGCCGAAGACCTCGGCGTCGGTGGCAGGGTCGAATTCTACGACCGCATCGGCGCGTTACGCGACATGGTGCAGAATCATTTGCTGCAACTCGTGTGCCTGACCGCGATGGAGGCGCCATCAAGCCTGGACCACGACGCGGTGCGCGACGAAAAGATCAAAGTGCTCAGGGCGCTCAGGCCGATTGCGGGCGAAGACGTGCGCAGCACGACCGTGCGTGGCCAGTATGCCGCCGGCGCGATCAACGGCGAGCCCGTCGTCGGTTATGGAGAAGAACTCGACGGGCAGACAAGCAGCACCGAGACTTTCGTTACACTCAAAGTCGAGATCGACAACTGGCGCTGGTCGGGCGTGCCGTTCTACCTGCGCACGGGCAAGCGACTCAAGGAAAAACACTCGGAGATCGTGATCCAGTTCCAGGACGTGCCGCATTCGATTTTTCCCGCACAGACCTACGATTTATCGCCGAACCGCCTGACGATCCGTCTGCAACCCGATGAAGGCGTCAAGCTGTCGGTCATGGCCAAGGAGCCGGGCCCCGGCGGCTTCGACCTGCGCCAGGTGTCGCTGGATCTGAGTTTCGGCGAGACCTTTGGCATTCGTTATCCCGATGCCTACGAGCGACTGCTCATGGAAGTGCTGCGTGGCAACCCGGCACTGTTCATGCGCCGCGACGAAGTGGAGTCCGCCTGGCGCTGGATCGATACGATCATTGCCGGCTGGGAAGAGACCAAGCACAAAGTCGATTCCTACGTTGCCGGTTCCTGGGGACCGACGGCTTCCTCGCTGCTCCTGGACCGCGACGGTCGTGCCTGGCATCCCGACAGCTGAGAAGATCATGGAACAGTTTTTCGACACTCGAGAAGCAGCATCCATCGCCGCGGCAGGGCGCATCCACGCGGCGCTGGTCAACAGACTGGACAAGCAGGACGAGGCCTCTATCGTCGTCACCGGCGGGACATCACCGCAGCTCTGCTACGCCGAATTGGCCCGATCGGATGCCGACTGGGAGCACGTGCATGTGCTGTTGAGCGATGAACGCTGGGTGCCCGCCGATGACGAAGACAGCAACGAAAAACTCGTGCGCGATAACCTGCTGGTCGATAAGGCGGCAGTGGCTCGGCTGCTGCCGATGTACAGCCCCGGTGAAGATGTGAGGTCACGCTGCGAGTCTCTCGAAGAGACAATCCTCACGCTGCCGTTTCCGTTTGCGTGTTCATTACTCGGCATGGGTGCCGACGGACACTTTGCGTCGTTGTTTCCTGATGCCGCCAATCTGGAGGAGGGGCTGGACCCGGATAGCAGCCAGCTGTTCATTGCCGTGGACACCGCAGCAAGTCCGCATGCGCGTATCAGCCTGACGCTGGCCGCGCTGTCGCGCAGTGACGAGATTGTGCTGCTGTTCTTCGGCGATGAGAAACGCGACATTTACGAGCGCGCCAAGCAGGACAGGAACGGCTTCCCCGTGTCGCGACTGCTGTGGCAAAAGCGTGCACCCGTGCTGGTGTACTGGGCTCCCTAGAGACTGATCATGAATGCAACCATCGATCGCGTCACTGAGCGCATTCAGCGACGCAGCGAGGCGACTCGCAACGCCTACCTTGAACGTATCCGTCGTGCCGCCAGCGACGGTCCGTCGCGTGACGGGTTGTCCTGCAGCAATTACGCGCACGGCATCGCCGCGTTGGGCGAGACGGAGAAACGCGCGCTAACGGGCGCGACGACGCCGAATATCGGCATCGTCTCAGCGTACAACGACATGCTGAGTGCACACCAGCCATTCGAGTCTTTCCCTGCGCTGATCAAGAAGACGGCCGCGGCCGAGGGAGCGATTGCGCAGTTCGCCGGCGGCG
>Ga0224512_10001680_pt1 | contig 20966 bp, 17 predicted proteins | sample SF_May12_sed_USG_4_FD_169103 | JGI IMG/M metagenome (GOLD analysis project Ga0224512, IMG submission 169103) | Sediment microbial communities from San Francisco Bay, California, United States - SF_May12_sed_USGS_13 | ecosystem: Environmental > Aquatic > Marine > Sediment | place: USA... | reverse complement strand
TCAAGGATCAACTCGCGAGGAAACAGTCACGGCACCCAAGCGGATTCACGGCATCGAGATACCCCCGGAGACGAGTTCCCCTCAAAGGTTTTCGATCTCCACTGGTTCGATCTCGTCGGCCGGGGTGAAGCCGAACACCTGGCCGTAGAAGTACAGCTCGCCCTCCAGCGCGCGCTTGATATTCTCCGCCTTGCGAAAGCCGTGCCCTTCACCTGCGAACGGCACGTAGGCGACCGGGATGCCCTTTTCGCGCAACGCGGCCACCATTGCTTCGGCCTGGTTCGGCGGCACTACCTTGTCGTCGAGCCCCTGGAAGAAGATTACCGGGCAGTTTAGTCCGCTGATATGGTTGATCGGCGAGCGGTCGCGCCACAAAGCCTCCGCCTCAGGGAGCGGGCCGACGAGGCGATCGAGATAGCGGCTCTCGAATTTGTGGGTGTCGTGCGCCAGCGCCATCAGGTCGCCGACCCCGTAATGGCTGGCGCCGGCCCGGAAGACGTCGCGGAACGCCAGCGCGGCCAGCGTCGTATAACCGCCGGCGCTGCCTCCAGTGATGATAAAGCGGTCCGGATCGACCAGACACATGTCCGCAAGCCACTTTGCGCCGGCGACGCAATCCTCGACGTCGGCGATACCCCACTGCCCGTCCAGCTTGCGGCGGTATGCGGTGCCGAATCCGCTAGAGCCCCGGTAGTTGACGTCGAGCACCGCAAATCCGCGGCTGGTCCAATACTGGATCTTGAGATTTAGGCCGAGCCGCGCCTGTGACGTCGGCCCGCCGTGGATCTTGACGATCAGCGGCGGCAGCTCGCCGTCCGCCGCGCGGAAATCCCGGTTCGCCGGCATATAGCGGAACGCGAAGGCCATGCTGCCGTCGGCGGCCGGGAAGCCGGTACATGTTCCTTTCGAGACGAATTCGGGGTCAATTGGGAAATCAGCCGACGCGCGGATGATTTCATGCCGGCGCGAGGCGAGGTCAAGGAGCACCACCGCCGCCGGCTCGGCGTGGCCGGTGCCGACGAAGGCAGCGCGTCCGCCGGCGACGCGAAGGTGGTCGAAATCCGCGAACGGCAGATCGAACGGCCGCTGGCTGCCGGATGCCATATCCAGTCTCGACAGGCCCCATTGCCCCTCGACTGCCGCCATAAAGACGATCGTGCTTTTGTCGGCGAAGCCATAGGTCGTCATGCCGAACTGCCAGAGCGGCCGGCCGGCCTCGGCAATGTCGCTTGGCGGGCCGACGGCGACCGCTTCGTTGCCGGTCCACCGGTAAAGTTGCCACCAGCCGGTATGGTCGGAGACGAAATGCAGCACACCGTCGGGCGACCACTCGGGCTGGAAGATCGCTTCGTCCGGGCCGCCGGCAACGCGTTTCGCGTTCGCCAGCGCGCCGTCGTCCGCCATCTCGGCGATCCACAACTCGGTACCGTCCCACGGCATGTTGGGATGGTCCCAGCAAATCCAGGCAAGCTGGCGCCCGTCCGGCGAGAGCCGCGGACAAGCATAAAAATCGCGGCCGCGATGGACCGGCGTGACGCCGCCATCGAAGGCGACCGCGACCAGCAGGTTTTCCGACTCCCCGTCTCTGCCGTGATCCTCGCAGACACAGACCAGCCGCCGGCGCGCCGCATCGACCGCAAAATCCGCATGGCGCGTCGCACCGTCCGGCGTCAGCGGGCGCGGTTCGGCGCCGGGTTCGGCCATCCACACGCGCTGGTCGGCATCGCTGCAGAACCACACCGTCCCGTCGCGCACCGCAAAGGCGCCGCCGCCGTATTCGTGGACGCGGCTGCGGGCGCTGAACGTCTGCGGGATGACCTCGGCGACCGAGCCGTCCGCGGCCCGGCGCACGAGCGCGGTACGCCCGCCCTCCGCGGGCCGCTGCTCCGCCCAGTAGACGTCGCCGCCATCGAGCGCGAGGCCCGCAAATCCGATGCTGCCGCCGGTGATGAGGTCAGCGGTAATCGGCGATTTCCAAGTGCCGTAGGGCGCGACATGCGTTGTTTTCACGGGGTCTTTCGCTCCTGTCCCGGGTGTGGCCAGCGCGGCGCCGACCATATCACATTTGCGTATGCAATCCGCTCCAGGCGTTGACCATTTTGGCGCCGGGTGGAATGCTGACCGCGCAGAACGAACCGGAAAGGAAGGCCTCATGCCTGCCAGATGTCTCTTCGCGTGTCTTGCCGCCGCCCTCATCGTCGCGGCATCGGCCGTTCCCGCCGGCGCCGCCCCGCAGATCCTGGCCCTTCTTGCGACCGACGGAGCAGTCCCGCTCGCCTGCAGTGACGGCACGTGCACAGCCGAATTCAGCGGCTTCTGCCTGCAGCGCAAGAGGCCCGACCCGGCGCCGGGCACGCAGTACCGCGCCGCCGGCGGCGAGATGACGCTGGTCGTCACCGACGCCTCGGGCGACGTTCGGCACATGCCCGCTGGCGAGCACCTGTCGATCGAAACCAGGCGCAGCTACACCGCCGTCAGCATCGCCGTTGCCGAGGCGCTACTGGACGAGTGGAAGGCGGTTTCGCTGGCGCTGGAGGTAGGCGAGCGGGTGGCGCTGGTGCCGGTGCCGGCGGCTGCGGATCTGGATCCGCAAACGGCGGCGGACATCGCGCTGGCGCTGGGGCCGCAACGCGCGCTCGGCGACCGTATCCTCGAGAGTACCCCGGTCGAAACAGGCGCGGTTACGCTCACCAACCGGATGATCGGGGCACTGCCCCCGGGACGTACGGATGCGCGGACCCGCGAGAGCCTCTGGAGCCGGGCGGTGGAGCCGTCCGCGGCAGCCTTCCTGCCGGACAGCGTCGAACGCGCATCATCGGTCTACCGCCGCTGCCTTGCCAAGGTCGAGGCGGGCCGCTTCTACAGTCTCCGTGATTGCCTAGAGATCGGCCACGACGCGCTGATGATCGAGCTGAACGTGAAATACTGGAAAGCCGGCCCCGAAGGCTGATCCGGGGCCGGTTGTTTCCGGGGGCGGGACGGAAAAATCAGCGGCGACGCAGCTTGCCGGCCATGCGGCCGAGACTCTCGCCGAGATGGTAGGCGCCCTGAACCACCTCGAATATCGCTGAAGAAAGGAATTCGGCGGGAACGGTGGCAACCGCCCCGATCGGGCCGACTGTGTAGTCAACGTGCTGGCGTTTTCTGTCGGTCATCGCGCTGACCTCCTGTAACAAGAATGCATTAACGAATTCGTGGTTTATTCAATCAATACTTTTTTTATATGCGCAAACAGCATCCGCTTGTAGCGGTAATCTTGCAGTGCAGCAAAGCGTTCCCCGCATGGCTTTGGCCGGGCGGGTAGCATGCCGGGAAACGGGTCGGAAAGCGAACGGGCTGGTATGAAAGGCAAGCGTCTTGTCGGCGCCGTGGGCGGAGCGGGGATTCTCTTTGGCCTCGGCTTGCTCGTCTATGTTATTTCGGGGCTTATCGCGGGCCAGCCGGACCGCCCTGTGTTTAGCTCGGAATGGGTATTGTGCGACGAGGGCGATATGTGCGTAGCCGTCGCAGCCCCCTGTGGCGAGTGGCAACCGGTCAACAGGGCCCACGAAGAGGCCGCCGCCGCCTATTACGGCCATCTGATCACTGTCGTCGAGGAGGCCGAAATGATGTGCATGAGCACCAACCTGAGCATGCGGAAGCCCGCGGCATACTGCCGTTCCGGGGTCTGTGAACCGGCGAGGTGACGGGCCGCCCCGATGCCCCGGAACCTTCTCGCCTTTCTTCTCTCGTTCCTCGTCTATCTGATCCCCGTCGTGCAAGCGCACGGCGGAACGCTGTTGGGGCTCGCCGTCTGGGCCGAGTTCTTCGAAATACGCAGCGGGCGGGAGCCGCTGTGGCTCGCGCTGGACGCCGGGCTCGCGCTTGCGCTGCAGGCTGCCGGCTTTATCGCATTCCGCTGGATTCTAGGCGGCCGCGGGATTCGCTGGCTGGTCATGATCGCCGTCGTCCCGGCCCTGGTATTGGGATTCAACCTGGCTTATATGGCCGCCATCCCGGTACTGTGTCTGATCGAGCGGGATACGGCACCGGAAACCGGCGACTGGCCGGTCGCCTGCTCCGTGCCGGGCGCCTCCATGGTCGGCCTGCACACCGGCGTGACGCTGGCACTGGAGCGCGCCCGCGAGGTTTGGGTGTGGTCGGGCGAAATGGGGCAGTACGGGATTCTTTCCATGCCGGATTGCGCCGTAACGCCGCGCAAACTGCCGATTCCGGGTCTGCGCAGTGCCATCCGGTTCGCCACGGCGGGCGGCGTGCTTTATTACAGTCTAGACCGCGACCGCGACGGCGTGTGGGAGCACTGGTATCTCGACAACAACCTGCCGGCGCCCGTGGCGCTGGAAGCGCCGACCTCTATGAAATACTGGCGGCCGGTGACGGACACGCGCGGAGGAGCCATCGCCTGGCTGGAATCGGACCGTGACGACAGGAAAAGAATCCTTGGTCGTTTCATCAGTTACCGGCGACCCGTCAACTCGCAAGAGGTGCGCATACCGCTTCACCTCGACAAAAATACCAGCGTGGAACTGCTCGATTTCGATCTCGACGCGGGTCGCTTTGTCCTGCTCCGCAACAACCGGGAAATCGATGTTGTCGGATTGGACGGCGGTTCGGCGGGAGAGCCGATCAACACCGAGGGGCGCGACGGGGCCTACGATCACTTCCGCCTGCCGGACGGCGGCTGGGTCGCGTGGGACGGTTACCGGGACGATGGACGGTATCGCATCGGCTGGTCGCTGCCGGCCGGCGCCGGTCTGTACGAGATCCCCAAGGGACGGGGAATCACAGCGGTTTCGGCATCGCCGGACGGCCGGTATATCGCGGTCAGCGTGTCAAAGAATATCTCCATCGGGTCCGTGCGCGATGCGGTATTCGCGCTTCGCACGGCCGACGGGGCCGAAGTCTGGCGGCGGTACTTCCCCACTTACGCGCGAAGCCATGTCGCGTTCCTCGGTTCGGGCCATCTTGCCGTGACCTTCCGCGGCGACGGCGCGCCACGTGTCGACGTCCTCGAGGTCCCGGCGCGCTGACCCGCATCCGGGCCGGCAGCGAGGCGCAAATCCATTGAATTACCGAAAATAAAGATAGTATTTTAGGTGAAATATAATTGATTTCATTACCGATTTATGAAATTAAATGGTAAATAATGTATTAAGCAGCGATATGGGCCAAATTGCCCGCATGCTTCGAACGGTTTGAGGATTAATTTCATGGATCACCCGAACCAAACGAGGCTGAATACAGAAATACTGGACAAGGTTGCCATGCAGGACTTGACGGCGAGAGACTCATTGGCGGAAGGTCGCCGGGCGCTCAGGAAGCGCGATTTCGCCGGTGCGGCTCTCGCGTTTGGCCGCGGCACCGCGAAAGAACCCGATAATCCTGTCTATCTGCACGGCGCGGCCGTCGCCGCGCGCCGCCTTGGCGATTTCGGCAGCGCGGAATTCCTTTATCGCGCCGCCGTCGCGGCTGCGGAACAGCGGCCGGGTCGCGACGGGACCAATCCGACGGTGATCGCCATGCGCCTCATCGATCTTTACCGCAGCCAGGGCCGTTACACGGAGGCCGAAAAGCTCTGTTTCCGGGTCCTCGCCTCGAAGCGCGCAGGTCGGTCGAGGATCGCGCGCAGCAGAATTCACGTCTGCCTTGCCGATTTGTACCGGCGACAAGGTCGGTTTGCCGCCGCCGCGAGGGCATACCGGGCCGCGATCGCACACCGCCGGCAGATATTTGGCGACCGGCACCCCAAGACTGCCCAGATTCTGCCGCAACTCGCCGACATGTGCCGCCGGCTTGGCCGGCATGGCGAAGCGGACTATCTGTCGCGGCAGGCGAATGCCGTTTTCAATGCTTTGGAACATCTCAGAGCTGTGGGCCACGCCTGAGGCCCACCGCCAAAAAACAATAACAGGCAGCAATCTCTCCTTTTAAGAGTCCCGCCGGTTCGTATGGCCGGCGGGACTTTTATGTCGCGACGAGGCTGGACGCCGGCACGGCGGCCTCCCTATGGTGCCGCAGCAGCGATTCGGCAGGCGGTGGATTCCCCGACATGAAACCATTCGATATCGTCCTCGGCGTGATCGTCGCTGTAACCTGGGGCCTGGGGTTGACGCTGGCCAAGGCTGCGCTCGGTGAGTTCCCGCCGATCCTGCTGACCGCGTTCCGGTTTTCGGTAACCGCGCTAGCGCTGGTCTGGTTCGTCAAGCCGCCGCTCGGGCAGATGCGCCGTATCCTGGTCATCTCATTCGTTATCAGCACCGTGCAATACAGCCTTACCTTCACGGGGCTCGCCGGGGTCGATGCCTCCACTGCCGCCATCGTGATCCAGCTCGAGGTTCCCTTCGCCGCACTGCTTGCGGCCGTGTTCCTGGGCGACCGGATCGGGCTGTGGCGAATCGGCGGGATGCTGCTGGCCTTCGCGGGCGTCGCATTGATCGCGGGGCAGCCGCAGATGCAGGATGAACTGCTGCCGCTGCTCCTGGTCCTGGCCGGAGCATTCGTCTGGGCGGTCGGAAACATCCTCGTCAAGACGCTCGACGGGGCGGTCGACGGATTCCGGCTGATCGCGTGGCTGGCAGTGTTCTCGGCGCCGCAACTGTTCATCGCCTCATTCCTGCTGGAGGACGGCCAGGCAGCGGCGATCGCCGGCGCCGGCTGGCTGACATGGGGCGTGATCCTGTATCTCGGCCTGGTGATGACAGCGTTCGGCTACGGGCTGTGGTTCCATCTGCTCAACCGCCACCCGGTCAGCCATGTCATGCCGTTCCTGCTGTTGCTGCCGGTGACCGCGATGATCAGCGCCGTGCTGCTGCTGGATGAAATCGTAACGTTGGTGACGGTTGCCGGCGCGGCGCTCGTGCTGACCGGTGTCGGCACCATCATGTACCGTCAGGCGCGCCGGGCCGGTGTCCCCGCGCCGGCGGCGCCCGAAGGCGTGCCGCCGGACTGAGCGGCATTGCGGGGTGCGGGGTCGAATCACCATGTATCGTCGATGAACGATTTCCTCCTGGGCAATGCGGACACGATCCGGCTGGCGTTTTTCGTCGGGGTGTTCGCGGTCATGGCGCTCTGGGAAGCGCTCGCCCCGCGCCGCCGGCGCGCGTTCGGGCGGCTTCGGCGTTGGCCCAGCAACATCGGCATCGTGGTGCTGAATACGCTCACCCTGAAGATCGCGCTGCCGGTTGCGGCGGTCGAATTCGCGGCGACGGGGACGGCGCGCGGCTGGGGCCTCCTGGCGGCCGTCGATCTGCCGTTCTGGGTCGAATTCCTGCTGGCCGTCGTGATCCTCGACTTCGCGATCTACCTGCAGCACGTCATGTTCCACGCGGTGCCGGCCCTGTGGCGGCTACACCGCATGCACCACGCGGACCTCGATTTCGACGTGACGACCGGCGCGCGCTTCCACCCCGTCGAGATTCTGCTGTCGATGGTCATCAAGTTCGCCGCCATTGCCGCGCTCGGCCCCCCGGCCGTGGCGGTCCTGGTGTTCGAGATCCTGCTGAACGGCACGGCGATGTTCAACCACGCCAACGCGCGGCTGCCGCTGCGGCTCGACCGCTGGCTGCGCTGGATCGTTGTGACTCCGGACATGCATCGCGTGCACCATTCGGTCGTGCCGCACGAGACCAACAGCAATTTCGGCTTCAACCTGCCCTGGTGGGACCGGCTGTTCGGGACCTACCGCGACCAGCCCGCCGCTGGGCATGAGGGCATGACGATCGGCCTCAATAGGTTCCGCGACGCATCCGAGCTGCGGCTGGACCGGCTGCTGTTGCAGCCGTTGCGCGGCGAGGCCAGCGACTACCCGATCAACCGCCGCGGCGGCCCGGGCTAACGAATTGTTCGATGCAATTGGATAAAGCGCGCTAGTGCGAAAGTTCCGGGCGGTCGAGAACCCGCTCTGCCGGCAGTCTGACCCTTGCTTTCGTGCCCTTCCCCGGCTCGCTGTCCAGGGCGATTGTCCCGCCGTGCAGTTCGACCAGGACCTTGGTCAGTGACAGACCGAGGCCTGTTCCCTTTTCACCGGCCACCATCGGGTTGTGCAGCTGCCCGAAAGGTTCGAGGGCCCTGGGTATGTCCTCGGGCGCCATGCCTACGCCCGTATCGGTCACGCTGAAGTTGAACAGCCCCGGCGCATCCAGCCAGGCCCGCACCGCGATCCGGCCGCCGGAAGGTGTATGCTTGATGGCATTCGACAGCAGATTGAGCAGAATCTGCAGCAGCTTGCGATCATCCGCCATCAGCATCGGGAGATGTTCGGGAATGTGTGCCTCAAATTCCAGGCCGCCGCCGCCGATGCGTTGTTCCAGCAGATTTCGGCATCTGTGGACCAGATGGCCGAAGTCGACCTCCTGTTCCTCGAGCTCGAGCTTTCCCGCCTCGACCTTTGCCAGATCCAGCATGTCATTGATCAACTCGAGCAGGTGATTGCCCGAGGCGTGGATGTGTCCCAGATACTCGGCATAGCGCGGGTTGCCGATCGATCCGAAGCTTCCAAGCTCCATGATCTCTGTAAAGCCGATGATTGTATTGAGCGGCGTGCGGAGTTCATGGCTCATATTGGCGAGGAATTCCGATTTCGCCACGTTCGCTTTGTGCTCCTTCTCACGCGCGTTGTACAGCCGCTCTGCAACCTGGCTCAACTCGGCGCCCTGCTGCCGCAGCAAGTCCTGGGTATGCTCGAGTTCCCCGACCCTGGCCTCGAGCGCCCCGCGGTATCCCTCTACACGCCCGAACGCCGCATCAAGCACACGCATCGGCAGGACCCAGAGGACGACGATCACGCAGCCGGAAAGAATGAGTCCGAGCGCCAGTCCAAGGGCAGTGAACTCGGAGGCCCTGTGCGGGAACTGTCCGATCCTGACCACGGCCACCACCTGGCCATCGTAGCGAATCGGTGCTTCGCCGACGACCGACGTCAGGCTCGGAACACCGCCAAACCGGGTGATGAGTGCGCCGGAACTGTCGATGACTTCGTGCCAGCTTTCCTCACCGGGGCCGTGGAGACCGTTGATCGTATTGTCCAGCCACCGGACATCGCGCCGCCATCCTTCCGGGTCCTGCCTTATCCGCATGGAAATCTGGTCGGCGGCGCGGGCCGCCTCAGACCGGACGTGCCATCGCTCCGCCTGGTAGGAATTGGCGATGAAAAAACCGGATGTCGCGACAAGCGCAATGACCGCGAAACCGACCGCGGCCCGCCTGATGGTGCGGCGAAGGCGCTCTTGATAGTTATCCTCGGACTGACCGATTTCCATCATGTCCGCCGACGTCGCGGCACTCACGCACCGCGGCTCCTTCCGACCACGCCTGTCCACAACCCGATAACGCAACGGTCGGCTGTCAGCCTGACCTCCGGAAAGGAGATCTTCCGGCGCAACGCGCCCTTCCCCGTCATTATCAGCTTGCTCCCCCTGGATACCGGACGTCTTGGTCCGGCAATGCGAACGCCAAGAATACTTGAGTATGCGCCGGCCGTAAATCAACCGGGAGTCCATCGACTCTTGGATTTTCGGGATGCAGCGCCCCCCGAAGGTTGTGAAATACGCTCCCAATTCCGGGCGACCGCACCGGCTGCCGTGGCTACTGTGCGGTCCAGCCCCCGTCGATGCCGAGCGCCTGCCCCGTAATCTGCTCGGCGGCCGGCAAACACAGGAAAGCTGCAAGCGCGCCAACCTGCTCGGGCGTGGCAAACTGTCTCGAGGGTTGTTTTTCGGCCAGAAGATCGATCGTTGCCGCTTCGGCAGACAACTCCTTTTCGGCAGCGCGTATGTCGATCTGCTTCTGGATCAGCGGCGTAAGCACCCAACCGGGGCAGATCGCGTTGCAGGTAACGCCGCGCCCGGCGGCTTCCAGCGCCACAACCTTAGTCAACCCGACAAGGCCGTGCTTGGCAGAAACGTATGCCGCCTTGTTGATCGAGGCGACACGACCGTGAACCGACGCAATGTTGACGATCCGGCCCCAGCCATTTTCGTACATCATAGGAATTGCCGTGCGGATCGTGTGAAACGCCTGCGACAGATTGAGGGCGATGATCGCATCCCAGTGCTCGGCCGGGAAATCCTCGATCGGCGCCGTATGCTGGATTCCCGCGTTGTTCACCAGGATATCGCAGCCGCCGAGCCCATCCCGTGCAGCGCGGACGAGACCCGCGGCCTCGTCCGGGCGGCTCATATCCGCCGGATCATAGACCGTGCGCACCCCGAATTCCGCGGTAATGCAGTCGCGGATCGACTCGATGCCGGCCGCATCGCCGAACCCGTTCAGCAGGATGTCGGCCCCCTGCCCCGCCAGCGCCCGCGCGATAGCGAGCCCGATGCCGCTGGTGGAGCCCGATACGACGGCCACTTTTCCGTTGAGCATGTTATAGGTTCCCGTCCTGTACTGCGCTGCAGCATCCGTCATGGGTAGACGGGTCCAGCCGGCAGTGCAAGACCGCCGTGGCCGGCCCGGCATTGCCGTCGCCCCGATTGAACAATTCCATTCCGTTGGTTAGTTTGATCGAACAGTCCGATTACGGGAGCGGCGTCATGAACCTCGACCACATGCGGGCCTTTCTCGAGGTCGCGGCGACCGGCAACTTCAACAGGGCGGCCGAACGCCTCAACGTTACTCAGTCGACCATCAGCACCCGCATCAAGGCGCTGGAGGAGCGCCTCGACCAGACGCTGTTCGCGCGCCTGCACAACGGTGCCCAGCTGACTCCGGCGGGTCACCAGATCCACCGATATATCGAGCTGTCGGTCCGCGCCTGGGACCACGCCCGGCAGGAGGCCGCACTGCCAGACGCGCTGGGCCGCAGTTTCGGTATCGGCGTGCAGTTCAGTCTTTGGGAACGGCTGATACCGGCCTGGATCGCCTGGATGCGCGGCCAGGCCGGCGATACCGCGGTGAAGGTCGAAGCCGACTATTCGGACAGCCTCAATCGCCAGGTGGCCGACGGAATTCTCGACCTCGCGGTGGTCTATTTGCCGCGCAACCTGCCAGGGCTTGTCGTGGAAACCCTGATGGACGAAGCCCTGGTCATGGTCTCCAACACCCCGCGGCGGGCCAGCCCGGGTTGGGTCGAGGATTACGTTTTCGTCGACTGGGGCGACGAATACCGGGCCCTGCACAGCCGCGCCTTCCCGGAGATGCGGGTCGCCTCGGTCTCGGTCGGCCTCGGCAGCATCGGCCTCCAGCACATCCTGACTCATGGCGGCTGCGGCTATTTTCTGGAACACAGCGTCACACCGCTGATCGCGCGCGGCGTACTGCACCTGATCGAGGATGCACCCCGCTTTTCGCGCCCCGCCTTCATCGTGTATCCGGCGGCGGCCCTGAACGCCGCGCTGATCGCGCTGGCCATCGCCGGCCTGAAGGCGGCGATCGCCTGACTCGCAGCCGACATGGTGGACGCATGATGGTGGCCCGCCCGGCTTCGATCTTTCCGCGGCAGCGATTGCGCCGGCCGCGCGGCATGCTATAAGGGCCGGAGGGAATGCTCCGGGGGGATTTATCGAATGCCGGAAAGGACTATGACCGCGGCGAGCCGGGCCAGCGTGGCGCGCCGGGTGCCTTGGTGCGGATATCTCAATCGATAGCAGGTGACGATGCCAACGCGAAAAAAAGACTTCGACAGCAAGCTGATCGGGGAAATTGCCGAGATCATGGCGGAGACCGGCCTCACGGAGGTCGAACTCAGGCAGGGGGACACGAGGCTGCGCCTGTCGAAGACGACCGGTGTGGCGGCCGTTCCGGCCGTGGCTGCCACCGCGCCTGTCGCGGCGGCGGCGCCTGCCGTCGCTGCGGTGCCGGCGGCGGAATCGCCGGCTGCGGAAAGCCCGGCGGACCACCCCGGCACCGTGGCCTCGCCGATGGTCGGCACGGTCTACCTGGCGCCGCAACCAGATGCGGATTTCTTCGTCGGTGTCGGCGACCGTGTCGGCGAGGGAGACACGCTGATGATCATCGAGGCGATGAAGGTGATGAACCCGATCCCCTCGCCGCACGCCGGGATTGTCAAGGCGATCCTAGTCAGCGACTCCCAGCCGGTCGAATTCGGCGACCCGCTGATTATCATCGAGTAGGCGGGCCTCTCCTGTGTTCGAGAAGGTCCTCATCGCCAATCGCGGCGAGATCGCCCTGCGCGTGCACCGCGCCTGCCGCGAGATGGGCATCCACACCGTCGCCGTTCACTCGACCGCCGACAGCAACGCCATGCATGTGCGGCTGGCCGACGAGTCTGTATGCATCGGGCCGGCCTCGTCGGCCCAGAGTTACCTGAACATGACGGCGATCCTGTCGGCGGCGACGATAACCGGCGTCGATGCGATCCATCCGGGCATCGGCTTCCTGTCGGAGAACGCCAAGTTCGCGGAGATGGTCGAGGACCACGGCTTTGTGTTCGTCGGCCCGACGCCCGAGCACATCCGCATGATGGGCGACAAGATCACCGCGCGGGGCGTTGCGGCGGAGCTCGGCCTTCCGGTCGTACCCGGCTCCGAGGGCGAGATCGAGAACGACGTCGAGGCCATGAAGGTGGCCGGCGAGATCGGCTATCCCGTGCTGATCAAGGCGACCGCGGGCGGTGGCGGCAAGGGCATGCAGGTCGCGCACAACGCCGATGAGATGGTCAAGAAGCTGTCGCTCTGCCGGGCCGAAGCGAAGGCCGCCTTCGGCAACGATGCCGTCTATATCGAGAAATATCTGCGGCAGCCGCGCCATATCGAGGTCCAGGTGCTTGGCGACGGCCAGGGCGCCGTCGTCCATCTCGGCGAGCGCGACTGTTCGCTGCAGCGTCGCCACCAGAAGGTGCTCGAAGAGGCGCCGTCACCGGCGCTCAACGCCGAATCGCGGGCCCGCATCGGCGGCCTGGTGACCGGCGCGCTGTCGAAAATCAGCTACCGCAGCGCCGGCACCATCGAGTTCCTTTACGAGGACGGCGAGTTCTATTTCATCGAGATGAACACGCGGCTGCAGGTCGAACACCCGATCTCCGAGATGGTGTGCAACATGGACCTGGTGCGCGAGCAGCTCCGGGTGGCCACAGGGGCGCCACTCGGCTACGCCCAAGACTCGATCTCGATCCATGGTCATGCCATCGAATGCCGCATCAATGCCGAGCATCCCGAAACCTTCCTGCCGTCGCCCGGACAGATTACCGATTATCACGCGCCGGGCGGACTCGGCGTACGCGTCGATTCGGCGATCTATTCGGGATATACGGTGCCGCCCTACTATGACAGCCTGATCGCCAAGCTGATCGTGCACGGCTCGACCCGCAACGAATGCCTGATGCGGCTGCGCCGGGCGCTGGAGGAATTCGTCATCGGCGGCGTGGAGACCACGATTTCCCTGCATCAGAGCCTCATTGCAGAACCCGATTTCCTCAACGGCGACTATGACATACACTGGCTGGAGAAATGGATGTCACACAGGTGACATTTTGACGTGTTGGCCGCTCGCGCGTCTACGGCGCCGGCCGGCCCCCTACCCGGCCACCCAAGGGTATCGTACATTGTGGGCGGCCCGGTGGGGGAGCGAGCCGGAACCAACGGAAGGGCCAATACGCCGGCCATCGGGGTAGCTGCGCATGGAGATGCCGGAACTGACCCCGGACATGCTGCTCAGGGCATACGCGATCGGCGTGTTTCCCATGGCGGAGGACCGGGACGATCCCGACCTGTTCTGGGTCGACCCGCGCATGCGCGGGATCATCCCGCTCGACGCCTTCCACGTGCCGCGGCGGCTGCGCCGCACGGTGCGCAACGGCAGCTACCGCGTCACCGTCGACAGTGCATTCGATGCCACCATCGAGGCCTGCGCCGAATCCACCGAGCTGCGGCCGCGCACCTGGATCAACGACCGCATCATCATGCTCTACACCTCGCTGTTCCATCTCGGCTTCGCGCACAGCGTCGAATGCTGGCAGGGCCGGCGCCTGGTCGGCGGGCTGTACGGCGTCGCCATGGGCGGCGCATTCTTCGGCGAGAGCATGTTCAGCCGCGAGAGCGACGCCAGCAAGGTCGCCCTCGTGCACCTCGTGGCGCGGCTGCGGGCCGGCGGCTTCAGCCTGCTCGACAGCCAGTTCATCACCCGCCACCTGCGCCGCTTCGGGGCGGTCGAGATCCCGCGCGGCGAATACCGCCAGCGCCTCGCCGAGGCGCTCAAGCAGGACGCCGCGTTCGCGACCGTGCCGACGCGCGGCGAGATCGAGGCAGTGCTGCGCGGCAGCGGCTAGGGAGACGATCGGAGACAACATGGGGGCCTGGGAAATAACGGTTTTTCCGAGGATTAAATATTTCGATAGTTCCGGAAATATAGTTGACTCGACGCCGCCGCCGTCCTACGGTCCCCGCATGGACATCATCGACCTTGCCGCCTGCCTCGAGACGCTCGGCCACCCGACGCGGCTGGCGGCGTTCCGCCTGCTGGTGCGGGCCGGCCGCGGCGGCCTGCCGGTCGGCGCGCTGCAGCGCCACCTCGAGGTCCCGGCCTCGACCCTGTCGCACCACCTCTCGCACCTCGTCGCCGCCGGCCTCGTGCGGCAGACGCGCGACGGGCGGGTGCTGCGCTGCACCGCGGACTATGCCCGCATGGACCGCATCCTTGCGGCGTTGACGGCGCAATGCTGCGCCGGCGTCGAAGGCGCGGAGGCCGGCACCGCACCCGCCGAAACCTGATTGCACGAGAGGACCCGGGCGATGGCAGACATCAGGCTCGACAGCACGACGACGACCGGCGCAGCCACGACCGCCGCCGCCCCGATCCCGCCGCTGCGCCGCCTCGGCGCGCGGCTTGCGCGGATCGACCGGGTCGTGCTGGCCTTCGTTGCCGTCCTCGCCCTGCTGGCCGTCCTCGACCCGGCCCAGGCCGGCGCCAGCCTTGCCTTCACGGCCGACTCGCTGGTCTTCATCGCGCCGTTCCTCGCCGCCTCGGTGCTGATCGCCGCATCCGCGAAAGCGACCGGCGCCGACGCGCACATCGCCCGGCTGCTGCATGGAAGCCCGGCCGCGACCATCGCCGTGGCGGCGCTGTTCGGCGCGCTGTCGCCGTTCTGCTCGTGCGGCGTCGTGCCGGTGGTCGCGGCGCTCTTGGGCGCCGGCGTGCCGCTGGCCCCGGTGATGGCGTTCTGGATCGCCTCGCCGATCATGGACCCGGAGATGTTCATCCTGACCGCGGCGGTGCTCGGCCTGCCCTTCGCCGTCGCCAAGACGGTGGCGGCGGTCGGCATGGGGCTCATCGCCGGCTTCGCGACCCACGCGCTGGCCGGCCGGCCGTCCTTCGCAGCGCCGCTGCGCATCGGCGCCGCCGCCGGTTGCGGGTCGTCGTGTCGCACGGCGGCGAAGCGGCCGGAGCCCGCGCCGATCGTCTGGAAATTCTGGCCGGTATCGGACCGCCGCGCCGTGTTCGCCTCCGAGGCCCGCGCCGCCGGCTGGTTCCTTGGCAAGTGGCTGACCCTCGCCTTCCTGGCCGAGAGCCTGATGGTCGCCTGGATCCCGGGCGCGGCCGTCGCGGCATGGCTCGGCGGCGCCGCCTGGTGGGCGATACCGGCCGCGGCGCTGGCCGGCATCCCGGCCTACCTCAATGGCTTCGCGGCGATCCCCACGGTGGCGGCGCTCATTGACCTCGGCATGGCGCCGGGCGCGGCGCTCGCCTTCATGGTGGCCGGCGCGGTGACCAGCATCCCGGCGGCGATGGCGGTGTTCGCCTTGGCCCGCCGCCCGGTGTTCCTGTGGTACCTGGCGCTGGGGCTCGCCGGCGCGCTGGTGTCCGGGGTGTTGTTCCAGGCGGTCGCGTAGGCGCAACCGGCTGGACGGTCATCACTTTCGCCGGCAGGAGCCGATCGGCCCGTACACCATGGACTTCGTTTGCGTTGCGTTCGCTACGCATCGCCAACCGGGCGTCGATGGCGGGTCCGCCTATGGACGGCAAGTGACCCGGAACGGTCATGACGGGTGAAGCCCAATTGCTCGCCAGGTCATTTTCCTGCTGCGGACAGGCTGTCATCCATTCCGCCGCCATCGTGGGTCGAATTGCGCCATTTGTCGCCACCTGACCTATATCAATGACGAGTCGCGCGATGCACGCTGTTGTTGCGGATGTGGACCGGGGGCATCCGGAAAATGCCATTGCAATCCAAGGTGGCATCATGACGGCAAAGAAGAACGGCGCGACACCGAAGCGCTTCATCGGCCTTGATGTCGGAGCAGAGACCATCAAGGCGGTCGAGCTCTCTCGTCTCGATGGAGTCCTCGAGCGCACCCGCAAGGAACTGATCGAGCACCGCAAGGCGCCGGGCCCGGCGCTGCTGGGGCTGCTCGCGGACTGGGACTGGGACGGCCTTGCCGGCGCGGCGGCCTGCGGCCGCCTTGGCCGCGAGCTTGGCCTGCAACGGGTCCCGATCAAACAGGCCCAGATCTCTGCGCTGCGCTGGTTGCGGGGCGACCAGGCAAGCACCGTGGTCTCGATCGGCAGTCACGGCTTCTCGGTGCTCGAACTGCGAAACAGCGGCGCCGAGGTGTTTCGCGAGAACTCCCGGTGTTCTCAGGGCACGGGCAATTTCCTGCGTCAGCTCGTCGAGCGCTTCAATCTCGGCATCGACGAGGCCAGCGCCCTGGTCGAGGGCGAGACCGCGCCCGCCGCCCTGTCCGGCCGCTGCCCGGTGATCCTGAAGACCGACATGACGCATCTCGCCAACAAGGGCGAGAGCCGCTCGCGCATCCTCGCCGGCCTGTACGACGCCGTCTGCGAGAACGTGCAGGTCCTGATCAAGCCGCGCCTGAGCCCGCCGGAGGTCATGCTGGTCGGCGGGGTGAGCCGCTCACGGCGGATCAGGGACAACTTTCGTGACTTCCTCGGGCGGCACGGCATGCGCCTGGTCGAGACCGCGGAAGACGACGCGCTCTTCTTCGAGGCCCTGGGCTGTGCCTTGATGGCGGCCGAGCGTCCGGTGCTGCCGCCGCCCCTCGATGCAATCCTGTTGCCGCAGGACGGCCACCATCTCGAAACGGTGCCGGCCCTCTCCGATTACCTGCACCGCGTGCGGCGCATGGAATCCGACACGGACCCGGCCGTGGGCGGGGACTGTTCCGGCGGGCTGATCCTCGGTTTCGATATCGGTTCCACGGGCTCCAAGGTGGTGGCGCTCTCTTGCGACCGGCAGGAGGTCGTCTGGGAGGCTTACGTGAACACCAACGGGCAGCCGGTGGCCGCGGCCCAGGCCCTGATGGCGCAGTTCGCCGCCAGCGCAGCCGCCGCCTTCCCCGTGGTCGCGTTCGGCGCCACCGGCAGCGGCCGGGAGATCGTCGGCTCTCTGCTCTCGACCTGCTACGGCGCCGAGAGCGTCTACGTCCTCAACGAGATCGTCGCCCATGCCGAGGGCGCGCTCTATTACGATCCCCGCGTGGATACCATTTTCGAGATCGGCGGGCAGGACGCCAAATACGCCCGGCTGGCCAACGGCCGGGTCGTCGACGCGGCGATGAACGAGGCCTGCAGCGCCGGGACCGGCTCGTTCATCGAGGAACAGGGACGGAAGTTCTCGTCGATCGAGAACGTCGTCCAGCTGGGTCAGGTGGCTCTGCGCGCCGATTGCGGCGTCTCCCTTGGCCAGCACTGCTCGGTGTTCATGGCCGAGGTGATCGACGATGCCGTGGCCACCGGTGTCGCGACGGAGTCGATCATCGCCGGGATCTACGACTCGATCACTCAGAACTACCTCAACCGCGTCAAGGGCCGTCGTTCGGTGGGGGACGTGGTCTTTTGCCAGGGCATGCCCTTCGCGGCCGACGCCCTGGCCGCTGCGGTCGCGCGGCAGACCGGCGTCGAAGTCGTCGTGCCGCCCAGCCCGGGAACCGTGGGCGCGCTCGGCATCGCGCTGCTCGCTGCCAGGAACGTGAACTGGCAGGACCTGCCGTCGCAGGACCTGGAACGGTTCCTGGAGGCCGAGGTGGCGGGCAAGGACATCTTCATCTGCAAGTCGAACAAGTTCTGCGGCGGCCCCGGCAACCGCTGCCGCATCGATCGCATCACGACCGTCGTCGACGCGCAGCGGCAGCGCTTCACATGGGGCGGCAATTGCTCGCTGTGGGACCGGGGCACGGGCCGGGTCAAGCTTCCGGACATGGCCCCCGACCCGTTCCGGGCCCGCGAGGAGATGCTCCAGGAGCTGGTCAGGGGACTGACCGGGCGCAGCGGGGGCAAGCGGGTCGCGCTCAGCGACGAATTCATGCTGAAGGGTCTGTTCCCGTTCTTCGCCACCTTCCTGCATGAGCTGGGGTTCGAGCTCGACCTTGCAGAGAGGGCCGGCCAGCAGACCCTGAAGCGCGGCATCGAGGAGGCCAACGTACCGTATTGCGCGCCGATGCAGCTCTATCAGGGGCTGGTCAGCAGAATGGCAGAGCGGGAGCCGGACTACATCTTCGTGCCGATGCTGCGGGAAGTGCCGAGAGTGGCGGACGAAAGTCATTCGGTGGTCTGTCCCATCGCGCAGGCGAGTCCCGACCTGTTGCGCTGGACGCTGGGCGACCAGGATTGCGGCAGGCTTGTCTCGCCGGTCGTCGACATCGGCGAGGGGTGTCTCGACTCGCCGACGTTTCTCGAAAGCTGCCGCTCCGTCGCGAGCGCGTTCGGCGTGAACGGCGGGACGTGGCGCGGGGCGTATGAGCGCGCACGGCGCGCGCAGCTGGATTTCGAGGCGCGCTGCCTCGTGCTGGGACGGGAGGCGCTACGGTTCGCGGAAGAGCGCGGCATCGTGGCCGTGGTCGTGCTCGGCCGCCCCTATACGATCTACAACAAGGTGCTGAACTCCAACGTGCCGGCAATCCTGCGCGAGCAGGGCGCGCTGGCGATCCCGGTGGATTGCTATCCGGTCGCGCCGGAAGTGCCCCTGATGGAAGGCATCTACTGGGGCTACAGCCAGCGCAATCTGCGCGCCGCCTGGCAGGCGCGCCGTACGCCCGGTGTCTACACCTTGTGGTGCAGCAACTATTCCTGCGGCCCCGACAGCTTCAACCTGCATTTCTACGGCGACATGATGGCCGGGAAGCCCTATGCGGTCATCGAGACCGACGGCCATTCGGGGGATGCCGGCACCAAGACCCGCGTCGAGGCCTTCCTGCACTGCGTCGCCGAGGATTTCGCGGCCGAGAGCCGATCCGAATCGCCGGCCCCCGTTCGGCCGGACCGGATCGGCCTGGCCGATGTCCGCGACGGGCGCCGGCACGTGCTGATCCCGCGCATGGGCCCGAATGCCGAGGCCCTGGCCGCCATGCTGCGCGGGGCCGGGGTGACCGCCGAAGTGCTGCCCATGGCGGACCGGACAAGCACCCGGATCGGCCGCCGCTACACCTCGGGCAAGGAATGCCTGCCGATGTCCGTCACCCTCGGCAGCCTGCTGCACCGCCTCGACCGCGAGCGCGACAGCGATACGAACTTCGCCTTCCTGTTGACGACCTCGAACGGGCCCTGCCGTTTCGGCTGTTATCGCCTTCTGCACAAGACGGTGCTGCAACAGCTCGGCTGGGACGAGCGCGTCCGCATCTGGTCACCCGACGATTCGGAATATCTCGAAGGATTGCCGCCGGCGGCGGCGGCGCTGGCGGTCACCGGAATCGTGGCCGTGGACATGCTCCTGGAGGGTCTCTACGACACGCGGCCGCGCGAAAGCCGGCCGGGCGCGGCGCGCGCGATCTACGAAGACAGCGAACGCGCCCTGATGCGCCGGATCGAAGCCGTGGATCAGAGCCGCTCGAGTCTGTCGTCGGTCGTTTGGGAGGTGTCCTCGGGGCGCCTGTTCGGCTGCGCGGACATCCTGGAGGACGCGGCCCGTCGATACGCCGCTGTCAGAACGGCGCGCGAGATTCCCACCGTAATGCTGGTCGGCGAGATCTATGTGCGGGCCGACCCCTTCGCCAACGACTTCATTGTCGACAAGCTCGAGCATCGCGGTCTGCGGGTGCGCTTCGCCCCGGTTTCGGAGTGGCTGGAGTACACCGACTACGTCAGTAGCGTCAAGAAAGGTCCGAACGGGCCGGGCAACCGGCTGAGCAGGCGGATCTCGGCGCGGATTCAGAACCACGCCTACAAGGTGATGGCGCGTGAACTCGGCTGGCCCGCGCGCACGCGCGTCACGGACAGCATCGAGGCCGCGACACCCTATATCCGCAAGGACCTGCTCGGCGAGGCGGTTCTATCCGTGGGCGGGCCGGTGCACGAATGGCGCCACGCGCTCATCGACGGCGTGGTCAATGTCGGCCCGCTTGAGTGCATGCCGAGCAAGATCGCCGAGGCGCAGCTGTTCTGCGTCGGTGAGCGTGAGGGCCTGCCGTCGCTGTCGATCTCCTATAACGGCGACCCGGCCGATCCCGAGGTGATCGATACATTCGCCTTCGAGATACACCGACGCTTCCGGATGAAGCACCGCCAGACCGCCAGACCCTTCCCGCCAGGGACCCGGGCCCCTCGACCGGAGTGCGAATCGGTAGTCTAAACGAGACTGCGCCGAGGTGGTGGGCCATAGCGAAGGTCGTCGCAACCATCGTTGCGAACAGTGCCCCAAGGCCCTCTATCCTGGCCCGCACGCGACTGGATTGCGGAGGGAGAAGACCGGCGTACGGGGATCGGCTTATTTTCATCAAATCAACCGTTGTATTGTGCGTTAATGCGAACCAGGCCCGAGTGTCGAATTTTGGCTCCTGGCTATACCCGGCTGTTCCAAATCGTAATTAGAATCTGCGACAGCTTCGGGACGTTCTCTGCCGTCAGCAGCTCATTCGCCACGATGACCGGTTCTGGCTGAGGCTGTTGAAGAACTCCCGTCGTGACATGCGTGGCGCAATGATTGAATCGGCAGTGCTGCCAGCTTGGTTCATTGTTGCTCTGTGCGGCCAGTGGGCGAACCAATGTTGCGTCCCGAACCCCTCAAAATAGTTTTTCAACAGCCTCGGCTAGGAACGCCCATTCTGCCGCGAGTTCAATGT
>Ga0224512_10001679_pt1 | contig 20987 bp, 18 predicted proteins | sample SF_May12_sed_USG_4_FD_169103 | JGI IMG/M metagenome (GOLD analysis project Ga0224512, IMG submission 169103) | Sediment microbial communities from San Francisco Bay, California, United States - SF_May12_sed_USGS_13 | ecosystem: Environmental > Aquatic > Marine > Sediment | place: USA... | reverse complement strand
AGTTGAGGACGCTGAATTCTAAATACGGCTATGGCAATAATTACTTGCTAACCATTCTTCTGGAGAACCTGGAAGAAATAGTAAATGAAGATGCGTTAGAGAAAGCTTTTTTAGATTTCAAGGAAAAACACGGTACGCCGTCACCAGGTGACATGAAGAAGAAATCATAAATATCATCAGGAAAATGGGGATAGTAGGCATAACTGAATGACACATAACAAGGTGCTTCAGCTGACATCTTCAGAATAAATATTAAGGAAGCTCTGATTAATTGAGGAATCACGTCATTGCGAGCGAAGCGTGGCAATCTCAGGATTCATAATCAATCGTTTGGAGATTGCTTCGTCACTTCGTTCCTCGCAATGACGGATTAATCAGAACCTCCTTAAGTAATGAAGAAATTAATTATAATTTTTTGTGGCTTGGTTACTATCGGCATCATATACCTGTCAGTCGAAGGAAGTTAATTGCAGGAAATCAGGACTGAAATAGAAATATCGGCACCACCATCCAAGGTATGGTCCGTCATAACGAACATTAACAACTGGAAGGATTGGAGCCCAATTATTAACGACTCACAGGGTACAGTCTCTGTTGGCTCCAAACTCAGTATAACCATGACGGGCAAAGAGAAAGGCAAGGATGGTCCGAAATACAATCCAACGATCACTGATCTTGTAGAACCGTATTATTTTCGATGGCGAGCTCATATGCTGGCTGGATTTATATTTACTAACGACAAGGTATTTGAACTTGAAGAAACCAACACAGGCACGCGATTAACGCACAAGGAATTGTTTAGTGGTTTACTTGCACCGATTTTTTGCGGGCAGATGGAAAAAGGTGTTCCCCCGATGCTGGATTCAATGAATAAGGCATTAAAGGAGCAGGCTGAGAAATAATCTTTTTCTCAAGAACCTTTGATTAATCCGTCATTGCAATGACTGCATGGAGAAGGTGAGGCCGGGAACCGGCCGAGAGCCTGGCCTGGGCCATGCAGGAGGCAGAGTACCAACAGCAGGCGCTTTAGTCGACGCAGGAGCAGTTACCGAGAAACAAAGTGACGCAGCAATCTCCAAACGAATGATTCCAAATCCTGAGATTGCCGCACTCCGCTCGCAATGACGTGATATTCTCAATTGATAAGATCTTCCCTAATTTATGTATTGAGATATCCCATGTATGGTTTAGCTCAATTGACGCGTAACAATGCATTCATGCATGACGCAGGCAAGAACTGCCTGCCCTCTTCAACTAAAATGTACTGGAACCCTGGCGAAAACGATTTTTCAGGGCCAGTTGCATCCTTACGGACAAATGAAGAGATACGTTTATCGTGACTTATCCTACCTATCCAGTTACATCAAAAGTGACCTGCGGAAGCTGCGAGGCATGCTGTTGCCTTCTGGAAGTTATGCTCATTAGCGATACCGAAGTGCCCGATCATTTTATCGAGACAGACACGTGGGGAGGCAGAAGGATGGCACGGCTAGAAGATGGCTGGTGCTCGGCCCTGGACCGAAACACCATGCTATGCATGATTTACGAGAAGCGACCATGGATTTGCCGGGAATTCGAGATGGGGGGATACGAATGCATCTCGCTGCGATCCACCGAGATATAGATGCATGACCAGGCCAATGACCCGCACAGGCGGTGCGTCACCTGTCTTGTGTATAGGCAGAATGCACCCCCGTTAACTTTCCCGAGATTTGTGACAACTTTGAGAAACAGATGAACTGTGTTGTCGTTGCAGCAAGACGGGATGGAACAGGAAGTTCGGCTAATTTTTCGGCAAAGGTAATCAGTAATCAATCCCCCCCCTGACACCTTGTACAATAGCACTCTCAGGGAACACAGGCGCTCACGCGCACCTCTCAATTAACTACTCAAACTTAAGTTAAAGCAACAAGAGGAACGCGATGTATGCACGAAATCAGACATAGAATTGGAATTGCCTGTTCGCCAGACGCGGTTTACACGGCATTAACCACGGACAATGGACTTTCCCGGTGGTGGACCACCGACACTTCGGGTGCCGGAGGAATAGGGTCAGTTATCAAATTCAGGTTTAATGGTACGGGGCCGGACTTTGAGGTAATCGAGTTACAAACTGATTCTATTGTACGGTGGAGGCACTCGGGAGAAATACCGGAAGCCTGGATCGGCACTGAAGTGTCTTTTCATCTGGAGAGCAGCGGAAGCCAGACATATGTTCAATTTCTGCATTCCAACTGGAAGGAACCATCGGAATTTATGGGGCACTGCAGCACCAAGTGGGCCGTATTCTTGCTGAGCCTGAAGGAAGCAATTGAAACAGGCAGCGGCAGGCCGTATCCCAACGACGTCCATATCGACCATGATGAGTAAATTAACGTCTGAAAAGACGCCACAACACCTGCGAATGGAGTAAAAGAATCATGAACGAATCTTTTAAACAACACGGTGCTTTTAGCTGGTCCGAGCTGATAGTTGATGATGTTGCTTCGGCCATTGGCTTTTACACCGATGTGATTGGCTGGGAAATTGAAGAAATGGAGATGCCGCAAAACAAATACTATGTCTTAAAATCAGACGGTGTTCCAGTTGGCGGCATAATGGGCAAGCCGGAAGGCGGCAAGCAGCTGCCGGATCACTGGGGGATCTATATCACCGTTAATGATGTTGATGAAACTCTGGCCAAGGCAGAGGCGAATGGTGGCAAGGCAATTTACCCGCCTATGGACGTGCCAGGCGTTGGCCGAATGTGCGCGATAACGGACAGGAGTGGGGCTGTATTTTCAATCATTACATATGAAGATAAAGCGTAATTTTTCATTCAGAATGACTGATTAAGGCTTGTCAGCCCCCCGGGTTATTGGCTGTTATTTATGGCCTTGTTTGCGCCTGTGTGGCGAGCCTTGTCTTTTTTTTCCGACTACCGAACCAGCCACCCAGCAGGCTGGCAAGGGCCAGTGCCAGTACCGGCAGGTTCCCGAATTTCACGTAGGGCGTGGCACCCTGCTGCGGGATTACCGAGCCGCTCACCACGGTCTCCTCGAACTGCCGGCTGCGCGCCGTGATCCGGCCGCTGTGGTCGATGATGGCCGAGATACCGGTATTGGTGGCCCGCAGCAAAGGCCGCCCGGCCTCTTTCGCGCGCATCCGCGACATCTCCAGGTGCTGGTGCGGTGCCAGTGAATCACCAAACCAGCCATCGTTGCTGACGTTGACCAGCAGGGCCGCCTCCGGCATGGCCTGGATGATCTCTGCACCGAACACGATCTCGAAGCAGATCGAGGACGCGACCGGCACACCCGCGGCCTGCAACAGCGCCTGCTCGTCGTCGCCGGCCGAGAAATCCGCGTTCGGGACCGCCAGGGCGTCCAGCCGGTCTCCCAGCAGCCAACGCATGGGCAGGTATTCACCGAATGGCACCAGGTGCCGCTTGTTGTAAAACCGGCGCGCGTCACCGATGCTCATGATGCTGTTGTAGTAACGCCATGCGCTCATGTCCAGCACCGGGATCCCGGTCAGCAAGGTGGTACCGCTCGCCTGCAGCTCCGTCTCCAGGTAGGAAATGAAGTTGTCCGCCACCTGGTGGTAGAACGCCGGTATCGCCGTTTCCGGCCAGACGACCAGGTCCTTGTCCAGCTGCGCAAAGGTGAGTGTCGAGTAGCGTTCCAGGGTGTACAGCAGGTTCTCCGGCGCCCATTTGTTCTCCTGGGGAATATTGCCCTGCACCAGGGCCACCTGCAGGGCTTCACCGCGCGGCCCGGTCCATTCCACCCGGTCGGCGAAATAGCCGCCGAGCCAGAGCGCGACCAGCAGGACCAGGCCGGGGACGCGCAGCCGTCCCCTCAACAAGGCCAGCAACAGGGCCGCACTCAGGGCCGTCGCCCAACCCACACCGTAATTCCCCAGCAACGTGGCAAAACCGGCCAGCGGACTGTCGATCTGACTGGTGCCGATGGTCAGCCAGGGGAAGCCGGTGAACAGCCAGCCGCGCAGCCACTCGGCCAGGACCCACCCGGCGGGAAACACGGCCACCACCACCGGCCAGGACCCACCCGGCGCCATGCGCCTGAGAACATAACCGAGGATAGCGGGATACAAGGCCAGGACGACAACCAGCGCGGCGGCCACCAGGCTGGCGGGCAACACTGGGACCTGTCCATAGGTATGGATGCTGACATACACCCAGGAGACGCCCGCGCCAAAGTAGCCAAGCCCGAACAGGGCGCCATGCCAGAAGGCCTGGCGCGGGCTGTCCAGCAGCCACTGGTTGAACAGGATGGCCAGCGAGAATATGGCGAGCGGAAACCAGCCCAGCGGTGCGAAGGCCGTTACGGCCATACCGCCGGCGACCAGTACAATCAGCCCGCCGAATCGCTGTAGCGGGTTAGTCACGACTCGTTGCTGTTTTCCACATCCGGAATGTCTGCGGGCCTGGGCAGCAGCGTCAGTTGCAGCATATGGATACGGCGATTATCCGCACGCAGCACCTTGAACAGGAAATTGTCGATGACAACACGCTCGCCGCGTTTCGGCAGGTGACCGATGCGGTGGGTCACCAGGCCACCGATGGTATCGAACTCCTCTTCAGGGAATATGCTGCCGAAATACTCGTTGAAATCCTCGATCGGCGTCAACGCCTTGATGGTGTAATGCATCTCACTGTGCTTGCGGATGGTGTCCTCTTCCTCCACATCGTGCTCGTCCTCGATCTCGCCGACGATCTGTTCCAGCACATCCTCGATGGTCACCATGCCCGCCACGCCACCGTACTCGTCCACAACGATGGCCATGTGATTGCGGCTGGAACGGAATTGATTCAACAGCACGTTGAGGCGCTTGCTCTCCGGCACGAACACCGCGGGGCGCAATATATCGCGCACATTGAAACGGCCATCGGTGCGTTCGAAGGCGTACAGCAGCAGGTCCTTGGCAAGCAGGATGCCGACGATCTCGTCGCGACTTTCGCCGATCACCGGAAAGCGCGAGTGGCCCGACTCGACCACGGTGCGCAGCAGCGCCTGCGGATCGGCGTCACGGTCCAGCATCACCACCTGGGAACGCGGAATCATGATGTCGCGTACCTGCAGATCATCCACCTGCAACACGCCCTCGATCATCGCGAGCGCATCGGCGTCGTAGAGGTTGTTGCGTTGGGCGGTACGCAGCAGTTCAATCAGCTGCTCGTTATCGGCCGGTTCCCGCAGCAGCGCCTGTCTCAGCCGGGCTGTCCAGGTTCGCTGTACGGGACCGTTGCTAGGTCGGTCTTTATTCATTAATAGTCAGCATGTTATGGTATTTTTGTAAATACATTTCTTAACTATTTTAAGGGCGAGTGAGGTACCACTATAACGACACTGATGCTGGTAATTCCAGCCCGGTCGCCGACTAGGCCGTCCCGGCGGGCCGGTAGGGATCGGCGTAACCAAGCGCGGCGAGCAGCTGCCTCTCCAGGTCCTCCATCGCCAGGGCGCCGGTCTCTTCCCTGTGGTCGTGCCCGAGCAGGTGCAGAACACCGTGAATGACGATATGCGCCCAGTGCGCTTCCAGGGGCTTGTCCTGCGCGATCGCCTCGGCGGCAACGACCGGTGCGCAGATGACCACATCTCCGATAAGCGCGGAGTTCACCCCCGGCAGGGGCTCATACGGAAATGACAACACATTGGTCGCACCCTGCTTGCCGCGGTACTCGCTGTTGAGTGCCGTGATCTCCGCCTCGTCCACCACCCGCACGGTCAGCTCGGCATCCTCCGCGGCGGCGGCCTTCAGGGCATGGCGTACATGCGCCCGGATGGTCTCGGCAGTCGGTATTCCGCCGCCGGTCATCGCGTACTGGATGTCGATGCGTTCCACTTGATCCTCCCCGTCCATATCATTATCCCTTGCCGCTGGTGCGATCGTAATCCTCGTAGGCCGAGATAATGCGCTGCACCAGCGGGTGGCGCACGACATCGTGCGAGGCGAAGAAGGTGAAGCTGATGCCCTTCTGGTTCTTGAGTACGTCGGCAACCTGGCGCAAACCCGACTGCGTCTGTTTGGGCAGATCGATCTGGGTGATATCTCCTGTCACAACCGCGGTGGATCCGAAACCGATACGGGTCAGAAACATCTTCATCTGCTCGATGGTCGTGTTCTGTGCCTCATCAAGGATGATGAAGGAATCGTTCAGGCTGCGTCCACGCATGAAGGCGAGCGGCGCCACTTCGATGACATTGCGCTCGATCAGCTTCGCCACCCGGTCCAGCCCCAGCATTTCATACAATGCGTCATACAGCGGGCGCAGGTAGGGATCGACTTTCTGCGTCATATCGCCGGGTAGAAAGCCCAGGCGCTCCCCCGCCTCCACTGCCGGGCGCACCAGCACCAGGCGACTGACCTTTTCCTGTGTAAGGGCCTGCACCGCGCAGGCCACCGCGAGATAGGTCTTGCCGGTCCCGGCGGGGCCGATACCGAAGTTCAGGTCATGGCGGATAATATTCTTCAGATAGTGGTCCTGGTTGACACCACGCGGCGAGATCGGCTTGCAGGGCGTGTGGATCAGTACTGCATCCTCACTGCCTGCCGCCCTGGCGCGGGTCTGGTCGGCACCTGACTGCTGCAGGTAGAGGTGGACCTTTTCCGGCGTCAGGCCATCGTTCCCGGTCTCCCCGTAAAGGCCTTCGAGAATCTCGCCGGCATGTGCAACCGCGCCCGACTCGCCAATGATACGGAAGCGATTGCCGCGGCTATTGATCTCCACACCGAGACGCTGTTCAAGCTGGTGCAGGTGCTCGTCGAATTGCCCGCACAAATCCGCCAGGCGCTCGTTGTCGGCCGGTTCCAGCGAAATATCGAGGGATTGTATACGGGAGTTCAAGGCGGGGTCAGGCACAGTTCACTTCCGGAGCGCCCCTGGCCTCGCCTTCTGCCAGGGCAACAAGCTCGCCCCGCAACGAGTTCGGCAGCGCCTCGGTAATGATCACATTGACGAATCGCCCGATCAACGCGGGGTCCGCGTCGAAGTTGACAACGCGGTTGTTTTCCGTGCGGCCGGAGAGCTGGTCATCCCGCTTGCGCGAGGTCTTCTCGACCAGGATACGTTCGGTATTACCGACCATGCCCGCGCTGATTTCGGCGGCCATTTCGCTGATACGCGCCTGCAACCGCGCCAGGCGTTCCTTTTTGAGACTGACGGGGACATCATCCTGCAGTGCGGCCGCAGGTGTACCGGGACGCTGGCTATAGATAAAACTGAAGGAGTGGTCGAACCCGACCGCCTCGATCAGGTCCATGGTCTGCTCGAAGTCGTCCCCGGTCTCGCCGGGAAACCCGATAATAAAGTCCGACGACAGGCTGATACCGGGGCGCGCCGCGCGCAGCCTGCGAATGATGGACTTGTACTCCAGTGCCGTGTGGTTGCGTTTCATCAGGGCCAGTATGCGGTCGGAGCCGCTCTGCACCGGCAGGTGCAGATGCCCCACCAGTTCCGGCACCTCGGCATACACCTGGATCAGGCTGTCGCTCATTTCCAGCGGGTGCGAGGTGGTGTAGCGGATGCGGTCGATGCCGTCTATCGCGGCGATATAGGTGATCAGCAGGGCCAGGTCGGCGACTTCACCGTCGTGCATGTCGCCGCGATAGGCATTGACGTTCTGGCCCAGCAGGGTGACCTCGCGCACACCCTGCCCGGCCAGGGCGACGGTCTCGGCGATGATGTCATCAAACGGCCGGCTGACCTCCTCGCCCCGGGTATAGGGCACCACGCAAAAACTGCAGTACTTGCTGCAACCCTCCATGATGGACACAAAGGCCGTCGGTCCCTCCGCGCGCGGTGCCGGCAGGCTGTCGAATTTCTCGATCTCCGGGAAACTGATATCGATGACCGGGTGCCGGTCACGCCGTGCCTCATCGATCATGGCCGGCAATCGATGCAGGGTCTGCGGCCCGAACACCAGGTCGACATAGGGTGCCCGGGCACGGATCGCCTCGCCCTCCTGGCTGGCGACGCAGCCGCCTACGCCGATCACCAGGCCCGGCCGCGCCTCCTTCAGTTCCTTCCAGCGACCCAGTTCGGAGAAGACCTTTTCCTGGGCCTTCTCGCGGATTGAGCAGGTGTTCAGCAACAGCACGTCGGCCACGGCCGGATCAGTGGTCACCTCGAGGTGATGCGAGACGGCCAGCACGTCCGCCATCTTGGCGGAATCGTACTCGTTCATCTGGCAACCATGCGTCTTGATGTAGAGCTTGCCTGTCATACCATTTCAAGAAAGATCAATAAACTTCGGTAATCAGTTGAATATACTTTGTTTCCCCGCCGCTTTCCATCCGGAAAAAAGTCCACCGCCGCGAGGCCGCACGGAAAACAAAATCATTTCACCGCGGAGACTCATATGACGCGGAGGAAAACAATAGAAGAATCTCACCGCAAAGGCGCAAAGGGCGCAAAGTAAATAACAACTAAGGAATTTCAGATTAATTCGAGTATCACGTCATTGCGAGCGGAGCGAAGCAATCTCCTAACAGTCATTTCAATGGCTTGGAGATTGCTTCGTCACTTTGTTTCTCGCACTGACGGATTAATCGGTGTTTCCCTAATGTAAAAACCAGGTTATTCCTGCAAGAACTCGAATCTATTCGAAAACTTGAATGCAACGGGCATGGATTATTCCTTGCATGGGGATGTCACGGGGTTTTATCTTTAATTTTCTCAATCTTTTCTTTGCGCCCTTTGCGTCTTTGCGGTGAGTGATTATTTCTTTTCTCCGCGTCCTCTCGATAACTGCTCCATGCGTTATTCTATCTCCTGCATCCATGCAGTCGTGCGTCTCCGCGGTGAATAGGGTTGTCAATAAACACTGTAAAAAAGGGAGTCGGCCGGTAAGCCGGGTTCTGTCGTGGACAGTCATTCATCTGGGATGCACGTCACCGTGCACCTCGAGCGACCTACCCGGGAACCATGCGGGCCGCATGATCGTTCCCCTATTTGGTCTTGCTCCGGATGGGGTTTACCCTGCCACGCCTGTTACCAGACGCGCGGTGCGCTCTTACCGCACCATTTCACCCTTACCCGCTTCGCGTACGAATACGCTGGCAGGCGGTATATTTTCTGTGGCACTTTCCATGGACTCGCGTCCCCCAGGTGTTACCTGGCACCCTGCCCTGTGGAGCCCGGACTTTCCTCCCCGCAAGCGGGGCGACTGCCTGGCCAACTCCCGCGGACAAGTATATATGGAAAAGCGGCGGATACGACGATAGAAAAATGCACCCAGACCTCATGCCCTGCATAATATATACGACGCAACTAACTGATATGAATGCTAGCTACAGTCAGCCCCAGGCAGGAGATGCCACCCGGGAGCCCCTGGCTCACGGCCTCCGCCGTTTGCGGAACAGCTGCCCCAGCGCCCGATTAAACCGATTGTCGCGTGACAGCCAGGGGATCACCGGATGGCGGGCGCGCAGGTTGAACTCCTTGCGAAAGCGCCGCAAACCCGGATGCTGTTCATCGATCGCCAGGCCGCGGCGCAGAGCCATGTAGGCGCCACCCCTATCGCCCACCTTGTATTCGGCCATGGCCAGGTTGTAGTACACCTCTACATCCACCTCTTCACCGACGGCCGCCTTGCGGCACAGCCGCACACCACTCCTGTCGCCCATGAAGACCCGCACCAATCCATGGAATGAGGTGTAGCGATTCTGAAAGATGTCATCCATCTCGGCCTGCTCGTCGGCAACCCGAAACTTATCCAGCGCCCCCTGCAGGTCACGTTTCTCATAGCAGCGCAGGCCGTCGAGAAAGTCGCTTCGTAATCGTGTCCGGCTACCGGTCTCCCATGGGTCGTATTGCCCCATCGCCCTTCTCCCTGTAGTTCTGCGCCAAAATAATTGCGCCTGGAATATCCACCAGGCGCCCCGCCCTGTCCTGCGCTTCACGAGCCACCCGTGCCAGCGGGAAGATTAAACCCTGCAGTGGAAAACGCAAGCCGCGTGGCTTGACGCGACCAGCAACTTCCAGCAATCTTGTGCCCCCTCGAACACCAGCAAAAAATACGGGACAACGTCCACAGGGATGAACATTCTCTTTGCCAGCAGCGAGGCCCATCCCCTGATCAAGACGGGGGGCCTGGCCGATGTCTCCGGCAGCCTGCCACGTGCCATCCTGGGGCTGCGCCATGACATTCGTGTCATCATTCCGGCCTACCGCGAAATACTCAGACAGACCCAGCACCTGACACTGGTCGCCTACCTGGATCTGGAAGGCATCAGCCTGCCGGTACGCATTCTGAGCGGGCGACTCCCCGGTGGCAACGTAAAACTCTACCTGGTCGACTCCCCGCCGCATTTCGACCGTACCGGCAAGCCCTACACCACCAGCAACGGCAGTCCCTGGTCTGACAACGCCGAGCGTTTCACTGTGTTCTGCCGCGCCATCCATGCGCTTGCCGTCAATGCCGCCGGTCTCGACTGGCAGCCGGATATTGTGCATTGCAATGACTGGCAAACGGGTCTGGTACCGGTGATGCTGAAAGAAACGCCAGCGGCACCCGCCTCGATCTTCACGATCCACAACCTGGCCTACCAGGGATTGTTTGACTGGAAGACATTCAATGCGCTCAAGCTGCCTGCCGACTGGTGGTCGGTCGACGCCCTCGAGTTTCACGACAAGTTTTCCTTTATCAAGGGTGGCCTGGTCCATGCAGACTGGTTGACAACCGTGAGTCCGAACTATGCCAGGGAGATCTGTACCCCTGAATTCGGCTGCGGACTGGAAGGCCTGATCACCCATCGCAAGGAGACCCTGACCGGCATCCTGAACGGTGTGGATTACACGGTCTGGAATCCCGGACGCGATTTGCACATCCCGGTGCAGTACAATCGCCGTTCACTGTTCCACAAGACCGAAAACAAGCGCGAACTGCAGGAGCGCTTTGCCCTGCCCGTGGACAACACCATACCCCTGTTCGCCGTCATCAGCCGGCTGGTCGAACAGAAAGGCATTGACCTGATACTGGATATCCTGCCGGAGTTGGTGAAACAGAACGCCCAGCTGGTGGTCCTCGGCAGTGGCGACAGCCAGCTGGAAAATGCCCTGCAACGGGCCGGTAGCCGGCACCCGAAGCATATCGGCATTCACATCGGCTATGACGAAACCCTGGCGCACTGTATCGAGGGCGGGGCCGATATCTTCCTGATGCCCTCCCGATTCGAGCCCTGCGGTTTGAACCAGATCTACAGCCTGCGTTACGGGACCGTGCCCGTGGTACGTCGCACCGGCGGTCTGGCCGACACCATTGTCGATACCACAGCCGACACCCTCGCGGACAGGACCGCCACCGGTTTCTGCTTTCAGGCTGCCACAGCCCCCGCGCTGTGGAACTCGATCGAGCGCGCCCTCAATCACTACCGCAAACCCGATATCTGGGAGCAGATCGTGGACACCGGCATGCGCCAGGACTTCAGCTGGAAACGCAGTGCCCAGCAATACATCGAGCTCTATGCCCGGGTCATCGCCCAACGGCAAAAACAACCCACATTGGAAAAGACGGCTGTTCAATAAGTTAGGATTATCTCCTCGAACCTCCCGGAACAGTCCCGGGAGGCTGTAAATCCACCGCGGAGGGGTATAATCCCCTCTCCCTGATTCGGAACGGGCCACGCCTAGTCGTGGCTTTTTTGTGCATATGAAAAAATCTGATCCACCGCTATTCGATCAACCCCGGGACAAGGACCTGCGCAGCCGGGTACGACTGTTCGGCAACCTGCTGGGTGAGGTGCTGCGCGAGCAGGCCGGTCAGGAGATCCTGTCCGGCGTCGAGACCCTGCGCAAGGGCTATATCAAACTGCGCAAACAGGAAAACCCCACCCTGCGTGCACGCCTCTCCAGGGTCATCGATTCCCTGGACCCGGATCAGCTGACCCATGTGATACGGGCATTCAATCTCTATTTCAGCCTGGTGAATATCGCCGAAGAGTCCTTCCAGCACGAACAACGCCGGCGCCAGGTCCGCAGGAAGGAACCCTTGTGGATCGGCTCCTTCCTGCAAACTGTGCAGGCATTCCACGACGAGGGGGTGGAGCCCTATCAACTGCAGATCCTGCTGAACCAGGCACTCTATTTCCCGGTATTCACGGCACATCCGACCGAGGCCATCCGCCGCACCGTTATGTCGGCACTGCGCCGCTTCTTCGTGACCAGTGAACAACTGGACGATATGCGGCTCGGCCGCGAGGAGCGCAGGGAGATCACCGAAGACCTCAAGCGCCAGATACAGGTCCTGTGGAAGACCGACGAGGTACGGGTGCACAAACCCACCGTCGAGGATGAAATTCGCAACGGGCTCTACTATTTTCGCGAAAGCCTGTTCGAGGCCGTACCCCAGACCTACCGCTATCTGGAAAAGGCCATCCGGCTTGTCTATGGCACTGACGGCGACGCCCCGCTGGTGACCGTTCCCGGCGGCATCATGCACTTCGGCTCCTGGATCGGCGGCGATCGCGACGGCAATCCCTTCGTCAAGCCGGCCACTACCGCAACCGCCCTGCGGCTTCACAGCCGCGAGGTGCTTATCATCTACCTGCGCCGTATCGAGGAACTGAGCTACCTGCTCACGCATTCCTCGCGCCTGTGCTCCTTTTCGCCCGCACTGCTCGAGAGTATCCGCCGCGAAGAGCAGCAATTCAGCGACGCCTGCTCAGCCTTCCCGACCCGCTACCTGCATGAGCCCTACCGGCGCAAGCTGTGCATCATGCGTCATCGCCTGAAACTGAACCTGGAGGCCGTTATCGAGCGTCTGGACAACCCGGACATCGACACCTCGACACAGCTTACCGGCTATGCCAGTGAACAGGACCTGCTGCAGGACCTGCAGCTGATCCGCGACTCCCTGATCGCAAACAATGATGCCGCCCTCGCGGAAGGCCGACTCAAGGACCTGGTCCGGCTGGTGGAGACCTTCGGCTTCTTCCTGATGCACCTTGATATCCGCCAGGAGTCGACCCGCCATACCGGGGCCATCAGCGAGATCTGCCGTGCCCTGCCGGACGGCACAGACTATGAGGCACTCGATGAGGGCGCACGCCAGAAGTTCCTGACCCGGGCGCTGGCAACTGCGCCGCCGACGCTTGATCGCAGCGCCCTCTCGGCCGAGACACGCGAGACCCTGGAGGTATTCGATGTCATGCGGCGCATGCAGCAGGAGGTCAGCCCGAATGCCTTCGGAAACTACGTGATCTCAATGACGCACACGGCCAGCCATGTACTCGAGGTCACGTACCTTGCCTGGCTGACCGGCCTGGCCGGCAAGCAGGAGGATCAGTGGTTCTGCAACATCCGCATCAGTCCCCTGTTCGAAACCATTGATGACCTCCAGCATGTAGAGGAGGTGCTGTCACAGCTCCTGGGCAACACGCGTTACCGCAGGCTGCTGAACTGCGCCTGCAAGTGCCAGGAAATCATGCTCGGCTACTCCGACTCCTGCAAGGACGGCGGCATACTCGCATCCAACTGGAGACTCTACGAGGCGCAGAAAAAGATCATCGCCATTGCCGATAAACACGGTATCCAGTGCCGGCTGTTTCACGGGCGCGGCGGGACCATCGGGCGCGGCGGGGGCCCCACCCACGAGTCGATCCTGTCCCAGCCGCCGGGCACGGTGCACGGACAGATCAAGTTCACCGAGCAGGGCGAGGTATTGCGCTACAAGTACAGCAATACCGAAACCGCTGTCTATGAACTTTCCATGGGCGTAACCGGCCTGCTGAAGGCAAGCCGCATCGTGATCAGGCCGCATGATGATGATCGCCGCGATTACATGGCGATCATGGATGAACTTACCCGCCTGGGAGAGGCGTCCTACCGCGACCTTATCGATCACACCGGGGGCCTGTTCGATTATTTCTACGATGTCACGCCGGTCACCGAAATCGGCCTGCTGAATATCGGCTCCCGCCCCTCGCACCGCAAGCAGCAGGACCGCTCCAAGTCCTCGATCCGTGCCATCCCCTGGGTGTTCGGCTGGGCCCAGTCCCGCCATACCCTGCCGGCCTGGTACGGACTCGGTACGGCCCTCGAGCAGTGGCGCCATGACGACCCGGCGCGCCTGCCACAACTGCAAACCATGTACCGCGACTGGCCGTTCTTTCATGCCCTGTTGAGCAATATCCAGATGGCACTGTTCAAGGGCGAAATGAACATCGCCCATGAATACACCCGCCTGGCCAGCGACCCCGAATCGGCAGAGCGCATCTACCGGAAGATCAGTGAAGAATACCGGCGCACCGTCGTGCAGGTGCTGCAAGTCTGCAAACTGCAACATCTGCTTGAGGAAAGCCCGGCACTTGGCCTGTCCCTGCATCGTCGCGATCCCTACCTGGATCCGCTGAACAACATCCAGGTCACTCTGCTGGGACGCTACCGCAACAGCAGCCTGTCCGAAGACCAGCGTGAACGCTGGCTGCAGCCGCTGCTGCAGTCGATCAACGCAATCGCCAGCGGAATGCGCAACACCGGCTGATGCCTGCAGCCAGGGGCCATTCCCGACAGTCGCGGCCTGCCCCCGGGATAGGGTATAGTAGCCTTCACCCTCATCGAGCGGAGTCGGCCTGTCGATGGCAAATCGTCTTGCACTGATTGTCGATGATTCAAAAACGGCACGCGTCACCCTGCAGCGCATGCTGGAGAATCACACTATTGATGTCGACGCCGTTGAGTCGGCACAGGATGCGCTGAATTACCTGGTCGACACGACCCCTGACCTCATCTTCATGGACCACATGATGCCGGGGATGGATGGATTCCAGGCCGTGAAGGCCATCAAGGAAAATCCCGCCACCGCCACCATCCCCATCATGATGTATACCTCCAAGGGAGGCGACCTTTACGTCAGCCAGGCACGCGCGCTGGGTGCGGTCGGTATCATGCCCAAGGAGATCCAGCCAGCCGAACTGTTCCAGGTGCTCGAACGGCTCGGCATGGTCACGGACCAGCGCAAGCAGACTCCACCCGGTGACAGCCACTATGTCTTGCTCGACGAGACACCGGATGTCAGCCCCAGTCCCGGCCGGGACACGATACAGGAAATTGCCCGGGAAGCAGCCGAATCCATAAGTCTGGACAGTGAGTTACAGCTGTATCTTGATGCACTGCTGGAACGTCACCACGGCGACCTCAGGGCGGAAATCCAGCAGCTGCGTGAGGACCTCGGACCGCCGGGCGGGCGTCGGCCGGCGGCGCTCAGCGGCGGGATTTTCGTCCCCCTGGTGGTCCTGCTGATCCTGCTGATCCCGTTGCTGTGGATGTACCGGCTCAGTGATGAAACCCAACTCGAGCTGGAGGATGCACGGGGTGAGATCGACCGCCTGCAGAACCAGCAGCAGCAACAGGTCCAGCTGGCGAGCGCGGAAAGCGCCTCCCTGCGCAACCTGCTGGATGAACACGAAGGCCGTAGCAACGAACAGTCATCGTTGCTGTACAAGAGCATCACCTGGGCCATAAACCAGAGCAGCCCCTACGATGTCCGTGAAGAGGCCTTCAGCGACCGGCGCCTGGCCATGGTGCATGAGCTGGTTTCGCGCCTGCAGGCCCTGGGGTTCAAGGGCACGCTCAGGCTGGCATCGCACCTGGGGGAATTCTGCCTGACCGGCGATGAGGCCGAGGGCTATAGACTCGCCCCCCCCGATCTGCCGGTGCGTGACTGTACTGTCTACGGACACCCCTTGCAGCACCTGCCGGCCATCGGCGAACGGCAGTCGATCGCCTTTGCCAATTTCCTTGCCACCTCCCCGCTGGTCAACGACAGTGATATCAAAATCGAAATCGTCTCCCACCAGTACAGCCAGCCGCGGGTACCCTACCCGGCACGGCATTCCGATATCAGTGCCTATGAATGGAACCGCATCGCCGCGATCAACAACCGCGTGGAGGTCGAGCTGCTGCCTTCAAGGCCCTGACCTGCCCTGCGCCGCGAGCCCCGCGGGTGGTTTCAGCCATCATCCGCCGGCGACCTTTCCATCAGTTCCGGCCACCTGATCAGCATATATGGCATGGACTCCGGCGAGTCCTGCAAGCGGGCGCCGGCCCAGGCGGCGGTCCTGAATGCCTTCCCGGTATAGTCCCGGTGACTGGCCAGCCGCCCCAGATCCAGCAAGGTATGGACCGCGACCCCGTTCACCGACAGCGTCGCCCCGTCACTGGCTGTTTTTTCGCGTAGCCAGAGCTCGGTATCCGCCGGGGTGCTGTAGAACCCGCCCTCATCGGAATCCCAGTACCTGGCAAGCAGTGAATCGACCAGCTGCCGCGCCTGCCCCAGCCGGGCCTTCTCACCGGTAACCTTGAACAGGGTCACCAGTCCCTGGGCGAGTGCGGCATAGTCGTCACTGAAGCCCGGCACACCCCGCTCACCCTGACGCCAGTCCCGGTACAACACGCCGGCCTTCCCGTCATAGAGTTCATCCATGACAAAACTCGCCGTGGCCTTGGCCGCCGCGGTATATCGCGGCTCGTCCAGCAGGCGTCCGCCCATGGCCAGTGTCGTAATCATGTAGCCGTTCCATGCCGTTACGATCTTGTCATCCACCGGCACCGAAGGACGCGCCCGGCGCGCCCTGAGCAGGCGCTGCTGTACCCCGGCATCGCGCTGTCCGGCACTGATCAGGTCGAGCTTGAACTGCCGGGCCAGGGCCGCTGTATCCAGCGCCCGGTAAGGCACATTGCGGCCGGCCATCTCGCCCAGCGGATCGCTCAACGCATTGCCCTGCTCCGTCATGCCATAACGCGCTACCGCCCAGTCGCGCAAATCGCCTTCGCCGAGGGCCTCGGTGAGCTGCTCCCAGGTCCAGGTGTAATACACCCCCTCCTCCATGTGCCCGGCGCGGTCATGTCGGGCATGGCTGTCCGCACTCAGGGCGGAATAGAAGCCACCGCGATCGTCATGCATCCTTTCAAGGGTGAAATCGAGGATCTCGCGCGCCACCCCGGCATAACGCGCGTCCCGGGTCTGGCGATAGGCCACCAGGTAGGCACGCGCAACCAGCGCCTGGTCGTAGAGCATCTTCTCGAAATGCGGGACCCGCCATTCGAAATCGGTGGAATAACGGTGGATGCCACCCTCGAGCTGGTCGTAGATGCCACCCGCGGCCATCTTGTCCAGGGTATGCAGGGCCATATCAACGCCGGCCTGCTCCCCCGATTGCAACAGGAACAGCAGGCGCGCCGGCTGCGGGAACTTGGGCGCCTGGCCAAAGCCCCCGTGGAACTCGTCGTAGCCAGCGGCAAACTGCTTGTGGGCCCGGGCGGGAAGTTCGTCCGTCAGCCGCGACAGGGGGGTGACCGGGGAGGCCATCTCGCGCAGCATGGCCACGGCATTCTGAGCCGTTGCCCGAATGCGCTCCGGCGCCTCCCGCCAGATTTCATCCAGCGTGGACAGGATCTGCGTCATGCCCGGCCGGCCCAGTCCGGGTTCCGGTGGATAATAGGTCCCGCCAAAAAACGGGTGCCCCTCCGGCGTGGCCCACACGGACATCGGCCAGCCGCCCTGGCCGCTGGTCGCCACCACGTAATCCATGTAGGCCGCATCCACATCCGGGCGCTGCTCCCGGTCGACCTTGATGGACACGAAGCCCGCATTCAGGAGTGCGGCGATTTCGGGATTGCTGAACGATTCGCGCGCCATGACATGGCACCAGTGACAGGTGAAATAACCGATGGAGATGAAAACCGGTTTGTTCTCGCGGCGCGCCTTCTCGAAGGCCTCCTCTCCCCAGGGGTACCACTCCACGGGATTATCGGCATGCAGGCGCAGGTAGGGACTGGACTCCAGCGCCAGACGCCAGCCGCCGGTCTTTTCCGCGGCCGAGACAGTGGACATCATCGTCAGCAGCAGGATGACGGCCAGGCTGGGCGCGGTCATGAAAGCCATGGTATGCGTGATCCGGTAGGGGTGATGCATGATTGGAGCCCTGCGGGCATGAATGGTTCCGGCGGTGCTCACCCGGTTTCGAAACGGTAATGCTTGACGATGGGCGCGGTCACGTCCCACACACAGGACAGGCCCCTGGGGAAGGTCACCAGGTCGCCCGGCCCGATGCTGAGCGGTTCGCCTCCCTGCGGTGTCACGGTGACGGCACCCTCCAGGATGTAGCAGGTCTCCTGCTCATCATAGGTCCAGTCGAAGCGTGATACCTCCTTGCTCCAGATCGGCCAGTCGGTCACGCCCAGCCGTGCCAGTTCGTCAGGGTCTGGCCCGTTCCTGATCGTGATGGTCTGCATAATTCACCAGTGTTGATAGAGCGCAGCTAGCGCCGAAAAAAAAGATTGATGATGATGGTCAATACCACGCTGACCACGATCATCGAGGTAATGGGGACAAAGATCCGGCTGCTGCCGCGCTCGATACGGATATCGCCCGGCAGGTGCCCGAACCAGCCCAGCAGGCCTGGCGCATAGCTCAGCACCAGTCCAACCAGGGTGATGATCACCCCGATGAGCAGTACAACTTTTCCTATGGCCATGATCCAGGCGACCCGGGTTGATTAAAGGGAAACCCTGATTAATGCGTGGTTGAGGAAATCAAAGTGACGCGCTTTTCTCAATTAATCAGGGCTTCCAAAGTTTCATGTTATAGCGTGATGTATCACGTCATTGCGGGCCTAGCGCAGCCATCTCACGGAGGCGTTATCAGCCCGTCACAAATCGCCTCCTGCATCCTGCACAATAGCGCGCATCAAGCGGCCTGCCATGTATCCAGCGCCAGTACCGCGCGTGCATTGGCGCTGGTCTGCTGTGCCACCCGTTCGGCCGGCTCGCCGCGTACCTCGGCCAGGGCCGCCAGGCAATATGGCAGGTACTCGGGGCTGTTGCGTTCACCCCGGTGCTGTGACACCACCAGGTCGGGGGCATCGGTCTCCAGCACCAGCACCTCCAGCGGCAGGCTGCACGCCAGCGTGCGCAGCCGGGTCGAGCGTTCGTAAGTCAGCATGCCGCCGAAGCCGAGTTTGAAGCCGAGCTCGATGTAGTGTTGCGCCTGCTGCAGGCTGCCGTTGAAGGCATGGGCGATCCCCCCCGGCACCCGGGTTCGCCGCAGGGCGGCCAGCACCTGGTCATGGGCCTTGCGTACATGCAGGATCACCGGCAGCCCGGCAGCCCGCGCAATGGCGAGCTGGGCATCGAACAGGGACTGCTGGCGCGTACGGTCGAGATCGTTGACAAAATAGTCCAGCCCGATCTCGCCGATGGCAACCGGACGCCGGCCGGCCAACTGCGACTCCAGGGCCTCCAGGTCAGACTCGCAATGCTGCTCCAGATAGACAGGATGCAGGCCCAGGGCAGGAAACAGGTCAGGCTCCATTGCGCACAGGTCCCACAAGCCGTCCCAGCCCTTTGCCTCCACGCCCGGCACCACCATCCCCGCCACACCCGCAGCGCGTGCGCTCGCCAGCACGGCCTGCCGGTCTGTATCGAACCGCGCCACATCGAGGTGACAATGCGTGTCGATGATCTCCATAAGCATGATTGTATGCCGGCACCACCGTCAAACACAGTCGATTTCTGGTATGTTCGCACTGCAAAACGATCCGGACCATTACCATGAGCACCAGCAAACAGGACATCCCGCCCGCCACCACCGACACGGAACGCCGCTTCGGCGGTATCCGCCGCCTCTACGGGGTAGATGCCCTGAAAAGGTTCAGGCAGTCACATGTCGGCGTGATCGGCATCGGCGGCGTCGGTTCCTGGGCGGCCGAGGCGCTGGCACGTTCCGCCATTGGCCGGATCACCCTGATCGACCTCGATCACATTGCCGAGTCCAATATCAACCGCCAGCTGCACGCCCTCACGGTGACGATCGGCAGGGCCAAGGTACAGGTGATGGCGGAACGTATCGTCGAGATCAACCCGGACTGCCAGGTAACGGCGCTAGAGGAATTTCTGTCGGAGGACAATCTCGATGAGCTGCTGGGGCGGGACTATGACTACGTGATCGACTGTATCGACGGCTTTCGCGTCAAGGCGGCACTGATCGCCTGGTGCCGGCGCCACAAGGTCCGTCTGATTACGGTGGGCGGTGCCGGCGGCCAGACCGACCCGACCCGGATCAGGGTCGCGGACCTCAGCCGCACCGAGCACGACGCCCTGTTCTCGAAGACCCGCAAGCTGCTGCGCCAGGACTACGGTTTCCCGCGCAATCTGAAACGGCGATTCGATATCTCCTGCGTCTACTCCGTCGAGCAGCCGCTGTTTCCCGCCGAAGACGGCGGCATCTGCCACGACAAGCCGCACGACCCGCGGGTCGGTCGCCTCAATTGCGCCGGCGGCATGGGCTCGGCCACCAGCGTCACCGCCTGTTTCGGCCTGGTGGCCGCGGCACACGTGTTGAAGAAGCTGGCTGGCTAGTCGTTCAGGCGTTCAGCAGGTGCGATCGATATCGGGGATTACCAGACAAGGCCGATATTGACACCGAAATTGCGCGTCTCGCTCATGGGCTCGAACACCGTACCAACGATTATACCGTCCTGCAGCAGTGGCTCGGTCCGGCTGCGGCCCAGTTCCCAGTATTCAAACCACGGTGAAATGAAATACCGGAACCGGTCATCCAGCCGGTTTTCCAGTGACAGGGCGACACGGACGCCGGTTTTCTCACCCAGGTCCAGTTCCTTGTCATCGAACCTGCTGGCAAACTCGACCTCGATCCCGGGATCAACGGGCCGCAACAGCCGGATATCGGCACCGAGACGTACCGATTCACGCGGGTCGTGCTTAAGGCGCAGGCCCAGCAGGCCATACCACCAGTCGTAGGTCTCGAACAGGCCGCTGAGCGTAGTCGTGGAGCGAATGCCGCGTTCCCAGTAGCGGTAACCGGCGCCCGCATAAACATCAACGGCTGTTGAGGTGTGCCGGTAGACCCTGGCACCGGCGAGCAGACTCCAGTCCAGCAGATCTTCACCGGTCACCGTATTTGCCGGTCCACGGTAGCCGACATTGCCGGACCAGGCGGAAAGTGTCGCCTCCGCGAAGAGGC
>Ga0224512_10001677_pt1 | contig 21010 bp, 26 predicted proteins | sample SF_May12_sed_USG_4_FD_169103 | JGI IMG/M metagenome (GOLD analysis project Ga0224512, IMG submission 169103) | Sediment microbial communities from San Francisco Bay, California, United States - SF_May12_sed_USGS_13 | ecosystem: Environmental > Aquatic > Marine > Sediment | place: USA... | reverse complement strand
GCCGCCAATCGCAACCGGCCTGATTTATGACGATGGCGCGGTGATTCCGTTCGTCGAAGCCTTCGTGCTTACACTGTTCGCGGGTTTCGCGCTTTACCTGCCGGTGCGCAAACATCGCAACGAGCTACGCCTGCGTGATGGCTTCCTGGTGGTGGTATTGTTCTGGACCGTACTCGGGGTCGCCGGCGGACTGCCAATTTATCTCTCTGGAATCTACGATATCTCGGTGACCGATGCGGTTTTCGAGTCGATCTCGGGGATTACCACGACCGGCGCCACGGTCATTGTCGGCATAGACGCATTGCCGCATTCCCTGCTGCTTTATCGCCAGGAATTGCAATGGCTGGGCGGGATGGGCATCATCGTGCTGGCCGTCGCGGTATTGCCGATGCTCGGCGTCGGCGGCATGCAGCTGTTTCGCGCCGAAACCCCCGGGCCGGTAAAGGATACCAAGCTGACCCCGCGTATTACCGAGACCGCCAAGGCGCTCTGGTATATCTATCTCGGCTTGACCGTTGCCTGCTGCCTCGCCTACTGGGCCGCGGGCATGTCGTTTTTCGACGCCATGTCGCACTCGTTTTCGACGGTCGCCATCGGCGGCTTTTCGACGCATGACGCCAGCATCGGGTATTTTGACAGCACCGCTGTCCAGTTCATCGCAATCGTGTTCATGTTGCTTTCGGGGATTAATTTCGCGATTCACTTCACCGCATTTCGCAACCTGTCGCTGAAACCCTATCGGCGCGACGCCGAGTTTCGCACCTATATCATGGTGCTATGCGTCGTCAGCGTTATCACCATCGGATACCTGCAGTTGAAGCATACCTTCGAATCGACCGCCGAATCGATCATCGAGGGCTTGTTCCAGGTAGTGTCGATCGGCACCACCACCGGTTTTACTACCGCAGAGTACTACCGTTGGCCGGGATTTCTGCCGGTGCTGCTACTTTACGTCAGCTTTATGGGCGGCTGCTCCGGTTCGACCGGCGGCGGCATCAAGGTCATTCGGATCCTGTTGCTGGTCAAGCAGGGGGTGCGGGAACTGCGGCGGTTGGTGCACCCGAGCGCACAGATCGCCGTCAAGATCGGCAGGAAACCCATGCCGGAAAAGGTGATCGAGGCGGTGTGGGGCTTTTTCGCGGCTTATTTCGCGATTTCGGCATTGCTGATTTTGCTGCTGATGGCTACCGGTCTTAACCAGGTCACCGCGTTTTCGGCGGTCGCCGCCTGCCTTAATAATCTCGGCCCGGGCCTTGGCGATGTCGGCAGAAACTTTGCCTCGATCAACGACACCGCGAAGTGGATACTGTGCATCGCAATGCTGCTCGGACGCCTCGAAATTTTCACGCTGCTGGTATTGTTCACGCCGGCCTTCTGGAGAAAGTAGCGCGATGCAATCCGGCAAACCCGCGGTCGATGCCAGCACACTGGAGCCACCGAATCTCGCGAAAATCGGGCGCAGGATTCGCGCCGGCGTCGGTCGCGCGGTCAGCGATTTCGACATGATCGAGGCTGGTGACCGGGTCATGGTCTGCCTGTCCGGTGGCGCCGACAGCTACACCATGCTCGATATCCTGCTGCATCTGCAAAAAGTCGCGCCAATCGATTTCGAACTGGTTGCGGTCAACCTCGATCAGAAACAGCCCGGATTCCCCGGGCGGGTACTCCCCGATTACCTGGATGAGCTCGGAATCGAGTATCGCATCGTCGAGGAAAACACCTACGGGGTCGTCAAGCGCCTGGTCCCGCAAGGTAAGACGACCTGTTCGCTATGCTCCAGGTTGCGGCGCGGGGTTTTATACCGGGTCGCCGGCGAAATCGGCGCCAGCAAAATCGCGCTGGGACATCATGCCGACGATATCGTCGAAACCCTGTTTTTGAACCTGTTTTACAACAGCCGACTCAAGGCGATGCCGGCGAAGCTGCGCAGCGACGACGGGCGTAATATCGTTATTCGACCGCTGGCCTACGTGCGCGAAGCCTCGATCAAACAGTTTGCGGGATTGAGAAGGTTTCCGATTATCCCTTGCAACCTGTGCGGGTCGCAGCCAAACCTGCAACGTCAGGCGATAAAGGCGATGCTGCAACAGTGGGACAGATCATACCCGGGACGCGTCGACAACATACTGAAATCGATGTGCCAGGTGACGCCCTCGCACCTGCTCGATCGCGATCTTTTCGATTTCGGCGATATCTAGCAGGTCTGGGGGCAGACCTGAATTTCGACCTCGTTGCAGCCGAAAAATCGAACGAAATTCAGCGCAAAACCAGGTCTGTCCATGGCCAGCCGGTTGCCGATCGCGACGCAAAAAAAACTCTGGCGACTGGAGCCAGAGCAATGTGATTATCTCGAGGAGAGAAAAACTGACTATGTAAAGGTGTCTCTTTATATCTGCGTCCCTGCGGGCCTTTTGCCTGCTCCAGCCTGTGGACCCGTCCCTGTGTCGTGCTAGTATACTGACACGTTAAATGCTGGGCTGATACCGCGGCCAGGCTGCGTAGCCTGTCAGCCGATAGCGAAAAATCGTGTAGGATCTGTCCTACACAAACCATTCACGGAGATTTGCAACAGGCATGCTATTCCCAGCCATACAGCCAGGTCAGACCTGGCGCTTTCCGGTTTCCGACCTGCATACGCTGTATATAGAAGAGTGTGGCAACCCGAAAGGCGTACCCGTGGTATTCCTGCACGGCGGGCCTGGTGGTTCCTGCGAACCGGGGCACCGGCGTTTTTTCAATCCCGAATCGTATCGCATCATCCTGTTCGACCAGCGTGGCAGCGGCAAGTCGAGACCACACGCGAGCCTCGAGCACAACACCACCTGGGACCTGGTCGACGACCTCGAGAAGATTCGCGAGCTGCTGCACATCGAGCGCTGGGTCGTGTTTGGCGGTTCCTGGGGCTCGACGCTGGCACTGGCTTATGCTCAGACCCATCCTGACCGGGTGCTGGGCCTGATCCTGCGCGGCATATTCCTCGCGCGCGACGCCGACGTGTGCTGGTTCTTCAATGGCAATGCGGCGCGCATATTCCCCGAGGCCTGGGAGCATTTCATCGAACCGATACCGGAGGATGAGCGAGATGATATCATCGCTGCCTATTACCGCCGACTTACCAGCGACAACGAAATCGTGCGCATGGGCGCCGCCAAGGCCTGGTCGATCTGGGAAGGGTCGTCGGTGACGCTGCTGCCGGACAAGAATGTCGTCGATCATTTCAGCGATCCGCATATCGCGCTCAGTATCGCGCGTATCGAGTGCCATTATTTCATCAACAAGTGTTTCCTGGAGCCCAACCAGCTAATCGACCACATGGACAGGATCGCCCATATCCCGGGATTTATCGTGCACGGCCGCTACGACATGGTCTGTCCCATCGATCAGGCTTACCTGCTCAAGCAGCACTGGGAAAATGCGCAACTCAAGATCATCAGCGATGCCGGTCACGCGGTTACCGAGCATGGTATCAGCAAGGCGCTGGTCAACTGCTGTAACTCGATGTTGGAAATCGTCGCTTGATTACACTGCTGCAGCGGGTCAGCAGCGCGCACGTCGAGGTCGAAGCGGTAACAATCGCCAGCATCGGTCAGGGTATCCTGGTGCTGGTCGGGGTCGAGGCGGAAGATGATGAATCCACCGCCCGCAGGTTTGTCGAGCGGCTGCTGGACTACCGGGTATTCGCCGATGCGGATGCAAAGATGAACCTTTCGCTCAGGGATATCGACGGCGGGCTGTTGCTGGTGCCGCAGTTCACACTCGCGGCCAACACCAGGAAGGGTCGCCGGCCCAGCTTCACCTCGGCCGCAAACCCGCGACACGGGCGCGATATATTCGCTGCGATGACGACCTATGCCGGCACGGTTTATGACCGCGTCGAGTATGGGCGCTTCGGTGCCGACATGCAGGTTCACCTGGTCAACGATGGGCCGGTAACCTTTATTCTCGATTGATTCGCCGGGTCGATTAATTGTCGAATTCAGGCAAGATGTCGATTATTATCAGCATCCTTTATATCCGCGGACAAAGTGGCCAATGTCAGATCGTAGCGCAAACGTCAGTCGCGACACGCTGGAAACCCAGATCAGCGTGGCGCTGAATCTCGATGGCGACGGAAATTCCAGTTTCGATACCGGGATTCCGTTTCTCGAGCATATGCTGGAGCAAATTGCGCGTCACGGCGCTTTCGACCTCGAGGTCAAGGCCCGCGGAGACTTGCATATCGACGATCATCACAGCGTAGAGGACATCGGCATCACCCTGGGCCAGGCTTTCCAGCAGGCGCTGGGCGACAAAAAGGGAATCCTGCGCTACGGGCACGCCTATGTGCCGCTCGACGAGGCCCTGTCCAGGGTCGTAATCGATTTTTCGGGGCGCCCGGGGCTCGAGTACCGGGTCCAGTTCACGCGTCCCCGCATCGGGCGGTTCGACGTCGACCTGTTTCATGAATTCTTCCAGGGATTTGCCAATCATGCGCCGGCCACGCTGCATATCGACAACCTCTCGGGCAGCAACGCGCATCATATCGCCGAGACCATTTTCAAGGCCTTCGGCCGTGCTTTACGCACTGCCGTAACCCGCGACGAGCGCATGCCGGGTGTCATTCCTTCGACCAAGGGATCCCTGTAGGCCATGCAGACGATTGCCGTGGTCGATTACGGCATGGGTAATCTCAGGTCGGTTGTCAACGCGCTCGAGGTCGTCACCGGTGGGCGCGACAGGGTGTTACTAACCTCCGCCCCGGAGCAGGTGCTCGCTGCCGATCGCGTCGTCTTCCCCGGGCAGGGCGCGGCCGGCGACTGCATGCGCGCAATCGATGAACACGGGTTGCGCGAGGCTATCGTCGGCGCGGCCCGGCAACGCCCGTTCCTGGGTATCTGCATGGGCATGCAGGTCCTGATCGATCATAGCGAAGAAAACCAGGGCACCGACTGCCTCGGTTTTTTTAGCGGGCGGGCCAGGTATTTTGGCGATAATCACCGGGACCGGAGCGGTGTTAAACTGAAGGTTCCGCATATGGGCTGGAACCGCGTACAACAGACCAAATCACACCCCCTGTGGCGTGCGATCGACGACGGCAGCCGGTTCTATTTCGTGCACAGCTATTATGTCGATGTCGACGACAGGAATCTTGTTGCCGGAGAAACCGACTACGGCTTCGATTTCAGCAGCGCGATCGCGCAAGACAACCTGTTTGCGCTGCAGTGCCATCCGGAGAAAAGCGCCAACATCGGCCTGCGATTACTGCAGAATTTTGTATCCTGGGACGGGCAGTCATGATTCTTATTCCGGCAATCGATTTGAAAGAGGGGCACTGCGTGCGACTGCGGCAGGGCAACATGGACGAAACCACGGTGTTTTCCGATGACCCGATAGCGATGGCCGGCAAGTGGGTCGCCCAGGGCTGCAGGCGACTGCACCTGGTCGATCTAGACGGCGCCTTCGAAGGCCAGCCGATCAACGCCGACGTGATCGAGGAAATCTGTGCTTCCTTTCCCGGTCTCGAAATCCAGATTGGCGGCGGCATCCGCTCCATCGAGACCGTCGAAGCCTACCTCGAGGCCGGGGTCAATTTCGTTATCATCGGCACCATGGCGGTCAAGCGGCCCGAGTTCGTGACCCAGTTGTGCTCCGAATTTCCCGGCAATGTCATCGTCGGTATCGACGCCAGGAACGGCCTGGTGGCGACCCACGGCTGGGCGGAGGAAAGCGAGCATAGCGCGAAGGCGCTGGCGCTGCGCTTCGAGGACCAGGGTGTCGCCGCCATCGTTTATACCGATATCAGCCGCGACGGCATGATGCAGGGTGTCAACGTCGAGGCTACCAGCGCGCTCGCCAAATCGATCAGCGTACCCGTCATCGCGTCGGGCGGGGTTACCGACATGGACTGTATAATCAAGCTCAACGAAGTCAAGAGCTCGGGCATCGAGGGCGTCGTCATCGGCCGCGCGCTGTACGAGAGAACCATCAGCCTGGTCGAGGCACAGGCTTATATAGACCAGCACTAGCCCAGGTCCCGTTCGTCATGTCCCTCGCCAAACGCATCATCCCCTGTCTCGACGTCGACAATGGCCGCGTCGTCAAGGGCGTCAGGTTCGTCGATATTCGCGACGCCGGGGACCCGGTCGAGGTGGCGCGCCGCTACAACCAGGAAGGCGCTGACGAACTGACTTTTCTCGACATTACCGCGAGTTCCGACGATCGCGAAACCATGGTTCACGTGGTCGAGGATGTCGCGCGCGAGGTGTTCATCCCGTTGACGGTGGGCGGCGGTATCCGCGAACTGGCCGACATTCGGCGCATGTTGAACGCCGGCGCCGACAAGGTAAGTATCAATACCGCCGCGGTGTTCAATCCCCGCTTCGTCGCCGAGGCCGCCGACAGGTTCGGCTCGCAGTGCATCGTGGTGGCGGTCGACGCCAAGCGTGTCAGCGCCGATGGCGAGGCGGGACGCTGGGAAATCTTCACCCACGGCGGCCGCAAGCCAACCGGCATCGACGTCATCGAGTGGGTGCGCACAATGGACGACTTCGGTGCTGGCGAAATATTGCTGACCAGCATGGATCGGGACGGCACCCGTATCGGCTTCGACAACGAGCTCACGCGGAAAGTGTCGGAGGCGGTTCGTGTCCCGGTCATTGCCTCGGGCGGTGTCGGCAACCTGCAGCACCTGGCGGACGGAATACTCGAGGGCATGGCCGACGCGGTGCTCGCCGCGAGCATTTTTCATTTCGCCGAGTACAGCATCGGCGAGGCCAAGGCTTACCTGCGGGCGCAAGGTATCGAGGTGCGGGATGACTGACTGGCTCGACGAGCTCAACTGGAATGACGACGGCCTGATGCCGGCTATCGCACAGGATTTCCAATCCGGCGAAGTACTGATGGTTGCCTGGATGAACCGCGAGGCGCTGCGTCTCAGCAGCGAACAGGGACGCGCCGTTTACTGGTCGCGTTCGCGCCGCAAGCTATGGTTCAAGGGCGAAGAATCGGGTCATCGGCAACGCTTGCGGGAAATACGCGTCGACTGCGACGCCGACGTGCTGCTGCTGCAGGTCGAGCAAATCGGCGGGATTGCCTGTCATACCGGCCGCCGCCGCTGTTTCTTTCGCGTATTAAAGGATGGAAAATGGCAGACAGATGAGGACATTATCAAAAATCCCGACGAGATTTATCGATGAGTGATGATATACTCCAGCGCCTGATGGCCGTGCTGGTGTCGAGAAAAGATGCTGATCCCGACTCGTCTTACGTCGCGGGTCTGTATCACAAGGGTCTCGATTCCATCCTGAAGAAAATTGGCGAGGAGTCGGCCGAAACCATCATTGCCGCGAAATCTGGCGATAAGCAACAGATCGTTCATGAAACCGCGGACCTGTGGTTTCACTGCCTGGTAATGCTGGCGCAACAGAATCTGGATGCGCGGCTGGTGCTCGAAGAACTGGAGCGTCGATTCGGCGTCTCCGGCGTCGATGAGAAAGCCGCGCGCGAACAAAGTAAATGAGGTGAAAAATGGGTTTTGGTGGAATTAGTATCTGGTCGCTGTTATTGATCCTGGCGATCGTAATCCTGCTGTTTGGCACCAAGAAGCTGCGCAATGTCGGTGGCGATCTCGGTGGTGCGATCAGGAGTTTCAAGAAATCGGTCAAGGACGAGGAAGTTGCGAAAGACAAGACCGAGTCCGATGGGCAGATTATCGAAGGCAAGGTGAGCGAAGAAAAGGACAAGGTATAGGCCTGCCCGCGGAGACAGTTAGTCCTAGTCGAGTTCCGGCCACACAATTATGTTTGATATGGGCTTCACCGAAATGATGCTGATCGGCATCGTTGCCTTGATCGTGATCGGTCCCGAACGCTTGCCGGGTGTCGCACGCACCGCCGGCAAGTACTTTGGGCGCCTGAAGCGTTTCATGACCAGCGTCAAGGCCGACGTCGAACAGGAACTGCGCGCCGACGAATTACGCGAAATCCTTGCCCAGCAGCAAAGAGAACTGAATACGCTCAAGGACAGCATTTCCGATGCCGGCAAGGAAATCGAGAAAGAAACCAGCGCGGTCGGCGCCGCGCTAGCGGAAGACCTCGACCAGTCCGCACGCACTGCCGGGCAGGGCACGACTGCGACCGAATCGGAAAAGACCGCCACCGCCGACTCCGCACAACCTGCCGATCAGGATCAGCCCGAAAAAGTAAAAACATGAGCGACGCGGAAGAGCCGGAGGAGAGCCTTGGCGGCAGCCTGATGTCGCACCTGGTCGAGTTGCGGGACCGCGTGGTGCGCATGGTGCTCGCGGTGCTGATCATTTTCCTGTGCCTGTTCTACTGGGCCAACGATATTTATGTTTACCTGGCCGAACCGCTGACGCGCCACCTGCCGGAAGGCGCCAACATGATCGCGATCGACGTCGCCTCGCCGTTCCTGACGCCGTTCAAGCTGGTTCTGATGCTGGCCGTTTTCCTCGCGATGCCGGTGATTCTGTACCAGGCCTGGGCCTTCGTGGCGCCGGGGCTGTACGCCAACGAGAAACGCATCGCCGGGCCGCTGCTGGTTTCGAGCATCCTGTTGTTTTACGCCGGCGTTGCGTTTGCCTATTACATCGTGTTTCCGCTGGTGTTCGGCTTTTTCACCCGAATCGGACCCGAAATCGTCAATATTTCGACCGATATTGGGCGATACCTCGATTTCGTACTGGCGCTGTTTTTCGGTTTCGGGCTTGCCTTCGAGGTACCCATCGCGACGATTATCCTGGTCGCGATCGGCTTTACGACGCCGAATAAGCTCTCCGAAAAGCGACCCTATGTCGTCGTCGGCGCGTTTATCGTCGGCATGTTGCTGACGCCGCCGGACGTTATATCGCAGGTACTGCTCGCTTTGCCGATGTGGATACTCTTCGAGGCCGGGCTGATCGCATCGAGGATTATCTTCAAGGATCGCGAATTTGACGAAGAAGACGAGGACGACGAGGACGACGCCGAACCGGAGACGGCAATGGCTGCCGCTTCGGGTAATCAGCCGCTGACCGACGAGGAACTGGAAGCCGAGCTGGATCAGGCGGAAGCCGACGAGGCCAAACTGGATAAAAACAGCTGACCGCCCGTAAACCATTCGAAGTCTAAACAATTCGGCGGGCCGTCCGATAACCTCATTATGTTCAGGCCTGCAATGTTTCTTTTCGCCGTATTGACGGCGGCTCCGGCCGCGGCACTGGATCTGTTCGGCGTCGCGCTCGAATCGGCCGCTGGCGATGAATTGCGCCGCGCGGTCGTCGAGGCGGGTATGGTCCCGATCCGTGAAGGCGGAGAGGACGAGTGGTTCGACATTTACGACAGTTCGGCGGTGCTCGACGGTTCTGCCCGGTTTTACCTCGGGGTGGTAAAGCAGGGTCAGCGCTTCGCATTCGCCGAGTACGAATTCAGGGGCCTGAACTCGAAGCCGATACTGCAGCGATTGATAGCAAAATACGGGGCCGCGGACGAGATACAGTCGGGGCGATACCTGTCGGATCGCGGCTACCGCTGGCGGCGCGACGACATCGATATCGAGCTCGTCAGCGACTGGCAGAATTACCGCTTCCGCCTGAGCTATATCGATGCGGGAAACCTTGCCGATTTACAGGCCGAGAGGGCGTCCTACGCCGCGCAACAGCGGGCAGAAACCGCGCAGGTCTCGCTTTTCTGACTACCGCCCGTCGTCGCAATCGGTCCGCTGATCGGGGTGCCGCCGCAGGGCGCGCAAAAACGGTCGATTCCTACTAGACTTATTTATGTCTTCGCAACCCTGATGCAAATGAACACGATCCCGCCAGCGAAACCCTACGCTCCTGTCGACGCCAGCCGCAACGCAGCCGACGGTATTCGCGAACAATTGTCGCGTCTCGATCGCAACGTGGCCGAGGTCGCGCGTGGCGAAAACGCCAGCTCGTTTGCTGTGGGTGGGCGCGATCGCGCGTTAGTCGAGCAAACCGAAATCGTGCGCGCGACGCGCGCCAACGCAAGGTCGCTCGAGGTCGCCAACCAGGTGCTCGGTACCATCATAGACATCAAGGTCTAGGCTAACCGCGCGGGTAGCGGCGCAAAGCTTTGTTAACCCCGTTTGCTTTTTACGGTATCATGCGGCGCCATTCGCACCGCAGTTTCGATAATCCCTATGACTGAAGTTCCCAGGGCGCCGCGACGCCCGACACTGCTCGTTATTCTGGATGGCTTCGGAATCAATCCGGATCCCACCAATAACGCTGTCATGCTGGCCAATACACCCAGCTTCGACCGTTATTTCGACGCTTACCCGATGACGACCCTGGAAGCCTCGGGTCGCGGCGTGGGTTTGCCGGCAGGGCAGATGGGGAACTCGGAGGTCGGGCATATGACTATCGGTTGCGGCAGCATCGTCAAACAGGACCTGGTGCGCATCGACGATGCCATCGAGGATGGCAGCTTTTTCGAAAACCCGGCACTGTTGGATGCGGTGAACGCGGCGCGCGAAGCGGGCCGTCCGCTGCACCTTGCGGGCCTGGTCTCAGAGGGCGGCGTGCACAGCCATATCGACCATCTGCAGGCGCTGATTCGGCTCTGTCAACGGCACCAGGTGGTGCCCCAGGTCCACATGATTACCGATGGCCGGGACACAGCGCCGCAGGCGGCGCTATCCTGTTTGCCGGACCTCGAGGCATTGCTGCGAGACTGCGGCGGCCGGATCGCCACCATTTCCGGGCGCTATTACGCGATGGATCGCGACAGGCGCTGGGAGCGGGTGAGGCTTGCCTGGGACAATATCGTGCACGCGACCGGGATTGAGGCAGAATCGGCGCAGCAGGCCATACAGCAGAGTTACGATGCGGGCCGTGGTGACGAATTCATCCTGCCGACCCGGTTACCGGGACAGCAGCCGCTGCAGGCGGGCGACGAAATGATTTTCTTCAATTTCCGCAACGATCGCGCGCGCCAGATCTGCGCGGCCTTCGCGCTCGAGCAGTTCGACGATTTTCCGCGCGGTCCCGACTATCGGCCGATCAGGGTTACCACGATGACCTATTACGACGACCGACTGGGAGCACCGATTGCATTCGCGCCGACACGCCCCGAAACGACGCTCGGCGGCGTCATCAGCGAGGCGGGTTTGCGGCAGCTGCACTGTGCCGAAACCGAGAAATACGCGCATGTGACGTTTTTCTTCAACGGTGGCAGGGAGTCCCCCTATCCCGGGGAAGACCGCAAGTTGATCGACTCGCCGCGGGTTGCGACCTACGACCTGCAGCCCGAAATGAGCGCACCCGCGGTCGCGGACGCCGTCGTCGCCGCGCTGCAATCCGGAAACTACGAGTTCATCGTGGTTAATTTCGCCAACGGCGACATGGTCGGGCATACCGCAGTGCGCGCCGCCGTAATCGAGGCCGTGGAAGCGCTGGATCGCGAGGTGGGCCGCGTGCTGGACGCCGCGATCGCCAACGATTTCGCGGTGGTCCTGACCGCCGACCACGGCAATTGCGACGAGATGGTCGATCCGGTTAGCGGCGAACCGCATACACAGCATTCCAACCATCCCGTGCCGTGCCTGGTGATCGACGCTGCAACCAGCAAGCTGGCGCAGGGGGAAAATCTCTCGGCAATCGCGCCCACGGTCCTGCAGTTGATGGGTCTCGAAAAGCCTCCCGGGATGACGGGCCGTTCGGTTATTCTCGACAGTTGGTCGGAATTACCTTGATCGGAAGCGAAAATTTAGTAATGATTACGAACTGAGCAGTGCGCGATTGATTATATAATAAACATGGCAACCCTAACCGAAACACTAGAAGATATCACGCTGTTTCGCGGTATGAGCGAGGACGACATCCAGGGTGTCGCCTCGCACACGGTCATACGCCAGTTTCCGAAAAATACCGTCATCGTCAGCCAGGGCGACGAAACGGACTCGTTTTACGTCATTTTGCAGGGCAAGGTCGATGTTTTTCTGCACAATGACAAGGGCAAGGAAATTATTATCAACACCCTCGGCACCGGCGAAGCCTTCGGCGAACTCGCCCCTCTGGGCGGCATCCCGCGCCAGGCCAGCATTATCACCACCGAAGATTCCACCTTCGGGATCATTTCGCGCCAGGTTTTCATGGATACCCTGCTGACCAAGCCGACGGTGAGCATGCAGATCATCGATTTACTGATCCATCGCATCCAGGACCTGACCGAGGAGGTCAGCAGCCTCGCGCTCGAGGACGTTTATAACCGCGTGGTGCGGGTGCTCTACAAGCATGCGGAATCGGTCGGCGAGAAGCTGGTTACCGAAAAACTGACCCAGCAGGATATCGCCAGCCGGGTCGGCGCTACCCGCGAAATGGTGCATCGGATTCTCAAGGAATTGAAAACCGGTGGCTACATATCCATCGAAGGCAAGCACATCACCATCGAGAAAAAACTTCCGCCCGGTTGGTAACGCCCGCCTTGTGTGAAAGTGCTAACATAGCGCCGTTGTTATCACGAGAGTAATAAGTGGCCGGTCACAGTAAATGGGCGAATATCCAGCATCGCAAGAAGGCCCAGGACGCCAGGCGCGGAAAACTGTTCACGCGCCTGATCCGCGAAATCGTCGTCGCCGCCAAGTCGGGCGGTTCGGACCTGGATGCCAACCCTGCCTTGCGCACCGCGGTCGACAAGGCCAAGTCGCAATCGGTTCCGAAGGATGCCATCGAACGCGCGGTGAAGCGCGGCGCGGGGGAGCTCGATGGTTCCGACTACGAGGAAATCCGTTACGAGGGTTATGGTCCCGCGGGCGTCGCGTTCATTGTCGATTGCCTGTCCGATAACCGCAATCGCACCGTTGCCGAGGTGCGCCACGCGTTTACCAAGGCTGGCGGTAACCTCGGCCAGAGCGGCTCGGTTGCCTACCTGTTTACAAGCGTCGGCGTGCTCCTGTATTCACCCGACCACGACGAGGACAGCGTCATGGAAGCCGCGCTGGAGGCCGGCGCCGAAGACGTGGTCGTCGCCGACGATGGCAGTATCGAAGTATTGACGGCGGCCGAAGATTACGCCTCGGTCAAGCAGGCCATGACCGATGCGGGTCTCGAGCCGGAGGAATCGGACCTGACGATGCGCGCCTCGACCAGTGGCGAGCTCGATCTCGATACCGCGCAAAAAGTGCTGCGCCTGGTCGACCTGCTGGAAAGCTCTGACGACGTGCAGGAAGTGTATTACAACGCCGAAATTCCGGAAGAGGCTTACGAGGCCGAGGCGTAATGATAATCCTGGGGATCGACCCTGGATCGCGCATTACCGGCTTCGGACTCATCGAAAATCACGCCAACCGTATCGAGTATATCCACAGTGGCAGCATCAGGATCAGCGGCGACAGCCTGCCGCAGCGGCTGGGGCACATATTCAACGAGATCGAGGCAGTGATACGGCAGTACCGGCCGCAGCAAATGGGTATTGAAAACGTATTCATGGCGCGTAACGCCGATTCGGCGCTCAAGCTCGGCCAGGCTCGTGGCGCCGCTATCTGCGCGGCGCACCAGGCGGGGCTCGAAATTGCGGAGTATGCCGCGCGCGAGGTCAAGCAGTCGATTGTCGGTACCGGCGCGGCCAGCAAGGAGCAGGTTCAGCATATGGTTAAGCGCTTGCTGGGAATTCGCTTGAGCCTGCAGGCAGACGAGGCCGATGGCCTCGCAATTGCCATCTGCCATGCACAATTTTATGCTACGCGACACAAGACCGGCATCGATGCCAGTCTACTTAAACGCAGGAGAAGTCGTCGACGATGATTAGCCGGTTGACAGGCACACTGGCCGCCAAGCGCGCGCCGCAGATTCTGATCGATTGTAACGGCGTGGGTTACGAGGCCGACGTGTCGATGACGACTTATTACAAGCTGCCCGAGGTCGGCGAGCGGATCTCTATCTGGACGCACCTGCTGGTCAAGGATGACTCCCATAGCCTGGTCGGTTTCGATGACGAACAGGAGCGCAGGCTGTTTCGCCAGTTGATCCGCATCAGCGGCGTGGGCCCCAAGATGGCGCTCGCGATCCTGTCCGGAATCGACGAACGGCAGTTCGCGCTGTGCATCGCCAATAACGACGTGGCGATGCTGACACGCCTGCCAGGGGTCGGCAAAAAGACCGCCGAGCGATTGATAATCGAAATGCGCGACAAGCTCGACGTCATCGCCGCGGAGACGCCGGCGCAGCAGGTCGCAAACGCGGGCCGATCGGTCGTAAACGAGGCGATCGAAGCCCTGCAGGCCCTCGGCTACAGGCCCGCCGACGCGGAAAAGATGATCAGCAGTGCACAGCGGCAGGGTGAAACCGGCGCCAGCGCGTCGCAGCTGATCAAGAAAGCCCTGCAGTCGATGGTCAAGGCATGAGCGAAGAGCGCCTCATCAGCCCCGCGGCGGTCGAGCAAGAACTCTCCCAGGACCGCGCGCTGCGCCCCAGGATGCTCGATGATTATGTCGGCCAGGACGAGGTGCGCGAGCAGATGGCGATCTTCGTCCAGGCCGCGGTCAACCGTCACGAAGCGCTCGACCACGTGCTGATTTTCGGGCCGCCGGGCCTCGGCAAGACCACCTTGTCCCATATCATCGCCAACGAAATGCACGTGAATCTGCGCCAGACGGCAGGCCCGGTGCTGGAAAAGGCGGGTGACCTGGCCGCGATTCTGACCAATCTCGAGCCCCACGACGTCCTGTTCATCGACGAGATTCACCGCCTGAGCCCGGTGGTCGAGGAAATACTCTACCCGGCGATGGAAGATTTTCAGCTCGACATCATGATCGGCGAGGGCCCGGCGGCGCGCTCGATCAAGCTCGACCTGCCACCCTTTACCCTGGTAGGCGCGACCACGCGCGCCGGGTTGCTGACATCGCCGCTGCGCGATCGTTTCGGTATCGTGCAGCGGCTGGAATTTTATAGCGCCGAAGAACTCGGGCGCATCATCATGCGTTCTTCCGGGCTGCTCGATATCGTGGTTGAGGTCGAAGGTGCACGCGAAATCGCCAGCCGCTCGCGCGGGACGCCGCGTATCGCCAACCGGCTGCTGCGGCGCGCCCGCGACTATGCCGAGGTCAAGGTCGATGGCGTCATCACCGCCGATGTCGCGCGTGCGTCTCTGGACATGCTGAAGGTCGACCAGTCGGGTCTCGATCACATGGATCGGCGCCTGATACGGGCGTTGATCGAAAAATTCGACGGCGGGCCGGTCGGCGTCGAAAGCCTTTCCGCCGCGATCGGCGAAGAGCGCGGCACCATCGAAGACGTGATCGAGCCCTACCTGATCCAGCAGGGTTTTATGATGCGAACCCCGCGCGGACGTGTGGTAACATCGCGCGCGTATTCGCATTTCGGGATCAAACTCGGCGGGCAGGGTGAAATCGACATTTAGCCAGACCCTGTTCTCAACCAGTCACCATTAAACGCCAAACGCCATGAACGATGATTCACTGTTAACCATGATCGCCAACGCCAGCATACCGGTACAACTGGTCATGCTGCTGTTGCTGGTGGCCTCGGTATTCTCCTGGGCCCTGATGTACGTCAAGCGCGGGTACATCAGGCAGTCGCAGGCCGAGGCGAAGACCTTCGAGGGCCGTTTCTGGTCCGGGATCAACCTGAGCGACCTGTTCGCTCAGCTTAGCGTGCGCCAGCAGCGCCGTTTCGGGCTCGAGGCGATATTCGAAAACGGGTTTCGTGAATTTGCGCGCGCGCGCAAGGCCGAACTCGACAACAGCGAGGTAGTGCGTTCGGCGCACCGCGCGATGAAAGTGTCGATGTCACGCGAGATCGAACAGCTCGAAAACAATCTGCCCTTTCTCGCCACCGTCGGCTCGGTCAGCCCTTACGTCGGCCTGTTCGGCACGGTGTGGGGCATCATGGAGTCGTTTCGCGCGCTTGCCGGCGTGCAGCAGGCAACGCTGGCCATGGTGGCTCCCGGCATTTCGGAAGCGCTGATCGCGACCGCGATGGGGCTGCTGGCGGCGATCCCGGCGGTCATTGCCTATAACAAGTTCACCAGTGAAATCGACGCGATGATCGTTCGCTACGAGAATTTCCTCGAAGAATTTACCGGAATTTTACAACGCCAGGCTCAGTCACCAAGGTAGGCTATCTGCGGTGAAGAAACGTCGTTCAATTGCAGAAATCAACGTGGTGCCTTACATCGACGTGATGCTGGTGCTGCTGATCATATTCATGGTCACCGCACCGCTGCTGAAACAAGGGGTCGATGTCGACCTGCCGACGGCGCCGGCCAACCCGCTCGATGCCGACAGCCCGGAGCCGATCGTGATCAGCGTCGACAGGGAGGGGCTGATGTACCTCAATATCGCCGCCAAGCCGGAATCCGGCATCAGCGCCGAAGCGTTGGTCAGGCAGGTCAAGGCGGCGCTCACGCGGGAGCCGAAACGCCCGGTGATGGTGCGCGGCGATGCCAATGGACGCTACCAGAACGTCGTCGCGACGCTGGTGTTGCTGCAGCAGGCGAATGTCGGATCGGTGGGGCTGGTAACCGAACCCGAGGAAACGCGCTAGTGTTTGCCGAAGTACTCAAGCATCCGCGGGCCCTGCTGCTGTCGCTGGGATTGCACCTGGTCGTTATCGGGCTGATTCTGGCCAATTTCCAGTTCTCCAGCCAGCCGCAACAGATCAAGACCGGGCAGGTCGCCAAAACGGTCCAGGCCGAGGTGGTCGATCAGCAGCAACTCGACGCCAGGGAAGAGAGCAAGCAGCAGCAGGCACGGGAGCTCGAGGCAGCGCAACAGAAGAAAAAGGAGCTCGAAGCCAGGAAACTTGCCGAGCAGAAAAAAGCCGAGGCCGAGAAAAAGCGCAAGCAAGAAGCGCAGCGACAGGCAGAACTAAAACGCGAAAAGGAGGCCGAAGAAAAACTTAAGCAGGAGGAGGCACGTAAAATCGCCGAGAAGCGAGAGGCGGAGCAAAAACGCAAGGCTGAGGAGGCGCGCAAGGCCGAGCAACAACGCGTGGCCGACGAAAGGCGCAAGGCGGAGGAGCAGCGCCTCGCCGAGGAAAAACGTGTAGCCGAGGAAAAACGCAGAGCCGAGGAGGCAAGGATTGCCGAGGAGAAACGCAAGGCCGAGGAAGCCCGGCTCGCCGAGGAGAAACGCAAGGCCGAGGAAGCCCGGCTCGCCGAGGAAGAACGCAAGCGTAAGGAAGCCGAGGAGCGTCGCCTCGCCGAGGCCGAACAGAAGCGCAAGGAGGCGGAGCTCAAGGCCAAACTGCAGGCCGAGGAAGACCAGCGCCGCCTGGCTTCGTTGCGCGACGCCTATATTCTGGCGATTCGACAAAAAGTGGAGCGGAATTGGATAAAACCGGCCGGAAGTGGGAAAATACCCGTCTGTGAGGTGCACGTGGTGCAGGGACCCGGTGGTATCATTCTCGACGTCACGTTCGGCGCCTGCGGCGGCAGTACCGCGACTTACCGGGCGTCGATCGAAAATGCCGTTTACAAGGCCGAACCCCTGCCAAAACCCGGGGATCCAGCCCTTTTCGAGAGAGAGTTAACGTTTTTATTTAGTCCCGGTGAATAACCGGCGGAGTATGCATATCAAAAAGCTGGCCACATATTTGATTGCCGTTTTGTTGCTTGGCGCGATGCAGGGCGGCAAGGCGGCGTTGACGATCGAAATAACGCAGGGCGTCGACGGCGCGCTACCGATTGCGGTGGTGCCGTTCGATACCTCGCGCCTGAGCAGCAAGTTGCCGGTCGATATCGCCGAAATCGTTGCCAGCGACCTGAACATCAGCGGCGTTTTGAAAGCCATGGATCGAGCCGCGCTGCCTGCCAATCCGCATTACAGCAACCAGGTACAGTATCCGCGCTGGCGCAGCGCGGGGCAGGACTACCTGGTCGTCGGCCGCGTGCTGGAGGAGTCTCCCGGGGTTTACAACATCGAGTTTCAGCTGCTCGACGTGCTCAAGCAGAAGCAGCTGCTGGGGCGCAGCATGCCGGCCAAGATACGCAACCTGCGGTCGCGCGCGCACCAGATCAGCGATTTCATCTACGAGCAGATTACCGGCACGCGCGGCGCCTTCAATACCCGCATCGCCTATGTCCGCGCGCAAAAAGACGCGGCACGCAAGTACGTGCTGCAGGTCGCCGATACCGACGGCTACAACGCGCAGAACGTGCTCGAATCCGATGAGCCGATCATGTCGCCCAGCTGGTCACCGGACGGTAAATCGCTGGCCTACGTGTCCTTCGAAAGCAAGCGCCCCGAGATATTTATCCAGCACCTCGCGACCGCGCGCCGCAGCAAGGTATCGGGCTTCAGGGGTTTGAACGGTGCGCCCAGCTGGTCGCCGGACGGCAAGTTCCTGGCGCTGGTGCTGTCCAAGGACGGCAATCCGGATATTTACACGCTGAACACGGCCACCAAGCGGCTGAAGCGCATTACCAGCCATCGCAGCATAGACACCGAACCGGTGTGGACCGCGGACGGCAACAGCATTATCTTTACCTCTGACCGCTCCGGTTCGCCGCAGCTGTACGAGGTAGGCGTCGACGGCGGCAGGCCCAAACGCCTGACCTTCGAGGGTCGCTACAATAGCGCGGCCAACATCTCGCCGGACGGCAAGTACATCGCCATGGTGCATGGCGCCCGGGGGCAATATAAAATAGCGCAAATCGAGCGCGAGACGGGTAATCTTACCGTGCTCACCGATAGCGCACTCGACGAATCACCATCGTTTTCCCCTAATGGCAGGATGGTGTTGTACGCATCCGGGGATACCGGATCCCTGTTTGCGGTGTCGTTCGACGGGCGCGCCAGACATAAGTTATCCGACCAGGCCGGCGATATCCGGGAACCGGTATGGGGACCTTTCGACAGTAAATAGTGAACGCATACAAGCGGAGCGGAATGTATATGAAAGCAAATAATCTTATCAAGCCCTGGATGATAGCCGGGTGCCTGGCCCTGTTCGTTTCCGCCTGCGCCACGACGCAGGAGGAAATTATCGAGGACGGCCCGCCGCTCGACGAGCAATCGCAGATGAGCGGCGCTGGCGTCACCGGGGATGGCAGCGGCGCCGATGCCACCGGGCTCGATGGCAGCGAAGGCGGCGGTGTAACCGCAATCGTCGACGACACCCCGATGAATGCGATCGAGATGCTCGAGCAAACCGAGGGCGCGCTGGCCAACCGCACCATTTATTTCGAATTCGACAGCGCCAAGCTAACCAGCGAATCGATCGCGATCCTGGAAACCCATGGCAACTTCATCGCCGGCAATGGCGAGGTCAGCGTGCGCCTCGAGGGACATGCCGACGAGCGCGGCAGCCGCGAGTACAACATCGCGCTCGGCGATCGTCGCGCGCAGTCGGTACGCCGCGTGTTGCTGTTCCAGGGTGCTTCGACCGACCAGGTCGATACCGTCAGCTACGGCGAAGAAAAACCGGCAGCGCCGGGCCACGACGAGGAGGCCTGGGCCAGAAACCGGCGCGTCGAACTGATCTACACGGTGAATTGACATGGGCCCCGCGACCAACTCGATGCGCCGCGCCATACTGGGGCTGCTATTCGCCGTACTCGCGCCGGGAGCTGCGTTCGCGCAGTCGGCGCTGACACCCGAGCAACTGACGTTGCGCGTGGAGCGCCTGACCGAGTTGTCGCAGCGCTCCGAGGCCAAGCTGGGGACGATCCAGGAACAGTTGCTGAAACTGTCGGAAGACATGTCCAAGATGGGTCGACTGATCGACAACCGCGCGATGCTCGAAATGATTCAGCTGGTCGATAACCTGTCCGGGGAAATCAGCCTGCTCAACGGTCAGATCGAGCAGCAGAGCTTCGATATCGAGGGCATCAAGAAGCGCCAGCGTGAACTGTATCTCGATATCGATCGACGCCTGCGCGACCTCGAAAGCGGCGCTAGCGCGCAGGCGCCAACCGGGTCGATCAGCCTGCCGCAGGTCGAAACTCCGCTGCCCGCCGTCTCGTCCAGCCAGCAAACGCAATCGGACGAACCCGCGTTGACCGAGACGATGCAGGAGGAGACCGCGTCGCTTTCGCAAAGCCCGTCGCCCACGCAAAGCGAGGAAAAGGCTGCCTATCAGGCCGCGTTCGACACGCTCAAGGAAGGCCGCTACAAGCGGGCCAAGACCGAGCTCAAGACTTTCATCGACCGCTACCCGGACAGCAGCTATGCCGGTAACGCGCAATACTGGCTTGGGGAAGCGCACTATGTTACGCGCAATTTCGATCAGGGCATCGTCGAGTTCCAGAACGTGCTGAAACGTTACCCGACCAGCAACAAGGTGCCGGATGCGATGCTCAAGCTGGGTTACACGTATTACGAACTGAAGCAGTTCGAACAGGCCAAGGCGATACTCGCCGACCTGCGCGAGAAATATTCACAAACCACGGCGGCGCGGCTCGCGACCAAGCGTCTCGATCGCATCCGCAAAGAGGGGCATTAGGGCAGGGATCCATAATTTGCTTGAATTCAATCCGGGGACAGGTATTATTCCCGGTTCTTCACGGGGGGCGTTAGCTCAGTTGGTAGAGCATCTGACTTTTAATCAGGTGGTCGGGCGTTCGAGCCGCCCACGCCCCACCACTTTTTTCTTTATATACAATAACTTATACATCCCCCAGTTTCTCTTGTGAGCTGATTTTCACAAAATTCACAAAATTTTCACAAAATAATCGGCTAAGTTGTTGATTCTTATTCGGTGGCATCGACCTTGATGCGCTTACGATCGTAAACACTTACCATCCTCTCGGACTTGTGACCCGATGCTTTTTTCTTGTCGCCATCAAAGTCCGAAACTCCAGCCGCCTTTAAATCGTGAAAAGAAAATCGCGGCTCAAATGTCTTCATCCTGCGCTGCCATGTGGTCTGAAAGCTCGATCGTCTGACCGGTGATCCGTTCCGGTTAACAATCGTCATTTCAGGGGTGCGTAAACAGCCCTGCAAGCCCCTGTCGACAGCTTTCTTTAGCCGAGGCGACCATAGTGTTAATGCATCGTCAGATCCCTTTAAACGGCGCGTATTTAGCCCTTCATCTTCAATATCCTTTACTCGC
>Ga0224512_10001676_pt1 | contig 21022 bp, 22 predicted proteins | sample SF_May12_sed_USG_4_FD_169103 | JGI IMG/M metagenome (GOLD analysis project Ga0224512, IMG submission 169103) | Sediment microbial communities from San Francisco Bay, California, United States - SF_May12_sed_USGS_13 | ecosystem: Environmental > Aquatic > Marine > Sediment | place: USA... | reverse complement strand
GATCATTGCCATTTGGGACTCCTCAATTGTCCCAAATAGTCCCAAAAAATGGGGTGAATTTCAATTATATTATGTAACCTATTGAAAATACTGGAGGCGGGGGTCGGAATCGAACCGGCGTACACGGCTTTGCAGGCCGCTGCATAACCACTCTGCCACCCCGCCCAATCGCTCAAGAAAAGTAAAGGGAAAGTGGCGTGGTCACCGGCCACTTTCCCTTGAATACTGGAGCGGGAAACGAGTCTCGAACTCGCGACCTCAACCTTGGCAAGGTTGCGCTCTACCAACTGAGCTATTCCCGCGTTTCGTCAGAGAAAATTATAGGCTAGCCGCCCCCCGGCCGGCAACTATCCCCCTTTCCATGCCTGCGGCAGGGCCACCCGGAGGTAATAGATCATTGAGATCAGGGTCAGCACCGCCGCGATGTAAATCAGCCACGTGCCGACGCGGTGGGAATCAAAAAGGCCGATAGGGTCATGGTAGAGCAGCAACGGGATTGCGACCATCTGGGACGCCGTTTTGATCTTGCCCGCCAACGATACCGCCACGCTCTTGGCCTCGCCGATATTCGCCATCCACTCCCGCAAGGCCGAGATCGTGATCTCGCGGCCGATGATGATGAGCGCAATGATTCCATCAACGCGCTCCAACTGCACCAGCGTGATGAGCGCGGCCGCCACCATCAGTTTGTCCGCCACCGGGTCGAGAAAAGCACCGAACGCCGACGTCTGGTTCCATCTGCGGGCAAGCCAGCCGTCGAGCCAATCGGTCACCGCCGCTGCGGTGAAGATGACAGTCGCGACAAGGTTCTGGTTTGGTACGGACACCCAGCTCTTCTCGAAGTAGAAAATGCCCACGAACAGCGGAATCAGGAGGATTCGCAGCCAGGTGAGCAGGATTGGAAGGTTGATCGGCATTAGTGGAGCTCATGATAGATCTTTTCGGCGAGGGTGCGGCTGATACCCTCGACTTGGGCGAGATCGTCGATGCTGGCCGAGAACAGGCCGCGCAGCCCGCCGAAGCGCGCCAGCAAGCGCTGCCTCCGTTTGGCGCCGATGCCAGCGATACCCTCCAGCGTCGAGCCGGCGCGCGCCTTGCCCCGCCGCGCCCGGTGACCCTGGATCGCGAACCGATGCGCCTCGTCGCGGATCTGTTGCACCAGGTGCAGCCCGGCGTGGCCGCTGCCGAGCACCATGGGCACGGGCCGGATCGGCAGGAACAGGCGTTCTTCTCCCGGCCTGCGCTCTTCGCCCTTTGCGACGGCCACCAGGGCAACGTCATTTAATCCGAGTTCCGCGAAAACCTCGGCGGCTACCGCGAGTTGCCCCTTGCCGCCATCGATGAGAACGAGGTCGGGCAGTCGGCCCTCTCCTGCCACGATCCTCCGGTAACGGCGTGACAGCACTTCACGCATGGCACCGTAGTCGTCTCCCGGCTCGATGTCCGTCATGTTGAAGCGGCGGTACTCGCCTTTTTGCATCGCTGAGTGGTCATAGACAACACAGGACGCCACGGTCGCCTCGCCCATGGTATGGCTGACGTCGAAGCATTCGATACGCTGCACGGTTTCCGGCAACTCGAGCGCCTGCTGCAGCGCCGTCAACCGGGCTTCCTGAGTCGCCTGTAGACCCAGCGCCTGCTCGGCGCCGAGTTGTGCGTTGTGCTCGACCATTTCCAGCCATGCCTTACGCATGCTGGTCGAACGCGCGTGGATGTGCACCTTGCGTCGGGCCCGCTCCGACAGGAGCGCTTCGAGTGTCGGAGTTGGAGTCATGGCGACGACGATATGGGGAGGCGGACTGTGCTGGAGATAATGCTGCGCCATGAAGGCTTCGACGATCTGCTCCGAATCGCAGTCGTCCGCATTGCGCGGAAAGAAATTTTTGTCCCCGAGGTGATGGCCGCCGCGAATCATGGTCAGATTTACGCACACAATCCCCGCGGCTCGGCCGCAGGCGATGACATCGGTATCCTCTCCCTCCCCGCTCACGAATTGCCGTTCCCGCACCTTCCGCAAGGCGGCAATCTGGTCGCGGTAGACAGCGGCCTCCTCGTAGTCGGTGCCCGCAGAAGCTGCGTCCATGCGTTGCTCCAGCCGGGTAGCCACCTCGTCCTCCTTGCCCGAGAGGAACAATTCAGCGCTGCTCACATCTTCCGCATAGTCGGCTTCGGTTATCAAACCCACGCAGGGCGCGGTGCAACGGCGAATCTGGTGGAGCAGGCAGGGACGCGACCGGTTGGCGAAGACCGTGTCCTCGCAGGTGCGAATGCGAAATACCTTCTGGAGCAGCTGAATGCTCTCCCGGACCGCGCCAGCGTTGGGAAACGGACCGTAGTAGCGGTGCCGCTTTTCGAGCGGACCGCGGTGAAATCCGAGGCGCGGGAATCGATGTCTTGATAACATGAGATAGGGATACGATTTATCGTCTCTAAACAGTATGTTATAACGTGGACTTAAACTTTTTATTAAGTTATTTTCGAGTAAAAGAGCTTCTGCCTCGGACCGCGTTATCGTCGTTTCGATCGCTGCCACTTGCGCCAGCATGAGCTGGATGCGCGGGGACTGCGCGGGTTTCTGGAAATAGGAGGCGACCCGTTTCTTGAGATCGAGGGCCTTACCCACGTAGAGCGCCTCGCCCGCCGCACTGAGCATGCGGTAGACGCCCGGCCGATGTGGCAGGCCGGCAATGACTGCGGAGGGATCAATCAAGGCGCTCTCGGATTGCAGCGACAACGTTCCGGAACATGGCCGGTGTGAGTCGTTTTGTCTGGGTATTGTAGCGGCTGCAGTGATAGCTATCGTAGAGCGCCAGCTGACGCGGCAACTCGTGCCGTGCGCCGTGACCGAATCGATAGTCGCGGCGTGCGATGCCGAGCGCCATGAGCACGGCCATATGTGCGACCGTGCCGAGCGCAAGGATCGCCGCCCCGCGCGGTAAGGAGGCGATCTCTTCGGCCAGATAGGCATTGCAGCAGCGGATTTCCGAGGGTTGCGGGCGGTTCGCAGGCGGAAGGCACTTCACCGCATTGGTGATCCGGCAGTTCAAGAGGCGAAGTCCATCGTCGACGCTGGTCGATACCGGCCGCGACGCGAAACCAAAACAGTTGAGCGTGTCGTAGAGCAGGAGGCCCGCGTGATCACCCGTGAACGGGCGCCCGGTGCGGTTGGCGCCATGCTTGCCGGGCGCCAGGCCGACAATCAAAAGCCGCACGCGCCGCGAGCCGAATGGCGGGACTGGACGGGCATGGTAATCGGGGTGCTCGGTGCGCACGCGCTCGAGATAGCTCGCCAGCCGAGGGCAGCGGCGGCAGGACTCCGAGAAGCTCGACAGGGCGCGGGGCACTTGAGTTAAAATTCCAAGTTTTCGATTTCTCGGAAACGATCGAGATGGCAAAAGTCCTAGCAACCGAAATTCGCGCCGGCAACCTGATCGAGTGGGAGAAGCGGGTCTGGCGCGTGCTCAAATCCTATCACGTGCACGTCGGGGGCCGCGGCGGCGCGTTCATGCAAATCGAAATGAAGGACATCGAGTCGGGAACCAAGCGCAACGAGCGGATCCGCTCGGAAGACAAGATCGAGCGCGCGTTCGTCGAGCAGCGCGCCATGGAATATCTTTACTTCGACGGCGAGAACTACGTCTTCATGGACAAGGAATCGTTCGAGCAGCTCACGCTGCCCGCCGATTTCCTCGAGGGGCAGACTGGCTACCTTATCCCCAACATCGATATACAGATCAACTTCCACAACGACCGGCCGATCGGCGTGCAGCTTCCGGCCAGCGTGATGCTGACGATCGTTGAGACCGAGCCCAACCTCAAGGGCGCGACAGCCACGGGATCGTTCAAGCCCGCCAAGACCGAGGCCGGCCTCACCGTTCTAGTACCCCAGTTCCTCACGGAGGGGGAACGAATCAAGGTCAATACGGATTCCGGAGAGTATATCGAGCGCGCATAGCAGCATGCTGGCTAACGCCACCATGCTGCGATAAACAAGAAAAATCCTCGCGCCGGGATCGGGACCACGAAGCTCGTAGGAGCGCTTGAGTGCCAACGCGCGCTGGGCCAGTGTTGCAAGTTCCTATTCTTTACCGACCTGATGGGTTGGTCATTTAGGACGTTCCGGGGCCACGTCCGGAACGTCCTCTCCATAGGCGGATGACCGAAGTGCCTCGAGCGCCTCTGGGCCGGTGTGCCTCCGGCTGCAGCGTTACATGGCCGATGCCGTAACGATCATGCACAAGCGCGGTGGCTGCGGCGAGTATTGCGGGCCATCGCTGCAACTCATGGATTTCTAGGTGTGCCGACAGCGCGACCTGTCCCGGCGTGATGCTCCACACATGAAGGTCATGAACGGAAACCACGCCAGCTACACCCGCCAGCGCCTTTCCGATGATCTGCAATTCCAGTGCCGGTGGCACGCCTTCCATCAGCACGTGCAATGTGTCGCGCAGCAACCGGATCGTGGAAACGAGGATGAGGCCCGCAATCACCAGCGACAGAATTGGGTCGATGGGAAGCCAACCGGTGAAATAAATGACGGTTCCGGCGACGAGCGCCGCGAACGAACTCACGAGATCACCGATAACGTGCAGCAGAGCCGCCCGCGCATTTAGGGTCAGCTCGCCGCGGCTCATGATCCAGAGCACGAGAGCATTGACGGCCATGCCCACGAGCGCGATTACCGTCATCCCGAGCGCCGCGACCGGGCGCGGATCCAGAAGCCGTGCGACCGCTTCAACGACCAGCGCCACGATGATCACGAGCATCAGGAGGCTATTCAGCGTCGCTCCAATCACCTCTGCCCTCGCCCAGCCATAGGAGTGGCGGTGCCCGGCGGGGCGTCGCGCGAGCCAGGCGGCGATCGCTGCCAGCCCCAGAGCGAGCGCATCGGAGAGCATGTGCCCGGCATCGCTCAGCAGAGCCAGGGAGCCGGTCCAGACGCCGCCAGCGAACTCGACCGCCGCGTACGCGAGCGTAATGACCAGCGCGGTTGTGAACGCGGCACCGCGCGCAGGGGGCGGATGGTGCCGATGCGCGTTCATGTGCCCAGCGGCAATTCCCCGTCGTGCGAGCCTATACCGGACATGGCATGCAATGCTTGCGTGTAGCGCGCATCCTCGCGCAGTCCGATCATATCCTCGGCGTGCGGCCGTCCATGCATACGCCCGAGTCGTGCCAGGCTCACCGCCGGCATCGAGTAGCTGAACGCTCCGTAGAGCTCATCGACTGCCGGTGCATTGTTGCAGATGAGAACCATGTCGCAGCCTGCATCGAGCGCGATCTGGGTCCGTTCAACGAATCCACCAGCGACGCTTGCACCTTCCATGTTGAGATCGTCGCTGAAGACGATTCCGTCGAAACCCAGCTCGCCCCGCAGGATCTGTTTCAGCCAGATGGGTGAAAAACCCGCCGGACGGTCATCGACGCCCGGATAGATCACGTGGGCAGGCATGATGCCGCCGAGTCCAGCTCCGATCATCCGCCGAAACGGCACGATATCGTTGGCCTCGATCTCCGCGTAGGCGCGCCCATCCACCGGCACTTCGAGATGGGAGTCGGCGCGCACGTGGCCATGACCCGGGAAATGCTTGCCAACGCCGCTCATCCCAGCCTGCTTGAATCCCTGTACCAGGGCGCGCGCCAGCTCCGCGACGACGCGCGCATCCGAGTCGAATGCACGGTCGCCGATGACGCTGCTGCTGCCGTAATCCACGTCCAGGACCGGGGCAAAAGTGAGGTCAACACCGTGTGCACGCAGCTCCGCTGCGAGCACGAAGCCGACTGCCTGGGTGATTTGTCGCGCGCGTTGCGCGCTCGCTTGAAACGCGAGCCCCAGCTCGCGCATCGCGGGGATCGCCGTGAACCCCTCGTGGAAACGCTGCACCCGTCCACCTTCGTGATCAACCGCTATGATCAGCGACGGGCTGCGCAGGGCATGGACCTCGCGCGTGAGTCGTGTCAGCTGCTCCGAATCGGCGTAGTTGCGTGAGAACAGGATAACGCCCCCGGTCAGCGGGTGCGCGAGCCGCCTGCGGTCATCAGCAGTGAGCTCGGTGCCCGCAACGTCCAGCATCACCGGGCCTAGTGGCAGGTTTTTGGTCATTGGGCCTCGAGCACGACGCAGGCGCAAGCCAACGCGGCTTCATCGCTGATCGTCAGATGATGGTTCACGATCCCGTTCGATTTCATCAGCTGTTCGAGTTTTGGATCGAACGAAAGACTCGGTTTGCCGGCCCGGTTCTGTACCACACTGATGCACTGCAAGGTTACCGGATAACGGAAGCCGGTGCCCATGGCTTTGGAAAAGGCTTCTTTGGCGGCGAAGCGGTTTGCGAGAAACAACACCGGGCGGGCAGTCCTTAGGTAACCAGGCCACTCGAGCGGCGTCAGCACGCGTCGCGCGAAGCGCTCGCCATATTTTTCGATCAGCCGCGCCATGCGCCGCGGCTCCACGACGTCGATGCCGATACCGTAGATCATGTTGCCGCAGCGATAAGCACCTTCATGTCACGCACTGCCCGGGTCATCCCGACGAACACCGCTTGGGCCACGATGGCATGGCCGATATTGAGCTCGCGGATCTCATTGATCTGCGCTACCGGTTTGACGTTGTCATAATTGAGGCCGTGCCCGGCGTTGACGTGGAGGCCTTTCTCGTTCGCGTACCCCGCCGCCTGACGGATCTGGTCGAGCTCGCGGGACGCCTGGGCCGAATCAGGCGCGTCCGCATAGCGACCCGTGTTCAACTCGATCAATGGGGCACCCGCCACCAGCGCAGCATCGATCTGGGCGGTATCGGGATCTACGAACAACGACACACGAATTCCGGCGTCGCCGAGCGCGTGGCACGCCTGCATGACGCGCTCAACGTTGCGGGCGACGTCGAGCCCGCCCTCCGTCGTCACTTCGGCGCGCCGCTCGGGCACCAGGCAAACGTCATTCGGTCTGATGCGCCGTGCAAAATCGATCATCTCCGGGGTGACAGCTGCCTCGAGGTTCATCCGGGTCCTGAGCAACTTCCGCAACTGCGCTACATCGGCATCCTGAATATGGCGGCGGTCTTCGCGCAGATGCAGCGTGATGTAGTCGGCCCCCGCGTCTTCTGCGGCCAGTGCCGCGTCGATCGGACTCGGGTAACGGGTTCCCCGTGCTTGCCGCAAGGTCGCCACGTGGTCGATATTGACGCCGAGGAGTTTGCCGGACTTCATAGGTCCTGGAGCTCGCGGAGCATCTGCCGCGTGTGCAGCACTTGTTTTCCGAGGTAGTGGTTGATCAGCGTGCGCATCAACGCCTTGCTTTGCTGCTGCGTCGCGACGCTATCGAACTTGCCCGACTGCATGTCGAGCAGCGTTTGGCCGGCCAATTCTACGCCCTTTCCGGAATCGGAGGCCCTGGCCGCGACTGGCCCGCGCTCGACCACATAGAAGTAGCGCTGGCGCGGCAGGATGACCTTGCCCGTTTCCGCGTCGCGGTCGAGCGTGACGGCGTAACCGAGTTCGCCCAGCAGCTGGAGCTCGAAATGCCGCAGGATGCCCTCGCGCTCCATGTCCCCGGCGAGCGCTGCCAGCGTGGTCTGATAAATCCTGTAGAGCCGCTCATGGGGATCGTCGCGCGGCAGGAGCTTTAGCAGGAGTTCGTTCAGATAGAACCCGCACATCAGTGTCTGGCCCCTGAGTGCCGTGTAGGTTCCCTGCCGTTCGGCCCGGGTAAGTGTGCGCAGCTCTGATCGTCCCGTCCATGACAGCAGAAGCGGCTGAAACGATAGCAGCACGCCACGCAACGAAGAACGGGGACGCCGGGCGCCGCGTGCGACGAGCGCGATTCGGCCATGATCGCGCGTGTAGGTCTCCACCACCAGACTCGTTTCGCGGAACGGGTAACTGTGCAGCACGAAACCGGGTTGCGCGTCCTGCCGTACCTGGCCACGGGTGCTCACGCGTCCCTCGGAAGTCGGAAACGGAAGGTCCCAATAATAGGGCACGATTCCGCTGGGGCCCTACCGGCAGCCGTGCGTTTCTGGACCGGGGCCCCAATGGCCATCGCTAGTCCTGGTAGCCGACGCGCCGAAGGTCCGCCTCCGTGCGCCCCCAGCCGTGTTTGACGCGGACCCAAACCTCGAGGAAAACTCGTCCACCGAACAGTCGCTCCATGTCATGGCGCGCCTGCGTTGCAACTTCCTTCAGCTTCTGCCCGTTCTTCCCGATTACGATGCCTTTCTGGCTGGCTTTGTCGACAAGGACGACACCGTGAATGTGGCGCACACCGTCCACAACCTTGAACTGCTCGATCTGCACGGTCGTCACATAGGGCAGCTCTTCGCCGAGCAGGCGAAAAAGCTTCTCCCGCAACAGTTCGCTGGCGAGAAAGCGCTCGTTCGCGGTGGTGATCTCATCTTCCTCGAAGAGCCGTGGGCCCGAGGGCAGGACGCTCACCAGCGCGCGAATGAGGTCCTCGATTTGCAGTTGCTTGTGCGCCGAAACCGGGATGATAGCGGCAAATTCACGCCTGCCCGCCAACTGTTCCATGAAGGGCAAAAGTAGCTTCTTGTCACGCACGAGGTCGATCTTGTTGATCGCAAGCACGACTGGGACATTCTGCGGCAGCAGACGGGCAATCGCCTCGTCCGCCCGATTGAGTTTCAGCGCCTCGACGACCCACACGATTGCATCGGCTTCCTCTACGCTTGCCGCGACGCTCCGGTTCATCAGGCGATTCAACGCCGAGCGGTGCTCGGTCTGGTAGCCCGGCGTATCAACGAACGCTATCTGGGCATCGGCCCGAGTCACGATCCCCGTGATCCTTTGGCGTGTCGTTTGGGGCTTGCTCGACGTTATGCTGACCTTGGAGCCAACGAGCCGGTTGAGCAGCGTGGACTTGCCGACGTTGGGACGGCCGGCGATAGCCACATACCCGGCCCGGTGCATGCCCTCCGCCTCAGGCGCGCGTCGCGAGTTCATAGGCCTGCCGCGCGGCCTCCTGCTCGGCGCTGCGTCGACTGGTGCCCTCCCCTTGCGAGCGCACGCCGAGTTCGGGTACCAGGCACTCGACCTGGAACTGTTGCTCGTGCGCTTCCCCGCGCGTTGCCACCACGGCATATTGGGGCAAAGCCATCTTGCGTGCTTGCAGATATTCCTGAAGGAGCGTCTTCGGGTCCTTGCCCGAGGTCGCCGGGTCGATCCCATCGAGTGCGCTTCCGAAAATTGTCTTGACGACGGCGCGGGCTGCTGTGAAGCCACCGTCGAGGAAAGCTGCGCCGATGACTGCTTCCGCTGCGTCCGCCAGAATGGAGGGACGCCGGGCTCCGCCGCTCTTGAGCTCGCCCTCGCCCAGCCGCAGCTGCTCGCCTAAGTCGAGCCGCTGCGCGATCGCGGCAAGGGACTGCTGGTTGACGAGGCTGGCTCGCAGCCGCGACAGCTCACCTTCGGCCAGCTGTGGGAATTTTTGATAAAGCTCGAGCGCGACCGCGCAGTTGATTACGCTGTCGCCCAGGAACTCCAGGCGCTCGTTATGGGCTGTGCTGAAACTGCGGTGCGTCAGCGCCCGCCGCAATATCTCGGGGTCGTCAAAGCGATATCCTATCCGGAGCGCAAAGCCCTCAAGGTCCATTCGGCGATAACCGGGCCGCGTGCGCCTACTTCTTCTCGGAACGCGGCGCGAAGTCCATGCACGCGCTGAGATTTCCGAATAGCGGAACGCGCATGGAATACTGGGCCTCGATGACCCATGCGCCGCCCTCCCTGATGATTGTGAGGTCCTGAGGACCAAGCGCCTGGATGTCCTCCATCGTTGCGCGTCTCACGAACGAGCTTTCCACGTCTCTCTTGGTCAGCGTGACCAGCGTATCGTCATTCGCGATGACATTGAATGTTCTCTTAATGGAATAGTATTCGTAGTACGCCGGGAAAAGTTTGAAGCCAAGCAACAGCACCGCGATTACTGCGACCGACCACAATAGAAATCCCGACAACGTTACGCCTTTTTGTGCACGCATACCCAATCCCTTCACTTGATCATCTGCCCAATTCGTCCGAACTCGTCGAAGTTCCACCAGATCATGAACGCCTTTCCGACGATGTTGGCTTCCGGAACGAACCCCCAATAACGGCTATCGCTGCTGCTGTCGCGGTTGTCACCCATCAGGAAATAATGCCCCGGCGGCACCGTGCAGCTGAACCCTGCATCATTGTAGGCACAATTCCCGCGGAAGGGAAACGTTCGCACGCCCGCGAGATGGACGCTCGGCACGTCGCGCTGGACCAGCACGGCATGGTTTCGGTCATCGAGTGTTTCCATTAGGCGTTGGGCAGCGACGAAGTTCAGGCCTGACTCGACATAAGTGTAGTCGCCATCCGTCTCCATCTTGACCCGTGCTCCATTGATCCAGAGGCGCTTGTTGCGGTAGGTGACCTTGTCGCCCGGAAGACCTACCACACGCTTGATGTAGTCGAGCGACGGATTCTCGGGGTAACGAAAGACCATGACGTCACCGCGCTGCGGAAGATTGATCGAGACGATCTTGCGGTTAAGGATGGGCAGGCGGATTCCATAAGTGTACTTGTTCACCAGAATGAAATCGCCCACCAGGAGCGTCGGCAACATCGAGCCGGAGGGAATCTTGAATGGTTCCACCAGAAAGGAACGCAGCAGAAACACAATGAGGATGACCGGAAAAAAACTCTTCGGGTATTCGACCCACCATGGCTCCGGGCGACCCGCCGCGCGGCGTGCGCGCAGATAGAAATGGTCGAGTAGCCAGATCGTGCCGGTGCCGACCAACAGCAGGAACATGATCAGGGCGAAGTTCATTTCTCCACCTGCAGAATCGCGAGAAATGCTTCCTGCGGAATCTCGACGTTTCCCACCTGCTTCATGCGCTTCTTACCCGCTTTCTGCTTCTCCAGCAGCTTCTTCTTGCGGGTGATGTCGCCGCCATAGCACTTGGCAAGCACATTCTTGCGCATGGCCTTTACCGTCTCCCGCGCGATGATATGAGAGCCGATCGCGGCCTGAACGGCGACGTCGAACATTTGGCGCGGAATGAGCTGGCGCATCCTGCCCGCGAGCTCGCGTCCCCGGTGCTGAGAATTTTCGCGATGAACGATCAATGACAGCGCGTCGACCCGGTCCCCGTTTATCAGAATATCGAGCCGCACCAGATCGGCGGCCCGGTATTCCAGAAAATCGTAGTCGAGCGACGCATAGCCCCGGGACACGGACTTCATGCGGTCGAAAAAATCCATGACGACTTCATTCAGGGGCAGCTCGTAGGTGAGCATTACCTGCCGCCCGAGGTACTGCATGTTACGTTGAATTCCCCGCTTCTGGCTGCACAGGGTGAGCACGGGGCCAACAAAATCGTGGGGGACGAGGATCGATGCAGTGATGATGGGCTCGCGGACTTCGGCAACCTTGCTGGGGTCCGGAAGCTTCGAGGGGTTTTCGATCTCGGCCACCGAGCCATCACGCAGCAATACTTCATAGATCACCGTGGGCGCGGTGGTGATCAGAGTCATGCCGTATTCGCGCTCGAGCCGCTCCTGGACGATGTCCAGGTGCAGCAAGCCGAGGAAACCGCAACGGAAGCCGAAGCCGAGCGCCTGGGACGACTCGGGCTCGAACTGCAACGACGCATCGTTGAGGCGGAGCTTCTCGAGCGCTTCCCGCAGCGCGCCGTAGTCGCTGGCGTCGACGGGGTACAGGCCGGCGAATACCTGGGGCTTGATTTGCTTGAACCCCGGCAGCGGTTGCGCTACAGGTCGATCCACCAGCGTCAGGGTGTCCCCGACGCGGGCAGCCGTCAGTTCCTTGATCCCGGCGGTGACGTAACCCACCTCGCCAGCCGCGAGTGCTTCCTTCGCTCGTGCCTTGGGCGTGAACACGCCCAGTTGCTCGCACAAATGGACAGTGCCGGTCGACATCAACCGGATCCGGTTCCTGGGTTTCAACTCGCCATCGACCACACGGACTAGCATTACCACCCCGACGTAGTTGTCGAACCACGAGTCAATGATCAGTGCCTTGAGCGGCGCTTGCCGATCGCCCTTGGGGGGCGGAATTCGAGAAATGGCCGCTTCGAGTATGTCGGCGACGCCCTCTCCGGTCTTGGCGCTCACCCGCAGTGCCTCCCGTGCGGGAATTCCAATGATCTCCTCGATCTCGCTTATCACTCGCTCGGCATCGGCCTGTGGCAGGTCCATCTTGTTGAGAACCGGGACCACTTCCACACCCTGTTCGATGGCCGTGTAGCAGTTGGCGACGGTCTGGGCCTCGACTCCCTGCGACGCATCCACTACCAGCAGCGCGCCTTCGCATGCCGCCAGCGAACGGGATACCTCGTACGAAAAGTCTACGTGGCCCGGGGTGTCGATCAGGTTGAGCAGGTAGCGCTCGCCGTCCCGCGCGCGGTATTCGAGGGCAGCGGTCTGCGCCTTGATCGTGATGCCACGCTCGCGCTCGAGGTCCATGGAATCGAGGACTTGCTCTTCCATCTCCCGGTCGGAAAGACCCCCGCACAGCTGGATGAAGCGATCGGCCAGGGTCGACTTGCCGTGGTCGATGTGCGCAATGATGGAAAAGTTGCGAATATGCTGCATAGAAAAGGGCACTTCAGGAGGCCGCGAGACAGCGGATTCTCGCGCTTTCCCCGCCACTTAACGCAAAGCCGCGTATTCTATCGGAATTTCGAGAGATACGCAGTAACGGCCGGACCGTCCAGGACGTAATGGCACAACTCACGGTCCCCATGCGCGAGAACCGGGACCCGCTCGCCGTAACGCTGCTCGAGTCCCGGCTCTTCATCCACATCAACGATGTCCAGCTGGAAGTCGAAGTGCCCCCGCAGTGCGCGCAGGGCTGCGATCATTTCCTCGCAAAGGTGGCAATAGCCGCGACTGTAGACCGTCAGCGTGCGCGCGTCAGTTCGTCTCGACGCGGAACGGGACATAGAGTGAGTTGGGCCCACGCCGGATGAGCAGAGCCACGGTCCGGCCTTTATCGAACTGCGCCATGATCTGGTTGAACTGATCGACCGACGGGACGTCCTGATTGTTGATGGCGAGAATCACGTCCCCGCGCCGCACGCCCGCGCGCACGGCCGCTCCCTGGACATTCTCGACCAGCACGCCGCCCGAGATTTTGAGTTCGCCCCGCTGTGCTTCGCTGAGATCGGATAAGGTCAATCCGTACTGCGTCTGCGCGGGACCTTGTCGTGGGCCGCCGGGCGGTCCGGCGCGCGCGGTTCGTTCGTCTGCCATCTGTCCGACCGTAACCTGCACATCGCGAAGCGCCTTGTTGCGCCAGATTTGAATAGTCACACCCGAGCCGGGTTTGGTGGCGCCCACAATGCGCGGAAGGTCCTCGGAAGAATTCACGATCTTTCCGTTGAATCTGAGAATCACATCCCCTGGCTCAATCCCCGCTTTCTCGGCCGGCCCGCCCTTCTCCACCGAATTCACCAGCGCGCCGCGCACGCTCGGCAACCCGAAAGACTCGACCAGTTCCTTGGTAAGTGGTTGGATGACGACGCCAATTCGGCCTCGAGTTACTTTTCCGGTCGTTCGCAATTGCTGTGCGACCTCGTTGGCCACATCGATCGGTATCGCGAACGACAGCCCCATGAAGCCACCGGTGCGGCTGTAGATCTGGGAATTGATGCCAACCACCTCGCCTTTCAGATTGAACAGCGGCCCGCCTGAGTTGCCGGGATTGACCGCGACGTCCGTCTGGATGAACGGTACATAGTTCTCCTGGGGCAACGAACGGCCTTTGGCGCTCACGATACCGGCGGTCACACTATTCTCGAAACCGAAGGGTGAGCCAATAGCGACGACCCATTCGCCCACTTTGAGCTTGCTCGGGTCGCCAAATTTGACCGCTGGCAGCCCTGCGCCTTCGATCTTGATTAGCGCAAGATCAACACGCCGGTCAGCGCCGATCACCTTGGCCTTGAATTCGCGTTTGTCATTAAGTTTTACCGTAATTTCCTCCGCGCTCTGGACGACGTGGGCGTTCGTCAGAATGTAGCCATCGGGGCTGATGATGAAGCCCGAACCGAGTGATTGAGACTGAAACTCCCGCGGTCCCGGTTCGGGCATGAAGCGTCGAAAAAACTCATAGAACGGGTCGTCTTCCTGCAAGTTCGGGATTTGTGGTAGCAGAGGATTACGGACCGATTGAGTGGTGCTGATATTGACCACCGAAGGCCCCTCCCGCTCCACCAAATCCGTGAAGTCCGGCAATTGGGCGGCACTGGTTAGCGGCGCGACCAGGCAAATCGCAAGTAGCAAGCGCGTGAACATGGGCAAACCTCAGTTACTGCAGCAACTTATTTTACGCGAAGAAGCGTGGCGCGAACCAGGCACGAGCTACTTGCCGGGTGCGCCACGGTATTCGAGGGAATTGGCTATTCTCATGACGGTCTCGGCCGGTGCTTCACCCAGCGCGGTCACCATATGGTCCGCGACCAGGCGGATGTAGATGTTTACGGCCCCCTGGTGGGAGAGACGCCGGGGCGGGCGGCTCTTTGGCAAGGGCTCGATAAACACCGATACCGCCGCGAGACCGTCCGAATAGACGAGATGAGACACGGTCGTCCCGTGCCCCGCGATCGACCGTTTAGACTCCGTGACCTTCCTGAAACCGGGCAGTTCGCTTGCCAGGACCCAGCCGGTCCGACCGGGTCGGTCAGCCGACGAACTCGCCGCGCGTCCGATCTTCCAGCTCCTGCTCTCTGCGGCATAGCGGGACTGGACCTTGTCGCGATCGAACTTTCCGCCCAGCTTGACTTCGGTAAACGCGAACGATTCGAGCAGAGTGCCTTTTTCATTGAAGGTCTTGGCACGGAGCGGAAGACCCGAGCTGGCTTCTGCGCAAAACTCGTGGCCGTAGCGCAACCGATCTTTGGGCATGAGCACCACGACGCGGCAATCGTATCCCGCCGCCCGGCCCATTCCCGATTGGCGCACGGTGTAGTGCTGAGCAAGGCCGCCGGTCAATTGCGCCGGCAGCAGCGCCGGAAAGCGGCGGCCGCTGCGTTTCTCGATCAGGACGGTCTTGGTGTTCGGTAGGTAGCACGTGACTTGATCGTTGGTGCGTATCACTTCGCGGGGAGGCCCGTCGAGCGTTTCGAGCTTCTCGAACTCGCCCCCGGCCGCATTCACGTAATGAACGATGCGCGACGCTTCGATGTCGTTGCCGTGTCGATAGACAAAGGTTCCTGTGTAGTTCAGCTGGCGCGATGCGCTAGCCATTTTTCTCAGCCACGACAAGCCGTTTTCCGATTCGGTCGGGTCGGCCCATAGCGCCGAGGGTGACAGTCCCAGAAGGACGAGGGCCCAAGCGCCTCTCACACTACTGCCCCGCGGCCACTTGCGCACCCGAAACGGTGCGTATATAGGGCGCGAGCCCCTGGATCGTCGTGCTGGGCGAGTACTCCTGGTGCGCGATGAGATATTCATTCATCGTGCCATCGCTGGGAACACTGGCTAACTGGGGAGACGGGGCTGCAAGTGGCGGAGGACTCGAGGGGGCTGTGGCAATATCGGGCGGGGGAGCGAGAGGATTATTGAAGAAGGCCAGCCACCCGACTGCTGCGACCGCGGACAGCGAGGCCGCGGCGGACAGCGCATAGGTAATCATCTTTTTCGCCGCACTGCGTCGCGGCGCGAGTACCGTCGGCTCGGAGGCCAGTTTCTCACCGACGCTTCGCCTGGATGTTACGGAGAGCACCCGCTCGCCACGTAACACATCGCCGATCAAATGGAACGTATCCCAGCAGTCAAGCAGATCCGGATCTTCCTTCAGGCGAGCCAGATGCTGCTTCATCTGGCTTTCGTTCAGCTCGCCGTCCATCAATGCCGAAATATGCTCCATCTCACCATCTCCTGTCTTTCCGGGTGCTGAGCAAAGGTCTGAGTTTGACCGCGATTGCCTCGCGCGCCCGGAAGATGCGCGATCGGACAGTACCGATCGGGCAGTTCATTATGTTCGCAATATCCTCGTAGCTCAGCCCTTCGATTTCGCGCAGCGTTATCGCCGTTCTCAGCTCCTCTGGCAGCTCCGCCAGCGTTTGGTTCACGTTGTCGGCCACCTGCCGGCTGATGAGCTCGTTCTCCGGCGTGTTCAGATCGCGCAGCTGATCCGCGTCCTGAAAACCTTCCGCCTCCTCCGCATCGATGTCCGTCGCCGTCGGCGTCCTGCGCCCCATCGCCACCAGGTAATTCTTGGCGGTGTTGATTCCGATCCGGTAAAGCCAAGTGTAGAACGCGCTGTCGCCCCGAAACGTGGGCAGCGCCCGGTAAGCCTTTATGAAGGCTTCCTGGGTCACGTCCTCGACCTCTGCCGCGTCCCGGATGAAACGCGACAACAACCGTGCGAGCTTGCGCTGATACTTGCTTACAAGCAGGCCAAAGGCCTGCTTGTCCCCACGCTGCGCGCGCTCGACCAGTCGCTGGTCGACTTCGCGATCGCTCATCAAACCCGTCCCTGACCTTAAATTTCTTATCCGGTCAGATTGGCCCAACCGGCAGGAAAAACGTCACAGTATACCTGCCTGGCCGGCCTCCCCAGAACGCGAAGCCGAGTCGTTACTGCAATGACAAGGCGGAGAAAAATTAGTTCACAGGTCAGCGGGGTTATTGCAGCGGGCCCGTCGTCCCCAGGTTTGTGTGCCCGACCAAGATACCCGGGTTTCGCGCTGCGAAATCCGGTCTCGACTCAGTCCTCCTCGCCACCGGCATGGGTCTCGGGCATTGTCGCTGCCGTTTCATCCTGACCTTGGATGCCACCGGGCAGGCGTTTCATCGCTCAGCGGCGTCTGCCTTCAGCCTGAGCGCGCAGGCCGCGCGGTACGACAACGCGATCGAGTGCGTCGAATCCCCCCTGCACGATCAACGCCATGGCCGCCGCCGGAATCGCCCCTGCGAGCAACATCGCGCTGTCGTTCACGGCCAGTCCCGCGACGATCCGCTCGCCGTAGCCCCCAGCACCGATGAAGGCCGCAATGGTGGCCGTGCCGACGTTGATCACGGCGGAGGTCTTGATGCCCGCCAGAATGGAACGCGCCGCGAGGGGCAGCTCGATCAGCAACAATTGCGTGTTGCGAGGCAGGCCGAGCGCCACGGCCGACTCCCTCAGCGAAGGCCGGACTTCGACCAGACCGGTGTAGGTGTTGCGTACGATTGGAAGCAAGGCGTACAGAAATAGCGCCACGATCGCCGGCAATGTCCCGATGCGCTCAAGCGCTGCAATGAGAAAAGCCAGTAGCGCCAGTGCGGGCACCGTTTGCAGGATGCCGACACCGCCGAGAATGAGGTGACGCCACCGCGACGCGCGCTGGGCGCCTATCCCGAGCGGGATGCCGACGGCGGCGCTCAGAGCGAGGGAGGCGAAGACCAGCACGCAATGCTGCCCGGTGAGGCGCCAAAAGTCGTCGCCAAAAAGGGAATCCAGAAAATTTCTCCTGCGCTCGATGCCATCACGGGCCGGGGCTGCAGCAAGAAAATCGCTGGCGATACGCCCGAAGGGCTGCCCGGAAAGCTCGGCCGCCGCGTTCATGGCGGTCATGCGAGCGGCAGAGATACGCCCTTCCAGCGCCTGCAATGCCGGCCACGCGCCGGGGAAACGCTGCGGAAGGTCGCGCCGGTATAGAAGCACCGCGTCGTACGCCGAAAAAAAACGACGGTCATCGGTCAGCACGCGCAGCTGGTAGCGGACGATCTTCGCGTCGGTCGCGTAGACGTCAACGACGTCCACCTGGCCTGCCGCAATTGCCTCGTAGGCCAGTCCATGGTCAAGGCCGCGTACGTTTTCGTTTGGCAGCCCGTATGCTTTCTTGAGCGCCTGCCAGCCGTCGCGGCGATTGAAGAATTCCTGGGACAGGCCGAACCGCAGCTGCGGAAGACGCGCAAGGTCGGAGACGCGTTGGATCCCTAGGTCTGCAGCGCGCCGCTCGGTCATGGCGAGGGCGTAGGAATTGCTGAACCCCAGGGGCACGCCGACTTCCAGCCCCCGGGCGTAGAGGCGGCGATTGAGTTCGTCGATGCTGTGCGGGCGCGTCAGACCCAAAAGTTCAAAGGCGATCGTCCCGGTGTAATCCGGATAGACGTCGATGGCACCGCTCTCCAATGCCGCAAACAGAATACCGGTGTTGCCGAGACCTCGCTGGTGCACCGCTGTCGCGACACCGGTCGCGGTCACCGTTTGCGCGGCAATTTCCCCCAGTATGTAGGATTCCGTGAAGCGCTTCGATCCAATCTGGATCGAATCCTGCCCCCAGCAGGCGAGCGGCACGAGGACCAGCAGGAGCCATGTCGCACGCACGCGCCCGACCTCAGAGGCCCGGTTGCGATGGTCGCGCCGCGAGCGGCGCCCGACGCTCGAACTCGGCGGCGGCATCCTCCAGCTTCATGAACGTTGCGCCATTCTCGGTGAGCGTGCGAATCAGCTTCTCGAGCGCGATCATCCGGTGTCCGCGCCCGATGACAAACGGGTGGAAAGTGTAGGTGATCACGCCCCACTCGAAATGGTCCTTCATATAAAGAAAGTCGTTCACCCAGTTCTCGAGCACCGAGTTGGCGTTCATGAGCCCCTGGAGCACGCTCGAGGGAGTGCGGACGAACTCGAAATGAGGATAGTCATCGAGCGTCCAGCTCACCGGCATTTCGATGAGTCTGGTCGCAGCGCCGAACCGCGCCGGCGCATCGGGAGCGATGACGTCTCCTTGCCGCACCCGGTAGGGCGTGTAGTCGTTGCCCATCATGCTGCTGTCGTAGCGAAATCCGTGCTTCAGAAGCAGCTCGACAGAGTGTGCACTCAAGTCCCATGACGGTGAGCGGTAGCCGCGCGCGCCCTGCCCGGTCAGCTTGCGAATCTGATCATTGGCGCGGACCAGGGCCTGCTCTTCCTGCTCGCGCGTCATGGCCGCGGGCGGCACATGGGCCCAGCCGTGGTGCCCGATCTCGTGCCCGGCATCGAACACGCGCCGGCACGGATCCGGATAGGTTTCGAGGGTGTGTCCCGGCACGTACCAGCTCGTCGGGACGCGATACTTGCCCAACAGGGCGAACAGGCGCGGGGCGGCGACGTCGGCCCCGAACTCGCCGCGCGAAATCGGGGATGGCGAAGTCATGCCGCGGGCGATGAACCCGGACAGGGCATCAAAATCAAAGGTCAGGCAGGCAATGTGCTGCGACATCGGCGATTCGGTCTATCGTGGAGGGTGCGAGCGCTGCCACGCAGTATGGCCGATTATCGCGCTAGCTGGCAAAATACAGCCATTACCCTGAGGCTCCCGACTCATGCCGCCACGCGACTTCCCCCTCGAGCCGTTCTGGATGCCGTTTACCGCCAATCGCCAGTTCAAGGCGGCGCCGCGGATTCTGGTTTCCGCGAAGGACATGCATTACACCGCCGAGGACGGGCGCAAGATACTTGACGGGACGGCGGGGCTCTGGTGCGTCAATGCCGGACACTGTCGGCCGCGCATCGTCCAGGCAATCCAGCGCCAGGCAGAGACGCTGGATTACTCGCCGCTATTCCAGATGGGCCATCCTGGTGAGTTTCGGGCGGCCGGACTGATTGCCGAGCTGGCGCCTGACGGTCTGGACCGCGTGTTCTTCGCCAACTCGGGCTCGGAGGCAGTGGATACGGCGCTCAAGATTGCACTGGCCTATCAGCGCGCGCGTGGCGAGGGCCATCGCAACGTGTTGATCGGACGTGAACGGGGCTATCACGGTGTCGGTTTTGGCGGAATTTCGGTCGGGGGTATTCCGGCTAACCGCAAGGTGTTCGGCAACATGCTCACGCGGGTGGACCATCTGCCCCATACGCACAACCTCGAGCGCAACGCCTTCAGCCGCGGTCAACCCGATTGGGGCGCGCATCTTGCCGACGATCTTGAGACCCGGATTATCGCCCTGCACGATGCATCGAACATCGCGGCGGTCATCGTTGAACCGGTCGCCGGCTCGACCGGTGTTCTGGTGCCGCCCAAAGGCTACCTCGAGCGGTTGCGCGCGATCTGTGACAAGCACGGACTGCTGCTGATTTTCGACGAGGTTATCACCGGGTTCGGTCGCACCGGCCGGGCTTTCGCCGCCGAGACGTTCGGCGTGGTTCCAGACCTAATCACCTTCGCCAAAGGGGTGACCAATGCGACCGTGCCGCTTGCCGGCGTCATCGCGCGCCGCGAGATCTACGATACGATCGTCGAGCAGGCGCCTCCTGACACGGTCGAGCTGTTCCACGGCTACACGTATTCTGGGCATCCCCTGGCGACGGCTGCTGCCGAGGCAACGCTGGCTCTGTATCACGAAGAGAAGTTATTCGATCGTGCACGCGATATCACCCCTCGCTTCGAGGAAGCCGTGCACAGCCTGAAAGGCCTGCCCCACGTCATCGACGTGCGGAATTTTGGCCTCATGGCAGCGGTCGAGTTGGAGCCCGCGTCCGGTCACCCCGGAAAGCGCGGTTTTCAGACCTTCCTCCGCTGCTACGAGAAAGGAGTACTGGCCCGGGGGACCGGCGACATTATCGTGCTCTCGCCTCCGCTAATTATCAGCGAGGGCCAGATCGACGAGCTTGTCGGAACGCTCGGCGCCGCGCTGCGCGAAATCTAGACGCGCTGCATCGTTCGCCGGCCGAGGTTGACCAGGCAGTGGTCGATCCATTCCGCGGTCAGCTTCTCTTGCATTGAGTTCTGGCGCAAGCGCGCATCCAGCGCCGCCCAATCCACCTCGTCCATAGGCTGGTCCTGGTTGAAACAGGAGAATACGTAGCTAACCTTGCCTGTCGCCGGGTCAACGTGCCGCTGCAGGCACTGGGCGCAGATCTCCTTCATCATGCATTGCATCGGCGAATTGATCGAGCCGATGGCGAAGTGATGGAGCTTGAGGAAGGAGTTCAGTCCGTCATGCCGGGCGCGCGCGACCGCCGCCATCATCCGGTCGGAACCGATGGCGATGATTCGGTCGGCGTCTTCAAACCGGATGAGCTGCTCGCCCAGTTCGCCGCTCGCATACGCGTG
>Ga0224512_10001675_pt1 | contig 21028 bp, 16 predicted proteins | sample SF_May12_sed_USG_4_FD_169103 | JGI IMG/M metagenome (GOLD analysis project Ga0224512, IMG submission 169103) | Sediment microbial communities from San Francisco Bay, California, United States - SF_May12_sed_USGS_13 | ecosystem: Environmental > Aquatic > Marine > Sediment | place: USA... | reverse complement strand
CTGGGTTATGTCTTCGGCTTCCCGTAAGGCCTGACTCACGAAACGCCCGGTCACCCGCAGTATCGCAAGATCGTTATCGTCGAAATCGTCGCTGGACAGGTTGTTGACCACTTCGATTGCGCCGTAAATTCTGTTGCCGCTGTACAGGGGCGCGCACATCAGCGCGTTGGTATTGAATCCGATTACCCGGTCGACTTCCGCCGACCATCGGGATGAAGCATGTACGTTGGTTACCAACATTGCTTTCCTGGTCTTAACCACATGTCCGACAATTCCGGTGTCGATATCGATACGATGATCGAGCAAGTGCTCCCTGGTGTCGCCAATGACCTCGGCGAACACCAGCTCGTTGGTATCGTCATCGACCAGAATCAACGAGCCGTTTTCTGAATCACATGCATGCAGTGCAAGTACAAGCAGGTCGTTAATCAGCTTGCCTACATCGAAACTGAAGCGCATCGCCTGCATGGTCTCATCCATGCGGTCGAGCGCGCGAAACGCTTGCTGATGCCGTGTCAGTCGGATTTCGAGTTTCTGATTGCGAGCCTTGAGCAGCTCATTCTCGCGTCTCAGCATCTCGACGATATCGCGACGATCTCTTGCCATGGCAACCCTGCAGGTGCGGGTAAATTATAGTTGTATACCAGGCAAAGATAGCGAAAAACGTCGCTTTTAACCGTCAAGCGGCCGCGAAAAGTGAATTACTTATCGTTATTTTTCGGCAGTATTTATCGGTTTACTGGTGTGTGAATCGACGAAGAACCAGTCCTCGGTTCCGAAATCGACCCGCAGCGCCACCAGGTGTCCGCCCCAGACGCAACCCCCGTCTAATGCAAAACAGCGTCCATAGACACCCACCGGAAGCGTCGACCAGTGGCCGAACAGTACGCGCACGTCGTCCCTGAGCTTCGCCGGCATCTGAAACCACGGTGTCAGCCCGGTGCGCAGGTAGCGCCGCGGACTGCGATTGACGGTAAAGTCGAGATTCCGCGCCTGGTCGAAGTAACGCATGCGCGTGAACACGTTGGTAATGAAGCGTAACCGCTTGGCGCCGGTCAGTTCCTCCGACCACTGCAGCGGTTTATTACCGTACATCTTGCTGAAGTAACGCGCGGCATTCTCCCCGCGCAACGCCGTTTCCACTTCCCGCGCCAGTTTTCTGGCCTTGCTCAGTCCCCAGGCGGGATGAATTCCGGCATGTACCACCACGGTCTTGTGTTTCTTGTCATAGTGCAGCAAGGGTTGCGACTGTAGCCAGTGCAGCAGCTCGGCGCAGTCGGAACTTTTGAGTATCCTGTGCAGGTCCGGCGTAATCCGGATCCTTGTGACGCCATGGTACAGCGCCAGCAAATGCAGATCATGATTGCCGAGCACGGTCAGCGCGCTGCTGCCCAGCGACCTGACGAATCGCAGCGTTTGCAGCGAATCCGGGCCACGATTGACCAGGTCGCCGCAAAACCACAGGGTATCGGCGGCCGGATCGAAATTGATTTTTTCGAGTAATCTGCAGAGCTCGGTATAACAGCCCTGTACGTCGCCTATCGCATATATGGCCACGGACGGGATCGACTAGTGCAGTACCCGGGGGGTCGACAGGACAAATTCGTCGATTTCGGCATCGAAATGCGAGCCATCGTCCGCCAGCATCTGGTAGCTGCCTTTCATCGTGCCTACCGCGGTTTCGAGCATGGTGCCCGAGGTATAGACAAACTGTTCCCCCGGCTTCAGCAGCGGTTGCTCGCCGACGACGCCGTCGCCGCGAACTTCCTGCACCTTCTGGTTCGAGTCGGTAATGACCCAGTGGCGGGTCAGCAGTTGCGCGGCCTGCTTGCCCTTGTTCTGAATCGTAATGGTGTAGGCAAAAACATAGTAATTCTGCTCGGGATTCGACTGTTCCTCGATATAGCGGGTTTCGACGTCGACCTCGATTTTGTTTAGACCTGGATCATTCATCTGAACTTTGTATCCCGTAATTTGTGGGCGCATTATACCGCGACCGCCGCCTTGATGTGATCGTGGCAGCGGTAATTGGTCAGTTCGAAATCGTCAAAACGAAAATCGAACAAATCATCGACGTCCGGATTCAGCGTCATCGTCGGCAAGGCAAATGGCTCGCGGCCGAGCTGCAGGCGCGCCTGCGGCAAATGATTGGTATAAAGATGCGCGTCGCCGAGGGTATGCACGAATTCGCCGGGCTCGAGCCCGGTAACCTGCGCGACCATCAGCAGCAGCAGCGCATAGGAAGCGATGTTGAACGGCACCCCGAGAAACACGTCCGCGCTGCGCTGATACAGCTGGCAGGACAGCCGGCCATCGGCCACGTAGAACTGGAAAAAAGCATGACAGGGCGGCAGCGCCATCTTGTCGATTTCGCCGGCGTTCCAGGCGCTGACGATCAGGCGGCGCGAGTCGGGGTTGGTCCTGATATCCCGGACCAGCTGCTCGACCTGATCGACGACATGACCGTCGGCTGCGCGCCAGGAACGCCATTGCGCTCCGTAAACCGGCCCCAGGTCGCCGTTTTCGTCGGCCCATTCGTCCCATATCCTGACCTTGTTTTCCCTGAGATAGGCGATATTGGTGTCGCCCTGCAGGAACCACAGCAGCTCGTGAATGATCGAGTGTAAATGCAGTTTTTTCGTGGTTACCAGCGGAAAGCCCTGTCCGAGGTCGAAGCGCATCTGGTATCCGAACACTGACAGAGTACCCGTTCCGGTGCGATCGCGTTTTTCGCTACCGGTTTCGAGCACATGCCGCATCAGGTCAAGGTATTGCCGCATTTTGGTTCCTTTTGGCGAGCGTCAGCAGAATAAGGCCAACTATAATCATTGGCAACGATAATACAATGCCCCGCGTCAGCCAGTCGGTACCGAGCAGGTAACCGATATGCGCGTCGGGCAGCCGGATCAATTCCACGCCGCTGCGAGCGAGCCCGTATAGCAGTAAAAAATAGCCGGAAACCGTCATTACCGGGCGCGGTTTCGCGGCCAGCAGCCACAGCGCGACGAACAATAAAATTCCCTCGAACATCATTTCGTAGAGTTGCGTCGGGTGGCGCGCGCTGAAGCACAGGGGCCCGGCGAAGTCGACGTAGCGGTCCGGCGGAAACTGCTCGCAGGACAGCTTCATTGCCCAGGGCACGCTGCCGGGCGCGCCCCAGAGTTCGGCGTTGATAAAATTGCCGAGTCGCCCGGCGGCGAGCCCCAGCGGCACCAGCGGCGCGATGAAATCGGTTAGCTCGAAGAACCGGCAACCGAGCTTGCGCCGATAAACCTCCATCGCCACCAGCACGCCGATAAAGCCGCCGTGGAAAGACATCCCTCCCTCCCAGATCTTGAACAGGTAAAGCGGGTTTTGCAGGAAACTGTCGAAGTTGTAAAAAATGACCGAGCCGATGCGACCGCCCAGCACAACCCCGAGCGCCCCATAGAATATGATGTCGTCGACCTGCCCGGGTTTTACCGGGCTCCAGTCGAGACCGGCGCGGCGCTTGCCCAGCCACCAGGCGCTGAAAAATGCCAGCAAATACATCAGCCCATACCAGTGGACCTGGATGGGACCTAGCGAAATCGCGACGGGATCTATCGACGGATATGCAATCATTGCGGATGAACCTGATCCAAACTCATGAGTATGCCTGACCAGGGTGTTATTATCACATGGAAACAGAACGGAATGCAGACAGATGCCGAACGCACTCGCACAGGAATCGAGCCCCTACCTGCGCCAGCACGCCGACAACCCGGTCGACTGGCTGCCATGGTCGCAACAGGCGCTGGATCTCGCGCGCGAGCAAAACAGGCCGATCCTGTTGTCGATCGGTTACTCCGCCTGCCACTGGTGTCACGTGATGGCGCACGAATCCTTCGAAGACGAGGCGACCGCGGCGCTAATGAATCGGCATTTCGTCAACATCAAGGTCGACCGCGAGGAACGCCCCGATATCGACCGCATCTACCAGGTCGCGCATCAGCTGATCGCGCGCCGGCCTGGCGGCTGGCCGCTGACGATGTTCCTGTCGCCAGATGATCAGCTGCCCTTCTTCGGCGGCACCTATTTCCCCGATAAACCGAGACACGGCATGATCGCTTTCGCCGACCTGCTCGAACGTATCGCGACAATTTACCGCGACCAACCCGAAAAGATCCGGCAGCAGGGGCAGGCCATACAACAGGCACTGATCGAGATCGAGATCGGCGAAAACCAGAACCAGCGCGGCGCCGATATCGACGCCGCGAATACCTTCGACGCGCAGCTGCTCGCGGCGCATGACTCCGAGTTCGGGGGCTTCGGGCGCGCTCCCAAGTTTCCGCAACCCGCGATTCTGCTGCAGGCAATCAATCGCGCATTTCGCAAGACGCCCGAGGATCCCGTCTATCGCGCGATCGACGTCAGCCTCCGGCGGATCGCACTCGGCGGCATCCAGGATCACGTCGGCGGCGGCTTTTACCGTTACTCGGTCGATGAAAAATGGATGATTCCACACTTCGAGAAAATGCTTTACGACAACGGCCAGCTGCTGCAGGTATTCGCGCAGGCTTACCGGCTAACCGCTGACCCACTGTATCGCGATGCCGTCGACAGCACCGCCGGCTGGCTCGCGCGCGAAATGCGCAGCCCGTCGGGCGCTTTTTACGCGGCGCTCGACGCCGATTCGGAAGGCGTCGAGGGCAAATTCTACCTGTGGAGCCCGGATGAAGTCAGGACGCTAATCGGCGCCGATGCCTACGAGGCCTTTGCCTGGCGATTCGGGCTCGACCAGGCGGCCAATTTCGAAGGTCGCTGGCACCTGCATGGTTATCGCGACCGGCAGCAGGTGATCGACAGGTTCGGCCTCGACGGCGACGCCTACGATAGCCAGCACGAGCAGGCGCGACGGCAGCTGCTCGCGGCTCGCGAGCGGCGTATGCGTCCGGGGCTCGACGATAAAGTGCTGACCAGCTGGAACGCCCTGGTGATCAGGGGCCTCGCGACCGCGGCCCGAGTGTTCATGCGCGACGATTACTACGACCTCGCGCGCCGCTGCCTGCAGGCGATGCAAGGCGAATGCTGGCGCGACGGGCGCCTGCTGGCGCAGAGCGCCAGCTCGGGCAAACGGCTACCGGCCTACCTCGACGACTACGCGCATTTGCTGCAGGCTTGCCTCGATTGCCTGCAGTACGAGTGGCAGGACGCCCTCCTCGACTTCGCGATCCGGCTGGCCGATAAATTGCAGGAACTGTTCGAAGACCGGGATTACGGCGGCTTCTTTTTCACCGCGATCGACCATGAAAAACTTATCCAGCGGCCCAAGTCGTGGCCGGACGAAGCGATGCCGAGCGGCAACGCCGTTGCCGCGCTCGCGCTGCTGCACCTCGGGCTGCTGGTCGGCAACCGGGCCTATACGCAAAGCGCCGAACGAGCGCTGCAATCGGTAGCCGACAACGTCAACCAGGCGCCGCTGCACGCGGCCGGGTTCGTCGCGCTGCTCGAGGCCGTCAACCGGCCGCCGACGCAGCTGATCGTGCGCGGCGAGCCCGACGCGCTGGCGCCGTGGCGCGCGCGCATCCTGCCGCGGCTGCAACCGCAGCAGACGGCATTCTTTATTCCGTCGAACGCCGGCGACCTGCCGGAAGAAATTGCGCAAAAGCACAGCAAGGGCGCAACCACGGCGTGGATCTGCGAGGGATTCAGTTGCCGCGCGCCGCTGCAGGATATATACGCGGTACTGGCGGCGCTCGAATCCGTCGATCCCTGATCGCCGGCCCGCCCGTAATGCAATCTCGCTGTCTTCCCGCGGCATGATCCGTTACTGGCCGATTTAGAATTTCGGCAAGCAACGGGGACCCTGGTGAATTGTGGCTCGAGCTAACCTGAAGCCGGTCGGGACAGCAAAGCTCGAGAATGCAATATTTGTCATACCGCGGCATGACCGCGGTACCCAGGAGTCGATGGGAAGCAGGCTGGATCCCGCGGTCGAAGCCGCGGGATGACAATCAGTCCGGCTCCTGGGGTATACATCGGACCGCACTGGATCCGATCGGGCCGCGCGGACCGCGCTACGCAACCGATCGGCACACCGCGTAAATAGTTAGAAAAACAGTACCAGCAACCAGATGACGCTGGTCAGCAAGATCGCGAGCGCGACGGCTGCGGATCCCATGTCCTTGGCCCGACCCGAAAGTTCATGCATTTCGTCCCCGAAGCGATCGACCACCGCTTCCAGGGCAGAATTCAGGATTTCGACGAGGGGTAGCAGTAATACGCTGCCGGCCAACAGTGCTTTTTCGACGCCGCCGTCGCCAAGGTAGAGCCCCAGCGGAAACATCACGATACACAGCCAGACCTCCTGCCGAAACGCTTCCTCGTGGTGGTAAGCCGCGCGTAATCCCTGCCACGAATAAGCAGTCGCCTTCATGATTCGACCTAAACCCCTGTTGCCGCTAAAAGCCATGCCGTCTACCGGTCAATCCCGCGCAACGGCGCTGCCCGCCAGGACGCCGCAGGGGTAACGGCGTGGCGGCAGACATTCCCTCGCGAAACGCGAGAGCAGGGTAATATTCATCTGCTGCGGGCGGCTTTATTCTTCGTCGGCGATGGCTTCCGCGTAAGCCTCGGCGTCGAGCAGGTCCTCTGCTTCCTCCGGGTCTTCCATCGCAAGCTTGTACATCCAGCCATCGCCGTAGGGATCGTGATTGATTCTCTCGGGTGCGCCTTCGAGATCGGTATTGACTTCGACGACTTCACCGCTGACCGGCGCGTAGGTATCGGAGGCGGCCTTGACCGATTCGATGACCCCGACCGAGTCGCCGGCGGCGACCGCGCTGCCTATTTCCGGCAACTCCACGTAGACCAGGTCGCCGAGCAGCTCCTGCGCGTGATCGGTAACGCCGATCGTCGCGATATTATCTTCGACCAGCACCCATTCGTGTGAAGACATGAACTTCAATTCTGATGGCACTTCACTCATTTATTATTACCTCCAGTGTTTAACATGGATTTCCCCTCGCGCACAAAGGGAAGCTTAACGATTTCAGCTTTCAGCATCTTGTTGCGTACTTCTACCTCGACCAGTCCCTCGGCACCCGCCGGCACCCGCGCCATCGCGATCGAACGCTGCAGGCTCGGCGAATAACTGCCCGACGTAATTTCACCGTCGCCCTGCGGCGTGACCACGCGTAAATGGTTCCTCAACACGCCCTTGTCCAATAATAACAAACCGACGAAACTTTGCCGCAGGCCTGCCGCCTGCTCGGCCTGCAGCGCCTGCTTGCCGATGAAATCGCGATCGTCCGACATCGCCAGCGTCCAGCCCAGGCCCGACACCAGCGGGCTCGTGGTTTCATCCATGTCGGAGCCGTACAGATTCATGCCGGCCTCGAGGCGCAGCGTATCGCGCGCGCCGAGCCCGCAGGGAACCACGCCGGCCGCGAGCAGCCGACCCCAGAGTTCGGGCAGGTGCTCGGCGAGCATCATAATTTCGAAACCGTCCTCGCCGGTATACCCGGTGCGAGCGACGAAGCAGTCGTCGAACTCGGCCGCCTGGAACCGGGCCAGCCGCCGCAGCGCCTCCTGCTGATAGGCCTCGAACAGGCCGATGACCCGGTCGCGGGCATTCGGACCCTGCACCGCCAGCAGCGCGACGTCGCCGCGAAATTTCACGCCGAGATCGGGATAGCCTTGAGACTGGCGTTCCAGCCATTCGAGATCCTTGTCGCGTGTCGCCGAATTGATGACCACGCGGTAATGATTGTCGCGCAGGTAATAAACGATCAGGTCGTCGATGACCCCGCCCTGCTCGTTCAGCATGCAGCTGTACAGGGCCTTGCCGGGGAGGGTCAGTTTGGCCACGTCGTTCGCGAGTAGATGTCGCAGGTAGGCCTTCGCCGCAGCACCGTTGACGTCGACCACGGTCATGTGCGAGACGTCGAACATGCCCGCGTCGCTGCGCACCGCTTCGTGTTCGGCGATCTGCGAGCCGTAGTTGATCGGCATGTCCCAGCCGGCGAAATCGACCATCCTGGCGCCGGCGTCGAGGTGGCACTGATACAGCGGCGTTTTGTTTCCCATCGGTGCAGGCTCCGGGACCGGGTGGTCGGCTATGCTGGACACGGCAGAGGATAGAGCCTGTCAGGCTCGAATAAAAGTACTAATTGCAGACCAGGCCGTCCTGCCCAGGCGCTTCCTCCTTGAGCAGCGCTTCGATGATCGCCTCGGCCTGCGATCTGTTGCGCGCGATTTCCTCGGCCAGTTGTTCGCCGTTCTTCTTCAGGAAACTGATCAGGTCGTCGATGACCTTGTCGGGTATCTTCGGGCTCGCGCCGAGAATGGTGAAGACGCCGCTGTTGAAATTGATGAACAGGATATTGCCGCCCGCGTCGATGATGCGGCTGAAGCCGCCGCTGACGCCGCTGGAAGCCGTAATCGGGCTGAAGTTCGCGGTGACCAGGCCCAGCGAGTTGGTGGTGAAGCCGATCACCAGCGTGCCGCCGTTGAGCGTGCTGGGCCCGCCAATCGTGAGCTGATCGAAAACCGTGGTAAAGCCGTTGTTGAATGCCTCGACCACGATTGCCGAGTTGGCTCCCTGGTCGTAACTGCCGGAAATCGCCAGGTTGCCGAGCGTGCCCGCGCCGCCAACCACGATCACGCCGTTGGCATTCACCAGGTTGCCGGCCACGGTGCCGCTGCCGCCGAGACGCGCGCCGCCGGTCAACGACAGCGTGCCGCCGAGATTGGTCAGGTCCAGCCTGGCATTGTTGAGCTGGATATTGCCGGTATTGTTCAGCGTCCCCGGCAGCGTCAGCGTGGTTGGCGACAAGCCGTTGCCGACGACCAGGTTGCCGGCCAGGTTCAGGGTGCTGCCCGCGGCCAGGGTCTTGCCGTTGGTAAACGCCAGCGTGCCGGCGCTGCGGACACTATAATTGCCCGCGTCGGCGCCACCGGCGACGAAGGTCAGGGCGCCCCCGGCGATGTCGACGAGACTGCTGCCAGTATTGATGAAGGTCACGGTCGGTGCGATGACGGCGCTGCCCGACAACTTGTTGAAGGTGCCATTGGTATTGTCGAAGGTTCCCGTACCGGTAATGCCACCATTTCCGCTATGGTTAAAGCTGGTACCGCCGGTGTTGTCGATGACGGCGCCGTTGACCAGGCTCAGATTACCGCTACCCGACATGTTGATGTCGTTCTGGTTCATGGCCAGCGTGATCGTATCCAGCGTCTTGGTAGCGGCGCCCGAAATCGCCAGCGTCGTGCCATCCGCGGAGGCAAGCCCCAGCACTAGTGGCCCGCTGCCACCGAGTGTCCCGCCCGTCCAAGTGTTGTTGGTACCCGCCAGCATTGTCATCGTGCCCAGTTGAAGCGAACCGTTGTTCAGGTTGAATGGTCCGTTGAACGTCGCGGGACCGAAAAAGGTCGATACCGCGCTAGCGAGATTCTGGGTAAAACTTCCATTGAAAAGGCTGTTGCCGAAGCTGTTTATCGTGCCACCGTTGACGATCAAGGAACCACCTGGGTTGACCGTGATGTCGTTGACCGCGGCGCCGTCCTGTACGTTTAAGGTAGCGGTGGAGGCCACCCTCAGGCTGCCGGCGAGCGTCAAACCATTGGCAATGGTTAGGGTGCCGCCGGCAATATTAAGCGAACCACCGTTACCGAGCGCCAGCGTATTGGCATTGCCGCCGCCCGCGGCGGTCACGCTGACGGCGCCGATGATGACGTCGTCGGCAATTGTCGGCATGCCAAAATTCCAGTTCATCGCGTCGTCCCAGTTGGTACCATCGCCAGCGCCGATCCAGACGAAAGCGCCGCTGACGCTGGACGGCAGGTCGACAAAAGTGGTGCCATAGACCGGCGGATTAATCGTCGCCGGCAGCGATACCGTTCCGAGGAAGTTGCCAACAACAGCGGTGCCGCTCTCGAGCACTCGATAGTTATCTGCAGGCGCCTGCACGAAACCACCGATATTGGTGATCGTCAGATCGCCGTCCAGGGTTGCGGTGCTGGAGACGAAAAGCTGGTCGTGAAAGCCGCTGCCAGTGCCGGGAACCTTACCCTCGAGTTCGATGTCGAGCAGTCCCACCGAACCCTGGGTGTAATTACCGGTAATATTCAGGATCGAAATGTCGTTGGCGCCCGTACCCGGCGCAACCGTGCCATCATTGGTGAAGACGCCGGTACCGACGATGAAATTGCCGGCACCCTGGACGAGCCCGCCCGGCAGGTTGAAAAAGTCCTGGTTCAGGGTAGATATCGACGAACCCGCATCGACCTGCAGGATGCCGTCGTTGTTAAGCGTAGCGCCCTGCAAGGTCAGGGTCGAATTGTTCGCCGCGATGACACTGCCATTGTTGTTCCAGACCAGTGCGTTCAGGGTCAAACCAAAGCCGTCCGAGCTTAGCACGCCGTTGTTGATCAGCGCCGAGGACGCCGCGGTTGCGTCGATCAGGCCCTGGCCCGAGAGCAACAGGTTGGTGCCGATTGTCAGTGTCGTGTTGGCGCCGACCAGGATCTGGTTACTGGTCGTCGTGCCTCCGAACACGATACTGCCAGGACCGTTTAGGTCAACCGTGGGCGACAGGGTTCCAAGGGTACTGTTCATACCGGTACTGGCAAAAGTCAAAGTACGGCCGGCCAGGATATCGAGGCTATCGATGACGTTAATGGTGCCGACATCCAATATGATTGCATCGGTATCGAGCACGACTTTGTCCAAGGTTACCGTACCACTGACCTGGGGCGTGCCGCCGGCCTGAGTCTGAAAAGTACCGCGATAGCTGCCGCCGTTGAGCGTAATCGGGTTGATCGAGTTCAGCGTGACGGTACCACCGGTGACGTTATTGTAAATATCGTTACTGCTCGTGATCGTGCCGGTCGCGCTCAGCAGTATATCGCCGGGGTTCCCGGTGGCAAAGGTGTCGTCCACCCGTACCGGTTCGGCCGCCACGACCAGATTGCCGATCACATTGAGCTCGATACCGCCTCCGCCGCCAATCGTCTCGAGGCCGCGCACGAGATGCGGTCCGAAGGTATCGCAGCCGGGCGCGATGCCCGTTCCGTAGCAGGTATTGCCTATGCTGACATCGGCGACGCTGTTCGGTTGCGCGTTGAGGTATATGCCGAAGATGGTCGGTTCGTGTATGTGGGCGCCAACGTTGTCGACGACCAGGTTGAGTGGCGGATCCGGGCTACCCACGGTGCCGTTGTTCGGCCCGTCGTGGTCGATGAAAACCGAGAGTGCGGTGATCGTGTCACCGTTGTTCTGCTGGATGCTGCCGAAATCATCCAGGCCGTTGTGCTTGATCAGAACATGGTCAGCCTTGACGTTGCCGACAGTAATATTGCCAGCTGTACCATTTACACCGGAATTCATCCAGAACTCCACATTACCGGTACCCGCGTCGACGGTGGATCCCGGTAGCATTGTAATCTCTGCCTGGCCGGTACCGCGGTTGGTTGGATCAGGTCCAGGCGCCGGGGTAACAGGATGAACCGCGGCGTTGGCGTACAATAGCAGGGTTCCGTTGTCGGTGAAAATATCTGCGTTTATCAGAATGCTCCGCCCGGCCTGGAAAGTGAGATCACCGCCTGCGCCACCTTCATTAGTACTTATAGGATCGTTAACGATAATATCTCGATCGGCCTGGAGAATTACGTTATTGCCAAGATTTGTGACACCCGTAATGGCGGCCGGCGCAATCGTCAGCAACTGGCCCGGATTAGTACTGAACGTCAATGGATTTGCCGGCAGTATGGTCAGCCCGCCGGAAACCTGAATCGTGATATCGATCGGATCAAACAGTACGGTTCCCGTTTCGCCGTATTCAGACGTGGCGTCGGCCGCACCGTCAAAACCGAGGCTGCCTTTGCCCGAGATCTCGATGAAGCCGCCGTCACCCGCGGAGGCCCCACCCTTCGCGGTCGCCCCGCCCTGGAACAGCGTCAGGTCGTCGGCCCAGACGATGACTTTGCCGCCGTCGCCCGATTCGATCGCGTCGGCGTGAATCTCAGCGTGCGGGCCGACCTGCGTCTGTGATGCAGTTTGAATATCGCCCTTGCCCTGGAAATCGCCGCCGACCAGGACCTCGCCACCGCCGGCCTGACCCGAGGCGTCAACCCTGGCATCGCCGAACAGTCCTACCCGGTCGCCCAGTATCTCGATGCGGCCGCCATGGTGCGTCCTGCCCCGGGCGCTCGCCGTGCCTTCGAAATACACGTCGCCATGAAGGCTTTGCACCAGGATTTCGCCGCCCGTGTCGCCGTCGGTGTTCAGCGTCGCGCCCGCGCTTATTTCGATATCCTGCTGCGCCACCAGGCTGATGCTACCGTCGGCGTTCTGCACGATGCCGGTCGCGTCGATCGCGCCGCTGTGCTTCAGGTTACCGGCGAACAGCCGCGCCGCGCCCTGCTTCACGATGATGTCGCCGAGGTTGATGATGCCGTTGTCCGGCGACTGTACGTCGAACTCGATCGACGCGTCGTTGAGGCTGGTGATGCGGATCGACTCGCCCGCGGCCAGGATCACGTTGCCGTTGTCGACCTCGATCACGCCGCCGTTTTCGATGTCGGGCGCGATCAGCACGACGTTGCCGTTCGGCCCGGCGTGGATATAGCCCTGGTTGACGATGCCGCCGAGGCCGCCGCCGTCGAACTTGAGGTTGCCGTTGAGGAAATCCTCGTTGGTGATGTTCAGCGTCGAGCCGTAGAACCCGGTGGTATTGATCTGCGCGCCCGCCCCGATCATCAGGCCGTGCTGGTTGATCAGGAACACCTTGCCGTTGGAATTGAGGTTGCCGAGGATCTGCGAGGGGCTGTTGCTGAGCACGCGGTTCAGCACCGCGCTGTTGCTGCCCGGCTGGATGAAATTGGTGGTCTGGCCGGCGCCGATGTTGAAGCCCTGCCAGTTGATGATCGCGTTGTGGCTGTTGGTAACGTTGAGCGTGTTTGCGTTCGGCTGCGAGAAAGTCGCGCTGCCGTGCACCACCTGGGGCCCGGTCGGATTGGCGAGCGCGCAGGTGGCCGCGAGGGCGAGCCCCCAAACCGAAATGATGCGCGCAAATCTCATCCTGCTATCTGCTCCCTCTAGGTATCAACCCGATCATTGCACCGTACACTCTAAGGTTTCACTTACGGCCGCCCTGGCGCCGAACAAGTCTATCAATTTTTCCGCGCGGGCGTTAACCTGCGCCGGGCGCGGAAACTGGTCGAATTTCTGGAACGCGGGCACCACCTTCAGGCGTACGGTTCGCTCGAGGCCGGCGCGCAACGCCTCCCCTGCGCCGACATGAACAAGCTTGCCGTCGAGTCCCTGCACCGCGACATCTCCGTTGTCGACCTTGACGTAAAGCCCAGGCTCGATAGCGGCCAGGTCGGCCTCGCTGAACAGGTCGTCCTGGACCTCGACCCGATCCGGTCGCGGCGCACCTTCCATCGAGCGCAGGCGTAGCGGAATATCGGTGACGATCAGCGGCTGGCTGAAGCTGTTGCGCAGAAACGCGGTGCGCCCATTTTGCAGCAGCACGCTGAGGTTGCCGAGCTGCAGCTCGATGGCGCCGCTCCAGACCTTGGCGTACATGCCGTTGCCGTCGCTCTGCGCGTAGGCCGGTCGGAGGAAGAAGCGCAGCAGCCTGCCGAGCAGCGTGTCGTCCGCCGGGTCGCGCAGCGCGTTGTTGCTGACGCAGGCGCCCTGGCACACCAGGTCGAAACCGGTGCCGCGGATGCCGATCGTCGCGGTCGGCGTCGCCACGCGAAAGGCCTTGCGGTTCAGTTGCCCGATCGCGCCGGTGACGAGGCGCAAACCGCCCTGCAGGAAGCTGAAAAAGGAATTGTTTTCGTCGGGCTGTTCGGGCTTGTATTCGTGCTCCTCGATACGAAACGCGCTTTGTGGGGACAGGGTGACGCGGGTCTCGTCGTTAAAGGCGATAACCGCGAAGGACTTGATGCCGGTCTCGATCTGGTCGCGCTCGTAGACCGCGGCGCCGACGTTCAGCACCCGGTTTTGCTGGCCGTCCTCGGCGGCGCTGGCGCGGCCGCGCAACAGCGCGATGCGCCCGACCACCCGCGATTCCCGCTGCGCCGCCTGTCCGGTAGCGTTCTCCTCCTGCTGGCACTCGTTGCCCTCGCACAGGCGCGCGTCGAACTCAGTGCCGCGGATGCCGATCGTCGCCACCGAGGTGTTGATTCTGAACGCGTTCGGGGCGCGCTTGCTGATGAAGCCGGTGAGCGCGCGCAAGCCGCCACGGACCAGGCTCAGCAACGCGTTTTCGCTGCCCCGCCCGGTATCGACGTTTTCGATCTTGAAGGTCGTGCTCGGCCGCAGCGTCATGCGGGTGCCGTCGACGAGCTCGATCAACGCGAATCCCCGGCTGTCGGTGTTGAGCGTTTGTCCGTTGTAGAGCGCAACGCCCTTGCCGATGATGCGCGGCGGTTCGCCGTCGATTTGGCCGGTCAGCAGGCCGCGCGAGTAAGTCACCTCGCCGACCTCGACCGCGGCCAGGCTCGGCAGGCTGATGCCGACGCCGAGCATGACGATGATTATTCTGCACAGAATGTTCATGCCGCGCCTCAAAACCGATAAACAGCGCTCACATGGAGCTTGCTGTCCCCGTCCTGGTTGATCGTGTCGTCGAGTCCGCCGCCCTCCAGGATATGGCCGTAATTCAGGCTGACGCTGAGGCTTTCTTTCCATGCCCAGAACATGCCGGCGCCGGCCGAAGACAGGTCGAACTCGACGCCCTCGTTACCCGGCAACGCGCCGTCGTTGAACTCGGTATGGGCAAAGTCGGTGAACACCAGGAAGCGCAGGTTGTACGAGGTCACGGGCGGAAACCAGACCTCGAGACTCATCTGGTAGCCCGAATCACCGGTCACCGAGCGCTCCTCGAAGCCGCGCAGTGTGCCGACCCCGCCGACGCCGAACTGTTCGCCGGAGATCAGTAGCGCGCTGGTCTGCTGCCCGGAAAAGCCGGCATGGAACAGGTAGTCCTCGGCAAACAGGCGGTCGTAGGAAAGCCGGTAGCGAATCGCCGACCAGCCGCTTTCCGCCTCGGGCCGGTCCTGGTCGTATTCGGCGCTGTCGTCGCCGACTTCCTGCACCAGCGTGACGCTGCCGAAAAAGCTCGATCCGGGCGCCTGGCGGGTGAACGAGTAACCCAGCTCCAGCGGCACGCTGAGCACGTCGGCCCCGCTCAACTGGGCACCGCCGAATTCCGACTTGTTGTCGAAATTCTTGTGCTGCAACCCGACCGACCAGTCGTGATTGAAACTGCCGTCGGTCAGCAGCGGTCGACTATAAATAAAACCGAGCACCGTGCCCTCACCGGTTATCTCGAGCGCCTGGCCGCCGCCGGTACCGGGCGCGATGCTCTGCGCCGCGGAGTCTTCGCCTCCGGTCTGGCCGGCCGAATCCGAGTCGGAGAATAGAATGTCGAGATTGGCGCCGTGTCGGTACATCGGGATGTGATAATTGACGCCGATCTGCGTGGTCGCGGAGGTATCCTCGGGGGCGGTGGTCAGCGTCGCGGTAACCGCGTGGTCGCGGTTGAACAGGTTTCCATTCTGGTAACCGAGCGTGGTGCGCCACTCCTCGGCGTCTTTCGGACCGGTATTGTCGAGACTTATGAAATAAACCCGGGGGTCGCGATCCTCGACCGCCAGTACCGCGTCGATGGTGTCGGAAGCAGTTCCCTCGCGAAAGCGCAACAAAGTTTTCTTGGACGCGTGGTTATTGGCGATCTTGAGCGAACGCGACAGCAGACGCGTATTCGGCGTCTCGCCTTCCTGCAGCCCGGGTACCGAGCGCCGAATGTTTTCGTCGCTGAAAAATTCGTTGCCCTCGACGATGACCCGGCCGATGGCAAAGCGCGAAACCTTCAGCAACACCGTGCCTTCGAAAAGGTCCTGGGGAGGCAGGGATACGCGGTGGAAGTTGAAACCGGCATCGATGATCGCCTGCTCGAGCGCATCGCGCGCGGCCGACAACCCCTCCAGTCCGTATTGATCGCCAATAAATGGGGCCAGTATGCTGTCGGCACGCTCCCCGATGGGGTTGTCGCCGATAACCTCGTAACGTTCGACGCTGAAGCGAATATCCTGCAGCGTGTCCTGAGCCACGACTCCCAACGGCAAAAACCATACCAGCGTCAGCACGACTAATATGCCTGTTCCTTTCCGCATTCTTGTAGTTTTTTGCGTTACAGGAAATCAAGAATACCGTCTCGGGGCGGCCTCTGCCAAATGAAAATCGATAAATTTGGCCTGTAAACGCAGATTTAACCCATTTAGGTTAAGTTTTGCATGGCTTTTTGCATCATCGCGCGCTTGACCCAGGGGGTTTCGTCGACGATACGCATCCCCAGGTCGCGTATCGCGGTGAGCGGTATCTGCTCGAGGCCGTAAATCCATTTGAGCCCGCTGAAACTGGTCGTCGCGACCCAGGTCTCGCTGTTGCGCTGCCGCTCGTAGCGGCGCAACTGTTTTTGTCCTGATAGCTGCGAGCCGTCGCCGATCAGGCTGGCCAGCACCTCGACGTCGCTGAAACCGAGATTGACGCCCTGGCCCGCCAGCGGATGCACGCTGTGCGCGGCGTCGCCGATCAACAGCACCCTGTTGTTGACCCAGCGTTCGCAGCGGTGCCAGCCGAGCGGGAAACTCGCGCGCGCGCTACAACCCGTAATCTTGCCCAGTTTGAACTCGAAAGCTTCGCCTAGCGCAGCGCAGAATTCGTCATCGCCGGCCGCGAGAATCCGTTCGGCAAAATCGTCGTCGCATGACCAGACGATCGAACTCTGACCGTTGGCGAGCGGTAAGAAAGCGAGCGGCCCGGTGTTTAAAAACCTCTGCCAGGCGGTATGGCGGTGCGGCAGTTCGGTGTCGACGTTGGCGACGATAGCCGTCTGCCGATAGCGACCGGCCTGCGACGCGATCCTGGCGAGGTCGCGCGTCGGCGAATTGCGCCCGTCGGCCGCGATCAACAATCCGGCCCTGAGGCAGCGCCCGCCACCCAGGCGCAGCTCGACCTCCTGCGCGCCGTTTTCGAGCAGTTCGACAACGCGGTCAGGCATGAACCATTCGATTTTCGGATCGCGCTCGCAGGCGTTATGAATCGACCGCTGCAGCACCCGGTTCTCGACGATTGCACCGAGGTTGTCGCGCGCCAGGTCGACCGCGTCGAAGGCGACGCTGGCGTGGCCGTGCTGGTGCCAGATGTACATCTGCTCGTAATAACAGACCCGCTCGCGCTCCAGCAGCTGCCACACCCCGAGACCTTCCAGAATCGCGCGCGAACGCGGGCTGATCGCCGAGACGCGCAGGTCGTAGGCCCCGTCGTCATCGGCGTCGGCCGCCGGCGGCACGGTCTCGATGAGCGCCACGCGAAAACCGTTGCGCGCGAGCGCGAGCGCGGCGCCGGCGCCGACCATGCCGGCGCCCGCGACCGCGATATCGAAGCTGCCGGAGCTCACAAATGACCCCGTAACAGGCGGTTGCCGCCGAAGGTCAGCCCCATCCCGGCGAATGCGGCCTGCGTCTTCAACGCGGGCAACAGGTCGAGCATGCCGAGCGCGGCGGCGCGCACATGATCGAATAGCGGCAGCTCGTTAGAAAACAGCATAACCAGGCCGTCGCCGTAACGGATGACCTGGCGCTGCTCGCGCGCGCGCAAGCTTTCGTATTCGCCCGCAATGGAGGCGATGTGATCGCCGTCGAGGCTGGCCAGGTTCTGGTCGATTAACAGTTCGTAGAGACAGGCGATGTCGCGCAGGGACAGGTTGAAGCTCTGCCCCGCGACCGGGTGCAGCGCGTTGGCGGCGTTGCCGACCAGCAGGCACCTGCCCTGCTGCAGTCGTTCGGCGCTGGTGCGCACGATGGGCGCGCTGAAGCGCGCGCCGATCCGCTCCAGCAGGCCCAGGCGAAATCCGAAGCAATCCTGCAAGCGCGCGCCGAACTCGGGGTCCGCCAGCGTCATGACCTGCGCCGCCTGTTGCGGATCGAGCGTCCACACGCAGGCGTAGCGCTTGCCGCCCAGCGGCAGCATCGCGAGCGGCCCCTGCGGCGTAAAGCGCTCGTAGGCGGTATCGATCTTCGGTGCACTGAAATCGGCGTTGCAAATCACCACCGACTGGCCGTAGTCGACGCACTGATGTCCGACGCCGAGCGCCTCCCGGGCGCGCGAGCTCGCGCCGTCGGCGATCAGCGCGAGGCGCGCTTCGAGCCGGTGTTCGCGCTGGTGCTGGCGGTACTCGACAGTGACCGTTTCATCCTGCGCGATCGATTCGAATTCGGCCCCATCCTCGACGTTGATATTGTCGCAGGCCTCGACCGCCTGCCGCAGGCAGCGGCTGAGCGCGCCGTTTTCGATCACGTAACCGAGCGCGTCGAGATCGTAATCCGCAGCCTCGAGCCGGGTCACGCCCCAGCGCCCGCGCGACGAAACGTGGATGTGCCTGATCGGCGCGGCGCTCGCTTCGATCTGCGGCCAGATCCCCAGCGCCCTGAAAATTTGCACGCTGCTTGCCGATAGCGCGAGCGAACGGGCGTTCAAACCCTGCTGCTGCGGTTGTCCCGGCTCGGTGGCCTCGATGATCGCGACGCGTCGCTGCGGGTGCTGCAGCACCAGGGCCGCGCACAAACCCACCAGCCCGCCACCGATGATCGCGACATCCTGCATCTAGCTCGCCATCAGCGCTTCGATCTCGGCCGGCTTGCGCGGCAGCGCATCGGTCAGAATTTCGCAGCCCTGGCGCGTGACCAGCACATCGTCCTCGATGCGAATGCCGATATCCCACCACTTGCGGTGCACGCCGCGGGTGCGCGCCGGTATGTAGATTCCCGGTTCGATGGTCATGACCATGCCGGACTCGAGCAGGCGCCACTGTTCACCGACCTTGTAGTCGCCGACATCGTGTACGTCCAGCCCCAGCCAGTGGCCGGTGCGGTGCATGTAAAACTTGCGATAGGCCTGCTCCTTGATCAATTTGGGGACCGCTCCCTTCAGCAGCTTGAGCTCGACCAGCCCTTTGGTGATCACCCGCACCGCGGCGTTGTGCGGATCGTTCCAGTGATTACCGGGCATGACCTTTTTGACCGCGGCGGTGTGCGCGGCGAGCACAATTTCGTAAACCTCGCGCTGGGCGCTGGAATACTTGCCGTTGATCGGGAAGGTGCGGGTGACATCGGAGGCGTAGCCTTCGACCTCGCAGCCGGCGTCTATCAGCAGCAGGTCGCCGTCGCGCAGCTCGTCGTTGTTGTCGGTGTAATGCAGGATGCAGCCGTTGGCGCCGCCGCCGACGATTGACGAGTAGGCATGTTGCGCGTTGTGGGTACGGTATTCATGATCAAACTCGGCCGCAATCTGGTATTCGAATTTGCCAGGCGCGCACAGTTTCATCGCGCGCTTGTGTGCGCGCACGTTGATCGCGGCGGCCTTGCGCATCAGGCGCAGTTCCTCGCGGCTCTTGTAAAGCCGCATATCGTGCAGGATGTAATCCAGCGACACGAACTCCGACGGCACGTGCACGCCGGCGCGCGACTGCGCCTTGATATGGTTGACCCAGCCGATCAGGCGCTTGTCGAATTCGGCGGAGCCGCCCATGGTGTAAAAGATACTGTCGGTCCCTTCCAGCAAACCCGGCAGGATGTCGTCGATATCGTCGATCGGAAACGAATCGTCGGCGCCGTAGATTTCGACCGCGCCCTCCTGGCCGGCCCTGCGCCCGTTCCAGGTTTCCTGCTCGGGATCCTTTTCGCGGCAGAACAGGATATATTCGCCATGCTTGCGTCCCGGCACCAGCACCATGACCGCGTCGGGCTCGTTGAACCCGGTCAGGTAAAGAAAATCGCTGTCCTGGCGGAACGGGAAATGCGCATCGCGGTTGCGGATGATTTCGCAAGCCGACGGCAGGATCGCGATCGTGTCCTTGCCCATCATCTTCATCAGCTGGCTGCGACGCCGCTTGAACTCGGTTGGCTTCATTCTTTACTCTTCGAATTAATCCGGGGACAGTTTACTTAATTCCGATAAAGGGGACAGTTTACTTATTTCCGTGCAAGCCCATCCAGCTTGGAAAGATGGTCCCTGGAAATAAGTAAACTGTCCCCGAGATTCTGCTAGTGCACGATAGCCGGGCTATTCAATGGATTCAAAGTCTCGTTCAACAACAGCGTAACCATGCGCAGATGTTCGACAATTTCGACGTACTGGAGTTCGGCCGCGTCGTCGCCCGTCTCGTCATGGCTGAGCTTACTGATTTCGAGCAGGTCTGACAAACACTCGCGCGCCGCGTCGTCCAGCGCGCCGTCCTTTGCCGCGCCGACAATCCCGAATCCGAACAGAAACCCCTGGCACCACTCGGCTATTCCGAGTAATCGCACACCGAAATCATCGCTTTCGTCGGGTAATAGCGGCGCGAAAGCCAGGTCCGCGTTGTTCATGCCCTCGCGGGTCTGTTCGAACAGTTGCTCGAGGACCGCCAGCCGTTCCGTGGCCAGCACGTCGCCAGGGTCGGGCAATTCGTCCAGGGTCTGGCCCAGCCACGTCGCCAGCGCGGCATTATCGAGCAATAACGCGCATAGCGTACCATGGGCCTCGGCGGCATCGCTGCTGGAGCCGAGACCTTCGAGCGCGTCCTGCACCGTGTCGAAATCGAGCATTGTAGTCAAACCGCAGATTCGTATAATTTTCGCATTCTAGCATTGGCAGCCTTCGCTAAAGAACAACTGCATATTGACCTGCGCGGCCTTAGGCCCGATGATTGCACCATGGACTCAGACAAAGACGTATACACAGAGGACGACCTCCGGCAGCTCGAGCAACGCATCGACGAGCTCATCGAAACTGTGGGTCTGCTCAAAAACGAAAATTCCAGCCTGCGTCAGCAAAAAGACAAGCTGGTGACCGAACGCTCTCAACTCATCGAAAAAACCGAAACGGCGCGTAGCCGCGTCGAGGCGATGATTTCCCGCTTGCGCTCACTCGAACTAGGCTCATGACAGACGCTCAACCGATCAATATTTCGATACTCGACAAGGATTACAAGGTAGCCTGCCCTCCGGG
>Ga0224512_10001674_pt1 | contig 21028 bp, 21 predicted proteins | sample SF_May12_sed_USG_4_FD_169103 | JGI IMG/M metagenome (GOLD analysis project Ga0224512, IMG submission 169103) | Sediment microbial communities from San Francisco Bay, California, United States - SF_May12_sed_USGS_13 | ecosystem: Environmental > Aquatic > Marine > Sediment | place: USA... | reverse complement strand
ATGGGAACGCCGACGAACCGTCACCGATCTACCGTCATCTCAACCGTGGCAAGCGCATCTGTAAACTCGACCTCAAAACAGATGTCGGCAGAACCACCGTGCGCCGGCTGCTCGCCGAAGCCGACATATTACTCGAATCGTTCCGCCCCGGAGTTCTGGCGCGTCTCGGTTTCGACCGCGACACCCTGGACCAGATCAATCCGCGGCTGATTCACTGCGCGCTGTCGGGTTACGGTCAGAACGGACCCTACGCGGGACGCGCCGGCCACGATATCAACTATTGCGCGCTGAGCGCGCAGGGGATAGTCAGCGGCAACGCGCAGGCGCCGGTGATCGGTTACCCGCCGATCGCCGACCATGCCGCGGCGATGCAGGCGGGCATCGCGATGCTGGCGGCACTGCACGCGCGTAGCCGGGACCCTGGCAGCATTTATCTCGATATCAGCATGACCGAATCGATACTGTCCTGGCAGTACCTGCCATTGCTCGGCGACAAAGAAGATCGCGCCGCGTCGATCCTCAACGGCGGCGCCGCCTGTTACAACATTTATCAATGCGCGGACGAGCGCTTCATCAGCCTCGGCGCGATAGAACCGTCGTTCTGGAAAAACTTTTGCGAGGCGCTGGATAAAAAGCAGTGGATTCCACGGCATCTCGAAGCCATGCCACAATCCGCTCTGATCGGCGATGTCGCCACGGTGATTGCCGCGCAACCGCGGCAATACTGGCAGGCCCTTTTAGAGCCGGTCGACTGCTGCTTCGAAGCCTTGCTGACCCCCGGCGAGATCGCCGGGCATGCGCAATTCGAATTTCGCCAGGCGTTCAGCAACGGTGTACCGAACTACCCGGCCTGGATCGATCGACGGCCACTGCAGATAGCCACCGGGCCGGAACAGGTTGAATCCGCCGCAGACCTGGGCTGGAAATCCGCGAGAAAGGTTTAGCCGCGCCCGATATAGGGCATCCTGGTCGCCATGATGGTCATGAACTGCACGTTGGTGTCGAGCGGCAGCGACGCCATATGCAGCACCGCCCGCGCGACGTGCTCGACGTCCATCACCGGCTCTACCGCGCGCTCGCCGCTGGCCTGTGGCACGCCCTTCGGCATGGCCTCGGTCATCGGCGTCGCCGCGTTGCCGATGTCGATCTGGCCGCAGGCGATATTGTCGTTGCGACAGTCCAGCGATATCGACTTGGTAAGCCCGGTAATGGCGTGCTTGGTCGCGGTATAGGGTGCCGAAAAAGGTCGTGGCGCGTGCGCCGATATCGAACCGTTGTTGATGATGCGCCCGCCTCGCGGGGTTTGCGCTTTCATCATGCGTATCGCCTGCTGCGCACACAGGAACGGCCCGGTCAGGTTGACGTCGACCGTCGCCTGCCACTGCTCGTAAGTTAATTCCTCCATCGGGATTCCCGGCGTAAAGCTGCCGGCGTTGTTGAACAGCAGGTCGAGCCGGCCATAAGCCTGAGCGGCCTGCGCGAACAGGTCGCCGACCTGGTCGGGCTTGCCGACATCGGCGGGTACGCACAGGGCGCGCGCCGGATCCACGGCGGCGAGCACCACTGTTTCCTGCAAAGGTTCCAGCCGCCGCCCCGCGAGCACGACCGAGTAGCCGTCGTTCAACAGGGCGACACAAACCGCCCGGCCGATCCCGCTGCCGGCGCCGGTGACCAGCGCAACCTTCAGGGATTCGCTCATGTTTTCACCTCAGTAACTTATCGCGACGCTGTAATCGGGATCCTCGTGCAGGGCCCAGTAGGCGTCATTCAGTTTGTGGACCAGCGTTCCCGGCCTGCCTTCCCCGACCGGCTTGCCGTCGATACGCGTGACCGGCATCACGCCGCCGGCGGTACTGGTGATGAAAACCTCGTCCGCCGCCCTGGCCGCGTCCGCCGGCAAACGACCCCGGTTTATCTGCAGGTTCTCCCGTTCCAACAGTTCCAGCAGGGTCAACCGGGTGACACCGTGCAGCACGCCATGCTCGGGAGAGGTCACGGTATCGCCGTGGCGTGCGAAGATGTTGAATCCCGGCCCTTCCGTCAGGTCACCCCTGGCATCGACCAGGATCGCGGTGTCGGCGCCATGATCGTAGGCCTCGAACAACGCCATCACCATGTCGAGCCAGTGATAATTCTTGATCGTGGGATCGACTGATTCCGGCGGAATGCGCTGCTGCCTGCTGATCAGCAGGTTGAGCCCGGTCTCTCGCTTTTCGTCGTCGGCAATCCACACGAACGGCACCGCGAAAGCGAGGAAGCGGTTGCTGCAGTCGCGCGGGTCGCGCGATCCCGGCGCGGGTATACCGCGCGTGCACACGATTTCGACATAGGTATCGCGCAACCCGGTAAGGCGCACCAGCTCGAACATGACCTCTCGAATCTGCTCGTGGCCGTACGGCACCGACATGCGCAGTTTCGCCATGCTGGTCTGGAAGCGGTCGATGTATTCGTCGACGCGGAAGAATCGACCCTTCCAGGTATGCGCGACGTCATAGGTCGCGTCCGAATGCAGAAAGCCCCAGTCCATCAGTGGAATCTTCGCCTCGGCGATCGCGACATATTCGCCCTCGATATACGCGACGCCCTTCGAAAAGTCGGTCATGGTCGGGTCTCCTCAGTCGAATTCCGGTTTGCGCTTGTCGACGAAAGCCTGTATGCCCTCGCGGCCGTCCGGCGACGCGGCGCACTGTGACAGCAGCTGGGCCTCGAGATTCATCTGGGTTTCGAGATCGTTACCGGCGCTGGCGAGCAGCAGCTTCCTGACATAGGCAGTCGACAGGCGTGCGCCGGCGGCGAGTTCGCTCGCGACCTGCTGCGCCTGAACGCGCAATTCGTCATCGGCAACGACGCGCGTCGCCAGCCCGATATCGCGGGCTTCGACAGCGCCGACGCTGCGGTTGGTGAGCATCAGTTCCTGGGCCTTGCGCAATCCCACGAGACGCGGCAGAAAATAACTCGAGCTGCCATCGGGACATAAACCGGCCCGGGTATAGGCCATCGTGAAGCTTGCGGATTCTGCCGCGAGCACGATATCCCCGATCAGCGCAAGGCTAAATCCGGCGCCCGCCGCGACACCGTTGACCGCGACGATCAGCGCGGCCTGCATGCGGCACAGGGTAGAAATTGCGCCGTGCAAATCGTCCGCCAGAGATTTGATCGCGTCGCCGATGGCGTCGCCCTGCGAAATCATTTCCTTGATATCGCCGCCGGCGCAAAAGAAACGGCCGCTGGCGGTCAGCACCACCACCTTGAGCCGCGGATCGCGGTCGCATAGCAGCGCCGCCTGTTTCAACTCCGAGGCCATCTGCCGGTCGAGACCGTTGGCATCATCGGGGCGGTTCAATTCGATCCAGGCGATGGCGCCCAGTTTTTCGTAATGCAGGTGTTCGAAGTGACTCATCGCGGGGCTCGACTGGATTCGTTGCGAGGAAGTATAACGATTCGCGGTGGGATTGAGAAAAACATTCCGGCCAGATCTCACGATGATCGCCGTTCGGAAAAAACCCGCGAGTTCAGCTTCGCTCGCGAGCAATCGGTTCGCCAATTCTCCACCCAACCGCAAAATCCGGCATGTCGCCGGTGCTGAATCCGTATTCGATATGTGCCGCCGACACCTGCCGAAGCATCCCGCTACGCAGTGCCGCAGGCAATCGTGTTGCGGTTGTCGTTATGATGTCACGAGTTTGTCGGCAACGACTTCCAGCAGCTGTTCTCCGAGTCCATCGATGCCAAGCCGCATCTGGTCGCCAATTTTCAGAAACAACGGTTCCGGCCTGATCCCGAGCCCGACGCCAGGCGGCGTTCCGGTAGTGACGATATCACCGGGCAGCAGCGTCATAAATCGCGACAGGTAGGCGACGAGGTAGCCGACGTCGAAGATCATCGTGTCGGTGTTGCCGTTCTGAAATCGTTTGCCGTTAATCTCGAGCCAGATCGGCAGGTTGTTCGGCCTCGGAATTTCATCCGGCGTCACCAGCCACGGACCGATCGGACAAAAGCTGTCGTAGGACTTGCCCTTGGTCCACTGCCCGCCGCGGTCGAGCTGGTAGCCGCGTTCCGAAATATCGTTCAGCACCGTGTAGCCTGCAATATGCCCTATCGCTTCTTCCGCGGCGACATGCCGGGCGGTTTTACCGATCGCAAAAGCCAGTTCCACTTCCCAGTCGAGCTTGCTCGCATCGGGCGGATACAGGACCGGGTCTCGTGGCCCGGAAATCGCGGTCGGCGACTTCATGAAGACTACCGGCTCGGACGGAATCGGCATACCGGCCTCCTCCGCGTGGTCCGAGTAATTCAGCCCGATACAGACGATCTTGCCGACCCCGGCCAGCGGCGGCCCAAGGCGGGTTTCCGGGTCGATCTCGGGCAGTTTGCCTGGGTCCAGGGCCGCGATCCGATCGATGACGCCGTCACCGAGGCCACGCGCGTCGATATCGCCGATCATTTGCGACAAATCCCGCAGCTTGCCATCCAGGTCTACCAGGCCGGGCAGTTCCCGCCCTTTCTTCCCATGACGTATCAGTTTCATAGTCGCGCAGTTCCATATCCGAATTAAGGGAGCAGTTTACTTAATTCCGGCATTAAGGGGACAGTTTACTTAATTCCGTGGATGAACTTTCAAAACTGCGTAATGGTTCCCCGGAATTAAGTAAACTGTCCCCGAAATTCCGGAAATTCAGGCGCGCCGGGCGTGCAGGTTGGCGATCGCGAGATCGAAGGCATCGACCGCTTCCGACTCGCGGTTACTGAGGCCCGAGTCGACGCCCCTGGTGTCATTGTTCTCGGACTTGTTCCACAGGATTTCCGCGGCGGAATTGAAAGCGTCGACAATCTCGACGAAAGTATTGGTCGGCGACAGCAGCGTATTCATAAAACTCATGATGATCGACAACACGATGCCGAGTATCGACGTCGACAGTGCGAAAGAAATCTTGATCAGGAAGTTGTCGATAACGATCTTGCTGGCCTCGGCGTTGGTAATATCCATCGCGGTCAGTTCGGGCAACGCTCTCATGATTCCGAGGAAGGTGCCGAATATGCCGCCAACGATAAAAATACTGGGCAGTATATTGAGCACGTCGTTGGTGCGGCTCAACGAGAAAATGCCGAGGACGCGGTTGAAAATCGGGTTCGCGCCGAACACGCTGTTCGAAATCTCCTGGAAATCGGGCTGCTGTCCGTGATCCTTGCGCAGGTAGCGGATATGCTGCAGGAAATCGTCGATCAACCGGATGATTCCGTCCTGGATCAGGAACACGCGGTCGCCGACGGTCATTATATGATCCTCGTTGCGGCGCTTGTAGCGCGCGCGCAGTTCGAAGTTTTCGAAATAGGTCCGCGTCAGGGCTTTCTTGACATGGTTGTAGAACGAGCCATGCGGTTCCGGATTGGCCATGATGTCCTGGTGCACGCGCTTGCAGAATTCCTTGACGAAACGCTTTTGCCGGTAAATGGTGACGGTTATCAGCAGGCGCGCGATTACCGCGAGGATAAACGCGAATAACAATATCGGCATCAGGTAATCGGTGGCGTATATAACCACCAGGTTGATCATATCGACGATGGTTGCGTTCATTAGCTGTTCTCTTTGGGTTTCAGGCCAAACTTGATGATTACCCGCTGCGAGCCGAAGCAATCGTAGAGTGCGCAAAATTCTTCGCGCGACAGGTTGCCGGTATCCTCCGGATTGACCTGCTCGGTAAAAAAGCTGCGCCCGGTGACCTTGATCAATGGCAGCATGGTTTCCTGGTAATCGAACTTGATGTTGTTGGTATCGAAGGCGTAGTCGAAAATCGACCTGGCGCGCTCGTAACTTAGATCGAGGTTATAGTTCACCGCCCTGCGGTTATTCGCGGAAAGCGATGTCGGGTTGACCGGCTTGCCGCCAAAGGTGGGCGACGCGAAACCGATGATTTCGACGGCGGAAATTTCGGCGGTCGCGGATTCGCTGTCGAACAGGCTCCTGGCGTAGACCGGCATCGCCTCGCGTATCGTTTTCTTCATCCCGGGCTTGAGCCGGTGGCTGTCGGTATCGAAGTACTCCTTGCCGAAATCCAGGATCACGTCGCCGGTGCTTTTGTCGACGTCGGCCGCGATCCCCGCCTGCTCGAAGCCTTCCTTGATGCGTTGCGCGACATCCTGTCTTCTCTTTGCCAGCTCCAGGGCTTTTTGCAGTTCCTCGGAGGTTGCCGCCAGGTCCGACTCGGCCTTGTTCAGGTTATCGGCGGCATCCGCCAGGTTTGCCTTGGCGCCGACCAGGTCTCCCTGCAGTTTTGCGATCTGGTCGCGATTGCTGTCGTAGTCGTCCTGCAGCCCCTTATACTTGTCCTCGAGCTCCTTGAGCTTGCCCTCGTATTCCTGCTCCAGGCCCGCCATTTGCTCACGGCCCGCCTCGATATTGTCTTGCAGCGATGCGAGCTCGCCGAGCTTGTTCTCGTAGTCTCCCTTGAGGTCGCGGTACTTGTCCTCGAGGCCCGCCAGCTGCTCGGCGCTGGCGTTTTTAAGCGCAGCCTTCTCGGCGGCCTGCTGGCTCAGCTGCTGCTCCAGTGCGGCCAGCTCAGCCTGACTCTCGCCCTCGAGCGACTCGAGTTCGGCGAGCTTTTTTTCATACTCGCCCTGCAGGTTCTGGTACTTGTCCTCGAGGCTTGCCAGCTGGGCTTTGCTGGCATTTTGCAGCGCCGCCTTCTCGGCCGCTTCCTGGCTCAATTGCTGCTCGAGTTCGGCCAGCTCCGCCTGGCTCTGGCCCTGCTTTTCCGACAACTCCTGGATTCTGCCCTCGAGGTTCCGGGTCTGCGCGGCAAGCGATGTCTGCAGCGCGGTCTTCTCAGCGGCCTCCCGGGCGAGGGTTTGCTCCAGCGCGGCTAGCCGAACCTGGCTCTGGTTATGCTTCGCCGAGAGCTCGGATATCTTCCCTTCCAGGTACTCGGTTTGCGTGATCAGCGTCGCTTCGAGCGCCTGTTTCTCCGCAGCGCGCTGTTCGAGTTCCTGTTGTAGCGAAGCCAGCTTGCTCTGATTCTTGCCGTATTCCTTGGCCAGGTCCTGCAGCTGGCTCTGCAGGTTCTGGGTCTGTTGCGAGTGCGCTTCTTCCAGTGCCGCTTTTTCCGCGGTTTCTTTTTCGATCTGCCCTTCCAGCGAGGCGAGATTGCTCAGGCTCCGGTCATGTTCCGCCTTGAGCGCCTCGAACTTTTGTTCCAGACGCCGCGCCTGTTCGCCATGTAATCGCTCCAGCTTTGCCTTCTCTTCGGCTTCCTTCTGCAGCGTTTCAGCCAGCGTCACCACCTGGCTCTGACCCTCCTCCTGCTTCGCCTTCAATTCCTTGAACTTGTCTTCCAGCTGCTTCGCCTCGGCCGCATGCGCCTTGCGGAGCGCCTCCTTCTCCTCGGCCTCGGTGCGAATGTACTGCTCCAGCGACGCGAGCCGGGACTGCTTGTCCTCGTAGCTCGCCTTCAGCGATTCAAAGGTTTGCTCGTGTTGCTTTAATTCGGCCTGGTGCTGTTTCTGCATCTCGGCCAGTTTCGCCTGCTCCTGCTGCAGCTGTTGCGTTATCGCGTCGAGATCGGCGCTGCGATCGGCGATGGTTTGCTGCAGCTCCTGGTTTTCCTGCTTCTGCGACGACATGGCCTCGATCGCCTCGGCCTTGGCGACCGTGTTGGCATTCATCATCGCGACGATCATCTGCTGGTACTGATTCAGCGAGGTTTCGCGTTCCGCTTCCTGCTGTGCCTGTTGCGTCAGTTTTTTCTTCTTTGCCGATGCCTCGTCCTCGAGCAGCGCGATCTGTTCGATAATGTCCCGGTATATTTTTTTCTCGAGTGCATTGGTCTGCTCCGTCAGGTACTGGTCCTTGATGGTTTCGTAGATTTCCAGCTCCTGCCTGACTTCCTGTATCTCGGCGTGCGAAGTCACCGATATCATGCCGGTGCGCAGGCTCGACACCATGTACATCAGCAGGAAGATGAAAGCGAGCACCATGAACAGGTCGCTGTACGAAGCCCACTGGGTTCCGCTAGCGTGCTGCTGTGCCCGAATCTGGTTGTAATCGAAGCTCACGACCTGTCCCTGATACTATTGTCTGAATGCTACTGTCTATATGCTACTCGAAAATACTAAAGTAAATCAAAATGCCGTCATTTGAACCAGCTAACAGTTTTAACACCCCGGTTTACACCCATTTTTACCTGAATTCCAGTATTTGAATCTCCGATCTCCGATTTACATCCGGGAATATTGCCACTACCGGAACATTACTTGCCCTTGTCCACGGCCCTCGCGGGGCCCGTTGGTAGCGCCGGCGGATCCCGCGGAAATCGCCACACCTGGCTACAGCCAGACTTCGACACCGGGCGTGGTTTGCGCCAGGGTACGGCTCACGTCGAGACTGCGCCACATATACCCGGATCGATACGAACCGCCGATCCACATCAGGCAAATTGTAGCAGCCTGATTTCGGCTGTTTCGAGATGCACCAGGGAACGATGCCGGGAAGCGTCCAGTTTATGGAACGCGGTTTGCAGCAGTTGCAGTGCGTCACCATGCGACACCAGCAGAATGTTTTGGTCGCTATGCATGGTTTCGAGGTCGAGAATCAGAGAGGTCACACGCTTCATCACCCGGTTTGCGCTCTCCACACCATCGAACTCGCTGTCGGGATTGACGGCATCCTCGCGCCAGACCACCTGGTAATCCCTGTCGGCCTTTAATTCCAGTCTCCCAAAGTAGCGTTCACGCAACCGTTCCTCGAAGCGCAACGGAATTTTACAGGCAAGATGTTCACTGGCTATTCGCGCGGATTCCGCTGCGCGTTTGAAATCGGAACTGACGATCAACGTTTCATGATCGAGGTGGACATCCTGCTGCAGGGCCTGAATAACCTGTGCCCGACCCAACTCGCTCAGCCCGTACTTCGCGCAACCGTTTTGCGGGTGACTCACGATCAGGCCCGCCTGGTTCGCCATGCTGTGACCATGCCGCATCGCGAAGTAGCGATTCTGCAAACGATCCAGTTCCAGCAGGTAATTCAAATCAGTCCCTACCAACCTAAGAATTCGCAATAATAACCCGGTTTTACCCCATAACGCGCAGCCAGCTCACGCAAGCTTGCCTCATTCAGCGGGTCCAGTTCGGCACTATGAATTCCACCGGCAATCAATAACGAATCGAGCCCGAAGGCAAGCGCGCCGGCAATGTCGGTTTCGAAAGCATCGCCCACCATCAGGATTCGGGACTTATCGATCCCGGGCAGAGCGGCCAGCGCCACCTCGAAAATGTCGTGAAAAGGCTTGCCGCAATAGATGATACGCGTAGCCCCCAGATCCTGGTAACGCCTGGCGATGGCGCCGGCCGAAATCCCGAGTTCGCCGGCACGCACCGCCACCTGGTCCGGGTTGGCGCAAATCATCGGCAGTCGCCTCGCAACCATTGCCTCGAGCAGCGGGACCAGTAATTCGGTATCGCGCGGATTTCCCGACGGCGCTCCTGCATTCAGCACAAAACCGGCCCGGTTGACCGAATCGGTCCAGGCGAGCGGTAACCCGTCGCAAATCGAGACGCTGCGCTGCGGTCCGAGGTAATAGCCCGGTTCGACCAGGTGGAGCCCCAATCTACCTTCGCGCAGCGCCCGCCAGGTCAGTTCGCCCGACGAAATCACGCTGCGATAAAGCGCCGCATTGACACCGACCCTCGACAGTTCCAGCTCCATGTCGTGCTGCCGCCTGGCCGCATTCGACATTACGATTACCGGTTTTTCGAATTCAGCCAGCCTCTGTAAACAGTTCTTCGCACCGGGATAACAGGCGACGCCATCATGCAGTACGCCCCAGGCATCGACGAGGAAGGCATCGTAGGTAGGATGTATCTGTTCAAGGCCCGAGATCTGCTTCATGGATGATCGGAAGTCTCTTTCACGTGGCGAGGCCTCGTCCCCGACCATGGATCACCGTTATCCGGGCGGGTTGCATCGACAGTATCGAAAGCTGATAATGAGGCCGCCCAGGCGGTAGGACGCAAATACCATAACTTGATAATAACGCCGCCGACCTTTTCATACTGGAGGATTATAATGATTAAAACCTTATCGACACACTGCAAGCTTATCGGGCTGCTGCTCATTTTATTGTTTTCGGGTAGCGCGCTGGCCGAGGAATGTTACCGCGGAACGCTGGACCAGCAATACTGCGACCGCGACCGCGACCTGGTCGCCGATCTGCCGCTCGACCCGAAAGACTGGGTTAATCCCGACACGATCATCTTTTCTTACACGCCGGTCGAAGACCCGGCAATATATGCCAAGGTCTGGGACGGGTTCATCAAGCACATGTCCGAGGTTACCGGCAAGAAAGTCGTATTCTTTCCGGTCCAGTCCTACGCCGCCCAGTACGAGGCGATGCGCTCCGGACGCCTGCATATCGCCGGCGTCAATACCGGCGGCAACCCGGTCGCGGTTTCCTGCGCGGGACTGGTGCCGTTCGCGATGATGGCGTCGAAAGACGGTTCCTTTGGCTACGAAATGGAAATCATCGTGCCCGCGGACAGCGATATCAAGTCGCCGGCCGACATCAAGGGGCGCACGCTGGCGTTCACGTCGCCGACCTCCAATTCGGGTTTCAAGGCACCGTCGGCACTGCTCAAGTCGGAATACGGGCTGGTCGCGGATGTTGATTACACGACCGCGTTTTCAGGCAAGCACGATAACTCGGTCCTCGGCGTCGCGAACAAGGATTACGAGGCTGCCGCGATCGCAAACTCGGTGATGAACCGCATGTTCGATCGCAAGGTCGTCGACCGGTCGCAAATCAAGTCGATCTTCAAGTCGGCTACCTTCCCGACCACCGGTTACGGGCATGCGCACAATCTGCATCCCGAAGTTGCAGCGAAGATCAAGCAAGCCTTCTTCACCTTCAAGTGGGAAGGTTCCGAACTGCAAAAAGAGTTCAAGAAAGAGGGTCGCTTCGTCGGCATCCACCACAAGTCCGACTGGGCCGTGATTCGCAAGATCGACGCCGCCAACGGCGTTAGCTACGACTGCAAGTAACTAGCGGGCTCGCTATCGGGCCAGGCGCGAAAGCGCCTGGCCCGGGCCGGAAACCGGCCTGGATTTATACCAACTATTTCACGGGACAGGCATATGTTGCGCATCGAGAACCTCGAAAAACGCTACCAGACCGGCGATCTCGCGCTGCAAAACGTCAATCTCGATGTGCCCAAAGGCCAGGTCATGGCGCTGATCGGTCCGTCGGGCGCCGGCAAGAGCACGATGATCCGCTGCGTCAACCGCCTGGTCCAGCCGACCTCGGGCAAGGTATTTCTCGGCGATCTCGAACTGACCCACCTCGGCTCGCGCGAGCTGCGTCGCGCGCGCACGCGCATGGGCATGATCTTCCAGGAGTACGCGCTGGTCGAGCGCCTCAGCGTGATGGAAAACGTGCTCTCGGGCCGGCTCGGCTACGTCGGTTTCTGGCGCAGTTATTTTCGCAATTTCCCGCAATCCGATATCGACGAGGCCTTCAACCTGCTCGAACGCGTCGGCCTCGACCACATGGCCGACAAGCGAGCCGACGAACTCTCCGGCGGGCAGCGCCAGCGCGTCGGCATTTGCCGCGCGCTGATCCAGAACCCGGACCTGTTGCTGGTCGACGAACCGACCGCTAGCCTGGATCCGAAAACCTCGCGCCAGATCATGCGCCTGATCTGCGAACTCTGCGACGAACGCCAGCTCGCCGCGATCATCAATATCCACGACGTGCTGCTGGCGCAGATGTTCGCGCGTCGCATCGTCGGCCTGCAACTCGGCAGCATCGTCTACGACGGGCCGCCCGATGGCCTGACCCCCGAGGTGCTGACACAGATCTACGGCGAAGAGGACTGGGAAGCCACGATCGAGGCAACCAAGGATGTCGATGACGAGGAAGTAGACGTGCTCGAGGCGGCCGCGGCGTTACACATCACCAAGGTCAATCCGCCGTCGTGAGCGAGGCCGTCAAAACCCGCCGGTGGAAGCGTCCACCGTTCATCGAGAACCCGACGCTGCGCTGGGGTCTGTGGATCGGCGCGGCGATTTACCTCGCATTCGCCTTCGGCACGATGGAAGTCAACTGGGATCGCGTCACCGAGGGCGCGACGAGAGGTCAGCGCTTCCTCGCGTCGTTCTTCCCGCCCGATTTCACCTCGCGCTGGGATTCGATCCGGGACGGTATCCTCGAAAGCCTGTGGATGACGATCACGTCGACCGTGATCGGCATCATCCTGTCGGTGCCGGTCGGACTCGGCGCGGCGAGAAATCTCTCGTGGCGGCCGGTCTACCTGTTTTGCCGCGGCGTCCTCGCGGTGTCGCGAACCTTTCCGGAAATCATCCTCGCGATCTTCTTCGTCAAGCTGTTCGGTTTCGGCCCGTTCGCCGGCTTTCTCGCGCTCAGCATCGGCACCATCGGCTTTTACGGCAAGCTGCTGGCCGAGGACATCGAATCCATGGACCCGGTGCAGGCCGAGGCGATCAAGTCGGTCGGCGCGGGCTGGCTGCAATGGCTCAATTACTCGGTGCAGCCGCAGGTCATGCCGCGCATGATCGGGCTCGGCATTTACCGCCTCGACATCAACTTCCGCGAATCGGCCGTGGTCGGCATCGTCGGCGGCGGCGGTATCGGCGCGACCCTGCTGACGTCCTTCGACCGCTACGAGTTCGATTCGGCGGCGGCGATCCTGCTGATCATCATCGGCATCGTCATGGTGCTGGAATATTCCTCCGGGTATATCCGCAGGTGGGTGCAGTAATGCCGGTCAGGCAACAGGGCGAAACCAGGGTCTGGCTGCAACGCACGACCAAAGCGCAGCTAGCGGTCTGGTTCGGCTGGCTGCTCGGCGTCGCGATCTTCGTTTACTGCTGGCGCCTGATCTCGGACAAGACGATCTGGTTTTTCGTCATGGACGCGCCGAAACAGGCTGCCGACATGGCCGAGCGCATGGTGCCGCCAAAATGGTCCTACATGGAGCAACTCTGGGGGCCGGTCTGGGACACGATCAACATCGCCACGCTGGGAACGCTGATCGCGATCGTGATCGCGGTGCCGGTCGCCTTTTGCGCGGCGCGCAACACGACCCCAAGCCGCACCCTCGTACGCCCGGTGGCGCTGTTCATCATCGTCTCGTCACGCTCGATCAACTCGCTGATCTGGGCGCTGATGCTGGTCACGTTGATCGGTCCCGGGGTGCTCGCCGGCGTAATCGCGATCGGGCTGCGCTCGATCGGCTTTTGCGCCAAGCTGCTGTACGAGGCGATCGAGGAAATCGACCACAGCCAGGTCGAGGCGATCATCGCCACCGGCGCCTCGCGCAGTCAGCAACTGTCGTTCGGCATCGTGCCGCAAATCCTGCCGGCCTTCGCCGGGATCAGCGTGTTCCGCTGGGATATCAACATCCGGGAATCGACCGTCCTCGGGCTGGTTGGCGCCGGCGGCATCGGCCTGCAGCTGGATGCATCTATCTCGACGCTGGCCTGGACCCAGGTCTCGCTGATTCTGCTCGTTATCCTGGCCACGGTCATCGTCAGCGAATGGGTTTCCGCGAAGATCCGGCATGCCATTATCTGACGGCAGGTAAATAGATGGCGCGGCAAATACCGATCGACCCTCACCTCGAGGACGACTACAACAACATGGCGCGGCGGCCCGACGCGCCCGAACTGCTGCAACACTGGTCAGAGCTGAGCGCGGCTTACCGCCGCCGCGCCGATGCCGAGCTCGATTGCGCCTACGGCGACGGCCAGCGCGAGCGCATGGATATATTTCGCTGCGGTATCAAACACGCGCCGTTGTTCGCCTACCTGCACGGCGGCTACTGGCAGCGCGGCGATAAATCGATCTACAGCTTCGTCGCCGAGGCGTTCAACGAGGCAGGCATAGACGTCGCGGTCATCGGCTACCCGCTCTGCCCGCAGGTGTCGATGACGCAACTGGTCAACCGCATTACGACGGCGCTGTCTTGGCTGTTCCTGCAGGCTGCGCAACTGGGCGTCAGCGCTGACCGTATCAACTTGTCGGGTCACTCCGCCGGCGGACACCTGACGGCAATGGTCCAGACCACGCGCTGGCAGGCGCTCGATCCCGGCCTGCCCACAGACCTTATCAAATCCGCGATTCTACTGAGCGGTCTGTATCGGCTCGAACCCCTGCGGCACACGACGATTGCCGACGCGCTGAACCTGGACGATGCCGAAACCGCGCGGCTGAGCCCTTGCAACCTGGCCGTGGCATACCCGGCACCCATGCTGATCGCGGTCGGCGGCGCCGAGAGCGAAGCATTTTTCCGCCAGGCCGACGACCTGATCGGGTCATGGTCTGGCGACGGCCTGTTGATGGAGAAATACATCGAACCCGGAGCCGATCACTTCGATATCGTCGATCGCCTGGCCAATCCGGAGAGCGAGATATTCCAGCACAGCGTCGCCTGGCTGAGCTGAGAAGCGGGCGCGTCGCCCGCGGACAAACTATGTTTTTTTGTGCGGCTGTAGATTAGCCTCGTAGGCCGCCATGAATTCCGGCGAAATCCGGCGCAGGCGCTCGCGGTCGATCCTTCCGGAACGGGTCAGGTAACTGTATGCAAATTCGTATGCAGGCAAATCCATGCGGCGCGCGAAATCGTCGTACCAGCGCGCCGAGGTATTGGCGGCATCGACGATTTTGCGCGCAATCGGTTGACGCAGTCGCTGAAAATCCTGCAGCGCGGTCTCGAGAGCTGCGTGTTCCTCTAGCGTCCTGACCAGTGCAATCGAATCCTCGAGCGCAAGCCGGGTGCCCGAGCCGATCGAAAAATGCGCGGTGTGCGCGGCATCGCCGAGAATGACCCGGCGGCCGCTAATCCAGCGTTCGCACCAGAGCCGCGGAAATCGGCGCCACGTCGATTTATTCGTCAGCAGCGGCGCCCCATCGAGCGCGTCGGCAAAAAGTTCCGTGCAGACTCCTGCACTCTCGCTTTCATCCATGCGGGCGAAGCCATAGGCAGTAAAGCTCGCGGCATCGCACTCTACGATGAAGGTGCTCATGGCGGGCGCATAGCGGTAGTGATGCGCGTTCAGAGGTCCCCGCGGGCCGTGCACGAAGGTCTGCGTCAGCGTAGCGAACGCGCGCGGCGTGCCGAACCAGGCGAAGTAGTTGCCGAAATAATCCAGCGCAGGCGCGAACGCGCGCTCGTCGCTGCCGCGCAGGACCGAGTTGAGACCGTCGGCGCCGACGACCAGGTCGGCGTCCGCTTCGAGTTCCGCCACTGACTCCAGGCGGAGATCGAAACGTAGTTCGACCCCGACCTCGCGTGCGCGCTGCTGCAGAATTTCAAGCAGGCGCAGCCGGCCGATCGCGGCAAAACCGATACCGTCCAGGACCACGCGTTTGCCCGCTAACGTCAACGTCATGTTACGCCATCGCTCCATCAGCGGCGTGATCAGCGCATGGGTCTCGGGGTCGTCTGCCTGCAGGAAATCGAGCGCCTGGTCGGAAAAGACCACGCCGAAACCGAAGGTGGCATTGGCGGGATTCTGTTCGGTAACCCGCACCCGGGCTGCCGGCATGGCCGATTTGATCAGAATGGCGGTGTACAGCCCGGCCGGGCCGGCGCCGATGATTTCGACCCGTTTCAGCGGGACCATGGCGCGATTTCGTCGGTCCGAAATGGGTGATCACCGGGGATTGGCGTTAATTCCGCCTGAGCGGGCATGACGACCTGAGCGCGGTTTGCAAAAGGCATCACGATCAGATACCCAGGTAACGGGCCTTCAACTCGTCATCCCCGGTGAGCGCGTCGGAATTGCCTTCCCAGGCCACCTTCCCTTTCTCGATGATGAAGTGCCGGTCCGCGATATCCGCCAGTTCGTCGATATTCTTGTCGATCAGCAGGATCGTGAGCCCGCTCTGCTTGAGCTGCTCCAGCCGTCGCCAGATTTCCTGGCGGATCAGCGGCGCCAGTCCCTCGGTAGCCTCGTCCAGAATCAACAGGCGCGGATTCAGCATCAGCGCCCGGCCTATGGCCAGCATTTGCTGTTCGCCGCCCGAGAGTTGGCTGCCCTGGTTGGCGAGACGCTCTTCGAGTCGCGGGAAAAAATCAAGCACCTTGCCGAGCGTCCAAGGGTCGTTGCCGCCGGCGTAGTTTGCCGCGGTCGCAATCAGGTTTTCGCGCACGCTCAGGTTCGGAAAAATCTGGCGGCCCTCGGGCACCAGCCCGATTCCGAGCTGGGCAACCTGGTAAGCGGGCCTGCCGTTGATCACCTCACCATCGAACCTGATTTCACCGCTGCGACTCGTCAGCGTGCCCAGCACCGATCCCACCGTCGTCGTCTTGCCCATGCCGTTACGCCCGATCAGCGTTGTTACCTGGCCTTCCTCACAACGCAGGCTCATGCCAAACAGTGCCTGGATGGTGCCGTAAAAGGTCTCGACTCCCTCCAATTCAAGCATGAGCGTCGCCCAGGTAGGCCCGTTGTACTTCGAGATTGTTGCGGATTGCCTCGACCGTATCGGTGGCGATGATGTGACCGTTGACCAGAACCGACAGTTCGTCAGCCAGGCTGAATACCGCATCCATGTCGTGCTCGACCAGCAGGATGGTCTTGTCGCCCCTGAGTCTTTTCAGAATTTCGACCATCATCGCACCCTCTTCCTTGCCCATGCCCGCCATCGGTTCGTCGAGCAGCAGCATCCGCGGTTTCATCGCGAGCGCCATCGCGACCTCGAGCTGACGTTGTTCGCCATGCGAGACATTGGCGGCGACCCGGTCGGCACGATCGTCGAGACCGACCTCGGCCAGGCTCGCCATTGCCGCATCCCGCATATCGCGATCTTCGCTAACCGGTGCCCAGAAGCGAAACGAATGCCCATCGGTGCCCTGCACCGCGAGCATGACGTTTTGCAGCAGCGTCATCGGCATCACCACGCTGGTGATCTGGAAAGAGCGCGCCAGCCCTTCGCGTGCGCGGCGCGCCATGCTGTAATTGACGATGCTACGACCGCCGAATTCGATGTCGCCACTATCCGGCCTGATCTGCCCCGACAGCTGCGCGAGCAAAGTGGTCTTGCCGGCGCCGTTGGGACCGATGATTGCGTGAATCTGGCCCCGCTCTACCGCGAGGTTGACATCGTCGGTCGCGTAGATGCCGCCGAAATGCTTGTGCAGACTCGAGACTTTCAGTATATGCTCAGTCATGCTCGGCCCGTTTGCGATCCAGCAGGCTCAACCAGCCGTGAATTCCGCCCTTCCCGAACAGCACCAGCGCGACCAGCATGACGCCGAATATCAGGTGCCAGTAAACCGTGATCGCCGACAACCCCTCCTCCAGAACCACGAACGCCAGGGTGCCGATAAGCGGCCCGAATATGGTCGCGACGCCGCCGATGATAACCATGAAAATCAGTTCGCCCGAACGCGCCCAGCTGATGATGTCGGGGCTGATGAAGCCGGCGAAATTACCCAGTAGCATGCCGGCAAGGCTGCACAGCATGGCCGAAATCACGTAACAGGCCAGGCGATAGCGATAGGTGTCGAAACCGAGCGCCTGCATGCGCTGCTCGTTGAACTTGGAGCCGACAATGACGCGGCCGAAACGCGCGTGCACCAGGCGATTGATCAGGAACAGCGACAGCAGCATCAGGATAAAAATCCAGTAGTAAAGACTGGTCGCGCCATCCATACTCATCCATGCGGGAAACTCGCTGCGCGCGTAAATCACGAGGCCGTCGTCGGCGCCGTATTCTTCCAGGCTCAGGAAAATGAAATACACCATCTGGCTGAAAGCCATCGTGATCATGATGAAATAAACGCCCCTGGTGCGCAGGCTGACCGCACCGGTAATCAGCGCAAACAGCCCGCTGACGCCCAGCGCGAGCGCCAGGTGCAGCCAGCCGTTGTACAGATCGTAATAGGCGGGAATGCCGACGCAATAGGCGCCGATGCCGAGGTAGGCCGCATGCCCGAGGCTGACCATGCCGCCGTAGCCGAGTATCAGGTTCAGGCTGATGACCGCGATCGCGAGGATCAGCCCGCGACTCAGCAGGTCGAGATAAAACGGCTGCTCCATCCATTCGAACAGAAACGGCGCCAGCGCCAGCACCGCCAGCAGTACAGCGTAGCACCAGGCGGATACGCTGCGCGGAACCAGTTCCATCATTTGGCACCCGCCGGCGGGAACAGTCCCTGCGGTTTGAACGCCAGTACCGCGGCCATCAGAATGTAGATCAGCATAGCTGACAGGGCCGGTGCCGCGGTCTCCGCGTAGGTCACCGGCATCACCAGGTTCAGCAGCAGGTCGAGGTAGGAACGACTCAGCGTATCGATCAGGCCGAGAATCATCGCCGCGTAGAAAGCGCCCTTGACCGAGCCGATGCCACCGACGATGACGACGACGAAGGCGACGATGATGATGTCGTTACCCATGCCGATGCTGGCCTCGGTGATCGGCGCGATCAGCATGCCGGCGAAGCCGGCCATGGTGGCGCCGAGCGCGAAAACAATCAAAAACAGGCGGTTGATATTGACCCCGAGGGCCTCGACCATGGTCCGGTTCGACGCGCCGGCGCGAATCAGCATGCCCAGGCGGGTGCGCACCACCAGCACGTAGAGCAACCCGGCCACCAGCAGGCCCGAGCCGATGATCAGCAGCCGATAGGTTGGCAATACCAGGCTGCCGATACTGACCTGGCCGTTAAGGCTGTCGGGCAGTGGAATCGCCATGCCCGAGGCGCCCCAGAGAATATGAACCAGGGTGTCGAAGATGAGAATCAGCCCGAAAGTGACCAGCACGTGGTCGAGATGATCGGCGCGATAGAGCTTACGCGCGATGAACCACTCGACCAGCGCGCCAACCGCAAAAACACCGACCAGGCCGAACAGAATCCCGAGCAGGAAAGAGCCGGTTTTTGCGACCACCGTGCCGCAGAAGTAGGCGCCGATCATGTAGAACGAGCCGTGCGACAGATTGATGAAATCCATGATGCCGAAGATCAGCGTCAGGCCCGAGGCCAGCAGGAACAGCAGCAGTCCAAGCTGCAGGCCGTTCAGCAATTGTGTTATCAACAGGCTCCAGTCCATACAGCCGGCCTAGCCTGAAAACTGGATTACTATCGCGGATGCCGAAGAAAGACAGGCGCGGCTGGACGCCAGGCTGGACCGGAAGCAATAGCCACAGCTATGGCCTGAGGGAAGCCCGGGCCCTGCCGTATCCGGACGAGTCGGCTCCGGGAAAGAACCCGGGAAGGCAACAATCTGTACTTTTGACAATTCTCTTAAAAGCACAATATTTATTTTTCACCATTCAAAATCTTGTCTCGAGTCCTGCTCCCGGCTGATGCTATATTCGGTCTGATAAAGCAGATCCAGGGACAAAGGCGCCCGGTTCCCGCGGAAGCCGGGCACCTCCGCTCAGATTACATCTTGCACTGGCTGGCGTAGGGATCCTGATGGTTGGTCAGAACCGTTGACACGATCTTCGTGGTCCAGCGGCCCTGGTCGTCCGCGACTACTTCGCGCAGGTAGAAGTTCTGAATCGGCATATGATTGTTGCCGTAGCTGTAACGTCCACGCACCGACTCGAAATCGGCCGCCTTCAGCGCCGCCCGCAACGCATCCTTGTCTTTCAGGTTGCCGCCCACCTTCTCGACAGCGCTCTTGATCAGCATGATCGCGTCATAGGATTGCGCGCCATAGAAAGACGGATACCTGCCATGCTTCTTCAGGTAATCGCCGACGAAGCGCTGGTTGGCGGCGTTCAGGATGTCGGGCGACCATTCCTGGGTATTCTTCGATCCCAGCACGCCGGACAGGCCGGCGGCCTGCAGCTTCGGTAGCGCTATCGAATCGACGGTGAACACCGAGTAGAGGTCCATTTGGCCCTGCAGGCCGGCCTGCTGGTACTGCTTGATGAAGGCGCCGCCGGCCTTGCCGGGATAAAAGACGAATATGCCTTCTGCACCCGAGGCCTTGGCCTTGGCAAGTTCGGCGGAAAAATCGAGCTGCGCGTCCGCGCCCCATTTGGTCATGTCCTTGCCCAGTATCTTGCCTTTAAACGTGCTTTCGACACCGTTTACCATGTCCTTGCCCGCGGCATAGTTCGGCGCCATAACATAGATCGACTTGACGCCTTTCTGATTCAGGTGCTCACCCAGCGCCATCGGAGTCTGGTCGTTTTGCCAGGACGTCGAAAAGAAGTTCTTGTGGCAACGTTCACCCGCCATCTGCGACGGACCGGCGTTGGCGCTGATCAGGAACTTGTCCGCGTCGAGTACCGACTTGGCAGACGCCAGCAGCACGTGCGACCAGATGTAACCGACGACGAAATCGACATCGTCCTGCTTGACCAGCTTGTCGGTTTTCTGCTTGCCGACGTCAGGTTTGAAACCGTCGTCTTCCATGATCAGTTCGACATCGAGGTTACCCATCTTGCCGCCGATGTGTTCCATCGCCAGCTCGACCGAATTTTTCATGTCTTCCCCGATGACGGCGGCCGGGGTCGTCAGCGTCGTGATGAACCCGATCTTGACACTCGCCGCCTGCGCGAATCCTGTCGCGAAGATCGCGCTCGCGACCAGGGCTGTTCGAATTAATTTAATTAACATTGTTGCTCTCCTCTGGAGTTGTTGTAGTAATGGATGGCGCACGCCACCGGTCTATCGCCGGGCATTTCCTGCCCATTTTCAGTTCTGGTCGAATTCCAGCTATTCGCCGCCACTTTACCCTATGGCTTCGATTCCGTGGGGAATCCTTGCATCATAAGTAAAACCGCTTTTCGAATCTACGCGGCATTATATTTAATAATTCGCGGAAAAACCCGCCTCGTTTGCCGTCGTCGCGCGTATCGTATCCTGGACGAATCGGGAGGCGATCCGGATCAACTCCCGCGGCCGATCACGATGCGGCGAATGGCCACAGTCGGGCAGCTCTACGATTTCGGATTGCACGACCCGCCTGGCTATGCCACGTATCTGCTCAAGGGTACCATATTCGTCGTCGAGTCCTCGCAGCGCGAGTACGGGGCAGCGAATGCCCGTTAACTCCTCTT
>Ga0224512_10001673_pt1 | contig 21030 bp, 15 predicted proteins | sample SF_May12_sed_USG_4_FD_169103 | JGI IMG/M metagenome (GOLD analysis project Ga0224512, IMG submission 169103) | Sediment microbial communities from San Francisco Bay, California, United States - SF_May12_sed_USGS_13 | ecosystem: Environmental > Aquatic > Marine > Sediment | place: USA... | reverse complement strand
CCCCGAACCCGCAGGAACCTCGAGCGGCAGCGAGCCGGCCGCGGCGGGCGGGGGTACGGTGGTCAAGGACACGCTGGGAGCAATGAGGAACGCGGCCGCCAGGGCCGGGCCGGTTAGCAGCCGCCAAGACATACGCATCCCTCGTCACCTCCTCGCGGCTGCGCCCGGCACGGAGAAAACCTCGCGCCGAACCACCTGCATGCATCGGCAGCCAGAGTTGAGCCCTTGACCCTTTGCCGAGAACCCTAGAGGCGGTTCGGAACAAAACTGGACATCCTGGACCGACCGGGGCGACCGGCTCCACCGGCCACCAACAACCCTCCGGCGAACCACCAGGCGGGCTCGAACAGCACGGTCTGGGTCATGAATGGGAGCAGGGCTACCAACAACGCGGTACGACCGGGCAGTCCGTCGCCCCTGGCGAACAACAGCACGAGCAGGACCAGGAAGGCGCTCGTCCCGACAAGCCCGGTCTCCGCCAGCAGTTCGAGCAAGAGGTTGTGGGGCTCCTGCCCGATGCTGTTCGTCTCCCATCCAACGCTCAACCCGACCCCGGTCCACGGATTCTCCCGGAACATGTCCAGGTATTCGGGCCAGACGTCGGCCCGTTCTTCGGAAAAATCGAAGGCATCCGCGAACCTCTCGCTTGGTTCGAAGAGACCCGTGATCGATGCGAGCAGGTCCAATCCCTGACTGAACCGGAATGAAAACTGGAGATCGAGATCGCCACCCCGATCGGGCACGTCCGCCAACCACACCGAGGCCACCAGCAGTGTCGCTACCATGACGCCGACCGCCAGCCGTTTGCCAATGTCGACGAGGCTGATCCACCCGTTGCGAACCAGCAGCCACGAGGTGAACCAGATGGCAATTGGCAGTACCAGCCAGCCGGTGCGGCTGAAGGCCATGACGACGGTGAAGGCGAGGCCGCCTATCACCGCCCCGTCCAGCCACCAGCGACCGCTCACCGGCCGGCGGGCCCCGGCGATGAGGGCCAGCACGGCCCAGAGATTCGCCCAGGCGGCCCCGTAGCCGGGATCTTGATGCCAGTTGCTGAGGGCAACAAAGCCGCTCTTCAGGTAGGCCGGCTTGGCGATACGAAAGATGCCGGGCAGATCGTTGACCACGTCGAGCGTTTGCGACCCGAAAGCCCCGACCAGCAGGAAGGACGCAGCCAGGCCGGTGAGCCCCATCGCCGCACCCGACCAGAAGACCACCCGCAGCAGTCGTTCGACCATGCCGGGCGAACGCAAGCTTCTTTCGGTGACCAGCAGGATGAGAACTCCAACCACCAATGCGAGGAACAGCCGGGCAAACCGGTCGAAGTAGGCGGCGCCCGGCCAGCCGATGAGCACCATTGCCAAGAAAGCTCCTGAGGCGATGGTGGCAGCGCCATGCCATGGCCAGGTCCGACCCCGCACACCCGCGGCGAGGTCCATGATCACCAGGACGACCAGGACGACGAGAAAGGGCTTCCACGAGATCCATGCCGAAAGGAAAACCGTGTGAATGGGCAGTACCGCCACCATCACCAGGAACAGCCCGCGCCGCCACCGCGACAACTCAACAGCCGGGCTGCGAGTGCGGGCATCCCGGGAGGACTCAGTCACGTCGCGCCTCTCGTTTGTCAATAGGACGGTGACCCCGAAGGGCGGTCAGTGGACGTGGAACCTGGGTTGGGTCGCGACACGGCTGCAGGTTAGCCCCCTGCACCCGGGTTCCCCGGCGGCGGTATCCTCCCGTTCGTGACCGACCGACCGCCGCTCAGTGTTCTGCTTCCCGTCTTGAACGAAGAGGGTGCCATCGACGATTGCCTGGCCTCTTTGGCAAAGCAGGACTATCCGGGCAGGTGGTCGTTGGTGGTAGCGGACGGTGGATCGACCGATGGGACCCGCCGGCGACTAGAAGCCTGGCGGAGCCGGTTGCCGGACCTCACCGTGGTGGACAACCCCTTCCGTCTCCAGTCACATGGGTTGAATCGGGCCGCGGAAGCCGCCCGCGGCGAGATCCTGGTCCGGGTCGACGCGCACACGACCTACCACCCGGACTATCTCAGCCGGTCGGTGGAGGGGTTGCTCTCGACGCAGGCGGTGGCGGTCGGTGGCCCACTTCGCCCGGAAGGCAACTCGAGCTTCGGGAGAGCAGTGGCGACGGCCATGGGCTCTCCTCTTGCGATCGGTCCCGGGCAGTTCCATCACCCGGGCCGGCGCCGGGAAGCCGACACCGTCTACCTGGGCGCATTTCGAAAGGACGACTTCGTGACGATCGGCGGTTACCGAGCGTTCCCATCCGGGGTAGCGGAGGATGCTGATCTCTACTTCCGATGGCGACAGGCGCACCGCTCCGTGTTGCTCGATCCTGACATACGTTCCGTGTACCGACCCAGGGAAACGGCCGGAGCGCTCGCCCGCCAGTTTCGACGTTATGGGCTGGGGAAGGCCGACATGCTGTACGTGAGTGGCCGCTGGCCGTCGTGGCGGCCCCTGGCACCGCTCGCGCTGGTGACCGGTTTGGTGGTCACCGCCGGGTTGGCCGTGGCCGGGCGTTTCAGGAGTCTGTTCTGGGTGCTGCTCGGCACCTGGTTACTTGCCGTCCTCTCCGAAGGTCTGCGGATTGCCAGATCCCCGCTGGCCTGGGCACGCACCGTCCTGGCCATGGCGATCATGCACCTCGCCTACGGCGCCGGTCTGCTCGCCGGCCTGCTGAGGAGCCCGGGTCGGGTCCGCAGCGCAGTGGTGCACCTCCCCCCGGGAGGGTGAGTTCTGCGACCGGCCGGCTCGAGAACGCTCGAGTCGTTTCTTTGTCTATTCCTCGTCCTTGCACCGACCGACAAGGCGAAGAACGCTCTCGAGTCCTCACTCCCCGGCGTGGGGGGTGTGATACCACCGTTTGGTGAAGCTGCCCAGGATCCGGGCCGGCAGCCACAGAATGCCAAACACCGTCATCACCGGGTATCGCCATAGATACCGCCCGGGGACCCCGTCCCGAACCAGGAACGGGAAAGGGGCCAGCAGTTGCCAGGCGGCCGCCGCCGCCCACACCCACCACGGCAGGAGATTACGGGACGGGTAAACGGCGGCGATGATCGCCAGCAGTGCGGTGAGCAGCGCAACGAAGCTGCGGCCCGGTTGCACCAGCCGCAGAGCCAGATCCGCCGGAGCCATCGACCGGATCGTGATCGCTCTTCGCAGGAGCGCCGGGACCAACCGGCGGCCTACCCGCTGCTTGCCTTCGGCCCAGCGGGCTCGTTGACGGAGCGCCACTCTCAACGAAACCGGCTTCTCGTCCCGTATGCGCACGTCGTGGAGCCACACCACCGGAATGCCGGCCAGCAGCAATCGGGCGGTCAGATCCTGGTCTTCGGTGATCGATGGTTGGAACCCTCCGGCCTCCTCGAGTGCTGAACTAGTCAGGCACATTCCGGTGCCGCCCAGATCGGCGGTCCAGCCCAGGTTGCATCTGGCGAGTTGCACCATCCGGTTCGATGCCCAGTAGCTGAGCGCGGCGGCGGTCGCCAGGAGTGAGCGATCGGGATTGGAAACGTCGAGGTAGGCCTGGAGGGCCCGACCCCCTCCGTCGAGCTCGGCGGAGAAGCGAGTGAGAAGCTCAACCGGTACCCGGTTGTCGGCGTCGAGTACGACCAGCGCCTCCTCGGAGGCCAGCGGGTGGCGGGCCAGATGCCAGGCGAGAGCCTCGCCTTTTCCTTCCGGTCCTTCCGTCCTCACGTCGACTCGGCCCCTTGCCGCAGCTATCTCCACGGTCCGGTCCGTACATCGGTCGGCGACTACCCATACTGCGATGTCGCCGGCAAAGTCCTGAACCGCGAGGTCGTCGAGCAGGTTGCCGAGCACGTTTCCCTCGTTGTGGGCCGGGATAACCACCCGCATCTTCCGTAGGCCCGCCCCGACCGGGGCGGGCCTACGGTTGGGCCACCCGGCCAGAGCGACGATCAGGTTGTAGGCAACCAGCATCAACAAGGCGACTTCGGCAGCAAGGGCGAGAACCCGTATCATGGTCCGCCTGGAGGGTAGACGCATGAGAGAAAGAGCCGTGTGCATCAGGACAATCCGCCCGATTCTCGAGACCCGCGAACGACTGCCCATGATCGGGTGCGCATCATCATGACGGGGCGGCGTTTGCCTCCAAAGTCGATCGCGGTCGTCTTGGGAACCCGACCCGAGATCATCAAGCTGTCCCATATCATCAACCTGCTCGGCCCGGCCGCCTGGGTCATTCACACCGGCCAGCACTACGACCCCAACCTCTCGGCAGCTTTCTTCGCCGAGCTGTCACTTCCCGAACCGGATCTGTTCCTGGAGGTCGGTGGCCGGGCCCGTGGCCACCAGATCGGTGAGGCAACTCTCCTCCTTGATGCCCATTTCAGCGAGCACAGGCCCCTGGCAGTGGTCGTGCAGGGCGACACCAATGCGGTAGTGGCCGGTGCCTTGGCCGCCAACGCCGGGGAAATCCTGCTGGCTCACATCGAGGCCGGGTTGCGCAGCTATGACCGGGCGATGCCCGAAGAGCACAACCGGGTGATTGCCGATCACCTTTCCGATCTGTGCTGTGCTCCCACGGCGGTAAACGTCGAGAACCTCGCCGCAGAGGGGATTGGCGGCGACCGGGTGGTGCAGACCGGCAACACGGTGGTTGAGGCGGTGCTGGGGCTGCTGCCGGGAGTCGAGCAGCGACAACAGCTCTTGGCACGATTCGATGTCCAGGCCGGCGCCTACATCCTCTCGACCTTCCACCGGCCAGAAAACGTCGACGATCCGGACAGATTCCGGGTGATCCTGCAGGAGTTGGCCGGACTACCCCTTCCGGTGCTGCTGCCGCTTCACCCCCGCTCGGTACGGAAGGCCGAGCAATTCGGCTACGACCGCCTCCTCAACCAGCTGCAGGTCATCGCACCGATCGGGTATCGCGACTTCCTCGGGCTGCAAGCTGAGTCGGCGCTGATGATCTCCGACTCGGGCGGTGTGCAAGAGGAGGCGTCCATCGTCAAACGGGCCGTGATTGTTGTGCGGAACTCAACCGAGCGGCCCGAGGTGCTCGGCACGTTCGCCGAGCTGGTCCAACCGGGACCCCAGATCGGCAGGGCGGCCCGCGATCGTCTCTCGGCCGGATTACATCTCGACGAGACGGCGGGCCCGTACGGTGATGGAACCGCTTCGCAACGATCGATCGACGCGCTGGTGGCGCGGCTGGGTTGATCATGCACAAGACCGGCAGCCGGGCCGGCCGGCAGCCGCGTCCAGAGTCCGGTCACCCGTCTACAGTGTCCTCAATGTCTTTGTCTCGCACATCCGGCGGGCCCTGGTTGCGCCGCCTGACTGGTGCGGTTGCTCTGGCGGCGGCGCTGGCGACCCTGCCGGGCCCGGCCGGCGCACTCGGAGACCCCTACGCAGCCGACCCTCTGCGCCTGGTCCCGTTCGCCGACACAGTCCAGCGGGTGTACAGCTTGGGGACCGACACGTGGGAGGTATGGATCTGCCGCGTTCCCGGAGCAACGGTGTCTCTGAACGCCTCCCAGGTAGTGGCCAACCTGAACTCCATCGTGACTCCGTATTACCAGTCGTTGTCCCGCAACCGCTACCTCCCCGTATTTGGAGTCGGCGGCGAGGTCACCAGCAGCGATCCGCTCCCCACCGGCACGGCCAACGGAGAAAGCTTCCAGATGCCGGGATGTGAGGAGGCAGTTTCAATCGCCAGTCCGGGGACCAATCAGGGAGCACTGATCGTGGTGGCGGCGGGGTTCAGCGACGGGTACGCCACCTCCGGGGCGGTCTGCCCGGAGGACCCGTTCACCGGATGCCAACCGACCTACCCGGCCAATTTCCGGAGAGCAGTGGTCGGGGCAGGAGCCGTTACCTCGCTGGCCCCCGCGGTTGAACCGCAGTGGAGCGCGGTTGCCCACGAGATCGGCCATGCCCTGAACTGGCCCCACTCCTTCAGTGGTTTGACAACCATCCCCACAACGACGCAAACGGATATCTACGACAATCCCATGGACGTGATGAGTGGCGGCGCCCGCGCCGGAATACCGGTCGGTGCGATTGCCTACCACCGCTATGCGGCCGGGTGGATCGACCCGGCCGAGGTTGCGACCCACCGGTCCGGGGTCGGCACCTACCGGTTGGTGTCGAACGGTGCTGCCGGTACGCACATGCTCGTCCTGCCTCTGGCGGAAGAGGGTCACTACTACCTCCTGGACGCTCGCCGCAGGACTTCGTACGATTCGAGACTGCCGCGGGCCGGAGTTGAGGTGTACGAGGTGGACCAACGTGTTACCGCCTGCCAGAAGCCGACCGCCTGGCCATCGACGTGGCCGTGTTTTGCGACTCTGGTCAGGGTGGCTCAACGGCCGGCCGTCGCCGACCCGACCAGCACCGCTCACGTGCTTGGCATCGACGAAGAACTCACCTTCGGACCGTTCGTCGTGCGTGTGCAGACGGCCGATAGCGAGTCATTCACCGTACAAGTGAGCGACCGGCGGATCGGGGCCCGTTTCATCGACGACGACGGCAACCCTCACGAATCTGACATCGAAGCCATCGCCGCCCTCGGCATCACCAAAGGCTGCAACCCGCCTCTCAACGATCGCTACTGCCCGGCCCTGACCGTCACCAGAGCCGAGATGGCCGCCTTCCTGATACGGGCCATCGGTGAAGAATCGAACCTGCCCACCTTCCAGGGATACTTCTCCGATGTGCCCTCGGGTCAATGGTTCACCCCCTATGTCGAACACCTCTCCCAACTCGGCATCACCCAGGGCACAGCACCGGGACGATTCTCACCGGGAGCGCCGGTCACCAGGGCCGAGATGGCCGTCTTCTTGATTCGCGCCTTCGAAAACACCGGCAGTCTCGGCACCCCCACCGGCTTGTTTGCCGATGTCCCCATCAACGCCTGGTACGCCGCCCACGCCGAGGTGATCTACGCGCTTGGCATCACCCTGGGCTGTTCGACCGACCCACTCAACTACTGCCCGCTCAACCCGGTCCGCCGCGACGAAATGGCCTCATTCATTGCCCGGGCCCAGCGGAGCGGGCTCTAGGTTTGGCAGGTTTCAGATTGCAGGTTGCCGGGCGTGAGCATCGATCGATCAGGCCGCCCGGCCCGATTATGTGTCGGCGAATTCCGACAGGGCGGTCTCCAGTTTGCGTCGGGCGCGCATGACGGCGATGCGGATCGAGCCCTCCGAGAGCCGCAGACGCCCGGCCATGTCCGCATAGCGCAAGCCGACCACATCCCGCATCCACAACAATTCCCGATCGCGGGTTCCGAGCTCTAGAAAAGCGCGGCGAATCTCATCGTGGTCGTCGTCGACGATGAGGCCTTCGTCGGGAAGGTCGAACGAAACGTCGGGGCCCTGGTCGGGCCTGGGCCGGTGTTTGCGACGAAGATGATCGTTGAACTTGTTCCGGGCTATCTTCCAGAACCAGGCCTCGAAGGTAACCGGGTCGCGCAGGCGGGGCAGGTACTTGACCACCGCCTCACAGGTATCCGCGGCAAGGTCCTCAGCATCGGCCTTGCCAATTCCGAGGCCACGATAGAACGCAACCAGCCTGGGGATACCTGCCGCCAGCATGGCGTGCAAGGCTCCGGAATGTCCCTCCCTGGCCGCTTCGACAGAAGCTGGAGAAGGGGGCCAAACCCGCCAACTGTCCTGGTACGCCTCGAGCATGTCCCCTAGACGGTACTCGCCCTGCGACCGAATGAGAGATCTTGTCAAGGCTGAGGAGGCAGAATGATGATCGGGCCAGGAACCGTTGTGGTGGTCGACCCATCCGGAACCGTTGTGGTGGTCGACCCATCCGGAACCGTCGTGGTGGTCGAGCCGCCCGGAACCGTCGTGGTCGTCGACCCATCCGGAACCGTTGTGGTCGTCGAGCCGCCCGGAACCGTCGTCGTGGTCGAGCCGCCCGCAACCGTCGTCGTGGTCGACCCGTCTTCCGCCGCTACGGCCAGGGCGGCCTCCGCCTTGACCGATTCAGCCGCGGCGACCACTCCCGAAGCGGCGGCCCGCAGGTTCCCAACCGCGTCATCAGCCACAACCCCGCCCTTGGGTTTCCTGGCGTCCCGAACGGTCTGGAGGAGATACTCGGTGGCGAGCCGGAGCGAGTTGGAGAGATCGGGAGCCTCGGCGGCCACAACTGCCGGCTCGGCAGCAGGGTCGGGAGAAGCTGCACCGGTCTCCTTGGTCGGTGCAGCTACCGAGGCGGAAGGTGCCGTCACCGGCTTCCGGACGGTGATCTCGGGGGCTGCCGCCGCCCAGTCCTCGACTCCCGCGTCCCGCCCGATTACCGATAGCGCCTCGTCAACAGCCCGAATCGCGTCGAGGTCGCGACCCAGGTCGAGCAAGGCGAGAGCTTCGACCAACCGTTCTTCACCCGGGCCGGTATTCACCCCGACAAAGGCGGCCACCGACTCGTAGGCCCGATCCAGAGGGTAGAGCACCTGACCGGGAAGCGCCTCATCGGAGACGGCCCCGAGCCCGATGACGCCGATGACCAGCGCAGCACTCGACGTAGCTGCTATGAAGGCCCGCCGGTGCTGGACAACGGGGCGGGCGCGCAGCATTGCCGCCGCCGCAATTTGTTCGGCGCGGCTACGGCCGACCTGGTCCTCGAAGTGTGAGGCCAGGCGCCGCAGGCGGTCTCTGGGAGATAGGGACATCGGTTACAGCTTTCGTCTACACAATAGGACGGCCCGGAGGCAATTTCGTTACACGACAGCGCGTCGGGTCTCCTTTCCGATAGCTTCGGCTGGGAGCCGCCCGGCTCGACCCATCCGACCATGCAGAGAGCCCCGGGCTCACGCCCGGGGCTCTCCAGTCACCCTTAGAGCAGGGTGCTATGTCGTCGTTTGCCTCAGTGAGCGAACGTACCGTTGACAGCGGCACTCGGACCTGCGGGAGGTCCGGTCACTGTCGCTGCTGCCGCCTTCAACTTCAGCGTCCAGTTGATGTCGACGGTCGGGTCGTTCTGGGCCGCGAACGTGAGGGTCAGGATCTTGCCCGTGCCATCCACCACCGCCGCCGAAGCGACGAACGATGTGCCCGGCTGAGACGTCGGGTTGATCGAGAAGTTCGCCGCAACCGGCGCGCTCACGACCTTGTCCAACGTGACCTTCAGATCGGTCCAGGTACCTAGTCCATCATTGACATCCTGCACGTCGATAGCGGTGATCGCCACAACCTGCGAGGCAGCCGTCGTTACGACCGGCGTGATAATTGCCGTCTTGGCTCCCACTTCGCCGTCAACGATCTGGGCGAACTGGTAGTCGTACGACGTAGCCGCCGCCAGACCCGTGCCAACGTACTGCAATCCGGCCAGGGCCGTGTCATTGTCGGTGGTTGCGGGAACTGTCTTGACCAAGACCGGCGTCGTGCCGGTAGCAGCCCGGTACACGTTCAACGAAGTCGCACCCGTGGCGACCGTGTACGTGAACTTGGCCGTGGTATCTGTGGTCGAAACCAACGCAGCCGTCGGCGCCACAGGTGCAAGATCTTCAAGATCGAACACTGAGACCGGGACTGGGTCGGCCGCATACACCGATCCGGCAAGCATACGGTCCAGCGAGGACAGTTCCTTCTCGAAGTTGGCCAAGGTCACGGGCACGCCGGCCACCTTGAAGGTGTCGTTCGCATCGTAGTAATACGTCAATCCGCCGATCACGAAGCTCTTCAGCGTCTTGTCGACCGCAGTGATGTCAGTAGCAACGGGGATCGCCCCGCCGGAAGCTTCCTTGCTCACGCTCACTGCGCCACCGAAGCCAATGCCCGTGTTGGTGGCCGCCACCGGGACAGTTGCCGTCGCTGCGGTAATACCGGTTACCGACGTTCCCACGTACACAACCGGAATAACCCCGGCGCTAACCGCCGTCGACTTCACCGTGAAAGTGGCACTACCCGAGCTGACATTGACCCCGGTCACCTTGGTGACCGCGCCGGTGCCAACCCCGTTGACAACATCGATCGTGGGGATGACTGCAGCGGGTGCAGCAGCCTTGAACTTGTTGTCGCTGGCGATTGCGCTCGCCGGCCACAGCTCAATGGTCACCGTCGATGAACCCTGCACGCTGACCGAGTAGGCACGGGTTACGGAAGTAGCCGTACCCAGGCTCAGCTCAGCTGCCGCAGTCGGCGTAACCGCAATCACACCTGCGGGCGTGACCCCACCAGCCTGCAAGGTGCGGGCCAGGAAGAGGGCCATCTGCCAGCGGCTGACGTTTGCAAACGGATCGAACGTTGTTGCGCTCGTTCCGGTCGAAACCGCCAGTTGCTTGAGCTGATTGACCGCAGTCACTGCCGCCGCGCTCAGGCCGGTCAGGTCAGTGAAGCCCTGATCTGCACCCGAGGGCAGCACAATGCCGGCTGCGTCAACCAAACGGGTGATGAACAGCGCCATTTGCCAGCGGCTCACATTCCCGAAGGGATCGTAGGTGGTGGCGGTTGTGCCGGTGGTGATATCCAGCTGCTTGAGCTGGTTGACCGCCGTGGTTGCCTCAGCACTCAGTCCGGCCAGATCGGTGAACCCCTGGCTGGCGCCGCTAGGCAGCGTCACACCATGGGCCGTCGCCTGACGGGTGAGGAACAGGGCCATCTGCCAACGAGTTACATTCCCTTGCGGGTCGTACGTCGTCGCGCTGGTCCCCTTGCTGATGTTGTAGAAAGCAATGCAGTTGACCGAGTCAACAGCATCGACCGAGAGTCCACTGATATCGGTGAATCCAGCGCTCGGAATCGTGGCCGGGCAGGCTGCTGTAGCCGCTGCGTTCGCGGGTGTGACGGGCAACGCCAATAAGGCGATGACCATCGCAAACACCGCGAAGAGCACTACAAGCGAGCGCCGCCCCGCTAATACATTGGTGGGCACTATGACCCTCCTTCCTTCCTCTTCTAGGTTCGTCCCGGCGAATGACACTAGGACATGATTCAATATTCAGGACGGTCCTCACTAGTCCTTGTTACATCCCCGCACATAGCACGCGCGGAAATGTCGCAGACTGGAACACCATCCCAGTAGTAAGACGTGACGAGGGGGTACCTGTTACAACCATCTTCCGGAATGTGACACAGCCGGGCACGGATTTCCGGGAGCTTATGAAGAGAACCCCGGACCCCGCTGCACCAGCAATGACCCCGTCTGGCAGACCCACTTCCCCGACGATTGGTCGGGCTGGGCAAGACCCGGTCAGCCGACGGTCGCCTTGTAGGTCTCGATGACCTCAGCCGGATCGCCGATCATTCTGACGTCACCTTTGTCGAGCCACATCACCCGGTCGGCCATCTCCCCCACCTTGTCCAAGGCATGGGAAACCAGCAGAACGGCGGTGCCACCGCTCATCATCGCCTGCATCCGTTCGAACGATTTCTTCTGGAATTCCTGGTCGCCGACCGAGAGGACCTCATCAACCACCAGCACATCCGGGTCGGCGTCGCTGGCCACCGAGAAACCGAGCCGGGCCAGCATCCCGGATGAGTAGCTGCGGATCGGCACATCGAGGAACCCCGAGAGCCCTGCCCACTCCGCGATCGCCGGGGCCCGCTCACGCATGCGCTGGGGGTCGTGTCCGAGCAGCGTGCCGAACATGACGATGTTCTCGTACCCGGTGAGATCCGAGTTGAACCCTGCCCCTAAGGAGATCATCGGCGCGACATTCCCGCGCACGACCACCCGGCCCGACGTAGGAGGAAGTACCCGCGCCACGATCTTCATCAAGGTTGTCTTGCCGGCCCCGTTCGGGCCTATCAGGCCGAACACCTCTCCCCGCCGCACCTCAAAAGACACACCTTTGAGCGCCCAAAACTTCTCGAAGCTGACCTGGCGGCGTACGAGCTGCAGGGCGAACTCCTTCAGGGTGCCGCCCCGGTTGCGGGCGAGACGGTAGGCAAGGGAAACGTCGGTAACCTGAATGAGGGGCTCCCTCATAGCTGCCCAACCAGGTTGCGCCAGCTCTTGGAGAACACCCAAACGCCGAGGGTCAGGAAACCGAGCGAGGTGACGCCCATCATCGCAAACGTCCACCAGGGTGCGAATTCCCCTTGGTAGACGAACCCCCGAAACACGGCCAGGTACGAATAGAGCGGATTGGCGTAGACAAAAGGCAAGAAGCGGTCGGGGATGATCGAGATGGGGTAAAAGACCGGGGTCAGATAGGAAATCAGCTGTACCCCAACGCGGGTCAGGTCGAGAACGTCGTAGAAGAAGACGGCCGCCGACGCGACCAACATGCCGAGTCCTGTGACAAACGCCAGAAGAGCCAGGGCCGGAATAGGGATCAGCACAACGGTCCAGGGAATGCCGACCCCCGAGATCAGCTGCACCACCAGGAGAGGAAGCAAGCTGATGACGAAATTGACCATGGAGGCCAGCGCGGTCGAGAGCGAGAACACTTCGGCCGGCACGTACACCTTGGTCAGGATGCCCGAAGCGCCCGTTATGGACGACCCGGTCGACAACAGCCCCTGAGAGAAGAACGTGATGAACAAGACGCCGGACAACAGATAAACAACGTAGTTGTCCTCACCCTCGGCAAAACGAGCGCCAAACAGCTGACCAAAAACGACCCACATGATGGCCGTGGTGAGCAACGGGTTGAGCAACGTCCACCACACTCCGAGAATGGTCCGCTTGTAGCGAACGGTCAGGTCCCGTCCCACCAGCAGCCTGATCAACCCCCGGTACTCCCAGAAGTTTCGCATCTCGGAGATGAGGGGACGTCGCGACCGGTCGGAGTCGTAGAAGTTGGCAGAGCTCATGCGATGGGCAGATTAGGAGTCTTCCCCCGGAAACGCGCTCTCTCACGGTACCCCGGACTGCGTCCTCCATCGGCCTGAGCCGGGGGAGGGTGGTCGAGCGTAACGAGGTCGGAGGGGGCAGCACCCGAGTGAAGCAATAACCAGGGTCCTGCCCTGCCGAGGTCTTCCGGTTGTCACTCAACCCCCGACCAGAAGGCTTAGTGGTCTAGCCAGCGGGCAAGATCGGTCGAGCGATACCGGCGCCGCAGAGCCCGGTAGTTGACCACCGCCTTCGCGAGGTCATCGGGGGTCGCCTTCTCGAATCGGCTCTGCTTCATCACGCCAACATCGAGGCCAAGAAACTCGCCGACTCGCTCGATGGTTGCCTGTTTCCCTTCGGCAGTCACGAATTCCTCGTAGGAAAGCTCAAGGCCTCGTCCCGTACCCAAAAGGTCATCCACCATGAGCCGAAAGGCCACAAGACGGTCGTGCAATCGCGTCGACTCGTGCACCCAGCCGTCGAATCTGGCGAGGTCGAGTTTGCTGGGTGGGCGCAATCCTTTCCCGTCGAACTGGCTCTTGTTCTCTTCGTGGTAGCGGTACAGGGAAAGGGCATGCTTGAGGCGGTTGGAGCGGTGCAGGGTGATTACCCGGGTACCGAGCTCGTCGAGAAGCCTCAGCAGAGCCGCCTGGTCGGTCAGGGTCCCCTCGGTCATCTTGAAGCCAACGATCCGGAACTGCTCCCGCCCTTTGACCCCTTTGAACTGGGGACTGGAAGACATCTCTTCGAACCAGCGTTGCATTGCCGCCGGGGTACGCGGTTCGGGAGGCGTGAACGCACCGCGGATCCACGCCATCTTCTCGGCGTCCGGGGCATCCCACGCCCACAGCTCGAGTGGCTCGAAGGCCGGTACCAAGACATCCTCTGAAGTGCTCAGTGTCTCGACCAGCCAGCTGCTTCCGGTGTTGCCGTAGTAAACGACAACGAATGAACCGCTCACGGCCCGACAGTCTAGGAGCGAGCGCCCGACCGCCCGGTGCCTCCGGCCCCTTGGAGCCGCGGCCGGTGACCGGTACACTCGCCCGACCCGACCCCTGTGACCCAATTGTCACCACACATCCTCATTTGCGGGTACTACGGCTTCGGCAACGCCGGCGACGAAGCGATCCTCACGGTCATCACCGAGCGGTTGCGCCTCCGGTACGCCGACGCTCGCTTCACGGTGGTCGCCTATCCCTTCGCCGACCTTCGAGACGTTGCCGTCTCCCACGACGCGAATGCTCTCGACGCTCGCGACGTTGCCGCCGTGGTGGAAGCCGCCACCGACGCAGACCTCATGGTGCTCGGCGGAGGTGGCCTCTTCCAAGATTACCTGCCCGCCGACGAGGGTCAGATCCTGGCACCCGGCCAAGCCAACCTGGCCGTGTGGAGCGGTTACGGTTTGCTGGCGGCGGCGCTGGGCAGACCGCTTTTGATCTGGGGAGTCGGCGTCGGACCGCTCACTACCGACGCCGGGCGCCGGGCGACCAGGCTGCTGTTCGACCAAGCCGCCGCCGCGCAGGTACGGGACCATGCCTCGCTTCGATTGCTCTCCGACATCGGTGTCGACTCCGATGTCGAGCTGTCGGCAGACCCGGCGTTTCTGCTCGAACCACCTGAACCGGAGACGATCGCCGGGTTGATGGTCGACGATGACATACCCGCCAGCGGACGCCTCCGTATCGGCGTCGTCGTCCGAGCCTGGGACGGGCGATGGCAGGAACCGCTGGCGGCTGCCCTCAACCGCCTGATCGAAGAGCGCGACGCCGACATCGTCTTCGTGCCTTTTCAGCAATCGGGGCGCGGGCTGGAAAACGATGCCCATGCTGCCACGCTGGTCGCCGCTCGTATGAGGCGGGTCGAACGGCGGGCGGTGATCCACACCGAATACACCCCGCAGGAACGGATGGGCATCCTGGCCACCTGCAGCGCCGTTATCGGCATGCGGCTCCATTCGGTGGTCTTCGGCGCCGCAGCCGGAGTCCCGGTCGTTGGGCTTGCCTACGACCCGAAAGTCGCCCAGCTGATGGAAGAGCTCGGTATCGGCGACCTGGCGGTCGGCCTCCGAGACATCGACGCCGATCAGGTATTCGACCGAACGGTTGCGGCGCTCGAGCTGAGCCCCGAGCGGCGGGCCGCCATCGCCGACCAGGTCGACGGCTTGCGCTCGCGTGCCGTGCTCTCCGAGGAGGCCGCCTTCCGGTTGTTGGAAAGGCCAGGGGTCAGACCGCTGACGGATCCGGCCGACCGCCTGTTGCGACGCCTCGCCGTGACCCGGAGTGCCGATTACGCCACACTCACCGCGAGCTCCGACAATCTGATCCGCCGCCTGGACCTGGTCACGGCCGACCATGAGAACCTCACCCAAGCGTATGACACCCTGGCCTCGCAGTACCAGGCCCTGCTCGACGCACGGGCGGTCCGGGCGATCCGCGGCTACTGGACCTGGCGTGAACGTACCCGGCATCCCGGAGCCGCCCTGCGCGGGTTGGGCCTCTCTGCCGCCCGGAAGCTACTTCCCGGGCCGGCCAGGCGAGCACTTCGCCGGTTGGCGCCCGGACCATCGCTCATCGGCGACGAGCCCGTGCTGGGATCGGCCGACCTGGCCGACCTTCGTGCCGCGGCCTCCGAGCAGTTGGCCGGCATCATCGCCGCCCACCCTCACGCTCCCGGGTTTGTGGTCTATCCGCCCGGGATCGGATGGGACATCGACCTCTTCCAGCGACCCCAGCAGATGGCCCTGGCCTTTGCCCATCAGGGCTATCCGGTGATCTACACCCTGGCGGCCAAGCACCGCGGGGACCTCCTCGGTTTCCAATCCGGACAGGACGGCCTCTATCTGTGCTACCTACCCGAAGAGCTGATGGACATCCTCAAGCACGTGCCGAATCCGATCTACCTGTCGTACGTATACAACTTCGACTGGCGACGCCACCTCAACAATCCGATCTCGGTGTACGAGCACATCGACCACCTGGAAGTCTTCGAGCACGTCCACCCCAGACGTGACCTCGAACGCTGGTACGCCGAGGCCATGCACCATGCCGACGTCGTCGCCGCCTCGGCCGCGGATCTGCTCGAGGAAGCGCTCGAGGACCGGCCCGATGCCATCCTCGTTCCCAACGGGGTCGACTACCGCCAATTCGCCCGGTTGGATGCACCCGGAACCACACCCGACGGGTTGGATCACATCCTCACGCGGGGCGGGCCGATCATCGGGTACTACGGAGCGATTGCCGAATGGGTGGACTACGACCTCATCGAGTATGCGGCGAACGCCCTCCCGGAATGCTCGTTTGTCTTCATCGGTCCCGACTACGACGGTTCGATGGGCCGCGCCGGGGCCTTCGACCTTCCCAACGTCTTCTGGCTGGGCCCCAAGCCTTATCGTGACCTGCCCACTTACCTCCACTACTTCGACGTCGCCACCATCCCGTTCATGGTGAATGAGGTCACGCATGCCGTGTCACCGCTGAAGTTGTTCGAGTATATGGCAGGCGCAAAGCCGATCGTCACCCCTCCGTTGCGGGAATGCACCCGATACCGGGCAGTACTCGTCGCCCACGACTCCGCGGACTATGTGACCAAGTTGCGGCAGGCGCTCGACATGCAAAAGGACCCCGACTACCTGGCCCTTCTCGACCACACCGCACGGGCCAATACCTGGGAAAAGCGGGTCGGGACCATCATCGACGCGGTAGAAATGATCAGGGTCCGCCGCGCCGGTTGACCATCAAGTGACCCGGTCGAGGTTCAGTTCTTTCAAACGGTCGATGGCCGGTTCCAGCCGGGCTTGCCATGAGTGAGCCTTGGCGGTCGCCCGACGCTTGGCCATTGACTCCGGATCACCTGAGGTTGCCAGTGCCTCTTCCAGTCTGGCGACAAAGGTCTCCGGGTCCGCCGCGGTTGCGACCGCCGGCTCCTCGACACATGCCGGCAACGGGGTCGAAACGCACGGCACCCCGGCCGCCAGGTATTCGTACATTTTCAGGGGCGTGACGCCGCGGGTCATTTCGGTGAGCTGGAACCAGATGGCCCCAACGTCGAAGCCCTGGACATAACCGGGCATCGCATCGCTGGGTCGCTGGCCCAGCAGTTCAACGTTTGGCAATGTGGCCAACAGATCTGCCTCCCGGCGCACTCGCTCGTCGATGGGACCGACCAGAAGGAAGCGCCAGTCCGGCTTGCGACCGGCGACCGCGGTGATGAGATCAAAATCGAACCAGTAGGCGACCGCACCGTGGTAACCGACGATCGGCCGGACCGGATCCGGGTCGGGAAGGTCGGACGGACGCGACGCAGGCGTGCCGAAGGCAGACGGATCCACCCCGTTCTTGACGAGCAAGAGATCCGCCCGCTCAGCACGGTGACGCTCTGCCAGCACGGGATTCGACACAATGACCACGTCTGCCGCGGCCATAACGTTGGGATGGTGGGCGCGTACTCGCCGTTCCTCTGGATAGCCGATCTCATCGGCGTCGTAGATCGTCAGGTCGTCGAGCAGGTCGTACACGATGACCGGCCGGTCAAACCGGTCGAATAGTGCGCGAATCGGCGCGAAGTGAACGTAGAGGATCGCACCACTGGTCGGTACGTGCTCCAATCCGGGGACGACCTGCACACCCGATACCAGGCGCGCCGCCGGCTCTCGAGTGTCGACGAAGAACACAGGATGCCCGGCGGCCGCAAAAGCGGCCAGGAGATACTGGGGCCGCTGGCGCATCGTGTCCCACTGCAGCCAGGTCGGCAGATAGACAACGACTCGTTTCTCTCCGACAGCCGGGCCCACCCGGGCGGGGGTTCCGGCCAGCAGGCCGCGCAGGCGCCCGACGATCGGCATGACTCGAAGACGGGTACGCCAGCTTTCCGGCAGCCTCCAGATGAGCGAACGGAGGCGGTGCTTCGCGCTCGTCGCGATCCTTTGCCCGAGGGGCACCGTCACTGTGCTCCGAACCCGGACAACACCGTCCAGATGCTCTTGCCGAACACCTGCAGGTCCAGCCACAGCGACATGTGTTTGAGGTAATAGAGGTCGTAAGTGAGTTTCTCAACGGTGTCCGCCTCGTCATCGGCGTAGCCGTAATTGACCTGAGCCCAGCCGGTCACTCCGGGTCGGATCAGGTGCCGGTAAGCGTAGAAAGGGATCGATTCGGTGAATGCTTGCACGAACTCTGGTTGCTCGGGTCGAGGTCCGACCAGACTCAAGTCGCCGACCAGCACGTTCCACAGTTGGGGTAGCTCGTCGGCGCGGAAGCGGCGCAGGAAGCGTCCCACTCTGGTCAACCGTTCGTCATCGGCCATCGCAAAACGGGCCCCGTCGCGGTCGGCCCCGTCGACCATGGTTCGGAACTTGTGCAACGTGAACAACTCACCGTTCCGGCCCACTCGCTGTTGATTGAAAACCGCCGCTCCCGGAGAGTCGAGCCGAACCGCCGTCCATATCAGCCCGCTCAGCAGCAAGGCCAGGGGGGATGTCAACACGACCAGAAACACATCGAGACTGCGCTTCAGCGGCGCATAGGTTGCGGCCTGCTCAACCGGTGTTTGCAGCTCCCAACCTTCCGCCAGGTGCACCATCGGCAAACGACCGGTGTGCTCCTCGTAGACATTGGCGAGGGAACGAACTGTGTAGCCGGCCAGGTTGGTTGAGGCCACCAACTGGGCCATCTGTTCGGAGAGTATCGCCCGCAGGTCGACCGCCACGGTGACTCCATTTGGCGGTTGTTCAGTCCGGTCCTCAGAGCGCGGATCGAGCACGTCTGCCACCCACGCATGTGGGGCAAGACGCAGATGATCGATGAATTGCTTCTCGCCGGTAACGAGGACCATCGGTTCGGTCCAGGGCCGGGACCGGCTGACCGCCCGATGTCCGAAGGCCAACACCAGCCAGATGGCGGCGGCTGTAGCCACGAAGGCGCGCGAGAAATACGCCCGGGTCACCACGAGGCCGAGGGCGGTGACGGCCACCGAAGTGACCGCTATGTAGAGGGCCCGACCATAGGAAGGGCGAGGTACCCCGGTGCCCCACATCCGGGCGCTCACGTAAGACCCGGCGACGAGTCCGAGGAGCAGAAAGGCGAGCAGTGGCCAGATGCCGGGACGAGCGCGCCACGGCAGCAAGCGTTCGAACACCAGCAGGGAAGCCACCAGACCGCTGACGGCTAACGCCGCAATATCGAGCGCCGCCGTCCTGATCACGAAACGTCTACGCATGGAGAGACCAGAGTAATCAGGAAGTTGAAAGTGGGAAATGGGAAGTGGAAGGTGGGAAGGGGCCGTAGATCCTGGAAGCTGGCAAGCTGGTCGCTCAGCCGGCCAGATCCTCCGCCAGGGCAACCAGGGTTCGCACTCCGAAGCCGGACCCTCCCTTGGTCTGGTAGTGCTCATCCTCCGGCCAGCGAGCCGGCCCGGCAATGTCGAGATGAACCCAGGGGATCTCTCCCACAAACTCTTTGAGCAGCAGCGCGGCGTTGATCGCTCCCCCGTACCGGGGTCCCGTGTTTTTCATATCCGCTACGTCTGAGTCGATGTTTTTGCGGTAGTCGTCCGGGAGGGGCATGGGCCACACTCGCTCGCCGACCCGGGCCGCGGCTCCCAGCACTACATCGAGAGTTTCCCGGTGGTTGGACCATGCCCCGGCGATCTTGTCGCCGAGCGCAATGTGACATGCTCCGGTCAGCGTGGCCAGATCGACGATCAGATCTGGTTCCGCCTCTGCCGCCAGGGATAGACCGTCGGCAAGCACCAGCCGCCCCTCGGCGTCGGTGTTGAGCACTTCGATGGTCTTGCCGTTGCGGGCCCGCAGGACGTCGCCGGGCCGGGTGGCACCTCCGCCCGGCATGTTCTCGGTGAGCGGCGTAATCCCCAGGACGCGGATCGGGATGCCGAGCGAAGCTATTGCCTTGACTGCTCCGAATACGGCGGCGGCTCCGGACATGTCGGTTTTCATGGTCTCCATGCCCTGGGCCGGCTTCAGGGAAAGCCCTCCGGAATCGAACACGATGCCTTTTCCGACGATGGCCAGGAAGCTTCTTGCCCCATCCGGTCTGTAATCGAACTGAACCAAGCGCGGCGGACGATGAGCACCGGCCGAGACACCGAGCAAACCTCCCAGCCCTTCGGCGGCGATTTGCTCCTCATCGAGGATGGTCACCTCTACCCCGGTCTGACTGCCGATCTCGACGGCCAGACCGGCCATGGTCTCTGGCGACTTGCCGCCAGCAGGTTCGTTGACCAGATCACGCGCCGTTATCACTGCATCGACCACGACCCGGGCACGAATGGCTGCCTCCGCCGCATCCTCCGCTCCCGCGCCGATGAAGCGCAACCGCTCGGTCTTGGCAGGCTTCGGCTCGGACCGGTACTTGTCAAAACGGTACTGGGCAAGGAGAAAACCTTCGGTCACTGCGGCGGCCGCCCCATCCAGATCGACCTGATGGAGGGTGGTTGCTACGTCAACCGCTCGGGAAGCCCGGCGGCCCAACGAACCGGCCGCCTGACGCAGCCGTTCGCTATCGAGTTCCGCACCCAACCCGACCAGAAAGAGGGTTTGGAACGGCAGCCGCCCCCCGGTAGGTACGGCGACAAGCTCCCCAAGCTTGCCGTTGAAGTCTTCCTCGTCGAGATAGGAATCGAGCCAGGCGCCCAGCTGGGCGGCTATCCAATCGGCCCCGGGCCCCAACACCAGATCTTCGAAGACGGGAACGGCAAGTGCTTCACCGGACTCATCGACAAGCTCTCTCCCTGCCGAAATCTCGATCATCGTTCTCCCCTCGCTATCCGGGACGGCAGCCATTCGGTTTCCGCCGCCCGGACGAGCATGTACACGTAGTCGGCCAGCCGGTTCAGATAGCGGATCACCTCGCTGGTCTGCAAGCCTCCCCGGGCGGCATAGGTGACGCACCGCCGTTCGGCCCGACGGATCACCGCTCGCGCATGGTCGAGGGCAGCACTGAACGCGTCTTGGCCGGGAACCACGAACTCGGAAGGCAGTCCGAATTCTTCAACTGCTTCGTCGATCCAATGTTCGAGACGTTGCACCATGCCCGAGGTTGTCAAGCTCACCCCGGGTTCGAGTTTGGAGCGATGCTCCGGCAGGGTCGCCAGCTCCGCAGCCACCACGAACAAATCCCGCTGGATGGCGAGTATTCGTTCCGCAACGGCGCTGGGCGCCTGCGCGCGGGCCGTTCCCAGCACAGCCACCGCCTCGTCGACGGTGCCGTATGCCTCGGTAGCGTCGTCGTCC
>Ga0224512_10001672_pt1 | contig 21034 bp, 16 predicted proteins | sample SF_May12_sed_USG_4_FD_169103 | JGI IMG/M metagenome (GOLD analysis project Ga0224512, IMG submission 169103) | Sediment microbial communities from San Francisco Bay, California, United States - SF_May12_sed_USGS_13 | ecosystem: Environmental > Aquatic > Marine > Sediment | place: USA... | reverse complement strand
TGGGCTCGGCCGGCTCGGCCACCCGGAACATTGCCGGATCGTAAGCGGGCATCATGCGCATGTAGTCCCTGATGCCATCCAGCACGCCTTGCTCGGTCTCGTGGACCTCACGAAAATACGCGGTTTTGTCGAAGTGGGTCTCCACCCGGCCCGGCGCCTTCGACTTGAAGCCCTTGGTCGCCGCGATCAGCGCCTGAGCCGTCTCGGCGTCGATCCCGCCGCGCGGATTCATGCCGCCGACGATGCCAGCCCCGCCGACCGCGATATTGGCCTGCTCGTGCGCTATGAGTATGGTCGGGCTGATGCCCTGGTAGCCACCGCCCGCTGGATTGGTGCCGTAGATCGCGTTCAGGATCGGGATACCGAGCTGGTTGAGCTCGGCGTGGCGGTAAAACGGCGCCCCGCTGGAGCGGCGTCCAGCGTAGACAGTCTCCTGTTCCATCAGCTTGACGCCGCTGCAGTTGGTCAACCAGACCAGCGGTACATGCAGGCGTTTGGCCAGGTCGGTGATCATCAGAATGTTCTCGGCCTGCCCGGCGATCCAGGCGCCGGCCATGACCTTGTTGTCGAAGCCGATGATGACCGCCCACTTACCCTCGATCTTGCCGAGACCGCAAACCACGCCGGTGCAGCCCTCCTCGTTCTCGGTCGGGTTGTAAAGCGTGTGGAGCGGGCACCAAGTGCCGGGCTCGACCAAATAGTCGAGGCGGTCGTGAACGGTCATCCCGCCCCGGCCGTGGATCTTCTCCGCCGGAATTCCGGCCTGCCGCACCCGCTCGACCTCCGCTTCGACGATCTTCTCCTGCTCGCGGATCAGGTCGACATTCTCCTTGGAACGCCGAATCACGCCTTCACTTAGTGGCTTGCCGATCTCCGGCATGGTCTCGAAATAGGAACGAAGCGGCGTTTGCTTGCGCGCCATTGGCCCTCCTCACCTTCTTTTGATCCTTAACCGAAGACCTTTAGTTTTGGCATTTCGGCGTTGGCTACCGGTTGACCCTGTCCCCGAGGGAAATGCCGGCGATGATCGTCTTTTGGATGTTGCTGGTCCCTTCCACGACCCGGAGCGAGTGCGCATCGCGCAGGAAACGTTGCGCTGGGTACTCGGTCGAGAACCCATAGCTGCCGAAGATCTTCATGGTGTCGTTAGCGGCGTGGACCGCGGCCTCTGAGGCAAACAATTTTGCCATCGACGTCTCATGCTGGTTGGGCAGTCCCTGATCTTTGAGCCAGGCGGCGCGATAGACCAACAGCCGCGCCGCCTCGTGCTCGGCGACCATATCGGCGATCTGGGCCTGCACCATCTGGTAGGCGCCGATCTTCTTGCCGAACTGGGTGCGCTCGTTGGCGTAGCCGATCGAGGCTGCGACCGCTCCACCGCCGATACCGATGGCACCGGCAGCACAGCCGATCCGCGTGTTGTTGAGTTGCCACATGCATATCTGGAAGCCCTGGCCAGGTTCGCCGAGAACCGCGTCCTTCGGAATCACTGCTCCGTCAAAGGCAATCTCGCCGGTCGGCGCGCAGTGCAACCCGAGCTTAGTTTCAATCGCGGCAGTGGTGACGCCCTCGGTTTCCTTCAGATTGACGATGAAACAGGTCAGCCCCTTGTGCTTGGCCTCCCGGTCCGTGACGGCGTACACCAGCCCCCAGTCGCCGACATGGGCGTTGGAGATCCACATCTTCTGGCCGTTCAACTCCCAATGGTTGCCCCGGTCGGTCGCCGTGGTTCCCATGCTGACGACGTCGGAGCCGGTGTTCGGCTCGGTCATGGCGAAGAAGCCAATCGACTCGCCTGCTACCCAGCCCGGGATGAAGCGCTCCTTTTGCTCCTTGGTGCCGAACTGGTTGACCGTCACGGCAGGTCCGTGGCTCTGCATGTTGAAGGGCAGGCGCCAGGAGCCGCTGACCTTGGCTATCTGCTCGGCGACGATGACGGCTTCCAGGAAGCCGTAGCCGTTGCCGCCGTATTCCTCCGGGACCGAGCAGCCGAAAAACCCGAGATCGGCCATCTTCTTGACCAACTCGGGGCGGAACCGGTGCGCCGCCTCGTCTTCCTCTAGCGTGGGCAGGATCTCTTTCTCGGCGAAGTTCTTCGCCGCGTCCTGCATCATTTGTTGTTCTTCGGTCAATCCAAACTGCATTGCGAACTCCTGCGCGGTCGCGTCTCCGATCGTCGGGAATGGTCCTCTCGTCGCGCCGGGCCCGGCCCCGGATCTCCGACAATACCGGCTATGCCCCGGCCGACAAACCCCTGCCGATTGGCCGTCGCGCCGCTTCCCGCCGTGTCGACGTGCGCGCCAATTCAGGATGAAAAGTAGGTCAGATCGTATTGGTACGGCAGGAATAAATTAACGTCGATCCCCAGAAGTTCGAAGGCTGCGCCGCGGTCCTTGAGGGGTGTGACGACGACAATATTGTTGCGCCGCATCATGCCGAGACGAAGCATGTTGTTCAAGCCTTCGGCTCACGCGAACTTGCCGCCCTCGATGGTTTCGATCCAGTCCTCGTCCCGTATTGCGCCGATCCGCCGACCTTTAGGCAACGTCCCATCGGCCGGTGCCCGGGTCTTTGCCCCACCGCACGAACTTCGACCGGCCGCAAATGTATTAGCGCCCTTCCGCCTCACGGGATCATAACCATGAGAGTTGGAAACTTCTCAGGTGCGGCGATGGGTCACAGGATGCCGGCGGTTCGGGCCGAACGGAGCGGTGATACCATTTGCCTTGGACGACGAAGCGGCCGGGAGAGCGTTAGTGCTCCGTCGGGCCGTGCGCCGCGAAAGAGCATGGCTGGCTGGGCCTCTGGTTGAGGGAGGACCCCGATGGCCATCGTCCGCACCACTTGCCGGCTCTGCCTTGTACGCTGCGGCATGCGTGTTGAAGTAGATGACGAGATCGCGAGGGCAGCAACCGCCCCCGGCGACCCTGAACACCGTCTTCACAATCAACCGTGCGAGGTCATCAAGGTCCAGGGAGACCGTGAACACCCGCTGTCCAAGGGCTACCTGTGCGTCAAGGGCAAGGCCTCGCTCGATCTAGCGCTGGCGCCCGCGCGGGTGATCTATCCCCAGAAGCGCGTCGGCGAGCGCGGCTCCGGGCAATGGCAGCAAGTGTCCTGGGATGAAGCGCTCGACGACATCGCCGAACGCCTGAACGCGATCATCGCCGAGCACGGCCCCCGCGCCGTTGCGGTCCAGGCATTGCCTCCCAAGGAATACTTCGCCTACGACATCTTCTGCGATGCGATCGGCAGCCCGACCTTCTTCAAGCACGATTCCCACCAATGCTTCACCCCCCAGCTCATGTCGGACGTGCTGACCTACGGCAACCTCTTTACCTACCCGTCCTTCATCAACGTCGAGGATGCGGAAGTGATCCTGTTGTGGGGCGTCAACCTCGCCGAGACCAACGGATCCAAAGGTGCGCGCGTGCGTGACGCCCAGCGCAAACGCGGTGCCAAGACAATCGTCGTCGACCCGCGTCCCGTCAAAGCGGCGGTCGACGCTGATCTGTGGCTGCGTGTGCGCCCCGGCACCGACGCGGCGCTGGCGCTCGGCATGATCAACGTGATGATCGAGGAAGGGCTCTACGACGAGGATTTCGTCGATAATTGGACCGAAGGCTTCGACGAGCTGAAAACCCGCGCGGCGCAGTATCCGCCGGAGCGCGCGGCGGAGATAACCTGGGTCCCGGCGGACGACATCCGCGAAGCTGCGCGAATGTTCGCCTCCGCTAAGTCGTCGGCGCTTTACACCTTCATCGGCGCCACCATGGGCGGGAACTCGATCTCGACGCTTCGACTAATGGGCTTCCTGCCTGCGTTGACCGGGCGCATCGACACAGCCGGCAACAACGGTTTCCTGAAGCCCATCCCGGTGCGCATGCCGAGCTACTACAAGTCATCCGACAGCCATGAGGGCAGAAACCTCGCCGAGCAACTTTCCACGGACAAGTTCCCGCTGCTCGCCGGACCCGAGGCGATCACCACGGCGTACCCGCATCCACGCCAGGTGATCGACGCGATGCTGACGGGCGAGCCCTACCCGGTGCGCGCGCTATGGACGGATTGCAACCCCGTGGTTGGTCTGGAAGATACCTACACGACCGTCGAAGCGATGAAGAGCCTCGACCTGCTGATCGTCTCCGACATGTTCGAATCGCCGACGGCGCATCTCGCCGACTACATCCTGCCGATCACGAACCATTTGGAATCGAACGCGATCACCGAATATTCGGGGCTCAACATGATCTCCGCACGCGTCCGGGCGATGGAGCCGCGCGGCGAGGCCCGCGAGGAGGGCGAGATCGTGCTCGATGTTCTGAAACGCATGGGCTACGGCGACAAACTGCCCGTGAAGTCCTACCGCGAACTCCTCGACTATCGCCTTGAGTCGCTCGGCTTCGACTTCGATGAATTTGCCCAGAAGTGCAGCTTCGTCGGTGTCGATGAGCCGCAGAAGTACAAGACCGGATTGATGCGACCGGATGGCGAGCCTGGCTTCAATACGGCCAGCGGCAAGATCGAGTTTTTGTCCTCCACCTTGGAGGCGCATGGTTACGACCCGCTGCCGGATTTCGTCGAGCCGCCTTATTCGCCTGTTGGCACGCCCGAGCTGGCAAAGGACTATCCGCTGGTGCTGGTCTCCGGTACGCGCTCGGTTGAATTCTATTCGACCCTTGGCATCGAGGTGCCGCGCTTACGCAAACGCCGCCCCTGGCCGGTGCTCGAAATGGCGCCGGAAACCGCCGAACAATATGGGCTTCAAGCCGATGACTGGGTCGAGATTGCCGCCCCAACCACCGATAAGACTATCAAGCGCCGCGTCGCGCTGCTGCCAGGCATGCATCCGCGTGTGGTCAACGCGGAAGGGCTTTGGTACATGCCCGGCTGCGATGATCTTGTCGAAGGTACGCTCGAGGTCGGCGCCAATGTACTGACGCCGCTGACCGACGCAGTCGATCCGATCATCGGTGGCTCGATTGCACGCTGCCTGCTCGCCCAGGTTCGCAAACTCGACGCTGACGAAGTCGGAGCCGGCCGCGAAAGGGATGTGCGTGCTCCAAATCAACGAAGTGTCGCTGCAGCGCCAGCATAAATCGGACGCATCAGCCAATACTCTGGTTCATTCGGCGACCAGCCACTTCATCGCATGCGTTCTTGAAGCCCGGATTTGCGCATCGCCTTCTCGCTGAGGCTGTTGAAGACCTCCGTTGAAGCGGGAATCGGAACGTGAATCCTTCGTCCCGAGAACATCGGAACGGAGGTTGGGCGATGGTGGGCGATCAGGCCGGAGATCACGATCGGCCGCTTTACCAATTCGACCTTGATGAGCGGATGTAGGCCGATGATCTGCTGCGCGGGATTGACGGCGTGCTTGACCTGGACTGGTTGCGCGCCGAGTTGGTGCCCCACTACAGGCATGTCAACCGGCCCTTAAAGTGTGCGGAGCTGGAACCGTCGATCCGCTGATCCGGGGCTGGGGGTTCGGCCCGACCTGGTTCGGCATCGTTTTTGTCATCGTGCTGGAGATGGCTCTAATTAGTCTGCCCGTCGGTGTGAATGTGTTCGTGGTCTGGGGGTGGCACACGACGTTCCAATCATCCGGATTTTCTGCGGCATTCTGCAGTTCTGGCTGGGGATGATCCTCCGCCTCAACATGCTCGCCCTGCTGCCGGATATCGCCATGCTACTTCCAGCCAGCATGACTGCGCAGTGACAAAGGCGGTCAGGCGACGTATTTCGACTGGACGATTTTTGCTGGCCGAAGATGCTCTCTCGCGTCAATCTCCACCGCTCACTAGGGAGGCCCCAGGAACCGAATGAATGACCTAAGGTTCGAATTCGCCGATTCGTTGGAAAGCGCTGCGCGGCTGATCGCGGCCGAGCCCGGTGAAGTCCGCGTCCTCGCCGGCGGGACCGATGTTCTGGTGCAGTTGCACGCCGATATGATCGAGCCTGACCTGATCGTCGACATCAAGCGCATTCCCGAACTTCGCGCGGTTTCGGAGGGTGATGATGGGTGGCGTGTCGGTGCGGCGGTCAGCGGCCTGGAGCTGATGGACAATGCCAAGTTCTGTGCTGCTTGGCCCGGCGTCATGGACGGCGTGAGGTTGATCGGCTCGGTTCAAATCCGCGGACGAGCGTCTATCGGCGGCAACGTATGTAATGCATCCCCCGCCGCCGACAGCGTCCCGCCGATGATCGCCGCAGGGGCCATCGCCACCGTTTTCGGGCCCGACGGCCCCCGCGAAGTCGCCGTACAGGACATCGGGATAGGTCCTGGAAAAACATCGCTCAAAAAGGGCGAGATCGTCGTCTCCTTCTTCCTGCCGAAACGCCCTGCCCGCTCCGGCGATGCCTATCAGCGTTTTACCCCTCGCACCGAAATGGATATTGCCGTGGTCGGTGTGGGCGTCAATCTCACCCTCCACGACACCGGCGTTTGCTCCACGGCCCGGGTCGCTGTCGGCGCCGTAGCAGAGCGCGCGCTTCTGGTGGACGAGGCCGCCGATGCCTTGATCGGCTCAAGCATCGATGAGGCGGCATTGGAACAATTGGTTTCGGCCGTGCGCTCGGCATGCCGGCCGATCGACGACAAGCGTGGGACAAAGGAATTCCGGATCAAGGTCGCCGGGGTTCTGGCGGAGCGTGTTGCCCGGATCGCGTATCGACGGGCTCAGGAAGCCGGAGGGGCAGGCTGATGCAGAAGTACCATGTCACGGCGACGATCAACGGCGACGAAGTGGATTTCCTGTGCGAGCCGACCCAGAGCCTGCTGGACGTACTGCGCGATGAACTTCACTTGACGGGGACCAAGGAGGGCTGCGCCACCGGCGATTGCGGGGCCTGCAGCGTCACCCTGGACGGCACGCTCGTCTGCTCCTGCCTCGTTCTCGGCGCGGAGGTCGGCGGCAAGTCGATTGAGACCATCGAAGGCATGGCCGAGGGCGATGATCTGCACCCGCTGCAGCAGAAATTCATCGACCACATTGCGCTCCAATGCGGCATCTGCACGCCGGGGCTGCTTGTCGCGTCGAAGAAACTGCTCGAGCGGAACCCTGACCCGAGCGAAGAGGAAATCCGCTACTGGCTCGCGGGCAACCTCTGCCGTTGCACGGGGTACCAAAAGATCGTCGAAGCGGTGGTCGACGCCGCCGCGGAAATGAGGAACAGCTGAACCATGGCCGCCGGACCATCCCCTTACAGCACGTCGTTCGCCTACGAGGACAAGAAGCTCAAGGTCGTCGGGACAAAGCCGCTCGAACGTCCCGATGCGGTCGACAAGGTCACCGGCCGCGCGCGGTACGCTGCCGACTACAACCTTCCCGACCAGCTGGTCGGCAAGGTCCTGCGCAGTCCGCACGCCCATGCCCGCATCCTCTCGATCGACACCAGCGCCGCAGACGCTTTGCCGGGCGTCAAGGCCATCGTGACGTGGGAGGATTTCCCCGACATGCCGGTCGAGCACGCGGCCTCCGGCGAGCTGATGATCAACTACCGCGACACGACCCGTAACATGATGGCCCGCGAGAAGGTCTTGTATGACGGGCACCCTGTCGCGGCGGTGGCCGCGGTCAGCGAATCCGTCGCCAAGCGGGGCCTCAAACTCATCAAGGTCGAGTACGAAGTGCTGCCCCACGTCATCGACGTCGAAGCGGCGATGCGGTCCGATGCGCCGCTATTGCACGAGGATCAGTTCACCAAGGGCATCGACCCAAAGCCTGAGAAGCCTAGCAACATCGCGACCCGGCTGGAAAGCAAGCTCGGCGACGTCGATGCAGGCTTCGAAGAGGCCGACGTGGTCATCGAGCGGGAATTCCGCACCAAACCCGTCCACCAGGGCTACATCGAACCGCAGGCCTCCATCGCCAACTACACCGATGGCGGCCAGACCGAAGTCTGGACCAGCACCCAAGGCCATTTCGTCTTTCGGGCGCAGATCGCCAAGCTGCTGCAGATGGACATATCCAAGGTCGTCGTCACGGCAGCCGAGCTCGGCGGCGGCTTCGGCGGCAAGAACAACGTTTATCTCGAACCGCTGGCGGTCGCGCTCTCCCGGAAGTCGCGCCGTCCGGTGAAGATGGTCATGACCAGGGACGAGGTTTTTCGAGCGACAGGGCCCACCTCGGGCACGCATACCAAGGTGAAGATCGGCGCCACCAAGGACGGCCGCATCACCGCCGCCCAAGCCGAGCTCAACTACCAGTCTGGCGCGTTCGCGGGATCGTCGCTGCCGTTGGCGACGATCACCGTATTCACACGCTACGATATCGAGAACGTTCTGGTGACCGGCCACGATGTCACCTGCAACCGGCCCAAGGTCGCGGCTTATCGGGCGCCTGGCGCGCCGATGATCGCCTTTGGGGTGGAAAGCGTGATCGATGAACTGGCGGAACGGCTGAAGATCGACCCGCTGTCGTTCCGACTCAAGAATGCGGCTAAGGAGGGAACGCAGACCCACTTTGGCCCGCGATTGGGCCCGGTTGGCTACGTCGAGACGCTCGAGCGAGCCCAGGCCCACCCGCATATGCTGGAGAAGCTGGGCCCGAACCAGGGACGCGGCATCGCCACCGGATTCTGGTTCACGCTCGGCAAGGAAACCTCCGCCACACTCAATGTCGGCGAAGATGGCAGCGTCAGCGTGATCGTCGGCACGGTCGATGTCACGGGAGGGGGCCGGTCGGCCTTGGCAATGGTCATTGCCGAGGAGTTGGGCATCTCCGTCGACAAGGTGCGGGTCAAATCGGGCGACACGAGCGCCCTCGGTTTCAACTTCATGACCGCGGGCAGTCGCGGCACGGCCGCCGGCAGCATGGCCGTCGTGAAGGCATCGCGGGACGCAATCGAGCGCCTGTGCGAAATTGCGGCCCGCAAGTGGGAGGTCGAGCCCGACCAGGTGGTCTGGGAGGACGGCCATGCCCGCCCCGCCAGCGCCAATGTCGGAGATTTCGAGCCCCTGTCGATCTCCGACCTGGCGCGGCAGGCGGGCCTCTTCGGCGGCACGATTGCAGGCCACGCCGAGATCGACGCCGCCATGGGCGGCCCCGGCTTCGGCACGCACATCGTCGATGTCGAAGTCGACCGTCAGACCGGTGCCGTCAAGGTTCTCCGCTACACATTGATCCAGGATGCCGGCAAAGCGGTCTATCCAAGCTTCGTCGAGGGTCAGTTCCAGGGCGGCGCCGTGCAGGGGATCGGTATGGCGTTGAACGAGGAGTACATATACAGCGAGAAGGGAACCTTGGAGAATCCAGGCTTTCTCGACTATCGAGTGCCGGTGGCGTCCGATGTGCCGTTCATCAACACGGAAATCGTCGAGGTGCCCAACCCGGCGCATCCCTACGGCATTCGGGGTATCGGCGAGGTGCCGATCATCCCGCCGATTGCGGCCTTGTCAAACGCGATCTACCACGCCACCGGGGTGCGCCTCAGGGATCATCCATTGTCGCCGCCGAAAGTCCTGAAAGCGATCGACGAATCCGAACATGCGGGCATTGAGGATTAGCCGCCACCATCCGGTGATGGCAACAAGTTGGCGATCCTGGGCCACACCCCCGGGCCCACCGGCGAAGAAATACTATCTCGTCCTGATCGGAGCGCTGCCGGCCGGGGCCATCCGGCCCGTAAAGGAGACATGAACGCAATTCGGAAAAACGGCGCTGCCGAGTCGGAAAAATGGCGACCCCAACGGGATTTGAACCCGTGTCTCCACCTTGAAAGGGTGGTGTCCTAGACCAGGCTAGACGATGGGGTCGCGTGGCTCTGTGACCTACGGAGCCTGACCTCCGAAATCAAGCGGATTTTTTGCGGATTATGGCCTGGCAGCGTCGGCTATCACCAATTGCACGTCCTTGCGGCCGCGCCATTCGTTTTTGCGCAGCGCCCCGACCATATGCAATATCCCACCCCGCGCGTCCAATAGGGCACGACCAAGCTCTGTGTCCACCGATCTGAAGGCGATCGCTCCCAGCCGGCCCGAACCTTCATCCGCCAGATGGCAACGGACATGGCTCTGCCCGACAACGTCGGCCTTGGCGACCCGGACCCGCGGAAACGCGAAACGAGGCTCTGGATTGCCATTGCCAAAAGGCTCCAACTGTTCAAGCACCGTCAGGAAATCCAGCGTGGCCCCCCCAAGGGTCATACCGCCATCCACGCCAAGGCTCGGGTCGAAGCCGTTGCGCGCGTAGTCATCCGCGACGCGCTGGCAAAGAAATTCAGCCAATGCATCAATCGAATGCTCCTCGACCGTAAGGCCGGCCGCCATACGATGGCCACCGCCATTGACCAACAAGCCCGCTTGACGGGCGGCGATCACAGCTGCCCCGAGGTCGACACCACGCACCGAGCGGCCCGAACCCTTGCCGATGCCATCATTTACCGCGATCACGACAGCCGGACGGCCAAATTTCTCAACAAGCCTTGAGGCCACGATGCCAATCACCCCCGGATGCCAGCCATTGCCGGAAACGATAACCGGGGAAACGTCGTCTCTGCTGCGCGATTGTGCTTGCCGCACCGCATCGGCCAGAACCTCGGCCTCAATCTGGCGACGCTCCGTGTTGTAGCCATCCAACCGCTCTGCGATCGTTCGGGCTTCGGTGCCGTCGTCAGTCGAGAGGAGTCGTGCGCCTAGGCCAGCCTCCCCTACCCGCCCGCCGGCATTGACTCGCGGGCCTAAGATGAACCCCGCATGGAACGCCCCCGGAGCATCGCGCAAACCAGCAATATCCGACAGGGCGGCAATACCTCGATTTCCGCGACGTGCCATGATCTTCAGGCCTTGAGATACAAAGGCCCGGTTGAGGCCCGTGAGCGGCACCACGTCGCAAACCGTCCCGAGCGCCACGAGGTCAAGCCACTGAAAGAGCTCGGGTTCCTGGCGGCTCGCATACCGGCCCTCGGCCCGAAGCCGCCGATTGAGCGCAACAACCAGCATGAAGGCAACACCCACGGCGGCAAGTTGTCCCAACCCAGGTTCTTCATCCAGCCGGTTTGGGTTGATCACCGCGCTGGCCGGCGGCAATTTTGGCTCGGCAACGTGATGGTCGACCACGATGACGTCAAGACCCGCGGCCTTCGCCTCTGCCAAGGCTTCGTGCGCTGTAATACCGCAATCGACCGTGATCACCACGTTCACGCCTTCGGCCGCAAGGCGTTTCAACGCGGCCGCATTTGGACCGTAGCCCTCGGTGAGCCGGTCCGGAATGTAGATGCGCAGGTCCGCGCCAACAGCGGTGAGGAATCCATGAAGCAGCGCCGCCGAAGTCGCGCCATCGACGTCGTAATCGCCGAAAACTGCAATAGCCTCGTCGTTATTGATCGCGGAGACCAGACGGTCGACGGCTTGATCCATGTCCTTCAAACGTGAGGGGTCCGGCAACAACCGGCTGAGGGTCGGATTTAGATAACTCTCGACATCTTCGATCGGAATATCCCGCGCCGCGAGAATGCGGCCAACGATCTCCGGCAAGCCGGTTCGTTGCGCGATCGCAAGCCCTGCCCGCTCATCGCTCAGTCGCGCACGCCAGCGCCTGCCCAAGATTGATCGCTCGATACCGAGCACGGCGGCGGGCGGTTCGCGTGCTTCGAGCGCGTGCGCCATATCAATTGTCGAGCGGTTCGAATCCCGACTTGCGCGTGAAGTCGTGCTTCGCTTCGATCATCCGAACGGTCCCGGTCCGCGAACGCATGATGATCGAATGGGTCATTGCCCCACCACTGAACCGACGCACACCGCGCAACATGGAACCGTCCGTTACACCCGTTGCCGCGAACATTACGTCGCCACAGGCAAGATCGAGCAATCCGTATTTCTTGTCGAAATCCGTAATGCCCCATTTTTCCGCGCGACCACGTTCATCATCGTTGCGGAATAGCAATCGACCCTGCATTTGCCCGCCAATGCTGCGCAGCGCCGCCGCGGCCAGAACACCCTCGGGGGCCCCGCCGGATCCCATATAGATGTCTACGCCACTTTCCAGCAAGGTCGTCGCGATGACGCCGCTGACATCCCCGTCGGAAATAAGCTGGATGCGCGCGCCCGAAGTACGCACCGCTCCGATCAAATCGGCGTGGCGCGGACGATCCAAGATGCAGGCGACAATGTCCTCGACATCGACTTTCTTGGCCTTGGCCAAAGCCGCCAAATTCTCCGCGGGCGACTGATCCAAATCCACCAGGTCGTCGGGCAGTCCACCGCCAACGGCAATCTTGTCCATGTAGACATCGGGCGCGTTGAGAAATCCGCCTTCCTCGGCCATAGCAATCACGGCGAGTGCATTTTGACCACCTTTCGCCGTGATGGTCGTACCCTCCAAAGGATCGAGGGCGATGTCGATTTTGGGGCCGTCACCGATGCCCACTTCCTCACCGATGTACAGCATCGGCGCTTCATCGCGCTCGCCTTCGCCGATCACGACAGTGCCTTTGATCGACAAGCTGTTGAGCGCCTTACGCATTGCATCAACCGCGGCTTGGTCGGCCGCTTTTTCGTCTCCACGCCCCATTAGACGCGACGCAGACAGCGCCGCAGCCTCGGTCACACGTACCGCTTCAAGCGCAAGATTGCGGTCCATGCCCGAATCTTCGGCCATATGCTCCCCTTTTCTTCTGCCCGGATGGGCTGCCTTCTATAAGTCTTCGATTCTGATCATACACGGCGCTTCACGAACTGAATTCAGCGCGCCGATACGCCGCAATGCGCGACGAATGTCGGATTCCTCCGTGGTGTGCGTCGTCAACACCACCGGGACCGCCATTTCGGGCGATCGCGCTCGCTGCAGCATCGATTCCAACGAAACTTGTTCGTCGCGCAGCGCAGCCGCGACATCAGCGACCACGCCCGGCTTATCGTCAACCATCAATCGAATATAGTACGAGCCGCTGTGTTGCTCTATCGCCGCCGGCGTAATCGTGTTGAGCGATGTGGCCGGTATCGAGAAGGTCGGCGTGGCCCGGTTTCGCGCAATGTCGACCAGATCGGCGACGACGGCCGATGCTGTCGGCCCAGCGCCCGCACCTGGCCCAACAAACACCGCGCTGCCGATTGCGTCTCCCTCTGCCACAACTGCGTTAGTCACGCCGTCCACAAAGGCGATCGAGGCAGTATTGGGAACCATCGACGCGTGCACGCGCTGCTCAATGCCATTTGCGGTTCGGCGTGCTGTTGCCAACAACTTGATTCTATATCCGAGCTCCTCGGCATACTCGATATCGAGTGGTGAGATTTGGCGGATCCCTTCGACATGCACGGCATCGAAATCAATCTCGGTGCCAAAGGCAATACTGGTCAGTATCGCAATTTTATGTGCGGCATCGACACCGTCGATATCAAAACTCGGGTCTGCCTCGGCGTAGCCCAACTCTTGGGCCTCTCGCAGCACTTCATCGAAGGGCCTGCCACTTTCCCGCATTGTCGTCAGGATGTAGTTGCATGTGCCATTGAGAATGCCATAGACGCAGGTCAGATTGTTGGCCGCTAGTCCCTCGCGCAGTGATTTTACAATTGGAATACCGCCGGCGACCGCAGCTTCATAGGCGAGCGTTACGCTAGCCGCTTCGGCGGCCCTGGCCAGCGGCGTCCCGTGATGCGCAAGCAATGCCTTATTCGCCGTGACGACATGCCGGCCGCTCTCGATGGCCGTCTCCGTTACGGCTTTGGCGACGCCGTCTTCACCGCCGATGAGCTCAACGATAACGTCCGCATCGGCGTTCTTGGCCATTTCCACCGGGTCATCGAACCAAGCGTATGGGTCGATGGAAACCCCGCGATCTTTCCCGCGGTCGCGCGCAGATACGGCCGATACATCTATGCGGCGACCGCAGCGCTCCGAAAGCAGGGAGGAGTGATCGGACAATATCCGGACTGTTCCGGCCCCGACGGTCCCAAGGCCGGCAATCGCGATTTTCAGCGGCCGGTTCAAGACGCCGCTGCCCGATTCTGCCCAGAGCCTTCGCTTTGATACGGGGCCAGGAAGGACTTCACGTTTCGAGCAGCCTGACGAATTCGCTGTTTGTTTTCGACCAGAGCCACGCGAAGCCAGCCATCGCCGTATTCCCCGAAGCCAACGCCGGGCGACACAGCGACGTCGGCTTGGTCGAGGAGCAGTTTCGCGAACCCCATGGAGCCGACTTTGGTAAACTGCGGGGGCACCGGAACCCAAGCAAACATTGTCGCAGCCGGGCTTGGAATATCCCAGCCTGCGTTGCGCATACCCTTGACCAACACGTCGCGCCGTTCGCGGTAACGCTCACGAATTTCGTCGACACAATCCTGTGGTCCATTGAGCGCGGCGGTAGCGGCCACCTGAATCGGCGTGAACGCTCCATAATCTGTGTACGATTTCACATGCGCCAGCGCTCCGACCAAACGGCGGTTGCCGCTGGCGAATCCCACCCGCCAGCCGGGCATCGAGTAGGTCTTGCTCATGGACAGGAACTCGATGGCGATATCGCGCGCGCCGGGAACTTGCAGGATCGACGGCGGCGGCGGTCCGTCGAAATAGATCTCGGCATATGCCAGGTCCGATATGATGAAAATCTGGTATCTACGGCAAAACTCGACCAGTTCGCCATAGAAGTCGAGATCGGTGGTTTGCGCCGTCGGATTGGATGGAAAGTTGACGATCAACGCGATTGGCTTGGGCACCGAATGGCTGACTGCCCGGTCCAATTCCCGCATGTAATCGTGGTCGTCTGTCATGGGGATATGACGGACGGCGCCACCGGCCATGATGAATGCGTATGCGTGGATAGGATAGGTTGGATTGGGCACCAAGACCATGTCACCCGGGGCAGTAATCGCTTGCGCCAGATTTACGATCCCCTCTTTGGAGCCCAACGTGACGATCGTCTCCGATTCGGGGTCAATATCGACATTGAACCTCCGCCCGTAATACGCGGCGACGGCTCGTCGCAAGCCTGGGATTCCTTTTGAGGTCGAGTACCGGTGCGAACGCGGATTTCGCGCTGTCTCAGCCAGTTTCTCGACAATATGTTCGGGGGTCGGGCTGTCGGGATTGCCCATCCCAAAATCAATGATATCGCGACCCTCGGCACGCGCCTCTGCCTTCATGGCGTTCACTTCGGCGAACACATATGGCGGCAGCCGCTTCAGCCGATAGAATTCGTCGTCCATTGATGTCCTACCTTGCCCGACTCACACCGTGTCAACGGTCAATCGGAACTGACACTGCCGACGCCCAAACGATCGGCCGCAGGCCTAACGGCGAGGCGGCGCCCAATATTGACCGGTCCGTCAGCGACGCATGAATATATCGACGCGTCGGTTAAGGAAGGGTCGCCGCGGATTGGTTGGCTCTGAGTCGCCACGGCCGATGGCCTCAAGCCGGGCCCGCCCGACGCCCAATCGCGCGAGCAGCGACGTCACGGCATTTGCTCTGGCGAGCGACAGCGCGTCCTTGGCCTTCTTGTCCTTTTCAGTATCCGCGCTGCGCTTGCGTGTCGACGTGTGGCCCACCGCGATCACTTTTGCGCCAGACCGTTTCTGGATTGCAGCGATCTGACGCATCAATCCGGCCGCGCCCGGCGGTAGGCGCGCTGAGCCTGCCGGGAAGCGAATGGTCGCCAATCGGGCTCCTGCCACGGTCACGGTCTGAACCTTCGGGCCAGCGCCAGCTTGGTCGCCGGTGCCGACATCTGCGGTCTTTGGCCGTGCCCAGACCGGCGTAGCATCGGTATGCTTTGCGCGCGAACGGTCAGCCAGCAAACCCTCTTCGATAACCAATCGACGCTCTTGTGAGGTCACGTTTGGCCGACCCGGAACGGTTGACAGATTGGGGTAGGGCTTCTTATCAGCGTTGCGAGCGTCTGCGACCTTCGTCCCCTCCGGTTTCTTGCTCCCTTCGCCAGCCTTTGGCTTCGCCTCTTTTCGCTCGAAGGCTTTGCCCAAGGTCAGGGCATCCCCGCTGGACGAGGAACAGCCCCCAAGCACAACGGCGATCGACAGTGCTGCCATGAACAGGGCACCAACTCGCCATTGACCGAGTCTTGGCGCCGCCGCGCCGGTATCAAACATCATCGCCATGTTCCGATCGTTGAAATTTCAGGTTTATTCAGCGTTTAAGAGCTATTATGAGAATCCCGTGGGCATCGTTATATGACAAAATGAGTATCTTCTGCCCCGCCCAGAATTCTCGGGCGTAAAGCCGGAATGCCGGACAAATGTGGCGGAAATCAACACCCTGCACCTTATAAAGGATAGGGCAATGGCCGATCAACCTGAGACGGGCGTCAAACTGCCAGACCCCGTGGAGACTGCACGATCCTTGGCGAGCGTGGCGGAACGCAGCCAAAAATTGGTCGCAGACTTCCTCAAAAAGCAAGCATCTGCCGGTCAGACCGAAATGGATCCACTCAAAGTCGGCCAAGCCTTCCTTGATATGACGAGTAAAATGATGGCGGATCCCTCGAAAGTCTTCGAGGCGCAAATGGCGCTTTGGCAGGACTACGTGCGCCTGTGGCAGTCGGCAACGCAGAAGTTCGCCGGCAACTCGTCATCGCCGGTGATCGAGCCCGACACGGACGACCGGCGCTTCAGGGCCGACGAATGGCAGACGAACGCGCTATTCGATTATTTAAAGCAGTCCTATTTGTTGACCGCGCGTTGGATGCAGTCGACCGTCAACGACGTTGACGGCCTTGATGAGACGACCGCAAAAAAGGTCGATTTCTATACACGCCAGTTCGTCGACGCGATGGCGCCGACCAACTTCGCCATGACCAATCCAGAGGTTGTCAAAGCGACGTTGGAATCCGGTGGAGAGAACCTGGTCAATGGGCTGGAAAACCTGATCGGAGATCTGGAGCGCGGCAACGGCCGCCTCAATATCCGAATGACCGATCCAGACGCCTTCCAGGTCGGCGGCAATATCGCCATTACGCCCGGAAAGGTCATTTACCAGAACGACCTAATGCAGCTCATCCAGTACGCGCCGACAACCGAGGAAGTGATGCGGCGACCACTGTTGATCATTCCGCCGTGGATCAACAAGTTCTACATCCTCGATCTCCGCGAAAAGAACTCGTTCATCAAATGGGCGACCGACCAGGGTATCACGGTATTCGTGATCTCCTGGGTCAACCCCGATAAGACGCTCGCCGAAAAATCCTTCGAGGACTATATGCTCGAAGGCCCGCTCGCGGCTATGGACGCCGTCGAGAAGGCGACCGGCGAACGTGATGTCAACGTCATCGGATACTGCCTCGGCGGAACATTGCTTGCCGCAACCCTTGCCGTGATGGCCGCCAAAGGTGACGACCGCGTGAAAAGCGCTACCTACTTCACCTCTATGATTGACTTCGAAGAGGCCGGCGAACTGTCTGTCTTCATCGATGAGGAACAGCTCTCTTATCTGGAAAGCAAAATGCAGGAGAAGGGCTATCTTGAGGGCGCCGACATGGCGACCACCTTTAACATGCTTCGCGCCAATGATTTGATCTGGTCGTTCGTCATCAACAACTACTTAATGGGCAAAGACCCGTTTCCATTCGACTTGCTCTATTGGAACTCGGACTCCACGCGGATGCCGGCGGCAATGCACAGCTTCTACCTCCGGAAAATGTACCAGGAGAACCTGCTCACAAAACCGGGTGCGATCACGCTGCAGGGCGTTCCGGTTGATCTCTCGAAAATCGAAGTGCCGACGCTGATCCTCTCCACGCGCGAGGATCACATCGCACCATGGAAATCGACATATTTCGGCACACGGGCTTACAGCGGCAAAGTCCGTTTCGTTCTATCCGCCTCCGGTCACATTGCCGGTGTCGTCAATCCCCCGGCTGCGCAGAAATACTGCTATTGGACAAACCCCAAAAAGCCCAAAAGCCCGGATAAATGGCTTGAGAAGGCCGAGCGCCACGACGGTTCGTGGTGGCCCGAATGGCTGAAATGGCTCAGCAAATATGGCGGTGGCAATGTTCCGGCGCGAATACCAGGCGACGGCAAACTAAAGCCCATCGAAGACGCTCCTGGGTCCTACGTTCTCGTCAAGTCCGAAGAATAAGGGTCGGCCGCGCATCGCCGAGAAATCGCGATAGAAAGTACCGGTTCATCCAACCGAACATCGGACGTTTTTGAGCGGCGTGGAAGATCCGTTAGAATGGTCTCCGCAATGGATGGGAGCTTTGGGATGTTCCTGAAGAACAGTTGGTACGTAGCCGCTTGGGATATCGAAGTCGGCCGTGAATTACTGCAGCGTTGGATAATAGGCCAACCGGTCGTGCTCTATCGCACCGAGGCCGGTGAGGCCGTTGCCATGGAAGATCGCTGTCCGCATCGCAGGTTCGCGCTCTCCGAAGGCACGCTGATCGGCGACCAGATTGAGTGCAGCTATCACGGTCTGGTCTTCGACTGCGCCGGCAAATGCCAGCGGATCCCCGGTCAAGACAACATCCCTCCACGCATGCGCGTTCGCACCTATCCTGTGGTCGAACGCTGGAAATTTGTCTGGGTCTGGATGGGCGACCCCAAACTGGCCGACGAAGCCCTAATACCTGAATTCGTCTGGAACAGTGATCCGGACAATTGGCGCCCTGTCTGCGGCACGATCAATATGGCGGCGGATTACCGCCTGCTCGTCGACAACCTTCTTGACCTGACCCATGAGACATTTGTCCATGCCAAGACGATTGGGAATTCTTCGGTCGCTGAGACACCTATGACCTTTAGGGTCGAAGCGCCAAACGTGCATATCGAACGCGTGATGCGCGATGTACCAGCGCCTCCCCTTTTCGAACAGGTGCGCGGATTCAAGGAGAACATAGATCGCTGGCAGATCATAAGGTTCGATCCGCCCTCCAACATCGTCATCGATGCCCGCGCGGTTCGGACGGGCACCAACGATATCGATCAGGGTCTGCGTTGGCATGTGATCAATTCGATTACACCAGAGAACGAATCGAGCTGCCGCTATTTCTGGAGTATTTCTCGCAGTTTCGAGCTTGAGAACGAGGAGATTGACGCGTTGCTCAAACGCCAGATCATCGCCACGTTTGAAGAAGACAAAGCGGTCCTGGAAACCCAACACCAGATGATCGAGACCGACGATCCCGACAAACGCATTTATGACATCAACGCCGATGCGGGCGCCATCGCCGCGCGTCGCATCGTGCGAGATATGATCGCGGACGAGTCAGCAGCAAACTAGGACCGATCGCCAGGTATCCAATTTCGCCGCAGCGCCGGCTCAAGACGTGTTCGTCGATTACACGATGTCGGTTATTCCGCGGCCTTATTGAGGTCGAGGCGATAGGCCTCAGCATATTCGGCATAGAACAGGCAGGCTTCGACCACGCCGGCAATATCTTCATCGCTCAAGTCGCGCATGTGTTTTGCCGGGCTGCCCGCCCAAAGCTCTCTTGACTTCACGACCTTGCCCGGGGTCACCAACGCGCCGGCGGCCACCATCGCTTCGGGCTCAACGACCGCGCCATCCATCACGCAGGCCTTCATTCCGACCATCGCGCGATCACCTATCGTGCAGGCATGGATCAAACACATGTGGCCGATCAGAACATCATCGCCAATGAACGTACCGTACTTGGCGCGGTCGACATGAATGACCGAGTTGTCCTGGATGTTTGTATTTTTCCCGATTCGCACCACATTGACGTCGCCGCGCACAGTACAGCCGAACCAGATCGACGATCGTGCGCCGATTTCCACATCACCGAGTACCGCCGCGGTCGGCGCCACCCAGGCGTCTTCGGCGATCGATGGATAGACGCCTTTATACGGAAGGATGGTCGCCATACTTGGTCTCGTTGTCATCGGAACCCCAGTTTGCCACCTGTGGATTGCCGCACAAATTACGGGAACAAAGGGGCCTGCTCGAGCCCGGTCGCTTCCGGCAGGTCGAACATGAGGTTCATATTCTGGATCGCCTGCCCGCTCGAGCCTTTAACCAGATTATCGAGTGTCGAGACAAGAATGGCGCGGCCCGGAATGCGGTCCTCGAAAACACCCAGCAAGCAATGGTTCGAGCCTCTGACGTGCCGTGTCGCCGGCACCACGCCCTCGTCCACCACCCGCACGAAGGGTTCCTCGGCATAGCGGTCAATCAGTGCCTTACGCAGGTCCGTCGCTGTGGCCCCCTTTGCGAGCCGCACATAAGTCGTCAGCAACTCGCCCCGGTTCATCGGTATCAGGTGCGGTGTAAAATTAACGATGATGTTACGCCCGGCAGCCACGGAGAGCTCCTGCTCAATCTCGGGCGCGTGTCGATGGCTAGCGATGCCGTAGGGGTGGAGCCCTTCCGCGACCTCACCAAACAACATCGCCTCTTTTAGGCCGCGCCCGGCGCCCGAGGCGCCCGATTTCGCATCGATCACAACGTCGTCGGCATCGATCAGCCGTGCCGCGATCAATGGTATCAATAACAACAACGCCGCGGTCGGATAGCAACCCGGACACGCGGTCAGGTGGGCTTTTGCTATGGTGTCCCGATAATGCTCGGTGAGGCCATACACCGCCTCAGACTGGAGCTTCGGCGCACGGTGCTCATGCCCATACCATTCCGCATAAGTGTCGATGTCTCGGAGCCGGAAATCAGCCGACATATCGACCACTTTTACCGATCGCGGCAAAGACGCAATGATTTCCTGGGTCGTTCCATGCGGCAGGCCACAAACCACGACGTCGCACTGGTTCCAGTCGGCATCGTCGACCTTGATCAGGTCAGGCAAGCGGTGCCCGCCCAAATGCGGGAAAACCGCATCCATCGGTTTGCCGGCATGACGATCTGCCGTCATCAGCGATATCGTGGCATCGGGGTGGGCAACCAAAAGGCGTACCAAATCGGCGCCGGTATAGCCACTCGCGCCCAGCACGCCAACCCGTACCCGATTTGATAACTTCGCCATAGCAAACGCCTTTTTCTTCCGTTAGCTTCGAACGCGATGCGAGTTTCATCCCGCAACGCTTACCGATCCATTAGCACGGCGCCCAATTCGTAGACGAGCGCCGTTTGAGGGACCGCCGACCGGCGTCACTTTCGTTCATGTCGCGCGC